>Ga0247843_1009665_pt1 | contig 10613 bp, 10 predicted proteins | sample LaCruzMarch2017__FD_192420 | JGI IMG/M metagenome (GOLD analysis project Ga0247843, IMG submission 192420) | Freshwater microbial communities from meromictic Lake La Cruz, Castile-La Mancha, Spain - LaCruzMarch2017_8m | ecosystem: Environmental > Aquatic > Freshwater > Lake | place: Spain...
GATAGGGGTCGGGCGCAGTGGCGCCTACGCATATTCCAAAGACGGTGCCTCCATTGCATACCCCATCGCCCCATGTGCCAGTCCAACCTGTGAGTGTTCCTGTTTCGAGGTCTACATTGCCACAGCTTTGGGCATTGACTTGTGGGGTATGAAGACCAAATATCAGTAGCACAACGAGTGCAATGCGCTGCAATAGGCCAATGTAGGGGTGTGTCATGAACATAAACGATTGGTCTGAGGAGGGGAGCAATATAACAACCGTTTTGAAATTAAGCAGACTAGAGTCGATAGACCATAGACCTCAGACGATAGAATATGGGTCAAATCATGGTGTGGGATATTGAGCGGTATCGTCAGTACGTGAAAAACCACCCGTTAAATCGTTGTAAACATACCCGAAGCAGCAAAAGAAGTTGCACCCAACGAGCTGGTTGTATGGGGTAACGTTAATTGCGAGCTACACCTAGACTGGTGTGGGCGGAGATTATTGGGTAATGGTAGTGATGACGCTACCGAATAACAGGCACTAGGGAAAGACCCCAGCGCCATCATCGCACAGCTTAGCGCCAGCGGGAGCATCCCGTTCTTACCTGCTTTCTATTTCGCTTTCAACCGTTGATATGCAGAATGTTCGGTCCAGTTCCACGAAAGCCAGTGTTTGGTCTGCATCTTTTCGGCAAACGCAAGTTCTCGTCTTTCCAACAGTTCCAGATAGCGCTCGGAGGTCATATAGTTCACATCAGACGGGAAGCGCTTGTTCCCTGTTTCGATTCGTTTCAATTCCTCAGGGTTGTGGCTAAGATGGGGCAGCGCACCGTTGCAAAGGGTTACTAAATAGTCCAAATGCACAAACGAACGGTCGGCATGGGCAAAGTTGAACTTCGCTATCTGCACATCCCAATTCACCACGGTCATCAACACCAGTATGCAATAGCACGCCATAAAATTGGTGCGAAACAGATAGTGGGCCGACCGTTTCTTCTGCACCTTAACCATTACTGTAATGAGCCCAACGATGGTGGCCAACAGAAAAAACATGACTCCGATGCGTTTGTGGGCCAAGGCATAATGCTGGATATAGTGGTAGTTACGAACGCCTACGGAAAGGGCCAAAATGACGTTCTGCGCCAACCACACATAGGCAAGTTTCTTGAGCAGACCATTGGTGCTCAGAAAATTGAGATTGTTCTTGAAAATATAGAGAATAACCAGTACAGAGATGATGATGGAAAAGATGAGCAGGTTGGTGCCCTCGTGTACAAACTGCTTGAGGTAGTCACCGCTCCATTCAAAATTGAACCAAACCCAATAAATGTCGATGCAATTGACCACAAGGAGCAACACGTTAAGAATGACAAGCAGGAACAGTGCCGAGCGCCATTCGCGCCTCAGTCCCAAATGCATCTTCATCTTTCGACTTGGTACTTTGGTGCGCCTTAAGTGGTCAGACACCTTCACCACATTCTCCACCAGGCTTTTCTCGGTGGTGTGCAGCAATAGGAAATCGCAGATGAGTACACCGAGAATGAAGGTCAGCACTGCCCAAGCATCCAGATGAGCCGTCAAGGTTTTAACGAGCCATGCCAAGCGGTCTGTGAACTTGGTCACCAACTGGGCAAACATGGGATTGGCAGCCTGATAGATGGAAATGAATACCACAAGTATTACCAACGGGATAACCACAATACGCATCCATCTAATGGCACGGCCCATTGCAGGTCGTCCATTGCCAAGTTGTGCCACCTGCTTAAAGAACTCGAACTGCGCATAGGGAACATGACAGAGCGAAAAGGCAAACGAGTAAGAAAGGGCTCTGGCCTTGGGATAAAGCAAGGTGCCTATCATCAGGAATAGGGAGAAGAAATTGACGGTAATTGCCAAGGCCGAATTGTGGACAACTACCATAAACGCGGTTAGCAATGTTCCAAAAGTGGTCATAAGCACTTCCACATCTAACGTTATCCTACGTTGTGCATACAGCACTAAAATGATGGCCCCTTCGAACAGCAGAAGGTTGAGACCGATGAACTGTTTGTAGAATACCACTGTAAAAAGACCAGCAGATAAAAGAATGCTTAAGAGCAAGGCAGATGGTGTGCGCACGAGAGTTGTGTTTGTGCTATAACGGGATTTTGGAAGAAATAACGTACCCCAAAGGTTAAAAAAATCAACAGTTATGTTCGAACCTCGTTAACGACCAAAAAAGGGTACGGTGTAAACAGGTTGAGCTAAACAATAGCGAGGCCGCTACCGAATACTAGACAGGAGGGAAACACCCTTGCGCCATCATCCCACAGCCTAGCGCGGGTGGAGTTTTTAGTTCTATTCGCATAATTTTTCAAACACCTTGTCTATCACTTCGTCATTCATATTGTTGTTCATTACGATAATGCTCTCCTTGGTCTTTGGGTCAATAAATGCATAGGTAATATAGCTGAGTTGCCTTCCTGTATGCCCTACTAGTATTCTGTTTCCGTAAGTTGCTTCTTCCAATCCCAAACCCCATTTTGTGGTTTTATAGCTATAGAACGAAGTCATGGCATCAAGACTGTTTTTGCTTACCAGCGTTTTGTCGATGAGCAAAGCGCGTATGAAGGTATTCAGGTCAAAAATGTCGCTTACAATAACTCCAGAACCTATGGAGATAGTATGAATGCCTATTTTGGGAGTACTGTGATAATCTTGGCCGTCTAAAATGGGATGTGCTAGGTTGTCAATGGTATTCGAAAAATAGGGATATGTGTTTTTAAGTTGTAGTGGGTTGATAATGAGCTCCTGTATGTTCATTTCCCACGACTTATCGGTTACCTTCTCCATTATTTTAGTCAATAAGAAATAATTGGTATTGCAATATTCCCAACGGGTTCCTTTTTCAAAATTTACCCCAACTATGTTGTCATATAGCACCTTGTCAGAAAAATCGCCATAGGGATTAAGAATAGATGCATTCATTAATCCACCACTTAAAAAATCAGCAATGCCACTGGTATGGTTAAGGAGTTGTTTTATCGTAATGGTGCTATCAATAAAGGGATGCTTGGGCAAATACTTAAAAAGGCTATCGTTAATATTCAAAAGTCCTTTTTCTTGAAGTTTAAGCATGGCTACAGCGGTATACATTTTGGTGCAACTGCCCATGCAAAACCTATTCTTTACTGAAACGGGATTATTGCCAAATGAGTAGCCAATAGAAGCGGTGTCTAAAAACGCTCCGTTGTCTATTAAAGCTACGATACCAAAGTCTGGCACTGAATCTTTGTAGGCGTTCAGCGTTGCTTGAACCTTTAATTTTCGTTGCTCGCTTTGGTGCCGATTGCAACTTGATACCATCAAGCCAATGAGTGAAAAGAGGATTACTTTTTTCATAGTCCTTGTTGTTTATGTCGGTCGTCCTAATATGGCTTATAAGGGTTTGGGGGCTTTGCGTTTGGGCGGGGATAAACCCAAGTGCCATCATCGCACAGCTTAGCGCGGGCGTGTAGTTGTCTTATCTATTCTTACACAAATATTCTAATGTAATTCTCTCGTCTGTGTAATGCGTATTCTGTGCAATGCCTTTCAGAAAATCTAATATCTCATTAAAGGTCTGATTTGAAAATTGAGCAGTATTTACTCCAATTATGAAGTCCTTATATATAAACGAAATGTATAGCTGACTTTTAACATCTTTAGATACACTTTCGGGCATTTCATAATACCATAGCAAACACTCTTGTTGGCCGTTGATTGTGATTTTTTCAGTCTTAAATTTCAACTGTACTTTAAGATAATTTCCAATGTAGTCAATTTCAGATTTGGCGTGGTTTTCCAACGTCTCTTGGTTTGACTTTCCTTTATATTGGCTCTTATCTAATGCAAGAACTTGTAAGGTTGTGCCACCTACTTCAAAAAGGTTGTGCCTTTCAGTTGTTCTTACCTGACCACCTTTGTAGTCAATGTAAAAGAATACGTCAAGTTTGTTGAAGTGGTTAAAAATTAGCAGTCCACCGTCTTTTGTTTCAATGACAGACTTGCTATCAACTGCAGCAGTATTCTGAGCTTGAACAGCAATGCACGTCAGGAATAATGCTGCGCTGAGTAAATTGAATTTTCTGGTCATACTAGTTGTGTTTGGTTAATGGATTTAGTCTCGTTTGCTTTGCTGCCAAGGGTTTGCAGATTTGTGATGGGCGGGTCAAGTTAGCACAGCTTAGCGCGAGCGGAGTTTACCCCACCTCCCCATACAACCATTTCTGAAAACCGATGAAGTTTTCGCGGATGGAGGCAATGGAGCCGAGTTGTGCTTTGGCGTCTGCCACAGCGTTGTATTTTAGTTTTAAGAGGTCGCCAAGCTTGTCGTCATCCAACTCTTCGACTCCTGATTTCACATATTGGTCCAGCACGAAATTGAGGAACTCTTGCTGCTTGGGGTCGTAGGTATCGAAATGAACCTTGGCACTGTCTGCCCGTGTGCTTCGCGGCACAAGGGTGCGGTGATAGGCCACAAAAGAGAGCACATCAAAGAGGTCGCTGTCTTTACCTTCTACCAGTTCTTGCAGGTCGGAGAGCTGTGCCTGACTGTAGCCTTTCTCTTCCAAGGCTTCCAGTAGTTTCTTGCGGGTATGCGGCAAACTCCATATCTCTCTGAGTTGCTGTTCGTTCTCAAAAAGGGATGGAAGTTCTCCGAACAATTGTTGCACAAAAGCATCAGCCGAAATGGGCTTTCCTTCCTTGCTCCAAAACCGGGTTCTGGTCATGTGCTGCAACGAACGGGCTGTGCCATCGGCCAACTTGACCTTTATCTTTTCTCTAGGCGGCTCGCCATTGCATTCGCAGGGATGTTTACCACACAGCTCGCAGCGGTTGGGTTCTTCCCTATCACAAATGCAGCGTCTTTGACCACATCTTAGGCAGGGGTCAGAAATCGGCCTTTCTGTGGGTTCTTCCGGTGGCAAGGCAGGCCCATCCCATTCGGGGTCTTCGAAGTGGGTATGCAAACGCCAATAGAAATCGTAGACCGTGAAGTAGTCTTTGCCATCGGATAGACGTGTTCCGCGCCCTATAATCTGTTTGAACTCCACCATGCTGCGCACCACGCGCATCAATACCACGTTGCGCACTTCGGGTGCATCTACGCCTGTGCTCAACTTCTGGGAAGTGGTGAGTATGGTGGGAATGCTGCGCTGGTTGTCTTGAAATTCGCTGAGGTGCTGCTCGCCTAACTTGCCATCATTGGCCGTCACGCGGTGGCAATAGTTTAGGTTGCTGCTTGTGCTGAGCTGATTGATAAGATTGCGAACCGCCAAGGCATGCACTTGGTCGGCACAGAACACAATGGTCTTATGGTTTTGGTTGATGGATTGGAGCAACACCTTTACGCGGTATTTCTCTACATCCATGATTTCGATGACGCGGTTCTGCTCCTCTTGACCATAAACCCTGTTCTCGTCTATCTCGCCTGCCATAATCGTATCTCCTTGGCTGAACTGATACTGGTCGCCTGTGGTGCTCACTTCCTTGTAGCGGAAGGGCGTGAGGAAACCGTCATTGATGCCCTCTTTCAGCGAATACTCATACACGGGTTTCCCGAAGTAGGCATAGGTATCGCCATTCACATCGCGCTTGGGTGTGGCGGTTAGACCCAGTTGCACTGCTGGACTGAAATAGTCCATGATGGAACGCCACGAACTGGCATCGGTGGCACCTGCACGGTGACACTCATCTATGATGATGAAGTCGAAGAAGTCGGGCGGGTAGTTATAGAAATGGGCATTGCCATTGTCCATGTCTTCTGTTTCCTCTGCGTCTGAATTGCCACCCGACATAAACGTCTGAAAAATGGTAAAGAAGATGCTGCCATTGGTGGGCACTTTTCCCGTTTTCTTTATCTCGTGGGGCGTAATGCGTTTGAGGGCGGTTTCTTCAAACGAAAGGATAAAGGCTTTAAAGGCTTGGTCGGCAAGGATGTTCCTATCGGCCAAGAAGAGGATGCGCGGCAAGCGTGCCCCATCACGGTTCAGGTTCCAACGGGCGTGGTAAAGTTTCCACGCAATTTGAAAGGCAATTGCCGTTTTTCCTGTTCCTGTGGCAAGGGTAAGCAAAATGCGGTCTTTGCCAGATGCCACTGCATCGAGTGTTTTGGTAATGGCGTTGTCTTGATAATAGCGGGGTTGCCATGTGCCGCCACGGTCTTCAAAGGGAATGCCCATCAGCCGCTGGTGCCAGTTGATGCCCGAAGTATCAATAATGGAAGCCATCATTTCGGGCGACATCAATTCTTCTTCTTCCTCGTCTGGTACTGCTGTGGGCACATCTATGCCCGATAGATCGAAGGTCATGGCCCACAGTTCTTCGGGAGTGGGGTATTGGGCCACTTCGCTTTCTCTGCCTGCCAGCATATCCATGCAGTAGATCTGCTTGCCGTTGGTGCTGTAGGTAAACCGCACCTTGAGGCGCATGGCGTAGTCTTTGGCCTGTGCTACGCCCTCTGTAAAATGCTGGGTATCTGCCTTGGCTTCTATGATGCCGAGGTTACGGTTGCGGTATTGCAACACATAATCGGCCTTGAGCGCTTTGCCCACAACGCCATTGCCCAGCAAGGCGCCTTTGGTAATGGGAAACTCCGTGCGCATGCGCCCTTCTTCGGGCGCGGCCTTTACCCGCCAGCCTTTGGCATACAAGGCAGGGTCTATGTAATGGGCGCGAGTATCGGATTCGTTCATTTCTCCCTATTAAGCCCCAACGGGGCGTTATACCAAAACACAGGACACTGTCCTGTTTGTATAGCGCAAACCGCTATATCAACCCTGAAAGGGTGCCATACCAGTAGCGCTGTCCTATCAATCCCAAACATACTGCTCATCATACGATACGTGATACTTCTCTAAAAAAGCACGGTATTCCTCCTGAAAAGTCTTTTTGGAATGATGCGCGTGCTGATTGCTAATGTAGGTCGTTACCCTATCTACATGCGAAGCACTTACGGCAAATGCACCATAACCGCTTTGCCATTTGAAATCAGCAAGTTCGGGGGCTTTTGTTTTCATCCATTTGCTCGAATTGGCTTTTACTTTCATAAGTAATTGCGCCATGGGCATGGTGGCTGCCAAGCGGCACAGGATATGAATATGGTCGGTATAGCCGCCTACTTTAATGGCAGGGCAGCCCAGTTCGTTGCAGGTGGCGGCCAAATAGGCGTGCAATTCTTGCTCAATGGGTGCATGAATGCAGGGGGCGCGGTGCTTGGTGCTGAACACTATATGTATGTAATTCTGTACGAGCGATTGTCCCATGCCACTGGTATTACGCCCTTTCAGGGCTGTGATGGAATATTGTATTACTTATAGGCACGGGCGTTGCCCATGCCTGAGGTATGCCGTCCCGTTGGGACTGGGCGCTTGTGTGTAAATGAAGTTTATGTATGTTCATTTCCATCTTCTTTTAAATCTCCCCCCTAAAAGCCCGCTCCAACAGCGACTTCTTTAGGGTTTCGTATTTCATTATTTGTGAAAAAAAGTGTAGATTAATGAACCTAATTCCCAACTCATTTCCTCCAAATCATCACTATCTTTTAGACTCTTCAGGTAATCTGGGTCTTTTGTTAGCCTCTTGGCGTCTTGTTCCAAGTAGTTGAGTAACTCATATAGCGGACTTGAGCGAGCTACGATCCACCGCAATTGGACATCTTCTTTCCTGTACACCACCAGTTTACCTATGCGTTCCTCATCTACAACTTCCTTGCTATATTCGATGTATTCCTCATCGATTGAACCAATTTTAAAATGGCCGTTCAATGCTTCATCCTTTTGCCACAAGTACTTGCAGGAATCCATTCTCAGAATTCTATTTACCATTTCGACCAATTTCTCTTCCATGCCGTTCTCTTTTTATATCTCCCCCCTAAAAGCCCGCTCCAACAGCGATTGCTGCAAGGCAGGGTCAATGTAATGGGCGCGGGTATCGGGTTCGTTCATGTGAATCGGGCTTGGGCTAAATGGTAGTCGTCCATGTAATTCATCATTCCAGATGCAGCAAGGAACGGTGCTGAAGCATCAAAAATGTTCAGAATCTTCATTTGAGTATCCAAATACTCAAACACGTCCCAATTCAAAGTGGGTGTCCAATACTCGTGTGCTATTCTGTTGTTCAATAGGTCATTGTCTTTTTTCATAAATGACAACAAGCACATGGGACAGGCCACGGGATTTGCCATTTCCACCCTGTAATAGATGGGCTTCTCACAACGATTGTCTGCAAAGGCAGCACAATGAGATATGAATTTGAAAGCAAAAAGAGTCTTGCTACGTTTCGGATATTGTCCTTGTGGCCTGCTTGCATCCAAAGAATCATCTATCCACGCCTTTCCGATGCTCTCAGCATTGGCATGGTACTCCGTGCGCTCAAAATCTAGTGCATCCAAGGTGTATCCTATCGGGTACTGCTTGCATGAAACGTGAAACAACTCCATAGCTATTGCATAAGATTAATAGGCATTTCCTCGGCCTTCAAGGCAGGGTCTATGTAATGGGCGCGAGTATCGGATTCGTTCATGGTCTGCGGCTAATCAGGTTTGAGCTAACATCAGCCTTTGCGCTTTGCCAACCGTGCGCGGGTCATCCGTTCGCGGATGCCGCCTTGCTCAAGAAACTCCTTTTCAAGTGTGGTTATTTGGTTCTTCAACAAGTAGATGGTGATATTGGTAAGCGTAAGCAAGGTATTGGCACAGATTTCTGGGCTTTCGTGCTCAATCGCTTTTTGGAATGTACTGTAATTGGCATTGGGAGTGCGGTTCAGTTCGCGCACCCGTAGTGCTAAACGATGGTTCTTGTCCCAAATTGGTAGCTTGTTGGTTCGGAGAAAGTCCTCGTAGTCCAACTTTAGCTCTTCTAGGCTTGCGCGTGCCACATTGGTCAGGTTAATTTCCAACTGCTTGGAAGTGGCCGAAATCACGCTGCCTTCTCCAATGTTTTGCTTGCCGCTGCGGGCTGCCTGCACCATTTGGTCTATAGTGCGGTCATATTTTCCAAAAAACCGTTTGGTGAAATAAACAGTGCCATCATAGATAATCTCGGCTTTCTGAAAGGCATACAGCTGTTTATACCCACCGTTCTTTGGAATAAAACCTTCTGGGTTTTCCGCTGCCATGGGGCTAATGTAATACAATTGCGAATATCCTAGTCGTTTTTTGTGCAATGGGATTTGTGTCGTGGGACGCTTGGGACAAGCCGTGGGACTGCACGAAGGTTGCTCGCTCGCTCCACAGTCCTACGCTATGGCCCATAAGTCCTACAGCGATGGCAGTGAGGTGGGCTTTGGTTTTTGCGGGTAGGTTTCCTTGGGACGCTTGGGACAAGCCGTGGGACTGCACGAAGGTTACTCGCTCGCTCCACAGTCCTACGTTATGTCCCACAAGTCCCACACTTTTATTTTTTATATCCCCCCTAAAAGCCCGTTTCATTAGCAAATTCGTCATATTCTTAAGCCCTTCAATTGATCGTTGAAAATCAAATAATCAATTGTCGCATTCACTCTTTCAATCATAATGCGTTTTTCCGAATTGCGTTGCGCGCATTGCTGGTAATGTGGGTCGTGCATTAGATGATTGGCTTGCAGCATCACCAAATGCAGCAACTTATCCAATTCGGTGTCGGGTTCTACTTGAAACTGCATATGAGTATATTCATCCTTTCGGATAACCAGTATGCGTTTACGGTGTTTACCTATCGTTTCCCAGCGGCATTCGATGTACGATTGGGTAGGAGAACCTAATCTAAAATGCCCATCTACCGATTCGTCCGTGTGCCATAGGTAGACAACGGAATCGTTTAGCAGAATCTTATGTATCCATTTGACCAATTTCTTTTCCATGCTAATCTTCTTTTTATATCTCCCCCCTAAAAGCCCGCTCCAAAAGCGACTTCTTCAAGGTTTCTAGTTCTGTTAGTTTTTGTTGGTAGGCAATACCTGCGGCTATGGATAGCTGACGAATGCTTTCAAGTTCTAGCACAACCGTTTCCTGTTCCTTTTTAGATTTGGGTATCCACACTGTGAGATTTGCCCAGCTTGATTTTTTCAGAATCGGCAAAGTTGCTTGCGCTGCTCCCCTAACAACCTTGACAAAGAAATCAGGTGCAATCATGGCGTAGTAGAAGATCTTAGGATAGTAGTCATTACTTGGCGTGAGGGCATTTATTTGTTGATTGCAGCTCACGGAAACAGGTGTAAATCCTGCTTTACCTATTGTTGCTCCTATACACACCATCAGAACTGAGTTTCCTTCAATCAATCTGCCATTGTTGAGTCCTTTTTCACTGAGGCCGCTACCAAAAGCATCAATGGTCCCATCTTGAAGAAATTGGGAAGGCTTTACAAAAGAAATGAAATCACCGTAGTTGTCCTTTTCATCTGTTTTAGGCGTAGAGCCAGTTTGTGTGCGACCGACATCCCCCAACCGCTTCTCCACCCACCCCTCTTTCTCCCCACTAAACACCTCATTCAGCTTGCTCTGAAAAAGCTCCTTGGCATTGTGCAGGTTGCGCTCCACATTGGCCTTGGCGGTATCTATGGCCGCAAAGGCGGCATCCAACTTGGCCACAATGCGCTCTTGTTCGGGAAGTGGTGGGATGGGGATTTCA
>Ga0247843_1009668_pt1 | contig 10608 bp, 28 predicted proteins | sample LaCruzMarch2017__FD_192420 | JGI IMG/M metagenome (GOLD analysis project Ga0247843, IMG submission 192420) | Freshwater microbial communities from meromictic Lake La Cruz, Castile-La Mancha, Spain - LaCruzMarch2017_8m | ecosystem: Environmental > Aquatic > Freshwater > Lake | place: Spain...
TTCTTTTTTTAATTTTTTATTTATACTACAATATACGAATTCTTTTTTTAATCTACTATTCCCATAGTTTTTAATTCACTTACAATTTTCATTATGTTATCTTCACTTAACCCCATTTCATAACCTATTTCAAATAAGTAAGTATCTGTCATTGGCTCATTTATATCAACCTCTTTATCTCTTAATAGTTGAGCTAAATACATAGTTACTATTCTTCCTATTTGTGTAAATTTAAATTCTCTTTTCATATCTTTTTATTTGCTGAAATATACGATTTATATTTTAATAAATTTATTCCTCATCATCATCATCAGAATATCCTGTTAATGATACATCCCAATCCCCATATGGATCCCTAAATGTAATCCAACCATGAATCTTTGGGCCAACTTCACCTATCCAATCCCCAATACTCATCCAATCCTCACTATGATTTTTTGAGTTCCATTTACTTAAGTCTTGTCTTACTAAACTCCACCATTCATTTTTATCCTTTGCTATTTTATCTTCCATAATTTTTAATTTATACTTTAAATATACAAACTTGATTTTTAAAACTTTATTCCTCTAATTTATCTTTTAAAATTTTAATTGTATTTTGATGGGTATATAACATCCACACACCATCTTTATTTAAATAATAAGTATATTTCTCTCCACTTCGAAAACAATCCCCAAATAAACCTTCAATGTTTATATAATCTGTTGAATGTAAATCTTCCCCTCTATCTCTATGGTATGCCACTGTATTTTCAGTTGATTCACCTAGTGATGATATATCACCTAATTCAATTAGTTTTTCTAATTTTTCCTTATCATAGTGGTTATATAATGTTTTACCCACACCACTAACATAACCATCAAAATGACAATATATTGATTTTACTGTGCCTGATTTGGTTTCAATTGCAATTCTACTTCTTGTACTCATAACCTTTATTTTTTTTAAATTAATACTTAAATATACAAATTTTATTTTAATTTATTTCATCCTACTGATTAAAGCTTTATGTATGTTATTTTCATCATATATTTTTTCAGTTATTGTTTCATATGATTCCTTATGGTATGTGTAGTAATATCGTTTTATTTTGATTTTTAATTCATTAAGTGTTTTAGCAGTCAGAATTACTTCCATTCTTTCAGTTTCATCCATTATTCAAATATAATTGTATCACCTGAGATTTTATATTGTAATGAACTTTCAATTTTAAATTGTCTATATCGGGTTGATTTGAGTAATGATCTAATAGCATCTTTAGCTTTAGTTAATTCTCCTCTAGTGTCTTCTTGATAATTACCTTCTTCAATTACTCGTTTATGTACTTTCATTCCATAAACATATACTGTTTGAGTTTCATTGTGAATTTTTAACCCATTACCTAAATGAGTATAAGCATTAGCAATTCCCTCTGAACGGTTTGTTGATGGTTTAATAAAACTCTCTAATAAAGCAGTCCTAGCTGTTTCTAATAATTCATTATCTAAATGACTTTTCATTGTAGTAACATCAAGTTGTTTTAAAAACTCAATATCTTTCTGTTTTGCTCTTTGATAATCAATTCCAACATTGAATAATGTTTGATGTTTTTCATTTTGTTGGTTTATATAAGTAACAGATACAAATGATACACCTGTTATTTCCTTTAACCGTTCAATTAATTTATTACTCATAACTTTTATTTGTTTTAAATATACGAAATTTATTTTGGTAATTCTATTCCTAAATTAAGAAGAAATAATGTCATGTAGATTTCAAACCTAACCATTTCGATTTCCTCTACTTGTTGTTTAGCTGACTTTCTCATTGTAATCCTTCAATAAAAAATGATAAAATTCTTTCATCGTCATCCTCTAAAATAGTATCAACTAACGCTTCAAATACTAGTGATAGTGTTGAGGCACGATCGATTTTTCCTATTAATTTAAAATGTACTTCCTTAAAATCTTTAAATGATTTTACTTCACTTTCAACATCATCTATATTATCACACCCTTTAATATAATCCAATGAATAAAATTCTGATTGCGAATATTCCATTTCGAAATATTCTATTAATTCCTGTTTACCTTTTTCAAAATCAAATTTCATAACTTTTATTTTTTAATTTATATTTTAAATATACTAAATTTATTTTAATAAATTTACTCCTTTAACTCTCAAATTCAACCTCAAAGTTAAGTCGTTTACATCTAGATTTAATAGCAGTTTTACTACTATTTTTTATTCCTAACCATTCTGCTAGTTGTTTTTGATTATCAAACCATCTGTTATTACTATAACTTGTTTTTAATCTTATCATAACCTTTATTTTTTAATTTATACTTAAATATATAAATTTATCTTTCAATACCCAATTCCTTAAGTGTTTTTGGAATATAATCTACTTGCTCACATGAAACACAAAAGTAACGAGGGTCAGGACAACCGTTTAACATAACAACTTTATCATGAATATGCCCGTGAATGTTTTTTCCGATACCATAGTTAAGTTCATCTGAGTGTATTGGGCAATGGGTGAGAAAAACACCTTTATAGTTAATCATCCCACATATACTTTCGGCATATTCAAATAGTTTTTTAGTGTCTTGACGGCGATCATGGTTTCCTAACACGATGTGTTTGATACCGTTTAAACGATTAAGTAAAGGGTATGGAACAGATTTCTCCATCGTTATATCACCTAAAATATAGGTTACATCTCGTTTATTTACTACACTATTCCATTTTGCTATAATGTACTCGTCGTGTTCCTCAATGCTTGAGAAACCACGTCGCTTAGCCATGTTTTGGTGTGATAAGTGTAAATCTGCTATAAATCTGACGATGCCCATTGTACTTAAAGTTTACTCAATGCATCCATCATTTCAGCTACTTCTTCAGGTGTTTGACGTGGCATAACTTCGTTTCCATTTTCTACAACTATCCATTTTCCATCTTGAAACAACATCCAATAACCACTTTTATTCCACGCTGCTACTTCAGCAGTTGTTTCACCACTATCTGAAAATGTGTATGGTCCAAACATTACGCTGATAGTATTTCCATTGGTGAAGGTCATTTTGAACCCGTTATGGTTCATTTTTTTATTTACTACTGTTTCAAATTTTTTCATCTTCAAATTTTAATGTAATTACTAATAGTTCAGGTAAATATTCTATTTAGCCGGCTCATTTTTTAATTTATCTAAATCCTCTTTTAATCGCTCTATAAATGATTCTTCACCATCATCACCACTCATATACCAATCTATTCTATGAGCATATATTTGAGCTACACGAAGTGCATTTACAGCTTCTTTAAACGCTTCAATCACCTCATCACGGTATTTATAGTGAGATTTATCTTCGGGGTATTTTTCATACCAATCTGAGCCCCTCCATTTTTCTTCTTTTAGTTCTTCTTTTGTTTTTTTCTTGCCGCTGTCTCTAATTGATTGTTCAATTTCATCAGCAATATAACCTATTTTATATTGGTCGTAATTAAAAGCTCCTCCTGACATAGTTTTATTTTTAAATTAATATACGAATTCTATTTTGTTTTTTAATGATTTTCTTAAGTTTGCTTTCGCTTTAAAATAATTTGATTTAGATGTACCTTCACTAATACCTAATTCTTTAGCTATTTCAGCGTGAGTATAATTTTCAATAGCATACATATTAAATACTACTCTATATGCTGGGGATAATTTAGTTATAGCTTCCATAGCCAATTCAACTGATATTTGTTGGGTATCATGTTTATCAAAATCAGATATTTCATCATGATCTGTTATTTTGAATGTACTATCTTGATCACTTAATATTATTTTTCGTTTTCGTTTTCGTTCTCTAAGTTTATCAATTGCTAAATTAATAATAATCCTTCTCATCCAAGCTCCGATATCAAATGAGTAATCATATGTTGCTAGTTTGTTAAATATTTTAATAAATCCTTCTTGTAATACTTCATCAGCATCATCTCTATTACCCATATAACGGTAACTAGTAGACATTAATATACCAGCGTATGAATCAAATAAAAGCTTTTGAGATTTCCTGTCATTATTAAGGCAACCTTTAATAATACTATCTATTTTATCATTATTTATTTCTTGATAATTCATAATTTTTATTTTTACATTTAAATATACGAATCTAATTTTAATTAATTTATTCCTCTATTTAAAAACCCACCCAACATTATGTCGGGTGGGGTTGCCGAATTTTATAGTAGTGACACTTTTACGCGGCCATCGACTCTACTCGCGACGATTTTTATTTAAGCAGCTATAAACTCGGCTGCTATTGCAAATAACTTTTGGTTAATATCAATGTCTTGTTTGAAATTTTTCACTTTACGTGCTTTTCTTACTTTAGCTCCTGACATGTAACTGAAACTACCATCTAGTATTTTCTCTTGAATAACATTAAATACACTCCATAAATCACTACCTTTATCCTCATCACGAGTTGGTTTTAATAGTTCATCTATATTAAAATTCATTACTTTAACTTGTTCCTCAGTGAATCTAGTTGTAAGTGCTTTTTTAGCTAATTCTTGTGTTTGATCCTCATTTAACTGTACACTCTTCATTTTATTCATTGATTCAACTGTTAATGGTAATTGTGCCACCATAACATGAATTTGTTTTTGTAGTTCCTCAAATGTGTAACCCATATGGCGAATCCTTACATTTTCAAATTCCTGTGTTGAAACAACTAATCCATTTTCACAAACCATTCTAAATAAACCAGCTGTAAATGTAAATGCATTTTTACCATCATTTGAATTTGTTAATAAAATTTGTGGGAATACTGTATCTCCATCAGATCCATTAATTACTACTTCGGGGTTACGAAACACAACTAAATGTTTTTGATAACCTTGGCCTTTACGGGCTTTAACTTGTTTAACATCCACTACTCCCCAACCTAATTGCTCCATATCTTCAATTACTTTATTGGTTGGTATATGGGTAAATTTACTTGATACAGTTGGTGCTGCTGTTGTTGTGAAAATTGAATTAGCGAGTTGCTTAATTTCATCCATTTTCAAAAATCCATCTTTGCTTAAATCTAACATAACTTTTATTTTTTTAAATTAATACTTAAATATACTATTCTTATTTTTAATAATCTAATCCTTTTTTACTTCCAAAAAAACTGAATTAAAAGTATCCCTAAAGCTAATACTAAGCAGGCTAATGTTTTTAAAGTAATTATTTCTCCAAACATACTCCAACTAAGCATTGTGAATACTATCGCGCCAATACTAAATCCAATTAATCGTGATGGCCATATTTCTCCTCCAAATGCTGTTACCATATGTTTGACAGAAAACATAAACATCATTGATATTGGGATTCCCATCATTACTACTATCCAATAATGGTTTTTAAACCAATCAAATTTAAGTGAGCCCTGTAATTGGAAGAATGTTGCTACTTGAGCTAAAAATCCAAAAAGCATCCCTAGTATAAGTGATCCAATGTTAATCATTTATAAAATTTACTATCATCTATTTCAACTTCAAAATCATTCTCTACTTTTTCCCATTCATCTTTAACTATTTCAAGAATCTCTTCTTCATCTTCATCTTTAAATTCAGGTAATAAGCCTATTTTTTCTACAACCCACCAAACTCTATCCTTGTATGTGTCGATACTAATATCATCTATATATTCTACCCCATTTCCTGTTAATACTGCTAAATGAGTAATTAAATCACAAGTTAGAATATCTAATTCTTCTAAATCATAATCTTTAGATTTTGATTTTTCTTTAATAATCTCCCATTTGCTTTGAATGATGTTATTTCTTTCTTTCTTCATTTGATTTTCTAATAATGGTTTTAATTTAGTTCTAGCTTTAGTATGATAAAGTTCAGATTTAGATTCACTTATTTCTAATTCTTTAGCTATTTCAGCATAAGTACGATTTTCAATGGCTCGCAATTTGAATACCATTTTATACATTAGTGGTAATTTATCTATAGCTTCCATTAATTCTCTAGATTCTTTTCCATCATCTATTTTAAGGGGTTTTAATTTACTCATAATTTATTTATTTATTTATTATTCTTTTTTCTATTAAATTAATTAATACTTGCACTTCACCAAATTCTGTAAAACGGATTGATGGTTCAGTATTAAAAATTTCTACAAACCACTGTCCATCTTCACCTATTTCATCACTTGAACTTGAGATTAAGGTGAATCCATTTACTATATCATATGTGTAGTAGTGGAATTCATCTTCTACCCAAAGCCCATCTAGATCGTCTGAAACTTCTATTCCACCATCCTCTTGTTTTTCAAAGCCGAGTAATTGTATTTCTCTTTCTGTCATTGTTCTTTATTTAAAAAATCCTTCATAATAGCTGCTAATTCATATAATTCTTCTTGAACAGCATATTTCATCATATCTTTAATTAATTCTGAGAAATTGTTGTTAAATTCATTTTTTAACAAATACTGTAATGTTAATTTATCATCTAAATCTAAACCACTATCTTTTATAATAGGATGAAAATTCATATTACTAGCTATTATCTGTTTCATTATTTTATCTTTATCCATAACTTTTATTTTAAGCGTTTGTAATTATTCCATATTCAATTTTATTATTTGATAATGTATATGATAATTTCATATTGGCCTCACCATTCCTATTCTTATCAAATTTCATAAATGTACCTCCTCCATCACGTTCTGAATCACGCCTCATTTCTAATAAAGCATCAGTCATATGTTTTAATTTATTTGAGCCTACAAATTCACCTTGTTTAGTTACTTGTTGAATTAATAAGAATGATGTGAATTTATTTTCTTCATTTTCACCTTTGTTATTTCTAATACAAATTTCTACTAACCATGATTCAGCTGTTTTACGATCCCAACCATTATCATCCCTACAAGCTTCAATTACTTCAGCAATTGAATCTATTAACACACAATCATATCCTATATTAAGTACTTGTTCAATTACATCTTTAGTATTGTATTGCATATAATCTGATGTGAATAGAGTATCTACTATACCAAACTGTTTAAATCGTTCAGTATATTTAAACATTTGTTTACGACCCATTTCACCAGAAATAAATAGACATTTACGTCCTTTATTTTGAATAGATGAAATAATATCTAACATCATTGTGGTTTTACCAACACCTGGATCACCAATAGCCATTATATTTGAAGCGCATGGAATTCCTTTTTCATGGGAAAATAATTCATCAATAACATTAATACCTGTGGGCATTGATTCTAACATTCGTTGATCAATATTTAATTGACTCAATTTTGTAATTTGGGAAAAATCAATAATGGATGGTATCGGGGTTAAATTTTGAACCTTCTTTGGTCTACCTCGTTTAACTATATCTGTTTCTCTTTTTTCAATTCTCATAACTTTTATTTTTATTTATACTTTAAATATACGAATTAATTTTCTTAAAAAATATTCCTTTATTATTTTCCATCAATATAACCACCATCTAAACATACGTGACATACATCAGGAAAATAAAGTAATTTAATAATAAACATAATGATGATTATCCAACCTATAATTGCCCATTTTGATTTAAATAGGAAATAAAATAGGTACTTGAATGTACCTACTAAAACAAATGATATTAATGCAAAATATAAAATAGCTATCATAATCTTTGTATTTTTAAATTTGCTTAAATATACGAATCCTCTTTTTAATCTCTTATTCCTTCATTGAATGCATTCTTCGTAACCATTTAAAATGGCTTTTTGAATGCTTAAAGCAGGATTTTCTTTCATTGCTTCTAGAGCAGCAACCAACAATTTTGCTTCTACTTCTTGGTGTTTAGCTTCATTTAAAGCTTGTTGAGCTGTTTTTAATTGAATGTATAGTTCTTTTGACTCTTCTTCTATGTTCATAAATATTCTTTTTCTAAGCCAAACCCTTAAAATCTAGCCAAGGGGTCAAATTTGATTATACCTCCATCTGATTCACCTCTGGAGTTAAATGTTTTTTCCTCAGGTGTTATAGAAACTAAAATTTCATTAATGTAAAATGAACCACCTTGTTTAAGTAATTTTTTAAATAGGTTTTGATGGTTTTCGTTCCATGATTCACTTACTGTAAGGATAGTTTGTTTATCAACTTTTTTACCATCAAATTTAATAATGATTCCTTTTCTAATTGATTGGGGTGTTATCGCCATTTTATATATATTATTTTATTGTTTTATTTTAATCCCACCAACGTTCAATATTCTCTTCCATTATCTTAAATAACAGTTTACGAGAACGTTCTTGATTATTATGGGCAATCTCTAATGCAATGTGTTTATTATCTTTATCTGTTTTATCAATTAATTTATATTGGTGACGGTATTTATATACGTAATCAATTAAATCATCTCGTGTAATAGTAGATTCCATTGTAAACCATTTTTCAGTTTCATTTGTTGGAATAAATTCAAAATCTTGATCCAAGTAATCTAAATATTCATACATGTATAAATCTCCTTGTTGGATACGAGCCAAACGAGCACATAACATCATTTTTTCAGATTCACGTTTTGCTTTTTCAGGCCAATCTCTTTGTTCAATATATTTAGCTTGTTTTTCTAATTTATGGATGAGTACTTCATAGATAAAATGATGATCCCAATCTCTATCTTTCCAAATAACAGGAAACCAATTCCATAAGTTTTTAATACCTTGAATGAAGTCTTTATGATAGTATTTAGCTTCAAATTGCCACCATAATTTAATACTATTTAATAATTCTTTCATATTAAAATATATTGTTTTAAATATTCAGAGCATTCACTAGCTATGTGTCTCTTCCACCAGCTTTTCAGTTTCTCCATTAATGTCTTCAATAATTTCTGCATCTTGTATAGTTTCTGCGAATAAAAAATGTGAGTCAGTTTTTAATACATGATCAACTAAAAATAAATGGTCCCTATATTCTTTCACCATATCCATCCTAAGTTGACCTTGTTTATCAACAAATGATGATATTAATTTTGCTTTATGAACTATATATATTTTATCCCCATGTTTATAAAATGATTTCATTTTATATTGTACTGTTTTTTAAATATTTTAATAAATGTTTCACCAATTCCCATATCAATAATTTCACAAGTACTAGGGATAATTGGATTTCTTTTAGTAGATAAAATAATATCATCTATTTCAGATTCACTTACTAACAAAGAATATTTTTTTGCAGATGGTTTTCTATAGACAACCACTACTGGTAGTTTTTTTTCAGCTGGTCTACCTTTACTTTCATGGCTTATTCTCATTAACCTATTTGTTTATGTTTATTTTCTTAGTCTCAATAACTTTTCCATTTTTTAAAAGAGTAACAACATATTCTCCTCTATCAGCATTATTAAAATGGATTTGTTTAACATCATAAGCTGCTGTTTTTGGGAGGTATAATTCATTACCTTTATGAACTATAAGTGAGTCTGCTTCTTGAGACCACTGTAATGAATAAGCATCACATCCTGTTTTAGATGATTTACACCCAAACATTAAAAATCCTAATGTTATTCCTGCTAAAATATGGATTATATTATTCCAAAACTGATTTTTCATTTTATGTTATTTTAATTAGTTCGTATTCACTATTTTTTGTTTCAAATTTAATATACGAAGAATCTGCTGTGGAAACAAGGATTTTTGTAATAGGGGTTGTTTGCCAAGTAAAAAATTCATTGAATGGAGACATGAGTAATGAACGACCTATAGCAAAATCATTATGTTTTGCTTTAAAAGTTCCATTTTCATTAAACTCAATCCAAAGTATATCTACTGAGTGTTTAGTTAGTCCATCTCGATGTCTGGTTAATTTCCAATTTGGTTTACCTTGGGTTAGTAATCCTGTTAGGGCTTCAAGTTGATCTATATATAGATTACTATTAACATCTAATGCTACTGGGATTTTATTTTGTTGTATCTTGTTCATTTTTAATTTCATTGCTGGGGAAATCACTAAATTTCAATCCCCACATTAAACTAGTCCATTGCATTTCTTTCTCTGCTTGTTTAGCATACATGTTTAGATTTTTCTGGAGATATTTTTTACCCCAACGTTGCCATTCTTCATTTTGGGCAATAGTCATTGTCCAATCATGAAACCAATTATCTTTACGATCTTTTACATCATCATATGTAACTTCATGTCCTGATATGCGGAACATTTCGTTGATAATATCAACAACAAATTTTTCAATCTTTTTTTCTTTACTTAATCTTTTCATTTTTTTTTATTAATTGTTCAAAATCATCTCTTTTAATTGCAATCCTAACCCCATCTATATCAGCAAATACTTCTTTAGGAAATTTTAAAATATTTGTTAATTTAATAGGATCAATATTAATATGTTTATTATAAACATTTGTGCCTGCTAATTTAATTAGTACTTCTTGTTTCATATCCAAGTTATTTCATTTGTTGCTTGATCCCATTCAAATATGAATGGTAAATTACTGTAATTGTATCTTTCATCTAATAAGGATGCATTGAAAAAATGAGTGTGGCCATTGTAGTAGTAGCCATGCCCTCCATGAATATGCCCAAATACATGAATTTTTGGTTTAATTTCATCTACTCGATAACGTA
>Ga0247843_1009669_pt1 | contig 10608 bp, 8 predicted proteins | sample LaCruzMarch2017__FD_192420 | JGI IMG/M metagenome (GOLD analysis project Ga0247843, IMG submission 192420) | Freshwater microbial communities from meromictic Lake La Cruz, Castile-La Mancha, Spain - LaCruzMarch2017_8m | ecosystem: Environmental > Aquatic > Freshwater > Lake | place: Spain...
GCGCTCATCTTCGACAAGTTTGATCCGGTGTATTTTTGCAGGCACCTGTCCGATTGTACATATACCCAAAAAAGTACAATTTAAAAATCTCCCTGTCCGTCAAATAAAGTTTTACTAAATACTAGGAGCTTGCCGATCTGCGCGTCGGTGTAGCTGACGCAGGCGCGGTAGCCGTGGATCGAGAGCTTCGCTTCGGCGTCGTCGATGGTGTTGGTGCCGCCGTAGTTGCCGAGGAATTCGCCGTTGTTGGAAAGTGTCAGGGCGGGGTTGACGCTGGCTGGCGGCACGTTCGGCGGGACCGTGATGGCATTGCGGTCGTAGAGGTCCCAGTATTTCTTCGGGGCGTTGAACGGGAGGTGCGGCTTGAAGAAGCCGACCGCGAGGAAGAAAGGCTCGCCGGAGTTCTTGTAAGTTTGGAGGCGCTGGATGGCTTCGTTGGCAATCAAGCCGTCGGTGTAGTCGGTGTCTTCCAGCGAGGTGATGCCGTCGGCTTTCACGCCGATTTCAGTCCGCGGCGAGACCCCGATCGTGCGGGTGGCACCGCCCGCGTAGGCGAAGAACGCGTTGCGGGCGCTGCCCCAGATTCCGGCGGGGCTGCCTTGCCGGGTCCATGCGCCGGGCATTTCGAGCTGACCGGCGTCGCTGGTGCCACCCGGGTAGTGGGAGACTTTCCCCAGCGACTCGGTGGTGTAGCCCGCATTGCGAAAGGCCTCGGGCAGGGAGTTGGGTGCCTGCGCGGTTCCGATTCCCGGATAGAGGGAGACGAACGCATCGTTGCCACCGGCGGTGCCATTGGTCGGGCGGCGCGAGGTGAGCAGGGCAAAGCGCGAGGCCCCGCAGGTGGCGCACTGGACGTAGTGACGCTGGAAGGGACGCCCGCTTTGTACCAGGCTGTCGATGTTCGGCGTGTGCATGTAGGTCGCGCCGAACGCGGCGATCTCCGGCCGCAGGTCGTCGACGGCGATGAACAGCACGTTCCGGCGGGCGGGAGCGGGCAAGGGATCGGGGGAGCTGACGCGGTCGCGGATGCGGATGAAATTGGGCATCGCCGCGACCGGGCCGATCCGCGTGGTGGCGCTGGTATTGGCCGCGAAAACCGGGGCGCCGATCCGCTGCCAATTGAAGAGATCGATCGAGCCTTCCACGGCATAGGAGCGTCCGGCGGTGGCGCTCCAGCGCAGGGTCGGTCCGCCCCCGACCGGCTCCAGTTGCGGGCCGGGTCCGAACTCCGTGATGGCGAACGCGGTCGCGGCGGGCGGTGGCGTCACCGTCGCGGGAATGAAGGCGACATCGACGTTCGTCAGTTGGATTTGATCGGCATTCAAATCGGTGGTCGCCTGGAAGCCGGCGCGCTCGAAGACAAAGGTTTGAGGACTGGTGTCGAGGAAGCTCGTGCTCTGGCCGGCGAACTCCACGGAATCGGAGCTCCTCTTCAACGAAGGCGTGACGAGAAGTCCGCCGCTTGAATTGCGTTCGATGGTGAACGAAAAATCGTATTTCGCGTTGCTGAGGGCAGTGTTGGGAACAAGAGCCGTCCCGAGATTGCTTCCCGCCCCGGTATTGCTGGTGAAATGACCGGTGTTCGGATTGGTTCGTTCCTTCAGCGATCCGGCGGACGACGATGCCGAATTCTGTACGAAGTAACCAAGCCATCCATTGGTGGTCGTGCTGCCGTTGAGAGCGAACAAACCGAAACGAAAAACACTCGCGGCGGAGGTGATCCCGAACATTTCCGCCGATCCCGAGAGCACGATCTTGTCGCCGGGATTCGCCAGCGTGATCGCCGGGAAAGGCGCGTAAATCGAGGATGCGTCGGCGTTGTCGGTGGCACCGTTCCCCCAAGTGGGCGATGCGGTGGCGGTATTGGACAGGGTGGCGGTGCCCGTTGCCTGAGCCCATGGCCCGGTGAGCGGGGTGGCGCACAACGTGCCGTTTAGCGCGGAAAGAGCGAGGACGCGGAAGAATTTCATTCCTCGAAAGAAGTGAATCAGCCGGCTTACGGGGCCTCTTCGATCCGGTAGAACGCCTTTCCTGCGGGTGGCGAGGGATCGATGAAGGTGTTGGTCGCGGCTCCGGTGAAAGTGCTGCCCACCGTATCAGGGAAGGATGAAAGATCAGACGAGCGCTTGAGCACATAACTCGTCGCCGGGGTCATCCCCTCGACGGAAACGTGGAAGGCTCCCTCCACGAAGCCTGAGGCGGTGATCACCGGAACCGGTGGCGCAGCTGCCGTGAAGGTGACGTCGACATTGTTCATCTGGAGCTTGTCGGCGTTCAGATCGGTGGTTCCCTGGAATCCCACCCGGTCAAAGGTGAATGCCCCGGCGTTGACCGTGTTGTCGGTGAAACTCGCTCCGGCGAACTGCAGCGAGTCCGAAGTCCTGACCAGCGACGTGGTGATGATCAATCCGTTCAGGGCATTGCGTTCGAGGGTGAATGAGAAATCATAGACTGCGGAGGTGAGCGCTGAAGTGGCCACGGGCAAGGTTTGGATGCTGGCAGATCCGCCACTCGAGGTACTGGTGAAAGGCGTTGCGTTGACGAGAGCCCGCTCTTGCAGCGATCCCGTGCCAGCCGAGGCCGCGCTCTGGACGAAGTAACCGAGCCAGCCGTTAGTGTTGGCGCTGCCATTCACATTGAAGAGGCCGAATCGAAAGATGCTTCCGCCAGTACCCGGGCTAATCCCGAACATCTCCACCGATCCGCTGAGCACCACCTTGTCGCCGGGATTCGCCAAGGTGATGGTGGAGAACGCGGAATAAATGGACGACGCGTCAGCGTTGTCGGTAGCCCCGTCGCCCCAGGTTGGAGAAGCGGTGGTCGTATTGGTCAGTCCCATGGTGGCACCACCGGATGCCTTGATCCAGGTTCCTGTCACCGGGGCGGCCATCGCCGTGCCATGAAGCACGGTCACGAGAAGGGAAACAGCGAGGACTCGATACTTTCTGGGGCTCATGGGATTCATTGGTTGGTTTGGGAAAGAACGCGGATCGCTCGGCGGCGGCGCAGCAACACCAGCATGCCCAGGCCGCCAAGCAGGGTTGCCGATGATTCCGGTACCGCCGAGAATGTCACATCGACGTTGTTCATCTGGATCCTGTCGGCGTTCAGATCGGTGGTTCCCTGGAATCCCACCCGGTCAAAGGTGAACGCTCCGGCGTTGACCGTGGTGTCGGTGAAACTCGCTCCGGCGAACTGCAGCGAGTCCGAAGCCCTGACCAGCGATGTGGTGATGATCAACCCATTCAGGGCATTGCGTTCGAGGGTGAATGAAAAATTATAGACCGTGGACGTGAGCGATGAAGTGGCGACGGGCAGGGTTTGGAGGGACGTGGTCCCGCTGGTGGCGCTGGTGAAGGACGTTGTGTTTCCGGTATTCCGCTCTTGCAGCGATCCCGTGCCCCCGGAGGACGCGCTTTGGACGAAATAGCCGAGCCAGCCGTTGGTGTTGGCGCTGCCATTCACATTGAAGACGCCGAAGCGAAAGATGCTTCCGGCGGTGCCGGGGCTGGTCCCGAACATCTGGGCCGATCCGCTGAGCACCACCTTGTCGCCGGGGTTCGCCAAGGTGATCGTGGGAATCGGCGAATAGATGGAAGATGCGTCGGCATTGTCGGTGGTGCCGTCGCCCCAGGTAGGAGAGGCGGTGGTCGTGTTGGTCAGTCCCATGGCGACACCACCGGATGCCTTGACCCAAGTCCCGGTGACCAAGGTGCCGTTGGCGCAGGCACTCAAGGCAACGAAGGGGACGAGAGCGGCTAGCATGGAATTCTGGCGGCGAGACATTCAATTGGATGATTAGGGATTGCGGTGAGGCCGGAGCGGGCCCGGCCGCGGAAAAACCCGTGATGTGTCCTGAGGTTTGGATCCCAAACTGCAGGGTCCGGAACTAGCATTCGACCCATGGACCGCAACGGATTTTCACCACTGTTTTCTCGACGACTGGCCGAATTTTTCGGCTACTTTCGGACATGCGTCCGCTGCGTCGACCTTCCATCGTAGAGTTGAGTGCCGAGCACCTTCGCGAGGGCTTGAGGGCGGGTCGGTGGCGGCACGCGCTGCCCGGCGTGGCGCGGCTGGCGGTGGAGTTCGACGTCTCGCGCGACACGATCCGCACCGCTCTGCGGTTGCTTGAATCCGAAGGTTTGCTCGGCGCGCGGGGCTTGGGGCGCAGCCGTGCCGTCACGGTTCAAGGGACGGAGCGCCACCGGCTGCGGGTGGGCATTCTCCTGCACGACGCACTGCCGGAGGAGCAGAGTAAAATCGCCCAGTTGCTGTTGCAGATCCAGAGCAAGCTCGGAGCGAAGGACCAGGAAGCGTTTTTCCTGCCCAAAACCCAGGTCCAGCTCCAGCACGACCTCTCGCGAATCACCCGCATGCTCGGCGAGAATCCTGCCGACGCCTGGATCGTGGTCGCCGGCTCGCATGAACTGTTGGAATGGTCCGCCGCGCAGGCCACGCCTTGCCTGGCTCTCTTTGGTCGGGTGGAACGGCTGCCGCTGGCCAGCACCGGGCCCGACAAGCTGCCGGCTTTCCTAACCGCCACGCGCCAGCTCCTTGAACTCGGGCACCGCCACATCGTCTTCATCGTCCGCCATGCGCGGCGCAACCCGACGCTCGGAGCCGCGGAAGCGGCCTTCCTTGCCGAATTGAACTCCCACGGGATTCCCACCGGACCTTACAACCTGCCGGATTGGGAGGAGACTCCGGAGGGTTTCCTGATCCTTCTCGAAAGCCTGTTTCGCCGGACACCCCCGACGGCCATCATCATCAACGAGACCGCCCAGTTCATCGCCACCATGGAATTCCTCGCCCGGCGGCGCATCCATGTGCCGGAGCAGGTCTCGCTGGTGGCCACCTTCGACGATCCCGCCTTCGCCTGGTGCGTCTCCGGCATCGCCCACATCAGGTCCGACCCGAAACCCATGGTGCGCCGCATCGTGCGCTGGGTGAGCGCCGTCAAGAAAGGTGCCGCGGACCGCAAATCCATCATCTTCCCGGGCGAGTTCGTGCCCGGCGGCAGCATGGGCCCGGTAGGCCGGGAGCCGGGACGGAAGTGAGGCAACAGGCGCGCCGCCCGGTGCCTTCTTCAAATCCGCAGCGCGCAAGCGGGACGTCTCGGAACAGCCGCCGTGCTGACATACGGTTTGCCGACATTTCGGCACGATCAAGCGGAGGATTGCCATCGTCGGCCGGGAATGGCTAGCTGCCTCCGATGTCCGTCACCCGCATCTTCCTGATCCGCCACGGGGCCACCGTCCTCACCGCCGAGGACCGCTTCGCCGGCGCCACCGATGTCGAGCTTTCCGACGAAGGCCGCACCCAGGTCCGGCGGTTGGCGGAACGGCTGAGCCTGATACCGGTCGATGCCGTCTACGCCTCGCCGCTTGGCCGGACGATGGAAACCGCAAGCATCCTCGCCGCGCCTCACGGCAAGGACGTGCTGGCCCGCGACGGCTTGAAGGAAATCTCCCACGGCCACTGGGAGCAGATGACCCGCAAGGAAGTCGAGGCCGCCTATCCCGACGAAGCGGCGGCCTGGGACCGTGATCCTTTCACTTTCGCCCCGCTGGGCGGAGAAAGCGGGCTCGCCGTGACCGCCCGCGCCCTGCCCGCCCTGCTTGACATCGTCAGCCGCCACGAAGGCAAGCCGGTGATCGTGGTTTCCCACAAGGCAACCATCCGCCTGCTGCTCAGCTCGCTGTTAGGCTTCGATCCCCGCCGCTACCGCGACAACCTCGACCAGGACCCCGCGGCGCTGAACATCGTCGACTTCAAGGATCCGGTCCGCGCCCGGCTGATGCTGTTCAACGACAGCTCACATTATTCCGAAACGGGCCTCGCCCTGCCCGCCACCGCCGGAGCCTGTCTTTCGAAGTGGTGGTCGCCGGATCCGGCTCCTCGCTAGCCGGCGCCACCCCGTTCTTTCCCGCTGTCCCCCTTCACCGCCGGGTGCTGCGCAACTCAGGCTGCGTGGTGGCGGCTTCGATCGACCGGATCGCCTCCTCCACCGCGCCGACCCGGTCCTTGTTCAAAGAACCCGGGAACATTCCGGCGGCCGCTTCTTGGTCGAACATCACGATGACTTCCTTCATCGCCGGAATCTGTGATTTGGCGGCGGCCCCGTAGCTGGTGACGATCTTCATAATCTCACCCGTGCGGCTTTCGCTGCCGTGGCCACCCTGGGTTTTGGCGAGGCCGACGGCGGCGGCGATGCCTTCCTTGAAATGATACTTGGCGAGTGCCTTCAAGCCCGCCATGCGGATCACATTGTTGAACATGGTGTCCGCCGGGCTGGGGTTCTCGACGGCGGCAAGAATGTCCAGGGCAAGGGCAATCACGTCCTCCTGGCTGAGCTGGTTTTCAAAGAAATTCTGGAGCGTGGCGCGGGCCATGCCGTCGGGATTCGTCGATACGGCGCGGATGGCGGCATAGCGCAACTTGGGATCGATCTGACTGAGATCGTCCTTGAGCGGACCGTTGAAGACCGCGGCGGCCAGCTGGCCTTGGGCGAACTGCACGGGATCCTCCCAGCGGATCGGTGACGACGGCTCCGCCGTGGAAACGAGCGCCTTGAGGATGTCTTCCAGGGCGGGCTTGGCCGTGCCCCCCATCTGCTTGATGGCAGCTGCGGCTTTGTAGCGCACCCAGCGGTCCGTGTGGGAGAGCTGTTTCACCAGGACGGGCAGGGCTTCCGGCGAGTTGAGCAGCCCCAAGGTCTCGCAGGCGCCTTGGATGCGCTGAGGATCGCCCGCTTCCGCGAGTTTGATGAGGGAAGGGATCATCGTCTTGCCTTCCGGGCGCTTTGCGAGTTCCTCCGCCGCCCAACTGCGGACGATGGGCGACCAGTTGCCGAATGCCTCCACGAGTTGTTCCGGGGTCATTTCCCGCCGGTCCAGATCGAAGCGCCCGGCCGCGACGGTGGCGGCGGCCTCCTTGCGATCCAGCCAGCCGGATTCATCGGCACCGCGGCCGGTGATGACCAGTTTGCGCAACGGCAGGGCATAAGTGAGAACATAGGTGGCGGCCGGGCTCAGTCCGCTATAACTGCTCTTCCCAAAGTAAGTGTCATCGTCCGTCTGACCGGCGCTGTACTGCTCGCCGCCATCGTAGGTGAACGAGCCGTCCGAGCGACGCACGAGATCAAGATGCCATGAGGCCTTGCTGAAGAACGCCGCCGCGGCCTCGGGCCCGCCGACGCCGGCACCGAGCGCGCTCCACAGATAGCTGAAGCCCTGGCCGGTGTGGCCATACTCCCGGCTGGCGTATCCTGCGGTCGCCATCCGGGCGAAGAAGTCGGTCTCCTTCGGCTTGTTGCCGATTGCGGAAAACATCACCGCGGTGATTGAGTTTTTGCCGTTGTTCTCGTGATACGGCCACGGCTCGTGTTCGCCGTAAGGGATCGCGCCCTTGCCGGTGTAGTAGCCGAAATAACCGGCGGCGCGGATGATGGCCTGATCCACTTCAGGACGCTTCACCCCGCACATCCTGCCGAGCACGATCGCGAGATTGGCTGGCAGTCCCGCCATGTTCACCGGACCGTAGGGCGGCACGGAACCGTTGAACTTTCCGGCCTTGGTCAGTGCGGCGAAACCGTGGCCGAAGGTGCCATACATGCTCTGGCCGCGGGTCAGTGAGAGGGTGTTGTTCGTGATCGCCGGAACCACTTCCCGGTCGCGGGTGACGAGGAAATACTCGCAGAGGAAAAGACTGCGGTAACCCAAGTTCCAGGTGTCGCCCCAAACGGGACCATCGGGCTTCTTGTCGGGGTCCACCTCCACCGCGGCGAGGCGTCGTGCGAACTCCTGCAATTTCGGCAGATAGTCGGGATTGCCGGTGGCAAGCAGGGCGAGACCTTGAATCGAACCGGTCCAGTCCAACTTCATTTCCTCCTTCTCGAGCACCTTGCATGCCTCATCGAGGATGCGCTTGGACTTGGCACAGTTCCATGGCGCGGTATCGCTGTAGCTCCCCAGCGCCGCAAGCTTGAGCGCGACTTCCTGAACTTGCCCGCCGCGTGAGACCATCAGCTTCAGGGCGCCGCCTTTGGCGTCCGTTTCCGCCTCCTGGATGGCCAGGGCGATGCTCTTGCGCGCATCGTCGCTGAAGGGCTTCCCCTCGACGCCGAGGATCACGTCGTCGACTTTCACCACGCCATCCGCCGGGGAGGCCGCGCCGACGTGGGTGACCAGAATCTGGCGGCTGGCCGTTGTCGTTCGGCCTTGTGCGGCATCGAGGTTGTTGGCCGCCTTGGTATGGATCCAGCCGCGAAGGCCGGTCGCACCGAGATTGTAGGTGAGCTTGCGATCAACCGACTGGAGGTCCTTGGTCAGATCCGGAACTTGTGCGCAAAGCGCGCTTGCGAGCCCCAACATCAGGGCGACGGACAGGGTGATTGTGGGGATCAACGGTTTCATAGGTGATGGTTCAAATGCAGGGGGATTATTTCAGTAGGGTCTTCATTCCATCGCCGGCTGCTTCGCCGATCAGAAAGTAGCTTTCGGCATTGCCGGACCAGTGATGGCCGTGTCCGGGATTGGGCGAGAGCTCTGGCGGCCTGGCAAAATCGGTGGTCTTGATGAATAAAGCATTCTTGATCTGTTTTGTTCCTTCTTCCTGCGCTTTTCTGAATTCAAACATATCGCCCTCGGTAACCGGTCCACCATTGCCAAGTTGACCGACCACCACCGGCATGTTCGGCGCTTTGAATTCCTTGCGGAGATCCTTTACCAGATTGACGAGATTCTGTGCATATTCGGGTATCGCCGGTGCGGTGCACATGTCGTTCCAACCCTGCTGCCAGACAAAACCCGCAACCTCGTATTTCCGATCCCCAAGCTCAGCCAAGGCAGCGCGCACCTCTTCCACCATCTTCGTGTAATAGGGCCCGACTTCGCCGCCGGAACTTGGAGGCCTGAAGTCAACAAACAGGCTCTTGCCGCCCCAGGCCGTCTTGATCAACAGCACCGGGTTGTCGAGATGGTCTCCCATCACAAGCCCGAACCCCAGCTCGGGCCCGATGTGGCTGCTTCCGCCATAGCCGGTGTAACCCACGGTCAAGCCGCCCTTGCGGACCTGGTCGCCAACCTTGAAAGAAATCTCAACGTCCTCCCGCACAACCCATTCGCCCTTCCCATCCTTGAGGCCCTTCATCTTCCCGGCACTTTTGGAATTGTTCATCGACCAGACCAGGTTGCCCTTGCCGCCGTTGTAGTCCCTCTCTCCATCCATGGACACCACTCCCTGTCCTTCCATGTTCGACTGCCCGGCAAGGATGAAGACCTTGATCGGCTTCGCGAAGGAGATCGGCGCTAGGGCGCATAGCAGCGCTGCGGTTAGAATTACAGTTGGTTTCATGGTCATTGATTCGTTGGTCTTCAGATTCTTGGGGAATGCGGCTTACGCCTGCTTGATCATTTTCCTTACGCGAACCGCGAAGGTTACGCTTCACTCCAAGTCCGAGTGCTTCAAGCCCTCGATCAGGCAATCCACATGGCCGATAGGAGCTTTGGTTGTCGGATCGTAATACACGTTGCTATACACTGCGAGAGAGTTGCTGCCTTTTTTCAAAAGCTTGGGATCGACGGATGACATGGGCGCGTAGTGAGGGGTACTCAGCCACCACCCGTAGCTCGCAATCCGCTGTCCATTCAGATACACATGGTAGCCTTGTTTGACCAGGATGCTCAGGCGGTAGGAATCGAAGTCCAGGGCATCCACTTCGAAAGTCGTACGCGCGACGATGAACTCCCCTTTGCCCCAATCCGATTGATTGACTAATGATGGATTGCCCCCTTTGATGAGTCCGGTGCCGATGGGTGCCCGTCCCGAATTCCACTTACTGTCGTCATACTCGGGCTTGAACCAGTCTTTCAAATCATCTGACAACTGGATATCGCGAAACCGCCTCTCCTCGTGGATTGGAAGCTGGTCTTTTTCCACGATGGGATCAAAAGATTTGAAGCGCCAGACAAGCTCTGACGATGGCACCTTGCCGATCGGTTTCCAGCCGGCGGCGGGATTCCGGAGTTTCGCGAGGTCGATGAGTGTGCACACGATGCCCGGCCTATCGGCTTCCTCTGCATAGTCCTTGGCCTTAAGTCGCTTGGCGATTTCCGGGCGGTAAACCGTAAAGAGGATGTCCTCGAGCTCCTTGCGTTGCTTGGGATCCAGTTTTTCCAAAACGGCGAAAAATCCGAATGGCTGTCCGGCTGGATTTGCGCTTGGAGATGCCACGATGCCGGTGAGATCGCCAGTTTTCAAGTCGCTGAAGCGCAGTTGCAGGGCAGTGGCGAGTTCAGGGGCAAGGGTTGGGTCGGTCTGCAGGCAAATCTTCAGGGTTTCCATGACGTTATGAGCCCCCTCGGCGGCACGTTCGCCGCTCTTGATCTCGCTCGTATCCACACTTTTCCGCAGGGCAGCGACAATGAGTTTGCCCGCTTCGCTTTCCGGTTTCTTTTGCTGCAGCGCCGCGTTGAGGTGGGGGGAATTTTTCTTTCCGTTAGAATGTTAGAATTCCGTCGGTCTGGCTGACAGACATTTGATAGGCGAATCCGATCTCCTTGGCAAGGACGGGCTGTTCTCCCGCGCTGGGAAGGTCCGGCGGAG
>Ga0247843_1009672_pt1 | contig 10607 bp, 7 predicted proteins | sample LaCruzMarch2017__FD_192420 | JGI IMG/M metagenome (GOLD analysis project Ga0247843, IMG submission 192420) | Freshwater microbial communities from meromictic Lake La Cruz, Castile-La Mancha, Spain - LaCruzMarch2017_8m | ecosystem: Environmental > Aquatic > Freshwater > Lake | place: Spain...
CAACATCAACAACGACGACGAAAGGATCAATCATTAGTGAATAATGATAAAACACTGTCGTCATCACAACTTGTAGTGGGTGTGGATGTGGTAACATTCCATATCAATTTAAATACATATACGCCCACGGTACGAGACTTTTTAAATTCATTGTTACATTGTTTTACGACCTGGGAATGGAATCGTATAATAAATACTACTACGAAGAAACAACAACGAAATAGTGCTACTACTACTACTACTACTACTAACAATGACAATTCACAGCGGCAGCAACAGCGGCAGCAGCAACGAAGTGACACATCAAGTATATACGAATTCTACTTACGTTGGGCAATGAAGGAGGCATATACCAAGGCATTAGGTCTCGGGATGGAAATTAATTTTAACGAAGTAGAAATACGTTTATTTGGTATTGATATAGATGTTGCTGCTGCTGCCGCTGTGAGTTATTGCGCTACTACTACTACTACTACTACTACTGCAGACATTGAAAGAGAGGATGACGACAATGATGATGATGGTGTAGAGGAGGAGGGCATATGGACCACCATTCAACAACATGTCCGTACAACTTGTAGTAGTAGTAGTAGTAGTAGTAGTAGCGGTAACCAACGACAATTTTCGGTGATTGGTAAGGTAAAGAGGAAGCAGTGTGATACGTCAATACAAATAATGTCGTCAACATTGTCAACTTGGGAGGTATGGGAATTTATCTTTGTACCGCTTTACAATAGTACCACAATTGACGTCGTCGACGATGGTACTGATGTTGACGAAGATAGTATTGACTCTGTACCTGACTTCTTACGTTACATTGATGATAATAAGAATGATGATGATGATGATGATACTAGTGATAATGATGAAGATGTTACTACCAATAATATAACAAACGACTGCAATGGAGAAGATGAATCCTTGGTAGATTTACTATCACTAGACACTACTGGTTTGACACCAACAGAAAATACTACTACTGCTGCTGCTGCTGCTGCTGCTACTACTACTATGGTAGGGATGGAGGCATGTGCATGCATATGTCGTGGTCCATTACCAGCCAATACTACAAGTTATGGCATTAATCCTACTGCTACTGCTGCCGACCTTGAATACTTGACATTGACAGAATTAATTCAATTGCATAGAATGGGAGGAGGAGGATATAATCCTAGGACACAACAAGCTCAGACCATGAATCGGGAAAGCAGTACATTATTTGTCAATGAAACGGAGACAGAAGTAATGTATGATACAACTACAACCACTACCAATACCGACAATTTATCAACAATGGAACAAATGTCAAACATGTTAGGCTTTGGAAGACGAAGTGTGATGAATGATGCTCTCATACAATCAAACCTGTCACCAACAAGACAAGCAGTTGGGGTAGTAGTAGATGGTATACTTTCGAACATGAGTAGTATGACCAATGCCGTCATGGACCGTGGATCCAAATTAACTACATTGGCAGAGAAGACACAAACGTTGGAAGCAGCATCATTAGATTTTGCCATCATGGCAAAGGAATTAAATCAACGTCAGAATAGCTGGTGGTAGATATATAAGTTTTGTTGTATGAGGAGTTGATTGGGGATAATAATATGCGGCCCCAAGGTTTTTGTTAGTCAACACTAAGTAGCAAGTTCGATAATTAGTTTCATGCTAGCGGACTCATTTTCTGACAAGGCAATACAATCCTTCAGAGAAGACTCATCTACTGCAATATCAACATCATCGCCATCATCATCATCATACTTATTCATCTTCTTCTCTTCTACTGCCTTTAATGACGACAACCGACCAAGGAAAAGTTCGCGAGCTTTCACCACCCACGTGGATGGCGATGTACCACCCAAAACAGTATCAGTAGGGAGCGTGTGTATCATACTTTGTAAATCCTTCGATGAAATTTTTAATGAATACATGATGACGACAGCATCGGCACCATTGTCCACGCTTTCATCTGCTGCTGTTGTTGTTGTTACTCTGTTATCATTGTTATTGTCTTTCGTGGTTTCACCCATGTCAAAATTATCATTATTCTCATCATCCTCGATATTATCATCATCGTCGTTGTTAACATCATAATCACCACCGAATTTGTCTTGTTCTTGCTGACTATCGTAATATTGAACTACCCAACCACACGCAATGCCGGTACATTTTGGCAATAAATAACTTGTACCCTCAACCCAGTTCAGTTGCTTTCGAGTCGATTCCTCGTATGCTGAACCAATAATACCCTCTCCGATACTATATAATCTATTATTGTTGTTGTTGTCGTTGATGTTATTACTATCAAGACGGTGAATGTATAGTATACGATGATTGTTGCGATATTCTACGATTATTGGATCGCTATTATCATTCGATACTGGCAGCGCGAGACGATATAATGCAAAGCCACTTTCTCGTCGGACCAATTCACGACTTTGTCGTCGTCGACGAGAATAATTATTACTATTCTGCTGCGTACGTTGTCTTTTCGTTCGCGCGTTATTGTGATCGATTACCGCCTCGCGTATCGATCTCGGTACGTTATTGGCGGCAGTAGTTGCATTATTAGTGTAAGTGGTATTGCATTCGTCATCGGAACAGTTGCAGTTGTTGTTGCCACTATTTCCAAATGTCATGGAAAGGAGAAATGCATCGTGCTGCTGCTGTTGCTCTTCAAAAGATGATGACGATGATGATGATGGAAGACCCTCCTCCTCCGCCGTCGTGGCGGAAGTGACTACGCCGTTGAGTCTCGTTTTCGCCATTTTGGTTGAGGGAGGCCCGTTTTCCACGATCCCGCCCAATTTGGATCTCCGTCATTGCATTCCTCCCCCAACAGGCAACCCCCATGAAAAAATTGTCACTCGTCGTCGTCGTCTTGGTCGCCATCACGGCATTGGCAGTGGTGGTAGATGCTCTGTCATCTGTACATCGTCAAAATGGCGGGGGTGGTGGGTCATCATCGATGGGTGGATTGGGCGATGGTCGTCGTCGGGGAGGAAGAGTAGGCGGTCGTGTAGTGCCAATGATATCATCGTCGCCTCCTCATTCTTCATATTACCGCGCTGCAACAACGCCATCACATCGCAATGGACTAGTGAAGACAAACACTGCTCGGTCGGCAGCAACGTCGAACTCATCTGTAAACAATAATAATGATGGAATAATTGACGTTCATTCGGAGCAGAGTCGTGGCGAATCTCGAATACAACAGCAGCAACAAGGGACTACGAGGGCGAAAGTTATGACGGCATTGTCGAATATTATATCACGCATGATCATAACCATCCGCGGTAGTAGCAGCAGTAGCAGCAGCAGTGGTTTGAAACAAAAGAGAAGAAAGAATAACTTCACCGCTGGACTTGTTTTCGCATTCTCCGCCCTCTTCTTTGTTATTACCGAACAACGACAACGACAATTATCTGTAACGAATACTTTGCCCGCTGGAGGAGGAGTTTCATCGTCAATTATTGCACGAGGGGGTGGTGGTGGCGGCGGTGGCGAAGAGGCGGTGTCAACATTTACTAGAACGGGAAGCGGTGGTACAATCGACGATATATTCTCCAAACGCATAGCCGACAAACGACACGACAATGCACAATCTCCCAAAACGCCGGTACAAAAAACAATTGTCAATCAATGGGAGGGATCTGGAATATCGAGAGGGGGAGGAGGGGGTGGTGGCAAATCAATCGACTCTTCGGCATCAACATCAACATTCGACATTTCCACTGAAACGCAAAAAACTTTTCAAGATGCCATAGCCGATTTACGGCAGTATATGAAAGGTCCCAAAAGCGATACGTTAATACTGCTCGCCGCGACGGCATTAATTACGCCCCTGTGTAAAATAGCGGGCACATCCCCCATACTCGGCTTTTTGGCCAGCGGTATGCTATTGGGCCCGAATGGCCTCGGCGTCATATCCGGCATACACACCACGGAAACCTTGGCCGAATTGGGGATAGTCTTCTTTCTATTCGAAATGGGGATCGAATTGAGCGTCGAACGATTGAAGAGTATGAAAAAGGACGTTTTTGGATTGGGCCTGAGCCAATATGCCATTACCGCCGGCGTGATTGGTATGGTAGCACGTGTCTTTGGTGGACTTAGTGGCCCGGCGAGTATTGTCGTGGGCGGAGCACTTAGTTTAAGTAGCTCGGCGTTTGTATTGCAATTGATTAAGGATAAGAAGGAATTAGCCACGAGATTTGGTAAGGCTAGTTTTGGTGTACTACTGCTTCAGGATTTAGGTGAGTTACATGTTGTTACAAAAAAAAAGAATTTCATTTTTGCACCTCTTTTAATTTCATGAGTGTCGAGTTTTTTCATGCACCTCCTCTTTTCCTCTCCTATGAAATATTATTCCGTTCTTCTCACCCCAGCGGTCGTGCCACTATTGGTCGCCACGCCCATATTAGCTGGTAGTGGCAGTATGGCAGGTGCACTTGGTTCTGCATTCGTTAAGGCGGCAATGGCACTAAGTGGGATAGCATTAGCTGGACGATTTGCAATGAATCCTTTATTTAAGACCGTCGCGGCGGCTAATTCACAGGAGGCATTTTTGGGCGTTATATTACTAACTGCACTTGGTATGTCCTTCCTTACCGAAGGGTTGGGGTTAAGTAATACCCTGGGTGCCTTCCTTGCTGGTGTATTACTATCCGAGACGAAGTACAAGTACCAAGTCGAAGCCGATATTGCTCCATTCCGGGGGATACTCCTTGGCTTATTCTTTGTTACTGTTGGATTTGAAATTGATGTTGGTCTTATAGCACGTAATCTACCGGTAGTATCTGCCATCGTTGCGAGTATATTAGGATTAAAGGCGGGCATACTCGCGGTACTATGTAAGGCATTTGGTTTAAGTGGTTCCACGGCAGTACGGACTGGATTGATACTTAGTCAAGGTGGAGAATTTGCATTCGTTGCATTCGGGTTAGCACGTAGTCTGGGTATATTAGACAAGGCAACAACGAAGATGTTATTGACATGTGTTAGTCTTACGATGGCATTAACACCCTTTCTTGATCAGGTGGGTACTAAAATTGCCAAGAAGATGGAGGAGGGATCGGACTACACTCATTATCTTGGTCAAGATGATGATGCACGAGAGATTACTGACGGTCCAGATGATGGTTTCGTCGTCGTGGTTGGCTATGGAGTCGTTGGTAAGGTCGTGTGCGACTTGCTGGATACGAAGTTGGTCAAATATGTGGGTATGGAAAAGGATCCCAAAAAGGCCATTGAGGCTAGGAATAAAGGTCTACCAGTCTTCTTTGGTGATGTTGGTCGACAAGAGGTGGCAGAAGCATTCAAGGTTGGCAAGGCCAAGGCTGTTATTGTGACAATTGCTGAGAAAGCGGAGGCGACACGTGCTGTTATTGCATTGAGAAGGATGTACCCGGACAAGCCAATCTTTGCCCGGGCGAAAGATGCTGATCATGCCAAACGTCTACAGACGACATTAGACGTGGCGGCAATGGTACCTATCCTCCCCGAAGACAATTTACTTCTAACTCTACCTTTTGGTGGAGCTGTATTGCGCAGTTTGGGATATCCAGCGGAGGAAGTTAATTATATATTAGCGGAGAAGAGGAGGGAATTATTAAGTGGTAAGGAACTTGAAAGATTCGAGGAAGAGTCAGTATTGACTCAATTAGGAATGGAAATTCCAGAGGACGAAGACGAAACTGATGAGTCGGATTCTGATATTGAGGATGAGACATCTGATACTAGTAAGGTTGATCTTCCAGAGCCAGAGGTGGTCATGAAGCCCCTACTCAAGCAAGTGGTCGAGGCCAACATGGCTCCAGCGCCAAAGAAAAGGGAGGTAAAGGATGAGTTGGAGGAGTTGGTGGCTCAAAGCAGTGACGAAGAAGAAAGTGAGATCCGGGAAAAAGTATCGTAAAAACAACCCACAATATATTATAAAAAAGATTCAATCATGATCTCCAAACAAACCCGCTCGTTTAAAAGTGAGACCGGTTGACTGTCATACGAATGGAATATCCCTCTGGCTTCACTCCTTCGCTCTTTAAGTCTCTGATGAAGTCTGAACCGTTTGCCTCAATTGCCACAAGTGATATTTCTTGATAATTAATTCACTGATTCAAATTAATCAACGCCATTGAACACCAGATTCCCTGCTTTCATCCGTAACAAAACCAAGGATGTTACACAGTAACGTACCACGAGGTGTGTCCGCGATTGTCAAATCACAGCGGAGCTATGACCTCCTTCTTACACAACACAGAGCGGGGCGCCGCCCTTTTAACTCGGCGACGGTGGTCCATTATCATCTCTAGGAGATGAAGATTTCGTATCATCACCGCTCACGGCACTACCACCACTACCACCGCCAATAACAAAGTTTTTTAGTTCCCTCAAGGACTCGCCTAAATCCACAGATGCTTCTAAATCAACTCGAGGTAGTTTACGACGACTTCCTATACGAATATAAGATAGGTGGACGCACGAGAACAGTGAGACAAATTCACAGTTTGAAAGTTATTATATTCCTCTTTTCAACCTCATATTTTTTTACGTACCGTCCGGATTGCGCTGCTGGGAGTAAGCAATTAGTATCCCATAGGCGATTGCCATGGCCGAACCGAGCGTGCATAATACGCCGTATTCGAAGGCATCTCGTCGTGGATTTCCCATCGTCTTTTTGCTTGTTACCTATTCCACCATGTGGCGGGAAAGTGGCGTTGACGGGTTGGGTTGTGGCATGATAAGGAGCGGAGGTGTCTGTGTCTGTGATGGAGATGACGGATGGCAAACCAAGTTAAGCATCGAACTACTGCGGCAGTGATAGCTCTACTGCTCACTACACTTCTCGTCGCATTCGAGTTGCGACTAAATCGCTCGGTTGTTGTTGATTTTGGAAAGTACACAAGCGTGTATTCTTCGAAGCAGGTATCGCAGACGAGTAGTGGTATCATATCAAATAACACAACATCAGTGAACCATATAGCCTTGTGCCCAATTGATGATGACGTGATAAACGAGTACAACAAATGGCATACTTTGGTTTGGAACTTATCACATATACAGCTACGATCGGCAAATTGGACACCTGTCATTTATGATTGGAAGGACCACCCTGCCAAGAGAAATGATCGTTTTCCAAGCATTGCCGAGCGGGTACGCTACTACATGGGCAAATGGTACAATAAATCCATACCAATGTATGGTAAAGAATTTCAGGCCGATACATACATACAACGAAAGAGTACACGCGATTATGGTCCATATTCCAATATACTCGTCGACTTCACCAATAAAGACAATTTATGGAATTGTTACAAGAGTAAGAAGGAATATAAGGTCTTCTCTCCCTATTGCAGAGACTACATGGATATTGCAATACTACATTCACAACGATCTGCCAATATTTTACAATACATTGGTGATGGTGTCCCACATGTTACACAAGAGATTCGGAAATATCCTATATTTGGCAAAGTTCGACCACTAATACCTTACGATGATAATACCATGGCGTCAGTACGACCAATAATACTTCCACTCAATCGCAAAAGACATTATGGGATAACATCCGACGTCTCCAACAATGACGTGCCATGGGAACAGAAAGTTGGCAAAGCAATATGGAGAGGAAAGTATGATACACCAAGAACGAGGCATATTGCATATTCATTAGTGTCGAAGTATATTAATTCAACAATGGTTAATGCCAAGTTTTCAAAACACACAACTGACGCTCCACGTGACATGGTGGGTGAATACAAGACTATGAAAGAACAACTTAAATACAAGTATATCGTATCAATAGAAGGGAATGATGTCTCATCTGGCTTGAAATGGATGCTACTGAGTAACTCTGTCGTATTAACACCTCCGTTTACAGTGGAATCATGGGCCATGGAGGGATCACTGAAGCCATATGTGCACTACTTGCCATTAAAGTCGGACATGTCCAATGTTGAAGATATGATTCAGTGGGCAGAGATGCATCCCAAAGAGACACGTCTTATTTCAGAACGGAGTACATTATATATATATGATATGTTTTATCATCCTGACGCCATCGAAGATGAGAGACAAGTTATGATTGGTGTTATGGAAAGGTATGAGCACAATTTTGGATATGATGAAGAGATGAGGACACGACAAAGCTCCTTTATGACTCCTCAATTAGACCACGGCTATCCACTCGAACGAGCTCAGCAGAGATTATCTCCATCCGTAGATGAAAAGGTGAAATTTCTCATGGGTAAATGGTATCACAATATAGACGCTCTATCTATGCATCGATCGAATATTCAACAAATTATTACTGCGTCTCATCCAATACTATTGCACAATAATGTTACGAGTGATTGTCTCTTTATAGCATCTGGACAATTGTTGTCTGCATGTGCCATGGATAACAACAATCAATATCCTACAGACATTCGTATCATGTGTCAATCATCACTGCAACATTTTGATGAAAGGAATACTGCCGACCTGAAGTCGAATTCATTCAATAGACTGCGTCAATCCAAAGCAGGGAGGAAGATTAAGCTTGGTCCTGTATCATCTTGGAATAAAGACAATGCCACCACTATAAACAAAGAATCAAAAAGAGTGATACTTGATGACACTATTAAGATACTTTGTTACGCACGAAGCTGTATTACACATGACGATAATCATGTTCCATATTTTGCCAATTACAGACATGGCAATGATGTCATCCTTTGGCCATTTAGTAGTGATCATCGCAGTGATTATTTTATCGATTTGCTCAAGCATAATGACATTAATTTTGAAAACAAGATACCGAGGAGTAGTAGTGACAAACTTACATATAATAACGAATCATCCGATCGAATCAATCATGTTCGTGATAGGTTACAGTATCGATATTTAGTGGCAGCACGGGAAGGTACTGTAAATGACGACCTCGTTTGGATGCTACTAAGTCAGAGTGTAGTATTCATGTCAGACACAAGACAACAGGGCGCATTAACATCGTGGATGATGGAAAGTTTTCTTGAACCATACATTCATTACATTCCCATTGCATCCGACTATACAGATGTTGATGAAAAGGTAGCTTGGTGTGAAAACAATCTCGATAAAATCAAGATAATTCCGCAGCGTGCCACTGTATTTGTGCATAATTTACTATTTGCAGAAAAGGAAAACGAGGAGGTTAAATTTCAAGTAATGGAAAGATATTCTAAGATATTTGGATAGCAGCAGGGAAAAATAATAAGAGACGTACTTTTATACATAGAGCTTGTTCGATTATTATCATAATTGTTCATTGCAAAGAGCAAACATTATATTTCTTTCATTGTCGTCCTCCAATTCAAACACAGTGTAAGAAAGTAGAAGAGTCATTCCGAAAGGTATATAATACAGTTTGCATTTTCTTCATCACCACAATCAATGATATTAACTAAGCTATTGTTCTTATTATGCCCCCTTTGCTTGAAAGCAATGTTCCTCTTCATTGATTTCAGATATAATATCATCACATTTACCACTAATCTTCCAATTACATGTACCATTGGCACATAGTGTTTCCCATGGTTGTTGCTTATGTTTTGTTCCATTCCCAATGTAGCAAAGTGATGCAGCAGTATCATCATTCTCATCCTCCGAAGATGATGATGATGTTGTTGTAGCATCATATTTCAATCCAGGTAGGAGTTGTTTCAACATTGTTACATTGGCATTGAGACGTATTGTTTCTTTCTTGGCAGCCTCCTTGGCCTTACTTAAACTCCATTGCCCGAAACGTTCCCATCCTTTCCGTTCTCCGTGCTGTAGTATGATTTGTTTACGTATTAATGAATGACATGCACACCCGTACATTCGTACAACACATATTTCAACTCCTACCTCTCCATTATTTTTATTGGCTGTAGTTGTTGATTTACTACTACTTCCACTACTATTAGTATTGGTATTCTTAACACGACGTGCTCGTCGGATCTTAAATTCAAACGGTCGATACTTCTTCTTACAAACCGGCACTCCTAAGCTCTTATAATCCTCCCATCCACGATGGGTATCTTCACCCCATGTTTCGTTTATGTGTTGTATCGCCCGGCCTTGGAGGGTGTCGGTCGCGGCCGATGGGTGGAACATGGATCCACCGTATAGTTCTCCCTGATGGGTGCGTACGGGATATCCACATATAAAGCCCAGTGGTACTCTTAGATATTATTATGAAATAGTATGATGTAAAGGAAGAAAATAAAAAAAACAATGACCAGCGATGATGATGAGGGGGGCTCGGTGAGATCGGGGACACTAAAAGCCTACATTCCAAACAATCAAAAATGTATTAACTACTCTCACCGATCGGGAATGGCACTGGCCATAACCATCGATCAATCACTGGGCAATATACCATAATCTTCACCATATATCTTGGCATCATTCCAGTCATGTTTACGTCGGTTTAATGTAACGCGTTGTGACCGACGAGTGAGTGCACCGTTGGCGGACAATGCCTCCTGTTGGCGTTGGGATCGTCGTACTACTACTGCTACTACTGGTGTTGCCATTGCAAGCGTACCCGAGACTGACATTGGCCGCGATTATGATGTGTCGTGCGTGCGTCGTGTCTTTTTTAG
>Ga0247843_1009675_pt1 | contig 10606 bp, 4 predicted proteins | sample LaCruzMarch2017__FD_192420 | JGI IMG/M metagenome (GOLD analysis project Ga0247843, IMG submission 192420) | Freshwater microbial communities from meromictic Lake La Cruz, Castile-La Mancha, Spain - LaCruzMarch2017_8m | ecosystem: Environmental > Aquatic > Freshwater > Lake | place: Spain...
ATCAAAGCATTGCTTACAATGGCAATGCCTCCTTCTCTGTATCCACCAATGGCGGGTCTGGCTTTAACTACCAATGGCAAATCAAAACAACTGGTAGCAACAATTGGGTTAATCTGAGTTCCCCTGTAGGTTCTACGAGTGGTTCAGGTTACACTTCAACCACACTGCAACTCAACGGAATTTCCTCCAGCATGAACGGGTCTCTGTTCCGTGTTCGTGTTACCGGTACAGGCGGCTGTTTGGAGAACCTGGTATCTGACTCAGCAACACTTGCGGTAAGCAGTCCTTCACCCGTGATCGTAAATATGGGCAGCGATCAATTCTGCGCTGGAAGCACCGCAACAGTTCGTATTCCAATAACCGTTAATGACTTCAACCAAATTGGGTTGTTCGATCTAACCTTTACCCATGGGGCATCTATGACTTTCGTAGGTCTAGAATCCGTTAACGGTAACCTCGGTGCGAGTATTTCCGCAACTTCCGTTTCTGGCAATGCTATCAATGTTAGCTGGTTTGGCTTGAACCCATTGAGTTTTAACAATGGAAGCAGCCTCTTCACACTGAAATTCAATGCTATAAACAATGATACCGTTCGATTGAGCAACAACTCCGTATTCAATGACCAATTCCAAGGCCTGGTACCATTCAACGTGAACAGTCTAGGTATTGTCAACGTGAATCAACCAACAGCCGTTAGTATTTCTCCCTCCTTGGGTGGATCGGTTTGCCTTGGTAGCGGACAAGACATCATCCTAACAGGTAACCCTGCGGGTGGTTCATTCAGCGGTACGGGAATTACAGGCAACACCTTTGCAACAACAGGTCTGTCAGCTGGTTTCTACCTCATTACCTATACCTACGTCAACTCCAATGGTTGTACATCGACTGCTCAAACAACTTTGGTCATTCGTCCAACCGTTACGGCTACAGCAAACCCATCATCGAGCGTTATTTGTTCTGGACAATCTGTCACGCTAAGCGCCAATACCGGAACAGGCTTAACTTATCAATGGAGCCTAAACGGAAATCCAATCAACGGTGCAACCCAAGGAAGTTATACAGCAACCGTGAGCGGAACTTATGCCGTAGAGGTCAGCAGTGGCGGTTGTTCGACTGTTTCAAATACAGCGACCGTTACAGTTGATGTTCCGCCAAGCCTTTCCATTAGTGGGAACCTAACAATTTGCCGCGGATCTTCCACTTCACTTTCCGTAAGTGGTGCCGATACGTACTTGTGGATACCCAACATTGGACTGAGCGCAGCCAACCTAGCTGCACCCACTGTAAATCCAAACACGACACAGACTTATACCATTTACGGATATCGCAACGGCTCAAATTGTGTGAGTGTTCAAACCGTGACAGTGACCGTCAACAATCCTCCTGTCATCGATGCGGGTAACAATGTCAATGTTTGTGGTTCAGGAACAGTGACCCTAACCCCCACTTTCCTTGCGAACCACACCTATGCATGGAGTGGGCCGTCAGGTTACAGTTCTAACAGCATTAACCCATCCGTGACACCTGCAGGTACATCAACTTACTATCTAACTGTCACCAACAACAGCACCGGATGCCAAAGCACCGACTCCGTAAGTGTTTATGTGCCGAAGGTTACAGCAGGACCAGATATCAGTGTTTGTGCCGGTATACCCACGACCTTATCGGGCCGACTATTGGAATTTGCAGATCCTAACGAGGTCGCAGAACTTCAATGGTTTGAATTGGGGAATAGCACGCCTCTATCAACCACTTTAGGAACTGCCAACTCTGTTGCAACGGCAACGGTGACCGCCACTACAAGCGGCTCCTATATCTTGGCGATGGCCATAGATAACGGCAACTGTTTCCTCTATGATACCGTTCAGATTACCGTTGCATCCACTCCGGTAGTATCCATTAGTGGCAGCAGTAGCGTCAGCACTGCACCTTCGTCGACCATTCCTCTCAGTGCAAGTGTCACTGGTGCAAGCAGCAGCCGCACCGTCTTGTGGAGTATTCTTGGAACATCGGGTCAAGGAACAGGTTCTTTGAGTTCAACCAACTCACTGAATCCTGTCTATACGGCTCCTGCTGTGACAAGCCTCGCCTCGATTCAATTGGTCGTTCAAGTCACCAACCCGAACGGCTGTAGCAACAGCGACACCGTTACGGTCAACATCGATCCGGCTCTCCAAGGCAAAACCCTAAGCGGTACCCTTCGTTACGATAATGCAAATGCAAGTCCTGTAAACGATGCCCGCATCCGTTTGGTGGACGCTCAAAACCAGGTTACAACAGCCGAAGTCAATAGCCAAGGTGGTTATTTCTTCCCCAATCTGCCTGACGGAACTTACTCAGTGAGTGTGGATACGATTCGCAAATCCGCAGGGGGTATTACCTCCGCAGACGTAACCTTGATCAATAGCTACCGCTTGAATAGGAGCACCTCACCACTTGCGCTCGCAACGGCATCAGCCCAACTGCGCTTAAGGGCCGCTGACGTTTCAACCAGCGACGGATTTTCAGCAATAGCTGGCGTGGACTCCATCACCATTCAAGACGCCCAAGCCGCGCAACGCAAGGCGGGTAGTCTAAGCACCAACAATTTCAGCTTTGAATTGGCCTCACCGCAACGGATTTGGGCTGTACCTGCCAATGCATCAACCGTCGTCATTAACGGAAACGATGTCTCTCTTGATTTGAACACCGTTAGTTACGGTGATGTGAATGGTACATTCTCCCCTGCTTTACGTCTGAATTCCATTGTAGAGGCCGAAAAGTCTGGTCTTGTTAAGAGCGAAGCTGGTGTACGAATGAGTTATCCTATCCGTTCCGGTCAAGTTATGGACCTGGCTTCTTGGCAGATGACTTTCTGTTTGCGGGATGGCTACCGCGTCGAAAGTGCTCAAATGAACGGAGATGAAAGTCCTGTACTCATTAACCAACGCGGCAATCAAGTCACCATGCTTTGGTTCGCTGAAAGTGGAGTTCCCGTAAACGTTCTAAACAGCGACCCTATCGTTCATCTAAACCTTGTCAAGGAAGATGCTGGCACATGGAAAGACCCCATCGTAGATCCAACCATGACCGATGTTGAATTTAACGATGCGTTTGCGGCAAGTTATCTCCAACCTAGAATCAGCCTACCTCAATTGTCCAATTCAAAGGATTTGGAAGCACGCATCTATCCCAATCCAGCCACCAAAAACGAAGGCGTTCACCTATCCTTCCTTTCCTCGTGGAATGGACTAGCTGAAATCCAAATCTTTGATGCAGTAGGCCGCATTGTTGGCATGGAATCCCTGCCTTTGAATCCTACAATTTCACAAGGACAAAGCGTGGAATTGTTCCTAGGAAACTACAGCCCTGGCACTTATACATGCCATATGAGGGTTAAATCGCACAATGGTGAGGTTCAGAGCCGAACCCTTCCCTTCATAATTAAAAATTAATATTTAACCCCTAAGTTTGCTTAAATTTCCGATTCTATGAAAAAAATCATCTTCTCTCTGCTGGCACTGGTCCTTATCGCGGTACAAGGACATGCCCAAGGCACTTTATCGGTGCCATCGACAACCTACACAACGGGCTCAATATCGGTACCTGTTACAGCCTCTGGCTTTAACGACGTAGGGGGATTCTCTTTAAAAATGACGCTCAACGCAGCTTCATCCCTCAGCACAGTAGATTTGGATACAACCGGAACCGTCCTTTCTGGAAGTGGTCGAAATGCTGACTTATCCATAAGCGTAAGCGGTAACACGGTTACAATTAACTACACTGATCTTGCGGTCAATGCTGGTTTTAATTTAAACGGTACGGTACCACTCGTAAAGTTGGCCTTGAACTTCACCGGTACACCTTCTTCGGTGATTTGGGACACTGATCCAAATGCAACTTCTTTTAGTGATGCCTTGGGATCTACACTACCCCTTGGCACGTTTACCAACGGCATCATCAACCTAGCTGGATCCGGTGCCTCATTTACATCGTTGTGTACCGCCGTAAGTGGATGCGAAAATGCATCTGCCACCTTCGCTTTAACACCAACGACCGCAATTAGCTACCAATGGCAAATTAGCGCAGATACGTTTGGCACCTCTTTTGTTAATATTTCGGGCGCTACAGCTAGTAGTTACACCAGGACCGGTTTGAGCCTTAACGATGACCGCAAATACATTCAATGTCTTGTAACTGGTACAAACGGAACCATTCTGAGTTGTGCAAGGAGATTGAATGTCTTGGAAAACCAATTCCGGACCGTAACCCTTTCCAACAATGCAACTTCCAATGCGGTTTGTCGTGGAGGTTCCGTGACATTTAGTGCAGCATTAAATAGCCCTGCTGATAACCCTGTTTATACATGGACTGTTAATGGTACCGTTGATAACAGCAGCACTGGAAGCACGCTTACCCTGAGCCCTACCACCAACCCAACCGTTGTTTCGGTATCGCTAAGCTCATCCTCAGGTTGCTTAGCCAATGCCCAAGGTTCGACCTTGAGCAACTCTATAACTGTTAATAACAATCCATCCAATTTCATCGTGAATGGCGGAGGAGGCTATTGTGCAGGTGGAACTGGCGTGTCAGTAACTTTGTCAGGTTCTGAAGCAGGTGTTACCTATACCTTGCTTAGGGGTGGGGTTTCAACTGGCACCACCTCAACAGGTACTGGTTCTGGATTGACTTTTTCAAATCTTACGACCATTGGAAACTATACAATTTCTGCCAGCAATGCGAGCGGATGTTCCGCCACAATGGGTAGCAGTGCGAACATCAGCATTAACGCCCTACCTAGCGTAACCGCCACAACGTCACAGAATACGATTTACCTCGGTGGCGGTACGGCCAACCTGGGTGTTACTACCAGCGACGCAGGTCTAGGCTATTCCTGGTCTGTTTCAGGTGGTAACAACGGACAATTGTCATCGACCAACACCGCGTCACCGGTTTTCACGCCTGCATCTGCAGGAAACTATACGCTTACACTTACCGCAACAAATGCCTCCAATTGCGAAGCAACATCCACTGTTAACATTACGGTGAATGCGGCCCCCACCATCACCATCAATCCCGTTTCCGTTTGTCAGGGAAGCACCTTTGACCTCAGCACGGTTGTTAGCGTAACAGGTGCAAGCGGTGGAACAGGTGTTTGGTCAGGAACAGGAGTCACTGGTAACAACTTCGTATCAACAGGTCTTTCAGTAGACATTTACCCCTTGACCTATACCTACACCCTGCAGTCGGTTGATTATATCGAATTTGTCATCGCTGAAGTCAAGGCCAATGCCTCCGCAAACATCAGTTCATCTATTTGCCAAGGCGCATCCTATACTTTTGGTAGCCAGAGTTTGACTACAGGGAACACGTATACCCGCACCATTGCATCTGCCAATGGTTGCGATTCGGTTATTACCCTCACCCTGTCGGTAAATCCACTTCCAACCACCGCCATTGCTGCCAGGAATAACACCATCTATTTGGGTGATACCACCAGCCTTTTTGGATCAGCGGGTATGAACTCTTATGCTTGGACCATAACCGCAGGTCCGTCAACTGCTGCAGGTCAATTAAGCAGCACAACAGCTCAAAATCCTCTATTCACCCCAAGCAGCGCTGGCACCTATACCTTTCAATACACAGGTACAGCCGCTTCAACCTGTCAAAACACGTCAAGTACCCTCGATATCGTTGTTTCGACTTTATCGGTCAATGCAGGGGCTGATTTCTCTACCTGTGAGAGCGGCAATAACAGCAGCAGTGTAAGTCTAAGCGGAAGCCCAGCTGGTGGAACTTGGAGTGGAACCGGTGTCTCTGTATCATCCTTTAATCCAGTAGGCCTAGGCGCTGGTACCTACACCTTAACCTATTCGGTGACCATCGGTAGCGTCACCACCACCGACCAGGTGGATGCCGTTGTAAAGCCAACCTTTACCTCCTTCTACAGTGAAACGATTTGCCAAGGGGATTCCATCGCTTTCGGATCTGAATTCAAAAATGCAGCGGGCACCTATACGCGGACTATGTCTGCGGCCAATGGTTGCGATTCGACGATTACTCTTAACCTCAGTGTGACGACCGTTACAGCCACGGCAACTGCTAGTGGTGCTACGACGGTGTGTCAGGGTAATTCGGTTACCATCAACGCAAACACCGGAACAGGATTAACCTACCAGTGGAAAAGAAACGGAACCGATATTAACGGGGCCACCAATGCCACGCTTATAGCAAGCACTAGCGGTTCCTATACGGTTGCAGTAACTGAATCTGGCTGTTCAGCCGTTTCGAGTGCTGTGACAGTGACTATTAACAACAATCCATCGGTTTCGATTAGTCCAAACCCAGGAACCAGCATCACCCTAGGTAACACGGTAACACTGAACGCGACCGCAGGACTTTCGTCTTATTCTTGGAGTCCTTCAACCAACCTGAGCAATGCATCCGTAGCCTCTCCCGTATTTACACCTTCAGCCGATGGTTCGTTTACCTACACGGTTACCGGCACCGATGCGAACGGCTGTTCTGGAACAGCCAGTGTGACGATTACGGTAACCCTTGGAACTCCAACCTGGTCTGGTATCGGGAACTGGTCCTCCAGCGGAAACTGGTCCACGAATTCCGTACCAAGTGCTGGCGCCGATGTTATCATCTCTTCAGGGACCGTAACCGTCAGCGATGATCGCACGGTTGGTAATATCACCATCAACAGCGGAGCCACCGTCAACATTGCAGCCAATCAATCCCTCGACGTGAGCGGAGCCATCAACAATAGCGGTACCCTCAGTGTGGCACATCAGGGCGCCTTGGTTCAGGGAACTGGTTCAACCATCACAGGCAACGGCACCTACCGTCTGATCCGTAGTACAGGTAATAGCAACGATACAATCTACAATTACATGAGTTCACCCGTTGAAGGTGCTACTATTGGAATGTTGGGCGCCACCGATACCCGCAACCACTATACCTACAATGCCTCAACGGGCTGGGTACGTGTTAATACGAGCACAACCATGAGCAACGGAATCGGGTATTCGTCAACAGGTACTCCTAACGGGGAAGTCACCTTCACCGCCAACACCAGCGGAAACAAATTCAACAACGGGACTGTCAATACAACCATTAGCGGCGCTCAGGGTATCCCCACCGGGGCCACAGATTCCACCAAAGGGTGGAACTTGGTCGGCAACCCCTACCCTTCCGCCATATCAGCAAGTACTTTCTTGAACGACAACCCCAACCTCTTCCAGCAAGTTTGGTTCTGGAGCCAGGTAAGAAGTACAGTTTGGACGAATACCATTCCCCTAACATTGAATGGTGACTATGCTTCCTGGAATACAACGGGCGGTGTGGCCGGTTCTCAGGGCGGTGGAATCCCCAATGGATTAATCAGCCCGGCCCAGGGATTCTTCGTAAAGGTCCCAGAGGCCAATTCGAACCTCAACTCGGTAGCTTTTAATAATGCCCAAAGGAGTACATCCGATGCCACCGTTTTCCGCAGCACTCCCGGTGAAAAGTTCTGGGTTAATCTCGACGGTCCTTTCAATACCTTCAACCAGGTATTGCTCGCTCACAGTTCGGCAGCAACGGCCGGATACGATGCAGGACAAGATGGGGTGAAAGCTAAGGGGAATCCTACTCTGGCACTTTATTCCCTACTCAATAACCAAGCCTATTGCATTCAGGCGCAGGGTAGCAGAACCCAAGCCATTGAGAAGTTTAATCTTGGCTACGACGCTGCCTTCACCGGTTTGCATACCATTCGTTTGGCCCAAACCCAAGGCGTGGATCCCCTTTTGGACATCATGCTCCTCGACAACCAAACCGGTCTACGTCACAATCTGCGTCAGGCCTCCTACACCTTTGCCAACAACCAGGCCGGTGTATTTACCAACCGTTTCGAATTTTGGACCGGATACGGCCTCGCTGCATCGGTTCGTGAAACCAACTTCAACAAATTGTACGTCATCCCTAGCAACGGAAGCCTGCAGCTGAAGGGCCTAGAGTCCAACGAAGAAGTAAGGACCATGGACCTGGTTGACCTAACCGGCAAAACCATTGGAAAAGTAAAAGGCGAAAGCGGACAATCTGAATTTGCATTGCCTAGCAATCTTAGCAAAGGCGTATATTTCGCAAGGATTCAAACCAACTTGCGCAACGAGACCCTACGTTTTGTCAATCCTTAATCCTACCAAGTCTACAGCCATGAAAACGACCCTTTCCTTTTGCCTTACCCTGGTCTGCGTACTGATCGCAGGTTCTCTAATGGCCCAGGCCCCTACCCCTGTTCCTCCTCCTCCTCCTCCTCCTGCCGCAGTACCCATTGACGGAGGATTAAGCATTTTGGCGGCTGCTGCCCTCGGGTTGGGACTCAAGAAGGCCTCCTCAAAAAACAACGAGGAAGCCAACAACGAAGAAGAAACCGTCTAAAACTCAACTCTGACGGACGAATCGTTCCAAAAGATTCCTAAACACCCCTGCAAGGCAACTTGCAGGGGTGTTTGCTTATGGGACTTAGGCATGACTAAACGGTGTTGTCCGTTTTTGGAACCTTATTTTTAGTTTAAAAAAAAACCGGTTCCGGCCCCAAGCGAGCCGAAGTCAGCTCATACCGCGGGAAATGGTTCCCAGGTCGAATCGGCTAAATACCGAAAGGTACCCAAATGTTCCAAGGGCTTGGTTCGCTCACCCCATTGACGGGGACCAATCAAGGAGAGAAATTTGCTTCCACTTTCCCGGTTGTAGAGGTGATAGATTTGGCCCACAACAGGCGTAAAATTCACATCGGCCTCAAAAATTTGAGCCGATAAGCGAAGCCTCTCCTCGATGCGTCGGGCTTCTTCCATGAGGGCCTCGGCTTGACGCTTGAGCATGGCCATTTGTTGCTGAGCCTGATTTTGTGCACTTTGGAGTGCCACAGCCTTGATTTTTCCCCGGTCCTCCGGACGAATCATGGCCGATCCAACGTGCATGGGTACCTCCGATAGGCCCCATCGCACCGAATTCGAATCATGAGGATCGGAAGAGGCAGTGGGATCGGGGTCGTTATGGGACATAAACAGAAAGGGTCATGAATAGAAAGACAGAAAGGGTCGTTAATAGAAAGAAGGGGCGATAATATCGAAATGAGGGATAAAAACTATTTAGAAAACAAGTTTGGGGCAAGAGGGTTTAGAATTTTGAAACTTTTATTGTAATTTTGCGGTTTGCACATTTTGTGATCTCTGCGTTCACCAAAGATCATGACCCCTAAATCGCTTACATCACCGCTTCCACCGCTTCCACCGCTTCCACCGCACCCACTCCACTACCACCCCTAACCCCCCACGACCCGGCCTATGTCGATGCGTCAACTCAAGATAACCAAATCCATCACCAACAGGGAAAGCCAATCCCTTGAGAAATACCTGCAGGAGATTGGAAAAGTTGACCTTATTACCCCGGATGAAGAGGTGGTCCTGGCCAAGAAAATCAGGGAGGGTGATCAGGTCGCGCTTGAAAAGTTGACCAAAGCCAACCTTCGCTTCGTCGTTTCGGTGGCCAAACAGTATCAAAACCAGGGGCTCACCTTGAGCGATTTGATCAACGAGGGAAATCTTGGTCTCATCAAGGCCGCCAAGCGCTTTGACGAAACCCGTGGTTTTAAGTTTATTTCATACGCGGTATGGTGGATTCGTCAATCCATCCTTTCGGCCCTGGCTGAGCACTCCCGTATTGTTCGCTTACCCCTGAATCGTGTTGGTTCTCTTAACAAAATTTCCAAGGCGTTTTCGCAATTGGAACAGAAATACGAGCGGGATCCTTCGGTATCCGAGTTGGCCAATCTTTTGAATGTTTCGACAGACGAAGTCGAAAACACCATGAACATTAGTGGACGTCATATCTCGATGGATGCTCCCTTTATTCAGGGCGAAGAGAATACCTTGTTGGATGTCCTCATTAACGAAGATGCCCCCAAATCGGACGGTATCTTGATGCAAGAATCCTTGGCAAATGAAATTGAACGTTCCCTAGCCACCTTGACCGAAAGACAGAAAGAAGTCATCAAACTGTATTTCGGAATTGGCATTGATCACTCCATGTCTTTGGAGGATATTGGAGAGCGTTTTGATCTGACCCGTGAACGGGTGCGTCAAATCAAAGACAAAGCATTGAAGCGCTTGAGGCATACTTCACGCTCCAAAATGCTCAAGAGTTACCTGGGTTAATCGCCCCCTTCAAGAGGGACTTTTCTTAGCGCGATCCCATGCCGCCTGCATGGCTTCCATAGACATCTCTGTGATGCTGATTCCTTGTTCAGCCGCTTCGTTTTCGATCGCCTCAAATCGGCGTATAAATTTTCGGTTGGCCGCTTCCAAGGCGTTTTCCGCAGGAATTCCCGCGAATCGGGCTGCGTTCACCAAGGAAAACATCAGATCCCCCCATTCCTCCGCTCTTTGCTCGAGATTTTCGGCGGCTAAGATTTCGTCCAATTCCTCCCTGACTTTGTCCAAAACATCCTCCATGGTGGGGAAATCAAAGCCAACGCCGGCGGCTTTCTCTTGGACACGCATGGCTTTGACCAAGGCTGGCAAAGAACGGGGTACCCCTTCAAGGACCGAGCGTCGACCCTCCTGCAGCTTGATCT
>Ga0247843_1009680_pt1 | contig 10600 bp, 10 predicted proteins | sample LaCruzMarch2017__FD_192420 | JGI IMG/M metagenome (GOLD analysis project Ga0247843, IMG submission 192420) | Freshwater microbial communities from meromictic Lake La Cruz, Castile-La Mancha, Spain - LaCruzMarch2017_8m | ecosystem: Environmental > Aquatic > Freshwater > Lake | place: Spain...
CGTGACCATTACTCAGCTTCGCGAGGTGGGCGAGCAGCTCGTGGATATTCATGGGCAACATGCGCACCAAAGCTTGCTTCGAGCAGAAAACCAACGAGATATGGTTGACGCCCATGGCGCCCACCCATCTTTGCGCCAACAAGTCGCGCTGGCATGGAAAGCGTGGCGCAAGGTCGAGCGGCAACTCTCTCTCTCCGAACAAGATGCCAGCGCCCTACTTGCCGCCCGCGAACGACTTGAATGGCAACTTGCCGAACTCGATCGCCTCGCGCTGGGTCAGCAAGAGTGGGAAGAAGTCTCGGCAGAACAAACACGTTTAGCGAATGCGCAGTCCTTGCTCGACGGTGCCGCACTCGCCTTGAGTTGCCTGGACGAAAACGACGACTCGGCACACCATCAAGTCGTCACCGCGTTACAAAAAGTATCCCAATTATTGCGGCATGATCCTTCGCTCGCGTCTGTTCACGAATCGCTCGAGTCGGCCCGAATTTCTATGAGCGAGGCTGTTTCTGATCTGAATGCGTATTTGTCACGCGTCGAACTCGATCCCGAGCGGCTCGCAGTGGTTGACGAGCGCATGCGTCAAATTTTCGATCTCGCGCGCAAATTTAAAACCGAACCTGAAAAGCTCTTTGCGTTCCATGCATCCCTGCGCAGTGAACAAGAAGCCTTGAGTGCCTCTGCCGATATTGAAACGCTGCGCGCCACCGCTGCCGCTCTTAACAGCGAGTATCAGAAACATGCGAGCGCTCTGACTGACGCGCGTCGCAAGGCTGCCATCGATCTTGGCAAACAAGTCACCCAAGCGATGCAAACACTCGCCATGGAGGGTGGGCAGTTCAACATTACGCTCTCCGAAGGGCCAGCGACCGCTCAGGGACAAGATATCGTTGAATTTTTGGTCGCGGGCCATGCCGGAACAACCCCAAAACCTCTAGCCAAGGTCGCCTCGGGTGGCGAGCTCGCGCGTATTTCTCTCGCGCTTTCTGTCATCGCCAGTCGTGCCGCACGAGTACCCACACTGATTTTTGACGAAGTCGATAGCGGGATAGGGGGTGCGGTTGCCGAAGTCGTGGGTAACCTGTTGCGCGAACTAGGATTGCGCCACCAAGTGCTGTGCGTGACACACTTGCCCCAGGTCGCCGCTCGCGGCCAACACCATTTCCAAGTCAGCAAACAACAAAGTCGAGGTGTGACCGAATCCTCGATTTCGAAACTGGATGCCCACGCTCGCATCGAAGAAGTCGCCAGAATGCTGGGAGGGATCAAAATTACTCCAACGACCCGTAAGCACGCACAAGAGCTTCTAGACGCTTAGATCATGCAATATGCAGCTCTGTGACAACGCTGTGACTCAGGTACTGCAGTTCTTACAGACCCCATACAAAACCATGGCATGGCTTTCCAGCGTAAAGCCATTGTCCCGGGCAATTTTATGTTGTCGCTTTTCAATCTCCGCATCATTGAACTCCGTGACGCAACCACAATGCGTACAGATCAAATGATCATGATGATCACCATCATTTAGCTCGAAAATCGACTTACCCCCATCGAATTGACTCCTCGCGAGGATCCCGGCCTGTTCAAATTGCGTCAATACACGATAAACAGTGGCCAATCCGATATCGATGTTTTCAGCAATCAACGACCGGTAGACGTCTTCGGCGCTTAAGTGGCGTTCATCAGACTTCCGAAAAATGTCTAAAATCTTTAAACGCGGAAACGTCGCTTTCAAGCCAACGTTTTTTAGATCGCTCTGATCATTTTCAAGATCCACGGATTGTCCTGTAAGGTAAAGACTTCAGCTCTGTAAAGCTTTATGATAACGTCTTTAGTCCTTTACCCTTAGAGGTTCGCAGTGTTCAAGCTCAGCCCACACACCTCTCCTTTGCGCTCCAGCCTGACTGTGGTCGCCCTCACGGTGGGACTATTTTTACTTTCGGGCTGCTCCTCCAACCAATGGGGATTTCCCTACAGGGTCGGGGTCCAGCAAGGAAATTGGATTACCAAAGATCAAGTCGCCCTCCTGCGCCCCGGCATGACCCGAGAACAAGTGCGCTTCGCCCTCGGCACCCCAACGCTGACCAGCGCGCTGCATGCCAATCGCTGGGATTACCCTTATTACTATCGCTCCGGAAAAGGCAAGGTTGAAGAGCGCGTCTTTACCGTCATGTTTGATGGTGGGCAGCTCGCTAGTTGGAAAGGCCACGAACAACCAGAGCTTCAGCCCTTCCAGATCGCCCGCGAAGAAGTTGGCATCTCCAAACGCGAAGCCGCCAAAGACGCACTCTTTAAAGAGCGTCAGGCTAACGATGCCGGACTCGGCGCCCCCATTCAAATGGCACCAGGTTTGAATTTAGGCCAGACCTTGGGAGACACTTCCATTGCTGACCCTGCTGCACTCCCTGGTGCGCCGGATGATGCCCCTGCCCCTTTGAACTAACCACTACCAACAAAAGAGTTCATGATGAGAATTGCCATTGCCGGCGCAAGTGGTCGTATGGGTAAAATGCTGATCGAAGCAGTCTCCCAATCCACTGATTTACAACTGACGGTCGCCCTCGATATCGCAGGCGCCCCCATGCTAGGCCAGGATGCCTGCGCTTTTCTGGGCAAACCAAGCGGTGTGCTAATCACTGATCAGCTTTCGGCAATTAAAGATGCCGACTGTCTGATTGATTTCACACGGCCCGAAGGGTCTCTCCTGCATCTGGCCGCGTGCGTTGAGCACTCAGTCAATATGGTGATTGGTACGACAGGGTTTGATGAGGCAGGCAAAGCCGCCATCAAGCAGGCCGCCGAAAGCATCGGGATTGTGTTCGCACCCAACATGAGTGTGGGTGTCAATGCCACGCTAAAACTACTCGACATGGCTGCCCGTATCCTAAACTCTGGCTATGACGTCGAGGTCTTTGAGGCACACCACCGTCACAAAGTGGACGCCCCTTCGGGTACCGCGCTCAAAATGGGTGAAACGATTGCCCAAGCCTGGGGCAAATCCCTTGACGATATCGCAACCTGGACCCGCCATGGGCATACAGGACCACGTCAAACAGGTGAAATTGGTTTCTCCGTTGTACGTGGTGGCGATATTGTGGGTGATCACACTGTCTTTTTCTGCGGGACGGGTGAGCGCATCGAGATTTCACACCGTTCTAGCAGCCGTGCTGGCTATGCCGAAGGGAGTTTGCGCGCGGCCCGTTTCCTAGAGGGTCAACGCAACGGCCTGTTCGACATGCAGACCGTGCTTGGCCTTTAACTGCTGAGCCCTTCCCTAGGCGTTTGCTTATACTCTGCTGGACACCACGACCGGCTCGATTTCAAGGTCGACCCCAAACTGGGCCTTCACGCTGGTGCTTACCTCTTGCGCCAACGCCATCAGCGCTGAGGCCTGGGCACCCCCATAATTGACCAGTACGAGCGCTTGGCGATCATGCACACCCACTGCGCCTAAGCGCTTGCCTTTCCAGCCGCTGCGCTCAATGAGCCAACCCGCGGAGAGCTTGAATGTCTGATCCGACTGCGGATAGGCCATCAGCGCTGGAAATTTTGCCTTGAGCAGCAGGTATTGGGTTTCGGAAACAACGGGATTTTTAAAGAAGCTACCCGCATTGCCCAAGACTGCCGGATCCGGTAACTTGGCGCGTCTGATCTCACACACGGCCTGCAAAATCTGATCGGCCTTGATATGGGCAGGATCTAGACGAGAAAGCACAGCGTGGCTTTTCAAATCTGGATAGCTCAAGACGGGTACCCATTTTTTGGGCAGTAAAAAGCGGACCGACACAATCAGCCATGTTCCAAGCACATCGCGCTTAAAAATACTATCCCTGTAGGCGAAACCACAGGCATCCTTGGAAAGTGTCACGAGTCTGCCCTCAGGAATATGCCAAGCAGTGACCGACTCAATACGATCTTGGAGCTCAACACCATAGGCGCCAATATTTTGCACAGGTGCCGCGCCAACGGTGCCTGGGATGAGCGCCAAGTTTTCGAGACCAAACCAACCTTTTTTCGTCGCGATCTCAACCCAATCGTGCCAGTTTTCGCCAGCAGCGACATCGATCCGCCATGCCGTCTGGTCTGACGACTCAACGGGCGAGATTCCTTTGAGCGCCACCCGCAGCACAAGACGATCGAGCTCCGCAGGCAATACAACGTTGCTGCCTCCCCCTAGCACCAAGATACCGCCAGCTTCGCATGCACGTGCTGTGACCTCGGGCAATTGGGCTTGAGAGGTGAGGGTCAGCACCTGCTTTGCCTCGCAGGTTAAGCCTAGCGTGTTGAACCGGGTCAATGTCATGCCTTGCAGAGAAGGCATGACATCAAAAGGAGGAAGGGGTGGATTTGACATGCAGGCGGGTAGTTGTGATATAGTTTTGGTCTTCGCACAAAACAACGTTTTTTGTGAAGACCAAGCGGGAGTAGCTCAGTTGGTAGAGCGCAACCTTGCCAAGGTTGAGGTCGCGAGTTCGAGCCTCGTCTCCCGCTCCAAATTCGGCAAAAAAAGCCTGACACAATTTACTTGCGTCAGGCTTTTTTCTTTGTTGCACGGATCAGTCAAGCTTCGCACCAGATTTTTTGACGACATCCGCCCAGAGTTTAATCTCACCATCAACAAAATTTCCAAACTGTGCACCCGTCAGATCCGGGAACTCAGCGCCATTTGTTGCCCAAACCTTAACAATCGTGTCGTCTTTAGACGCCTTTTTGATTTCATCAATCAGCTTGGCTTGTACAGCAGGTGGAGTGTTCTTGGGCGCCCAGATCGCGTACCACGTGCTGACGGCGTAATTAGGAAAACCGAGTTCGGTTGCGCTTGGTACATCAGGAATCGCAGGATTGCGTGAGGCGCCCGCCACCATCAAAGGCTTGATTCGGCCAGACTTGATGTGTGCAGACGAGGAACCTAAACCGTCAAACATCATATCGACATCACCCGCCATCAAACCCTGCAAAGCCGGACCTGCGCCACGGTAGGGAATGTGTGCGATATCGGTCTTGGACTGGATTTTGAACAACTCACCTGCGAGGTGGTGAGAAGTACCGCTACCCGCCGAGCCATAGTTCATCTTGCCTGGGTTGGCATTGACTTGATTCATAAATGCTTTAAAGTCGCCCGGCACCTTTTGAGGATTCACCACTAGAACCTGGGGCACGCGCGCGACGAGCGCGATCGGCACAAAATCTTTTTGGAGATCGTAGTCAAGCTTGGGGTACATCGATGGCGCGATTGAGTGATGTACGGCACCCACTAAGAGTGTGTAACCGTCAGGTGCCGCTTTCGCCGCAATGCCTGCACCGAGGGTACCGCCTGCTCCACCGCGATTGTCGATGATCACTTGTTTGCCAAGCGACTTGCTCAACACGGCAGCCAAGGGACGCGCAAAGGCGTCCGTACCGCCGCCTGGTGGGAATGGCACGACCAAGGTCACTGGCTTGTTTGGCCAATCGGTCGCCTGCGCATAGGCGCCCGTTGCGGACAACGCCAAGGCACATGCACCTACTTGCATCAGTATCCGACGCTTAATAATTGTTTTCATGGATGTCTCCAGACTATTAAATGAATAAAGTAAACGTTAACAGAACCGATGCGCAGGAAGCGCCATGCGTTTGCATCACGCAGCCACAAGCAATAGGCTTGAGTGAGAGTATAGTTTGTTGTGGCGTCTATTAAAAAGCGCTTTTGTAGTATGATCTGCGGCTGCGTAAAGCTTCGTGTTGGCGCAATGGCAGAGTGGTTATGCAGCGGATTGCAAATCCGTGTAGCTCGGTTCGATTCCGGGTTGCGCCTCCAACACCTCACACAATTGACTAGTGCATGGTCTGCCTAGCGCCACATGAATCAATTATCCCCCCCTTCGACGCAGCACCAGACTCCTGCGGGCTTTGCCGCTTTTCGGATCGTGCTCGTCTTTGCCTGTGGGTATTTCCTTTCCTATGTCTTGCGCTCGGTCAATGCAGCGATTGCCCCCCTGCTTGCGGACGATCTCCAACTCTCGCCGGGAGAGCTCGGCTGGTTGACTTCTGCCTTTTTTTTGGGATTCAGCGCGGTGCAGATCCCTGTGGGCATCTGGCTAGACCGACATGGCGCCCGACGCACCGAATCTTTACTTCTCTTGGTCGCGGCCTTCGGCGCCATCTTGATGGCCACCAGCGAGGCACTTTGGCTCCTGTCGGTCGGTCGCATGCTGATTGGCATCGGTGTTTCAGCCTGCCTGATGGCCGCTTACTCTTATTTTCGGCGTTGCTTTCCCGCTGAACAACAGCCCCGTCTAGTGATGTACATGCTGATTGCCGGCACCTCGGGAGCCCTGATGGCCAGCCAACCTTCACTGGCTTTGGCAGAGTGGATCGGTTGGCGCTACTCGTTTGGTTTAATCGCTGGGCTGCTGGTACTCAGTGCACTAACGATTTTTTTGTTTGCAGGCGACCTGGATCGACAGCAGGCCCCGTCGGTCACCACGCACCATCGCGAGGGTGGCTTTTTAACCCTCTGTAAGCACCCCTTAATGATTCAGGCGATTCCGGCGACGATTTTTATCGTCGGTGGCTTTGGTGCGCTGCAAACCCTTTGGGCTGGACCTTGGTTTACCGGTGTACTCGGAATGACACCCGACCAAGCCAGCCAAACCTTGCTTTACCTCAATGCGATGATCCTGTTGGCGTATATCCTGATGGGATCGATCAGCCCCTGGCTGATTAAAAACGGGGTCGCGCTGGTGACGCAATCGGTCTGCGCGCTGATTTGGATCCCGTTGTGTTTTACTATCATCGTATTCTGGCAAGGCAGCCTTTCCTGGATCGTGTGGCTGATCTTGGCGCTCATGGTTCCGGCGATGTTTTTGCTGCAAACCCAAATCGCGCTCGCTTTTCCCAAACACATCGCGGGTCGGATACTCACCACCTACAACCTCATGGTTTTTGTGGGTTCTTTCGCCGTACAGTGGGGCTTTGGCTTGCTGACTGATTTATTTCAAGGCTTTGGCTACGCCCCCTCTCAGGCACTGACTGGCGCGATGGGCATTCTCGTCATTCTTCAGTTTGCCAGCCTCTTCTGGTTTTTAGCGAGAAAACCCGATGGATCAATCCGTACTTGATGCAGTCAAACGCTGGCCTGATGTGCCAGTGGTCTATGGATGGCTCTCTTTAACGGCCCGTGGGGAATGGAAACTACATCCCCTTGGGGACGCTCAACTTGGGGGTGCGGGCCAAGGCATCAGCAACACTCAAATTCTCGGCTTTATTGGTCGTAACTATGCAAGCCAAGCGGATGGCGCCTGGTTTTTCCAAAATGGTCCGCAGCGCGTGTATGTGCGCCTTGATGCTGCTCCGCTGATCCTGCATGTCGATCCCTCGGCTCGCGCGATTACCACGCACAATGGCATTAACATCCAGCAAATCTCTCATTGGTATTGCGACGAGACCGGCCAACTGTTCGCGCACACAAACGTCGGCCCTGGTCGAGTCGATGATCGCGATCTACACCTCATCGCCGAAATACTGCGCAGCGCGGATGGGCATTCACTCTTTGATTGGTTTGCGCTTTTTGAACAAGCGCAATCCCTCAAGGGAAATGAGGTGTGCGTGAGTTTGACACCTATCTTGCTCTCGGATCCTGGCAAGCAATACGCTGCCTTGACCGAACCCGCAGCGCTGAGCTTTATCAACGCCGCTGAAATCCCCACTGCCCTGCACTTTATTCCTAACCCAGGGCCGGGCTTGATCAATTCTGACGCTCTTAGTCGTAAAATACAGTCATGAGCCACGATCCTAGCTTTTACTTTCCCGCACCCCGAGAACAGAAGTTCTGCAGTCAATGCGGCACCCCAAATACCAATCGTTTACTCGACGGGGATAATCGCAAGCGTGACGTTTGTGAACATTGTGGCGCGGTTCACTACCAAAACCCCCGTTTAGTCGTAGGGACCCTCCCGGTCTGGGGCGACAAAGTTTTACTTTGCCTTCGTGCCATTGAACCGCGTGCCAACACGTGGACGCTGCCCGCCGGCTTTATGGAACTTGGCGAAAGTATGGCTCAAGGCGCGCTGCGAGAAACACAAGAAGAAGCAGGTGCCCAGATCGCGCTCGGCAAACTCTACACGGCCATCGACATCCCGCAAGTGGATCAGGTGCATGTTTATTTTCTGGCCGAAGCCTTGGGTCCTGAGCTCGACCCCGGCCCAGAAACACTCGAAGCGCGTTGGTATGGGCTGGATGAAATTCCTTGGGATAACCTCGCTTTTCGCTCCGTATCGACCACACTCAAACACTATATTCATGATCGGTCGCATGGGCACTTCGAGATGCACCACTACTCGCTGGCGATTAATCGTTAGCCTTTTGCACGACCATTGACTCGGGCAACGTCTTGAACCTGACCTGGCTAGAGATCGACAGCCCTTTTCCCCCTGTTGCGCGTGCGCTCAAGGATCCCCCTGGCTTGCTCGCAGCAGGCGGTGATCTTTCGATCCCACGTTTGCGCGCAGCCTACTCGCAAGGCATTTTCCCTTGGTATTCCCAAGACGAACCCCCTTTATGGTGGTCACCCGATCCTCGCATGGTTTTAAAGTGCGACGAACTCCATGTTTCGCACTCGCTGAAAAAGCGTCTGCGTCAAATCGCTCGAGCGCAAGCCGCAGGTGATTTCAGCATCGCCGTGACGGTGGATACCGCTTTTGGCTCAGTCATACGGTCTTGTGCCAGATCGGCACTCGACGGTCAGCCCGGCACTTGGATCACCCAAGAAATGCAGCTTGCCTATGAGGCCTGGCATGTGGTGGGTCAGGCGCATAGCATTGAAACCTGGATAAATGGCGAGCTCGTGGGTGGTCTATATGGCGTGAGTCTGGGTCGGATGTTTTATGGCGAATCGATGTTTAGTCGTGCCAATGACGCTTCCAAAATCGCCTTTGTCCACGTAGTGGCCTTTTTAAAGCAGCGCGGTGTTACCTGGATTGATTGTCAAATGAAAACGGATCATCTGGCCTCACTCGGCGCTAAGCTCGTGCCGCGCCAAGCTTTTCTGGAACATGTACGAACGAGCCTTCTGCAACCCGGTCTTGTCTGGCAACCGGGCATCTTGGATCAACATGGGGGATTACACCCGTTGCCGCCAGATTTGTAATATCCTCGAAACCATATTTGTGTGTACGTGTATGTTGAACCCGAGTGTCAGGCATGAGCCAAATCAAGGAACTCCCCTTCGCGACGTTGCAGTTTTATGCCACGGCACCCTACCCTTGTAGCTATCTGCCTGGGCGGCAGGCACGCTCTCAGGTGGCGGCCCCGGGAAATCTCATCCATTCTGATACCTATTCGCAGCTGATCGACCAAGGCTTCCGTCGCAGTGGGCTATTTACGTATCGACCGCATTGCGATGACTGCAAAGCGTGCACACCGGTGCGTGTCAACGTAGAGCAGTTTGAGCCCACGCGCACTCAAAAGCGCGCGCTCAAGCAGCACAAGGACCTCAGACCTCTGGTCGCTGAACTCGCTTGGTCCGAAGAACATTACGCGCTTTACAAACGCTACCAAGCCCAACGGCATCCTCAAGGTGGCATGGATGATGACAGTCGGCAACAGTATGGCGAGTTTCTGCTTGCGAGCAGAGTCAATACGCGGCTAGTCGAGTTCCGTGATCAAGACGGTGCGCTCCAAATGGTGTCGATTATTGATGTATTGGAGCAAGGCTTGTCCTCGGTCTACACCTTTTATGAGCCTGAGACTCGAGGCAGCTTGGGCACCTATGGCATTCTTTGGCAGATCAATCAATGCCGACAACTCAACTTACCTTGGCTGTATCTGGGATACTGGATCGAAAATAGTGAAAAGATGGCTTATAAAGCGCTTTTCAAGCCTTCCGAATACAGACTGGACGGTCAATGGCAAACAGCCCGTTAAAATAGCGGCATCACATCGCCAAGGCACTCCGTCAAATGTCCTTTTTATTTCAAGCCTACCCCCTCGCTCGTCACGCGCTTTTCGCAATGGATGCCGAAGCCGCGCACGAAGCAACCCTCAGCGCGTTACAACGCGCTTACGATTGCTCGCTCACACGCGGTTTGATGCACAGCCAGGTGTCGGTTCCCACCACACTGATGGGCCTGCGCTTACAAAATCCTGTTGGTTTGGCAGCAGGTCTTGATAAAAATGGTGCGCATATCGATGCAATGGGTAACCTCGGATTCGGCTTTATTGAGGTCGGAACCGTGACACCGCGTGCCCAACCCGGCAATCCCAAACCCCGCATGTTTAGACTGCCAGAGTCCGAGGCGCTCATCAACCGGCTTGGCTTTAATAATCAAGGGCTTGACGCATTTCTAGCGAATGTTCAGCGCAGTACCTGGCGCAGTCGCGGAGGCATCATCGGTCTCAATATTGGAAAAAATGCCGACACACCCATTGAGCAAGCCGCAGACGACTACCTGATCGGCTTGTCGGGCGTTTATCCACATGCCGACTACATCACTGTCAATATTTCCTCGCCCAACACGAAAAATCTGCGTGCTTTACAAGGTGAGCACGAACTTAATCAGTTGCTATCCCAGCTTGCGATACGGCGCTTGGCCCTTGCTGAGCAATATCAAAAGCGGGTGAC
>Ga0247843_1009681_pt1 | contig 10599 bp, 8 predicted proteins | sample LaCruzMarch2017__FD_192420 | JGI IMG/M metagenome (GOLD analysis project Ga0247843, IMG submission 192420) | Freshwater microbial communities from meromictic Lake La Cruz, Castile-La Mancha, Spain - LaCruzMarch2017_8m | ecosystem: Environmental > Aquatic > Freshwater > Lake | place: Spain...
TGAATCGGAACTCTCTCGCTGGAGGGCGCCAACTCCTACAATGGCCCCACCACCGTCAGTGCCGGCAGCTTGATTGTTGCATCGACCGGTTCCCTCAGCAGTTCTGCCGTGTCGATATCCAACGGCGCCACCTTCCGCTACAACGGATCCTCTTCCTTGGCCTCCAGTATCACAGTCGGCGGCGGCGGTTCCGGACGCGCCGTCCTCGGCGGGACCGGAACGATCAACAGTGCGGTCGCTTTGAACTCGCTCAACGATGTGCTTTCCCCCGGAAATAGCCCCGGCATCCAGAGTTTCACCCCGAACCAAACGTGGTCCTCTTTTACTTACGACTGGGAACTCAACAACTTCACCGGCACGACGGCGGGGACCGCTTTTGACCAGATTTCCATTGCCGGATCCCTCGATCTTCTGCCGACAAGCAGCTACACGCTGAATGTGATCTCGCTCACCGCCGGTAACGTCGCGGGCGACGTGCCCAACTTCACGGAGGTCGACACCTCATGGATCATACTCACAGCCTCCGGCGGGATCTCGGGATTCGATTCCGGCGATTGGTTGGTGGATACGAACAGCTTCTCCGCGTTGGGCAGCATTGCCGGGCGGTTCACCATCAGCCAATCGGGCAATAACTTGAACCTGAACTACGTTGTGCCCGAACCCTCGACCTACGCCCTGCTCGGTGTCTCCGCCCTGGCTTGCAGCGCTTGGTTCGTCCGTCGCCGGCGCAAATCCTGAGCACTTGGCGGACACCTGCCCGAGCGGTTAAGGAGTCCTCATTGCAGCGGCCGCCCTCTGGTGTCTACTGGTGCGGCCAGCGTGGCATACTTTAAGACCGGTGCGAGTTCGGTTATCGCACGCGCCCTACCTCGGGCGGTACGATCATCCGCGCCAGCGGCATTTCCGAGGTCTTTGGCAGCCTCGATTTGCACACCGTGTGGTTCCTTGACTTTGGGCTCGGGAGAACAGCCATGACGGGCTTCGGAAGCTATGGCCCTGATAACGTGCAAAACTTGGGCCCAGGCAACGTCCTGACCTTTTGGTCGGATCTGACCAGCCCGATCCATAAGGGCAGTCTTTTTTCTGCGACCCCTGTTTCACTTCAAATGGGAACGCCGGCACGAGTGCCTTCATCATCACGGCCATTTCCCAACCCGCGGCATGCGTCGTCGAGGGTTGGTCCTGATCGTCACGGCCGGGCCCCGGTTCCGGCCGAAAGGAAACCATTTGTGCCCGATGCCTGACCGCGTATCTTTATTTGTCCCAATGGTACCAAGAGTCGAAAAGAGATCTTGCTTAGTGCAATAAATATTATATTTTAATTCACACCTCTCATGAAATCCGCGAAACCCTTCCTCCGCGTCCTCCCCAAACATCTCAGCTGCTTCTCCGCTATTTGTCTCGCCTTCCTCTCGGCGGTGTCTGCCCGGGCGCAGACACCGTGGCTCAATCAAGATTACTCCGATTACACCGTGGGTGACTTTGTTGCGACGACCAATACCCCGGCGCTCCTAACTTCAGCTGGTAGCAACAACGTCATTGTCGATGTCGGTGGAAACAAAAAAGTTCAGTACAATAAAATTGCCAGCGCAAGTGGTATAGGGACTATTTACAAACTGTCCGACAATTTGTCCACGGACCGCCCTCAAGGCTACTTTTCGTTCAAAGCCACCATTGGCACCAACGTTACTGGAAGCTCCTATTTGAGTTATGTCCTCGGTGCGAATGACAGCAATTCCATGTCTGCCGCAGCAAGTACTTATCTTCAGATTCGTCTCTACAATACTAACCCCTTGGCGAACCAATTAAGAATTTATAGCGGTTCTGGCAACACGAACAATCCTGCTCAAGTATTTCCAGCCAGCGGTTACTCCACACTCCCGACCAACGAAAATACTTTCCAAGTTTGGTACAACAAGACGGCCACCCCTATGAGCTACACGAACCCGAGCGGTGTTTCCAATCAGCTTAACACCAACTCTTTCGTGGTCTACATCAACGGGTCTCTCTACGGTAGCAATGCATCTTCTACGGGTCCGCTGCCAGCGTCTGTCCTATCGGTGAGCGGCTCAGTAACAAATACGGCGACGAGCATCGGAAAACTTGGATGGTGGGCAGGGAGCAGTTCCCAGCCCTACAATGTCACCTTTGATAACGTCTACGCCTCCGACTCAGCCCCTGCAGCGTCAGCAGCACCTACCATCACTAGTTCATCAAATGGTGTTCCGCTGCTTAATGTTCCTTATACCTACCAAATCGTCACGGACCCCATAGGCGCAACCTCCTATGCGCTGAATTCTGGCACTCTGCCTGCAGGTCTCTCCTTGAACACCACAAATGGTCTGATCAGCGGCACAGCGACGACCTTGGGTGGCCCGACAACTGCGGTCCTTACCGCGTCCAACTCGGTTGGAACCGGGCCTCTGTTCAGCCTCTCTCTCACGGTTATCGTCCCACTCAACGTTTTCAGTGGATCCAACCCCAGCCTGAACACTGCTGCCTCTTGGTCGCTTGGCGCACCACCCACACCCACCACTAGTGTTGGTAGCTTCAAAGACGTGTCCTTGGCCTCCAGCGCTACCGATCTGACTACGCTTGCCGCTGCTTTATCGGTACAGAGTTGGAATGTAACCAACGGCTCAAACTACACGCTCACTTCACTAAAGCCAGACGGTAGCACGACCTTCTACATGGGGAGAAGCAGTACAAACGCCGGCACATCTTTCACCAACTCAGTGTCCGGAGTGGCTAACGACCTCGTTTACCTCACCAGCAATTCCGTTGTGACCTTCTCTCCTTTGAATTCCAGTGCCACCCCCACGAACTCGACCGTCCAGATTGCTTATGGCGGGAATCTGAATATCTCCGCGGGCTCAATCTTGAATATTGATGCGGTCTTGACTGGCACCAGCGCGACTTATGGCATCAACAAGACAGGGAGCGGCACGCTCAACCTGAGCGCTGCCAACACCTTCGGCGGTAGCGCCGCAGGGACAACTCTCAGCGCAGGCACCTTGAACGTCAAAGGTTCCGCGGCACCAACCCGCCTGGCTGAGGTCTTGGCGACGATCAGCGGTGGTGCAGTCACGGGTTTCACCATCGTCGATGGCGGCGACGGTTACACGGTTGCCCCCGCGATCAGCATCAGCAAGAGCTCGGGTGACTCGATCGGTGCCGGCGCCACAGCAACCGCGACTATCAGTGGCGGCGCGGTTACTGCGGTTAATGTGACAAGCGGAGGCACCGGTTACACTCTATCTCCCAAGGTTTTTGTCTATAGCACTCAGTCCCCCCTCGGAGTCGGCATCAACAGCCTCAGTGGCGGGACTCTGAACGCGACCGTCGACACGGATATCTCTCGCATGTCGACCTATGCAGACAGTAACAACACCTTTTTCCGCATAAACGGCTACGAAGCTGCATTCAACGGCCCCGTCACGCTGAATGTGGATGCCGACAAGACGCTCAGTTGTTATACGCTCGCCGGCAACACCAACTCGGCCAACCTTATCACCAAAAACGGTGACGGTACCCTCCGGCTGCGCGGTGGCGGTTCCTCTGGTTTCATCGGCGGCTTTCAGGTTAATGCCGGGACCCTTTACATAAACGTCAGTGCCAACTCCGGCACGGGCACAAATGGCACCATCACGATGAACGGGGGCAACCTTCTCCTTTCCAAAGGAGTAGGCTCGGCTGGTATCTACTCCGCTCTCGATATTTCCAACACCATCTCGGTGCTGGCCGACACCACGATCACCTTGGATCCCAATACGAACTCGGCGACAGAAAACAATTTGTCCAGCGCCCCTTTGCTCCAGTCGAGTGCCACTAAAACGATCACGGTGGCCAAGACCGCGACGGCCAACGCCGGCGCTCAGATGATCTTCAAGTCGGCCGAATTGGGTGGAACGACCACCTTCAATGTGGCGGATGCCACTCAGGTCGCTCTCTGCGGCGCAATTGGAACTGGAGCGGTGACAAAAACCGGACTCGGCACGCTCGTGCTCTCCGTGCTCTCTCCCACAGCCATCTCCAACAACACCTACACCGGCACCACGGCCATCAACGCTGGCACCGTTGTCTTTGGTGATGCCAGCGTCCAAGCATCCTCTATTGCCATCGCCAGCGGCGCGGCAGCGAATTTCACCCTCGGTGCAGCAACGCCGACGACCACTGGTTCACTCACCTTCTCGAATGGCTCTAAGGTGCGCGTTTCGGGAACCCCGACGACAAACTCCGCTCCCTACACCTTGGTATCTGCCTCAGGGGGCATCACGGGCACGCCGACTCTGGATCCGGCTGTTCCCGGTTACTCGCTATCCAACAGCGGCACCTCGCTGTTCCTAGTGGCGAATTCTTCCCCGGTGTCCTTCTACTCCGCTTGGCTCACCAACTATCCCACGCTGAGCAACACCAACGGCACCGCAGACCCAGACGGCGACGGCTTCGACAACAACCTGGAGTCCGCCTTCGACGGGAATCCGACGGTCGGCACGGCGTCCTTGCTCACCGTGACCCAGAACGGATCGAACGCGGTGTTCAACTTCGTGGCCAGCACAAACCCTGCCGCGGTCCTCTACACGGTTCAGGCCACGACAAACCTCAGCACGAGCCCCTGGGCGGACGACATCGGGGTCACGGCCTCCGTAACGAACTCGGCCAACCAGACGAACCCGCCCATCCTTCTGGCTCCGGAATACGTCCGCAGAGAGTTCTCGTTGCCGGCCACGAACAAGTCCTTCTACCGCGTGGAGGCCACCATCGCGCCGTAGGTCGGGAAAGAGGCTTGGGAAGTTTATGGCTGGGAGTCGGAGCGCGCCGGAGACCACCGAAGACCATTGGGTGCTCGAATGACCACGGCTTTTCTGTGCCGGGTCTGGAGATCCCGGCGCCGATGATGGCGAGGTCAAGGGGTGGTTCGGATGCCACGTGAGATTTGACGTCTGTGAAGCGATCGTTGGAGGTCAAAAGGTCCTTGCCTCTACATTTCCCTGTAGCGTCGGCGTCCCCGCCGGCGAATCGATGAATTCGCAGCACAGCCGGGGCTTGGCGAGATGGCCTACTGGAAAAAGTGCCGCGCCTAAGAAGATCTTAAACAGCCCCACTTTGAGCGAAGCCGCGCCCGATTCTCACGCGGTCAGAATCAGCCGCAGGGCTGCGGCGGAAGCCGTTGCGATGGTGATCCATTCGAAAAGTTGTTGCGGGACGCGGTGCAGGAGGAGTCGCCCGGCCGCGCAGCCGAGAGCGACCACTGGCAGCAGCATGAGGTCGAAAGAGAGCGAGGCGGGACTGATCAGGTTGAGTTCAATGCTGAAGGGGACTTTCGAGAGATTCACGATGAGATAAAACCAGGCCGCGGTGCCGACGAAGGTCATCTTATCCATGCGGCGGGCGAGGAAATAGAACGCGGTGATCGCGCCGGCCGCATTGGCCAGCATGGTGGCCAGCCCGGTGGCCACGCCGGCCGAAAAACCGAGCAACGGATGCTCCATGGCGTGACGGAGAATGCCAGGACACTTTCGCTGCAAGACAGTCAGAGTCATAAGGGCAAGGATGAGCCATCCGAGCAGGACCGCGAATTGCCTGTCGGGGATGAGCGGCATGATCCACCAGCCGACGACTATTCCGGCGAAGGTGGCGGGCAGCAGTTTGCGCAGATCCTTCCAATTGGCATGCCGGCGGTAAAAGAAGACAGCGAAACAATCGGCAAAGATCATGAGTGGCAGCAATGCGCCGGTGGATTCTCGTGCCGGGAAGAGCTGGGCGAACAACGAAACGGAGACGATGCCGAGCCCGGCAAACCCGGTTTTCGCCATGCCCACGCAAAGCGCGGCGGCTACTGCTGCGGTCCAGACAAAAGGAGAAGCAAGGTCCGGCATGGCGCTTCAGCGGTTGTTCCAGTGGGAGGGGGAGAGCCCGGTCTGTTTGCGGAACCAGCGGGCGAAGTAATTCGCATCGGAAAAGCCCAAATCGGACGCCACGACGGCGACCCGGTGTCCTTGCCGCAAACTCGCTTCGGCGGCGCGAAGCAGTTCGCGGTCGCGCCATTGACCCAGCGTCAGTCCTGTGGCGCGCCTCACGAGGCGATTGAGGTAATCCTTTTGCAGTCCCACGCGTTTGGCTAATTCCGCCGGACGCACCCACGAAGATCCGCGTGTCGCGTCCGGACGCCAAGCGCGCTGCAGACGTTTCATGATCGCTGCTCCGCCGGACCCTTGCGGCTCTTTGAGGCAGGCGCGGCGGCAGTTGTCCATGACCAGCAGCGCCGCGCCGCCGGCCGAAAGATCAAGTCCTTTGCCGCTTTCCGAAGATAGCAAGGCCACATGCTGGCGGATCGAGGCGAGAGCCTCGGCCGAAAGCCATCCATGGCGAAATCCGAGCGCGCGTGGAGCCTTTCCCCCGAGGTCGGCCACGAGGCAGATGGCCCTGCGGGGAGCTTGCTCGCGGAACTCGTGGACGCGAGCCGGGGGAATGAAGAAGACTGCGCCTGGCCCGACGGGAAGCTTCTTGTCTCCGATACGCTGCTCGCCGCGCCCGCGAAGGTAGAGCAGAAGCTGGCCGTGGGCGTGGCGGTGCGGCGCATAGCGGTCGAAAGGCTGAAGGTGGCGGTTGACGCGCAGCGAACGCACCGTCCAGTCCCCGCACCGCAGGTCAAGCCGGCGCAGGACGATGGGTTGGACGGGAGCTTTCAGCATCAGCACAATAAATAAAGTCGTTCTTGTGCTAAATAAAGCGTTTTCGCCCGTAGCAGGAATCCGTGGCAGGCGGTAGATTATCCTCATGTCACGACCGGTTATTCTCGTCACGGGCGCCAGCCGCGGTCTGGGCCGCGGGGTGGCGCTTTCTTTGGCCAAGGAGGGCTACGATGTGGCCATCCACTACGCGAGCAACCGTGCGGCGGCCGATGAGGCCGCGCAACTTTGTCGCGATGCGGCGCCGGACAAGGCGCAGAGATTTTTTCCGGTCTCCGCGCAGCTCGCCTCGGCCTCCGAGCGCGCCGCCATGATCGATACGGTGCTCGGTGAGTTCGGGCGCATCGATGGATTGGTCAACAACGCGGGGATTGCCCCGAAGCTTCGCGCCGATATCACCGAAACGACCGAGGAAAGTTTCGACGAGGTCATCGCGGTCAATTTGCGCGGCCCGTATTTCCTCAGCCAGCTGGTTGCCAAATGGTGGTTGGCTCACCCCGGCCAGTCGCGGTTGCCCGGCGGATACAAACTCGTTTTTGTTACCTCGATTTCGGTGCATACTGCCTCGGTCAACCGCGGCGAGTATTGTATTGCCAAGGCCGGACTCTCCATGGCCTCGCAGTTGTGGTCGGTGCGTTTGGCCGGCGAGGGGGTGCAGGTCTACGAGGTGCGGCCCGGTATCATGAAGACGGACATGACGGCCAAGGTGACCGACAAATACGACAAACTCATCGCCGAAGGTCTCGTCCCGCAGCTTCGCTGGGGTACGCCGGAAGATTTGGGCTTGTCCGTGGCCGCGCTCTGCCGGGGGGATTTCCCGTTCAGCACCGGGGCCGTGATCGACGTCGACGGCGGGTTCCAGTTGCGGCGCCTCTGAGTCTCATCCATGCATTTTGAACCACGGATAACACGGATTTCACGGATGGGTTAAAGAGCCAAGATTCCCTAAACAACGACGATGAACAGGATCACCAAAAAGAGTAGCGTACCCGCCGCTTCTGGATGCCCTACTTGCTAAGCTATTCGTGCCATCAGTGTTATCCGTGGTTAAACTCTTTTGAACTTTTCCGGATAAAATTCTATGATCAAAATCGACCAGACCCTGACCGCGCAAAAGCTGGAGAAGGCCGCGCACGCGGTCTTCGAGGCATCCGCCCCCAAAATCAGCGCTCTGCAGAAGCGCTGGAAAGATTCCGACGGCACTCCGGTTTTCACCATCGAGGGGCGCTACACGTCGCGCGGCTGGACCGAGTGGACGCAGGGCTTCCAGTTCGGCGCGGCCATCCTGCAGTTCGATGCCACGGGCGACGAGGAAATGCTGCGCATCGGGCGCGAGGGCACGTTGAAGCTGATGGCTCCCCACGTCACACACGTCGGCGTGCATGACCACGGATTCAACAATGTCAGCACTTACGGGAACCTGCGTCGGTTGCTTCGCGAGGGACGGTTGCCGGCAGATGAGTGGGAGGGGCATTTCTATGATTTGGCCCTCAAGTCCAGCGGCGCGGTCCAAGCGGCGCGGTGGACGCAAATCAGCCCGGAACTTGGCTACGTTTACTCGTTCAACGGCCCGCACTCTCTCTTCTCCGACACTATCCGGACCATGCGCGCACTGGCCGTGGCCCATCTCCTTGGTCATCGCTTGATGGAGGAGAACGACAAGGCGGTGTCGCTCCTCGGACGCATCATTCAGCACGCGGATACAACGTCGCGTTATAACGTTTATTTCGGCAAAGGCCGCGACATCTACGATCTGCGCGGGCGCGTGGTGCACGAGTCGGTCTTCAATACGAATGACGGCAACTACCGCTGCCCCAGCTCGCAGCAGGGCTACTCGCCTTTCACCACTTGGACGCGCGGTCACGCATGGGTGCTCTGCGGCTACCCGGAGCAGTTGGAATTTCTCGAGACTTTGCCCGCCGCCGATTTCGTTCCCTACGGCGGCAAGGAAGCGGTGCTGGCGCGTTTCTTGGAAACGGCGAAGGCCGCGGCGGATTTCTATCTCGAACACACGCCGACCGACGGCGTTCCTTATTGGGACACCGGAGCGCCCGGTTTGGACCAGATGGGTGACTATCTGGATCGTCCGGCCGACCCATTTAACGATCATGAGCCGGTGGACAGCTCCGCGGCGGCCATCTCCGCGCAGGGCTTGTTGCGGCTTGGCCGCTGGCTGGAGAACCACGGCGAAGCCGAGGCGGGCAAAAAGTATCTCGCGGCGGGATTGACCACCGCGAAAACCCTTTTCGCCGAGCCTTACCTGAGCAGCGATCCGAACCACGAGGGGCTCCTTTTGCACAGCGTCTACCACCGCCCGAACGGCTGGGATCATATCCCGCCCGGGCGCAAAGTGCCGTGCGGCGAGGCGGCCATGTGGGGCGATTATCATGCCCGCGAACTCGCGCTTTATCTGCTGCGTTTGGCCGGCAAAGGGCCTTATCTCACCTTCTTCTCATGACCATCGCCGACCTCTCCGAAATCCACGGCCGCACCTATCCCGCGCGGCGCCGCACGCAAAACCTTGTCGGGGGAATGTCCCCGATCCAGGCGACCAACTTCGCCATGGGCAATGTCACGCTCGAGCCAAACGGGGGACAGGTCCCGTGGCACAACCAAGAGCAGGAAGAAATCTACTTCATCGTCGAAGGCGAGGGGGAGATGTGTCTCGGCGAGGAACGCCGCGCGGTCAAAGCAGGGCAGGCGGCTTACATCCCATCGGGAGTGTTCCATCAGCTGACCAATACCGGTTCCACGCCGATGCGCATGATCTACGTCTACGGACCGTCCGGCGACGTGGCGCACTGGCGTCAGGAACTCGACGGCACGCTTCCCGTGGCGGGCGTCGATGTGCCGGCGTTGCCCGCGGGGGCGCAACCGCAATGTCACGCAACGTTCGCCAAGGACGCCACGGAATGAAGGAGGAGGACGTTTTGGCCAAGCGGGTGCTTGATGAGGCTTTCCGGCTGCATACCGAATTGGGGCCGGGGCTGTTGGAGTCGGTTTACGAGCAGGTGTTGTCGGCGCGACTGCGCAAGGCTGGTCTGCGGGTCGAGGCGCAGAAGAGCATCTCCGTTGTGGTCGACGACCTCACCATCCCGGAGGCCTTCCGTGCGGATCTCATCATTGAGGGGGAAGCTCATCGTCGAACTCAAATCGGTCGAGGAAATGAAGCCTGTCTTCGCCAAGCAACTCCTCACGTATCTCCGTCTCTCCGGCCTGAAACTCGGCCTGCTCCTGAATTTTGGCGCCCCCAGCCTGAAAAACGGCATCGAGCGCGTCGCCAACAACCTCTGACCCCTTGGCGAACGCGGCGAACTTTGCGTGAAAAAATCTGAACTTATGAAAACACACAGCGTGGGAATCATCATGAACGGCGTCACGGGGCGCATGGGAACTAACCAGCACCTGATCCGTTCGGTCAAGGCCATCATGGACCAGGGCGGCGTCAAAATCAGCGATGACGAAGTCATCATGCCCGACCCGATCCTCGTCGGTCGCAGCGAGGCCAAATTGGCCGCTCTCGCCGCACGCACGGGCGTGAAGCGCTACACGACCGATCTTGATGCGGCGCTCAAGGATAAGCACAACATCATTTATTTCGACGCCACGCTGACCGGACAGCGTCCGATCGGCGTGCGCAAGGCGATCGCCGCCGGCAAGCACATCTATTGCGAGAAGCCCACCGCGACGACTTCGGCCGAGGCTCTTGCCCTCGCCAAGGAGGCCGAGGCGGCCGGACTGAAAAACGGAGTGGTACAGGACAAACTTTGGCTCCCCGGCTTGCTCAAACTGAAATACCTCATCGACACCGGCTTCTTCGGCAAAATTCTCTCGGTGCGCGGAGAGTTCGGTTACTGGGTTTTCACCGGCGAACACGAAAAGCTCCAGCGGCCCTCGTGGAACTACC
>Ga0247843_1009684_pt1 | contig 10595 bp, 12 predicted proteins | sample LaCruzMarch2017__FD_192420 | JGI IMG/M metagenome (GOLD analysis project Ga0247843, IMG submission 192420) | Freshwater microbial communities from meromictic Lake La Cruz, Castile-La Mancha, Spain - LaCruzMarch2017_8m | ecosystem: Environmental > Aquatic > Freshwater > Lake | place: Spain...
AGAATCCCCTCAGCTCTGTCCATAAGCTCCACCAATCCTTCTTTGATTGCTGAAGCTTACAGGGTTAGGGGGGTGACATTATCGCTGGAGAATTAAAGGGAGACAAAATCGCTGGAGAATCACAAAACTTTAAGTATTTAAAGGCTATTTCCGAAAAGAAGTGGTGAGCAAAGGTTTCTTTCTGTCGCTGCAAGAACTCGATGAGCGCCAGAAGCAGGGATATTGAACACGTAACCGGAGAACTGATATGCGTGAACTTGTATTGCTATTGGTCGTGCTATTCACCGTGCAGGCGAATGCCAAGACGAAAGACAAGAAACTGAAGCTGACGCCCCCCGGCCAGGGCGCCGCCACTACGGAAGATCCAGGCAGTGCTACCCGACTCCTCTACGAGGATCCCCGCAATCAGAACGCTCTCACCGCAGGCGCGGAAAAAAAAGGACCCAATGTCGAAGTGAAACACACTTGCACCGACAATATGGGCATGAGCTACAAGCAAGGCGACTCCGGCTACGACAGCTGCATGCGCACCTTCAATACCGCCACTCCCCCGGCACCTGGTGACAAACGACCACAGAGTCTGGGCATTTCTTTCGGAAATTGAGCTCAATGTCCCAGCACTCCCAGCTTGAACGCTTAACCATCGCCCTTTCCGCTTCGCAGCAAGGCGTTTGGGACTGGGACGTATTGAGGGACGAGCTAATCTGGGATGACTATCTTTATCGCCTGTACGATGTGCCTAAAGAAAATTTCGGCGGCAAGATCTCCGACTGGAACGCCTGCCTGCACCCCGAAACCGCGGAGGCCTCTCTCGCACTGCTGGCCGAACTCATGCAGAAGTCCGACGAGTTTCGCACAAGCTACCTCGTAAAACGCAGGCAGGACGGCAAAGCCATCTGGGTTGGTTCGGCCGGAAGGGTGATCCGCGACTCCGGCGGCGCGGTGGTACGCATGATCGGCATGAGCTGGGACGCCACTCACGAAGAGGAGCTGAAGCTCGAGGCTTCGAAAACGCGCGACTTCATCGACAGCATCCTCAATGCCATCAGCGATCCCATCTTCGTGAAAGACGCCGACCATCGCTGGGTCTATTTCAATCAGGCCTTCTGCGATATGCTCGGAAAAACTCGCGCCGAGGTGCTCGGTAAGAGCGACTACGACATCTTCCCAAAAGAAATGGCCAACCATTTCTGGAAAATCGACAACGATGTTTTCCGCGACGGGCGAGAAGTCGAGGTCGAAGAGGAACTACTTTCTGGCGGCGGCGAAAGCCGGCATATCCTCACCAAAAAGCGCCCCGTTTATGATGGCGACCAAAAGGAAAGAATGCTGGTCGGCGTGATCCGCGACATCACGGAACGTAAACGGGCCGAACAAGCCGTGCGCAACCTCCAGCAGCTCGTGGAAAGCTCGAACGACATCTTCGCCGTTTTCGACCTTGAGCACCGCCCTGTGTACGCGAACGCAGCCGCGCTCAGGATGTGCGGGGGTGGCGTGCTGGCACAGATCGATCTTCAGCGCGCGCTAGCCGGGGAAAACTGGCCCTATTTCATCGAAGAGATCCGTCCTCTCGCCCTTCGCGGAGAGCACTGGCACGGTGAGCTCACACTCCTCTGCCCAACCGAAGGAGCAATGCCTTGCTCAGTGAGCATATTCGGGATCCGCAGCGGAGAAGGCGGAGTTACGAGGATCGCCCTCATCGCAAAGGACATCCGCACCCAGATAAACAGCCGCCGAACGCTGGTGGAACAGTCAAAAATGGCCGCGCTAGGCCAGCTGGCGGGCGGAATTGCCCACGAGATCAACAATCCCCTCGCCGCCGTACGCGGGCGTCTCTACATCATGCGCCTCGGCCTCGAGAGCGAGCGGAAGCCGGACTCATCTGAGTTGCTTCGCGAGATCCAGACGATCGACCGCCTTACCGTGCGCATTTCCGAAATCATCAATGCGCTCAAAGTTTTCTCTCGCAAAGACCCTGACGCCAAACTCACCATTTTTCTGTTGCTCGACGTAGTGAAGGAAGTGGCCACGGTAAGCTCCGACAAGCTTAGAATTACGGGCTGCCACCTCGAGCTCAATATTCCCTCTGACTTGGCCGTGGAAGGCCGCAGGGTCGATCTAATGCAAATCCTCGTGAATCTGATCAACAACTCCTGCGATGCTACGCACGGCCTTGCCGAGCGCTGGGTTCGCGTGGACGCTGCTCAAGCCCGCGACTGGGTCGAGCTGCGTGTAACCGACTCAGGCGGCGGCATCCCGGAGCCTGTGGCCAAGCGAATCATGGAGCCGTTTTTCACTACCAAAGAGGTGGGCCAGGGCACGGGCCTTGGCCTGAGCATCAGCCGCAGCCTCGCCGAGAATATGGGCGCGGAGCTCGAGTATGAGCGCAGCTCAAAGAATACGTGCTTCGTGGTGAAGCTCGCGAAGGGAAAGGGCTGACCCCGCACTCTTAACGAGCCGTTTCTTCCGGTCCGGAAGTAACGCGGCGTCAATTAACGCGGCTGCGCTACATAAAAGTAATGGGGACTATGCCGCGTCCCCGGGTTTTTTCGCCGCTGCGGCCTTCGCCGCCGCCGCCGCTTTCTGCTTCTGTACGAGCATCGCGTGGTAATCCTTGTAGCTCATGCCGGCTTTGGTAGCCGCGGCCATAAGCTGCTGCTGCTGAGCCGCGGGCAAGTGAGCAAAGGGATTGGGCTGAGCAGGCGTAGCGGCTGCCGCAGCCGGAGCCGCCGCTTTCGGAGCAATGCCATTGGCCGCGTTCAACCGCGCGGTTTCGGCCGCGAGCAGCTCGGCTGGGGTCGGCTTCTTGGAATCGGGTTTGGCGAATTTCTTGATATCGTATTTCAAACCGTTCACTTCGATTTCTTCATAGAAGGTCGGGATATTCCCGCAGGGCTCCATCTGGCCGAGGATCTTGTGCGTCTCGGGGTCAATGCCGGTCTGCACGAAGCGGAAAAGGTGCTGCACGGTGTATTTGCCGTGCTCGTCTACGCCGAGCACCTCGCTCACGTGCGTGATCTTACGGGAACCGTCGTGAAGGCGCTGCGCCTGCACTACGATGTGCACGGCGCCCGCGATCTGGCGTCGAAGCGCGGCGAGAGGAATGGAGCTATCGCCCATGGAGGCGAGAGTTTCGAGGCGCACGAGGGCGTCCATCGGGGAGTTGGCGTGCGTGGTACCCATCGAACCACCGTGACCCGTGTTCATCACGGCGAGGAGGTCGAGCGCTTCTCCGGCGCGCACCTCTCCCACGATCACGCGGTCGGGGCGCAAACGCAGCGCGGATTTGATGAGGTCGCGAATTGTCAGTGCGCCTTTGCCCTCGTGGTCGGCGGCTTTGGTCTCGAAGCAGATTACGTGGTCCGACATGATCTGCAATTCGGAGGCGTCTTCCACCACCATCAGGCGCTCCCACTTCGGCAGAAGACCGCCGAGGAGATTGAGGAAAGTAGTTTTTCCGCTACCCGTTCCGCCGCTCACGATGATGTTTTTGGCAAGATGAATGCAAAGCTCCAGGAACTCGGCAGCGTCCGCAGAGATTGTTCCCCAGCTCACAAGCTTTTCGAAGGTGAGCTGCGAAGCTTTGGCGAATTTACGAATCGCCACCGTGGTGCCTTTACGGGCGCTGGGCGGCAGCACCACGTGAATACGCGAGCCGTTCGGTAAGCGGGCGTCGAGGGTGGGATGCTGGGAATCGATCTGACGCTTCACGAATTGAGCGATGTTACGAACGGCTGCCTGCAATTGCGTTTCGTCGCCAAAAGTGGCGGTGGTGCGCTCGAGCTTACCTTTTCTTTCCACCCAGATTTCCGTGGGGCCGTTGATCAGCACCTCGGTGACGGTATCGTCATCGAGGAATTCCTTAACCGGCGCCAGGAAGGTGGCAATTGATTTATCAAAAATACTCATTCGCTCTGGTCTTTCTGCGCGCCTGTGGTGCGGCTAATCCCTTACGATCAACGAGCCTTTAATTTCGGAAACGGGGCAATAGAATTTGTACTCGCCGATCTTGGTCGGGAGGAAGTTCACCTGGTCTATCTGCTGGATCGAGACGCCTTTGCGGATCTGGAAGTCGTCCATGATGAAGCAGAGCTTCGCGGGAGAAGCAGAGGTCAGGAAAAGGTGCACGGGAATATTCTTGCGCACGTAGATCTTGCTCGGCAGAAAGCCGGTGTCGCTCGCGATTACAGAAACTTCCTGCACGCCGTGCTTGTAAACTTCTTCGGGAGTCACGGTGTCTTCGCGCAAAGCCTGCACGCCATCGCTCGTATCGAGCTTTCCTTTTTTCTTCGGGATTTTCCCGTAGGGCGAAGTGCTCGGCGCGGCGGCCGACAGCAGCGCCAACGTCAGCATCGCGAACAGGATTTTTGAAACTTTCATGAAACCTCCCATCTTTACTATCGGCAGAAGGAGGGCTGCCCCTGAGGGAGAAAATAATTGATTTTCCAGGGATTTACCCGGAGCAATCCCTACAAATTCGCTTTTACACGCTAGTAGCGGCCAGCGCCGCCCACTGGATTGCCTTGCTCGTCGCAAGGAGGGCTCATCACGGCCTCCACCTGGATCCACTGGCCTTCATTGGGGAACGTGGCGGGATTCTTGGCCGCGCATTGGAAAACGAAAACGTCGGTGAGACCCGCTGCCGGGCAGCTCATCGCAGGCACACTCACCTGCCCGCGATCAGCGGTTAACCACTGCACCGGGTAGTACTGCCCTTGCACCACGATCTGGTTAGGACACTCATACTGCGGAGGCATTTGCGGATCGGCGGGCCGCTCTTCGCGGGCGTCGGGAGCAGGACCGGTGATCGCGTCGGGCTTACCCTTCGGAGAAGAGGCGATCTGACGTTCGGCCGCCTGGGTAGCAGTGAGGCACTCGGTATTGGCCCATACGCCGCCGCCGCGCTCGCAGCTCGCCGCGCCCGAAAGCGCGATCTGGGGAGTGAACGTGCTTTCCCTCGTCCATTCCAGCGGCACCTGGTTCTCGAGAATCGGCGCGAGCGTGACCTTCGCCTTCACTTTGATGCTCTGGGTGTTCTCGCAGCGAGGCCCGGAGCAAACCGGCTCCCACACCGTTTCCACCTGCAGCGGGCAAGCAGCGCTCGGGAAACCCTTGCAGGCACGCCCAAGGGAATCCACGCCGGAATCACGCGCGAGATTGCTCAGCGGCCGCTTCATCTGGCTCACATCGTAAAGTAGAAAAGCTCCACCCTTGCCGCGGCAGTCGCCGTCGCTGCGGAAAAGGCAATCGAAGGAAGAGTGGTTGCGCTCTAAACTGTCCTGCACGTTGCGCGGATCCTTCAGGGCTCGATCCAGGGAAGCGACAGCCTCGTCGTAGGCGGCGCGCGCCTCCTCAGCGGTGCGGTTCTCCATGCCCACCTTGCTCGGAGACAAAAGGAATATGCCTCCCCCCACCACGCCGAGCACAAAGAGCCCCAGCAGGAGGAGGAGAATCACGTTACCGGATTGGCCGCGCGTACCCATGCTGGCCTATCGGAGGGGAGTTCGCGGGGCCTTAGGATTTTACTGAAGAAAGGCACCGGGAGCACCGAACAGAGATCCATGAAAAACAAACTAAATCCGTTGATGCTCGTTGTCTTCGCGCTCGCACCACCCAGCCAGGCCGAAGGGCAGCGCGATTTCAGCCGCCCCGGGCCTTCCGAACGCAGGCCCGCAGCGGGCATTGCTTACGAGCACAGCAACGGCTCCTGCCCTTTCGTGGCCGATTCTCTCGCCTTCGCACCCGGCGCCACCTGGCACGCTGACGGCAAGTTGATATTCACCAACAAAAAAACCGTGAGCTCGGAATCCAACGAAGGCGTCTCGCAGAACCTCTTGATCCGCGGCCACGGTGTGCCCTTCGCCTCCCCGGGAAATAGAGGCGCCCTCACCCGCGTGCGCCTTGATTACACCGAAGACGGCAAGCTCGCTCGCCTCGAGCTCAGCGAGAACAAACAGGTACGAAAACAGACTTCCGAATGGAAGCAGTCGATGGAGTATTCCTGGGCTGGCGACGAGTGCAGTGTAAAACGCGTAACGGTGGAGTCGCCAGAGCTGAATGGCCGCACGGGAGTGAGCTACGACAGCGAGCTATGCCGCGCCATCGAGAGCAAGGGCCTGCTCGACGACAAAAAGATCGACGAATGCATCGACTACAACGACCGTCTCGGAACCGAGATTGAGAAAGCCGCCAAAACATTAGACGGCGCAGGAAAAACTTTCGCCCTCTTCACTACCAATCCTTTGGGTAAAACCAGCCTTCGAGAGTGGCAGAAGAAGGACCACCTCAGCGTAAACGCCGCAATCGCGCGCGACTGCGCCTTCCACCTGAAAAAAACGGCGCGCGCCGGGAATGACCCAGGCCACATGGCTCCCGCGGGAATCCCCAACGGCACCACCGCACGCTGAACTTGAACATCAATGAGGAGTGAGTATGAAAAAGCTGATCATGATTTCCGCCCTGCTTCTGCCCTCGGCCGCCCACGCCGAAACGCTGCTCGATTGCAATATCGGGTTCGGAGCCCTCTCCCAGATTCAGATCGCAAAGGAAGGCGGGCAGATGAGCTACCGCGTGCTCACTACTGTTGGCTCCTGGCAGAAACCTCAACCGCTCCCGACCGAGCAGTGGGTAAGCCGCGATATCACCTTTGAGTTCAAAGGCGAGCGCTACCACCTCACTTCGCCGAAAGGAAAATACTGGCAGTACGAAATTTTCTCATTCGGCTCGAGCACCCCGAACACCACAGGCGGCCTTGACTGCGATTGATCGTGTGGCTAGCGCGCCAGCCTGTAGGCGACAGGGTCGAGGTCTCGCGGCCGCCGAAGAGCTGTATTTCCGTCGCGCTCCGGGCTCAGCCTGCCAAGGTAAAGTGACTCGCCTTCCCTCTTCACGATCCCGTATTTACGGTCTCCAGCCGACGGCACCTGCAACTTCAGCCCCGTGCCAAAGAGATCACAAGCCAGGCCGGTGATTTCTTTTTCTTCATTCAGCCTCCAACCGCTCAGCCCGCAGAGCGACACGCTCTCGTAGAACTCCGCCGCAGCCGCGTCTCGCGGCGCGAGGCTTACAGACGAGAAAATAAAATCAAGCTCGCTCGCGCCGAGTGGCTCGAGTAAAGGCGCGCCCGCGATCAGGGAGCCACGGCTGATTAAATCCACCGATGGAGTGAGACAGGAGACGTCACGAAAATTATGCTCAGTATACGTGGCCGAGTGAGCCAGGAAGAGCTCTTCTTTCTGGTAGCCCCTCACGCAAGGCTGCTTCCAATTTCCGTCAAACTCGGAACCTGCGAAGGCGAGGGCGGAAATCAGCAGATGGAAAAAACTCATTCCGCAGCCCAGGCCTCTACGGTGCCGAGCTCCTGAAAAGTGGCGCGCACCCAGGAGCCACAGGCGAGCGGGATCGCAGCTGTGGCGGCACCGGCAAGCACGATGCTGCCTGCGGGCAGGAACTTTCCTTCCGCGTCGAGCAGCGCCGCGAGCGAGGCGAGGGAACGCCCCGGGTGCCCGAGAATCGCGGCCGAGGAGCCAAACTGCTGGGATTTGCCGTCGAGTTCGAGGAGGATGCCGAGGTTCGCGAGGTCGATCGAGCTCGCCTTCTTCATCACGCCGCCGAGAATAAAGCCGGAGGAGGAGCCGTTGTCGGCCACTACGTCGGGCAAGGCAAATTCAAAATTCTGGTAGCGCGAATCGATGATCTCGAGCGCGGCACACACGCCGTCGACCGCACTCAGCGCTTCGGCGAGCGAAGGGCGGCCTTTCAGATCGCGTGCCAGGATAAAAGCGATCTCCGGCTCAGCTTTTGGGTGGATGCGGCCATTGAGCGCGATCTCACCGCCGTCGTTGATCTGCATTGCGCTCGTCAGAAAGCCGTGGATCGGCTCATGCACGCCCATCTGCTGCATCTTGGGCTTGCTTGTCAGGCCCATTTTGCGGCCCACGAGAATTTCCTTGTTTGCGAGGTGATGGCCGAGAAGCAGGCTCTGCACTTGGTAGGCGTCTGGCAGACCAAAAGAAGAAAACTGGGCTGTGAACTTCGTTACAGGAGCCGCACTGGCCTTAGCCTGGAACAACTTCTCGGCGATCTGCGCGTGGTTCACGGTGCTCATTTCCCCTCCCCGCCAAAACGGCAGCTCACGCGGCCGAGGCCCGAGATTTCGACTTCCACGTGCGCGTCGCCCGTTACGGGAACCACGGGGCCAAACGCGCCCGACAGAATAATCTCGCCGGCTTTGAGAGAAACGCCGAACTCGCCGAGCTTGTTCGCCAGCCACGCGACCGCGAGGCAAGGGTGATCAAGGCAGGCCGCGCCGGAGCCGGTGGAGATCACTTCCCCGTCCACCCGCAGAGCCATGCCCGCCAGGCGCAGATCGCTTTCGCGCAGGCTCTTTGGTTCCGTGCCGAGCACGAAGAGCGCAGAAGAGGCGTTGTCGGCCACGGTATCCTGGATCTTAATCTTCCAGTCTTTCACGCGCGAGTCGATGATCTCGATGCAGGGAAGCACAAAGTCGGTGGCGCGGATCACGTCGGCGATCGTGACTCCCGGGCCCGAAAGATCGCGCTTGAGCACGAAGGCGGTTTCGCCCTCCACCTTAGGAAAAAGCAGGGAGGCCAGCGATACCGTCTCGCCCATCGGCACGTTCATGCTCGAAACGAGATAGCCGAAATCAGGCTCATTCACGCCGAGCTGCTTCTGCACGGCGCGCGATGTTAGCCCGATTTTCTTGCCTACGAGCCGGGCGTTTTCTTGCCCGAGGCGGCGGTGCAGGTTAATGTCCGAAATTGTATAAGCATCCCTGATCGAAAGCTGCGGCGCGCGCGCGGTAAGCGGCTCGCAAGGTTGCTTCGAGGTGCGGGCATCAAAAAGAGAATCTGCCAGGGCGGCGATGTCAAAACGGCTCACGTGCATGGGTGGCACTCTACCCTCAGAGGCAGGCGAACGCAAAGCCCGGCTAGATCCAAAAGGAAGCGGCAATGACGGATAAAAAAGGGCCTAACTACCAGAACCTTGAACTGAAAGAGCTAAATTACAATTCCTACCTGAAAGTGCCCGAGCTCCTTAGCCTGCAGAACCTGCTCTCCGACCCCGCCCACCACGACGAGATGTTCTTCATCATCATCCACCAGGCCGCTGAGCTCTGGTTCAAATTGATGCGCCACGAGACCACCGCCATGATCACGGATCTGCGCGCTGGCTCTGTTTCCCACTCCCTCAAGAAACTGCGCCGCATCGTAGGCGTGATGGACCTGATGGTGAAGCAGATCAACCTGCTCAATACCCTCACCCCGGTGGAGTTCGCGGGCTTTCGCGAGAAGCTCAACCCCGCAAGCGGATTCCAAAGCATACAGTTTCGCCTGATCGAGTTCACCTACGGCATCCGCGAGCCCTTCTTTCTCCAGTTCTTCAAAAAAGATCCGGAGAAGCTGAAAGAACTCGAAAGCATCCTGAAGCACCCCACGGTTTACGATGAGTTCGTGCGCGCCCTCGACAAGGCCGGCTACAAGGTGCCTGGGGAACTACTCAATCGCGACGTTTCCCAGCCCTGGGTGGAGAGCCCCGCTCTCGTTCAGACCCTGAAAGAAATCTACGAGAATCCGCAAGACAACTACCACTGGGTATTGCTGTTCGAAACGATGCTCGACTTCGACGAGAAGTTCTCCACCTGGCGGGCCGTGCATATGCTCATGGTGGCGCGCACGATCGGCATGAAGAAAGGAACCGGCGGCAGCGCGGGTTACAAGTTCCTGGCTTCCCGCGCGGAATTTAAATTCTTCCCCGACCTCTGGGCCGTGCGCACCGAGCTCGGCGGCAACTATGGCGCCTCCAAGCCCGTGCACGGGGCACTAGAGTAGGATTACTTTTTCGGCTTCTGCTTCAGGTGCAACAGCCCGGTTTCGGTATCGAGCTCCATCTTAAAGTGGTTCAGGAAATCCACGCCGAGCAGCCCCTGCCGGTCGCCGGCCCCGGGCAGGTCATGCACCACCATCTTCATATTAAACACCTTGAACTGCGCCACGGAAATTTCCGGCATCACCACGACGGGTGCCTTGATCAAGGAGCTCGCGGTCTGGATATTGGCGTAGTCGATTGGTTGCAAGCCTAGAGCGAGCACCACTTTTTTCGAGATCATCGAAATGCTTGCGCCCGTGTCGAGCACCATTAAATGAGTGCCACCCGCGCCGTAGCCTACCTCAATCATCAGGGAATTCCGCTCGCGCACCAGCTTCACGTTCGCCTCGCCCGAACCGCTTTCGGTGCTGGTGGAGCCCGCAAGTTTCTTCGAGCCGGCACGGTACTTTTCCGGAATCTCATTCTCGTTCATCACCGCGTGCAGAGTGCCGTTTTCGTCCTTATAGGTCATGACCGTACCGCCCAGCGCAAGCGCCGGTAACAGGTAAGCCAAGGCCTTTAGAATTGAACGAAGCATTCCTGCTTTCGTATCGGCGAAAAGCGCCTACGGTATTAAAACTTGTGATTCTCCAGCGATTTTGTCTCCCTTTAATTCTCCAGCGATAATGTCACCCCCCTAACCCTGTAAGCTTCAGCAATCAAAGAAGGATTGGTGGAGCTTATGGACAGAGCTGAGGGGATTCTCA
>Ga0247843_1009685_pt1 | contig 10592 bp, 7 predicted proteins | sample LaCruzMarch2017__FD_192420 | JGI IMG/M metagenome (GOLD analysis project Ga0247843, IMG submission 192420) | Freshwater microbial communities from meromictic Lake La Cruz, Castile-La Mancha, Spain - LaCruzMarch2017_8m | ecosystem: Environmental > Aquatic > Freshwater > Lake | place: Spain...
CTCAGGGAAACTTTCTCTGGAACGTATTCGCAAACACGTTCATCCCAAACCCGAAAAAATTTTAGGATTCAATTTTGTTTTGGGGGCTTCGCTTTCGGGAGTCGACGCACTTTTTGCGATTTCGATTCAGCTCATGGTGCTGGCTATCGGCGCCGCGCAGGACACCCAGTCCCTCCCCTCATGGATTCCTCAGTTCGGTCTCAATGCGAGCCTCGGACTCATGACGGCAACACTTTTTCTGCGCGCAATCGTGGTTTGGTCACAAGGATTTTTCAAGGACCGTCTCGGAGAAAACTTCCGAGCGCTGCGCCGACGCCTGATGACGTCGGTGTCATTCGAAACTCGCGAGCTCAACGTGGGCGACACGATCAACCTTTTCAACATGTTTACGTTTTCGGCGGGGGACTGGATCGTTCGAGCCCTTGTCTTCGTCCAAGGTGTCGGCAGTCTCGTCGGACTTTTTGTGCTCCTCCTCTATCACTCGCCCCTACTTTTTATTGTTGGCAACGTGTTGATCCTTGTCCTCACACCTCTCTACTGGATGCTCAACAAAAAGATCCGGATTGTTTCTGTCGACAATAAAAATTCCTGGCAAAGAATCGTGCGCTTCCTCACCGCGCAGATGAGGAATCTCACCTTTTTGAGAATATCGGGCACCTCGGAGCTCGAAGCCAAACGCCTCGAAATCCAACTCGAAGACTACCGCCTCGAATCCATTGAGTTGAGAAAACTCAAAGCGACGAGCTTCCCAATGATTCAACTCTTTGGGGGACTTGCTCTCTGCGCGTTGATTTTTGTCGCACAGTTTTCCGACTCGCTGCAGAGCGCAGCGCTGCTGGGCTTTGTCTATCTCTTCTCCCGCTACGTCTCATCTGCAGCCAATTGTCTCTCGAGCTATTCGGATGGCGTGCTCTTGTATCCGTATTTTCAGCATCTGATGGAATCTTCGGAAGAGATTCAAGCAAGGATCCAAGCGAAGGTGTCCCCCGCAAATCTCCCCCCGGATTTCGACGCGTCGTCGATTCCTGGGTGGAGCCTTCACGACGTCGAACTCCACTATCCCCTTCAAAATTCTCCCGTCTTCAAAGGTCTTAATTTAGAAATTGCCGCAGGCACATGGGTCGCTTTTGTTGGAAATTCAGGAGCGGGAAAGTCGACCTTGATTCAACTTCTGCTGGGTCAAGTGACGCCAACCCAGGGTCAGGTCATGCTGCAATGGAGTTCGCGCAATTATCCTCTCAAAGATGTCGCTTCTGAACTTTTGAGAGCTTGCGGCTGGGTCTCATCCGAAGCGTTTTTTGTTGAGGGAAGTCTTCGCGAGAATCTCGCCTATGGACTCCATGAGATTCCTGAAGAAGCAGAACTCGTGCGCGCACTAGAGCTGGCTTGTTGCGATTTTGTCGCGACACTACCGGGCGGACTTGAGTACCGACTCAACGATTTTGGTGAAGGTCTCTCGGTAGGAGAAAAGCAACGCCTCGCTCTGGCACGCGCTCTCTTGAGAGCCCCCAAACTTCTTGTCCTCGACGAAACTCTCTCCGCGTGGGACGAGGCTCTCGAACTGAGAATCGCCCGCAATCTGCGAGCGCTCGATCCCCGACCCACGATTTTCTCGGCGGGTCATCGCAGCGGTGCTGTCGAAAACTTCGCTGACCACATCTATCGTGTTGGCGAGCAAAACATCACAGAGCTCACCCGCACTGAATCCAGTGGAGAGCCGCCCGGCGCGCAAGAGCCATAGCTGTGAGTGTCGGATTGAGACGCCCGACCGAAGGGAAAACCGAAGCGTCGACGACATAAACGCCGTTGTGATTCCAGAGGCGAAGCGAGGGATCGACGACCGATGTCGAAGCATCCCAACCCATCCGAAGACCGCCCGCTTCATGACACGCCAAGCCGGGAGCCAATGTCCGCGCTCGAGAAGCGCCGCGCGCTGCAATCTCCAGAAACTCCCGCTGATCTTCGGCGAGATCCCGATCATGGGCGCCGTGCTCGCATACAATGCGAAGGGTCCTCAAACCCCATGCATCGCAAGATTCCGTCTGCAATTCTAAAAAATTTTCAAGACGAGGCTGCATCGGACCAAAAGCCGAAAGCCTCATACGAGAATCTCCACCGCAATAAGCTTGTACGCCAAATGTGAGTCCCGAGCGTGGACCTTGGTGTGAGACATAAAAATCACAAGGAGCGGTGGGCGTACGGTCTGCCCAGGGAAATTCAATCGTGCTCTTCACATGATCCATCACACAACGCCCCAACTGGGGGTGCGCTCCACGGAGCTGCGAAGCCAAAAGAATTCGATTCGACTCAAAGGGGCTTGCCGCCAAGAAGACGCAAGAAGCTTCGGTCGTGTTGAGTGCACCCGTGGCACACGTGGTCCACGTGAAGCTCTCGAGCTGCCCCGTGTTGGCAGAAAAATTGAGATGCGAAACTCGCGCGTCCCGCAGAAAGATCAGGTTCTTATGAGACTGAAATTTTTTAAGAGCGGCGGAAAAATCCCCGATCGGAAGAGTCTGAGCACTCGAGCCCGGCCACATTGTCGCGAGACCGCGCTCCACAACTCCGACGGGGGGCTGACGAATCGCAAGCAGTTCTTCTAAAGCCGCGTAGTGCGAAGTGAGACTGGCGAGCTCCAAGGGCCAGTGCGAAACACTCTGAGCAACCGTAGCCTGAAGTTCGTGAGCATCGAAGCGAGGAAATTTTCGTCCGTGACCGTTGAGGCTCATGCGCCCCCCAAGCCGAGCACCCCGAACCCAGACAAAGCCCTCACCCCCGTAGGGGAGATCGCGATCAGACACAAATCCCGCAGGATCCTCGTCCCACGCGTAACACTGCGATTGAAGAAGCTGCCCCGATGCTCTTGCAAGCCAGTGTCGAAGAGCGGGACGACGCCGCAAAGAAATCGGTAGCGCCGCAACTAGACCCTGCGAGGATTTTTCAACAACGGGATCGACCACAAGAACGCGCTTGCCGTGTTCGAGCAAAGCTAGCGCCGCACTGACTCCCGTAGCGCCCGCGCCAACCACAACCACATCGAATTGTTCGGGCTTCAGAAACTTCGTCCTTCTTGATAGGAAAACCAACGTTTCGCGAGATACGGGACAGACATCAGACACGCAAGAGCTACGGCGTCCAACAATGCGTAGAGAACGAACACAAAAGGCGCGCCCCACCTTTCGATATTCGAGAATTCGATGTGCTTTGAATATCTTGCGAAACGATGTGTGCGATCCCGAAATGAAAACATCATCGATCTGAGCATCCGCCAAGAACTCGCGCGCCGTGGACTGAGCTCTTCGGGACTTCTCAATCTTCGGAGATATTCTCGGAAGTGACGCTCAAGCAGTGCCATTACCGAAAAAGACAAGTCTGCATGTCGAATTTTAAGTTCAGGATCCACCACAATCGGAGTGCCCTGCTCATAAAACCACCTGGAAATGTAGGAATCACCATTCACGCGTCCCTTCCAAGATCCAAAGAGTGGCTCGGGCACGCCGTCCTGGCGAAGCGCAAAATTGTTTGTGTTGCAGATGAAATTCTCGTCGAGCGAGGACTGAGTCTCAAAAAGTGGCCCAAATGACAAAACAGAATTCAGTCGCGACAAATAAGACTCACCCTCATAGCGAAGACTACCCGTCAAAGCCCGCAGTCCGGGCTCCTCTTTAAATCGACGCCTAAGACGATGGAAAAATTCCGGATCCGGCCTGCAGTCTCCGTCAAGGAACACGACAAGAGCCGCGCGAGCTCGGGCAAAACCCAAGGATTTTCTTTCGTATCCTCCGGCTCCCTTACAATTCACGATACTCAGTCCTTCGATTGAGAGTTCCGCGGTCCGACTGGCCATAACAAGAACTTCGAAGGCGGCACCTGTACTCTTAAGATCTTTAACAACCGTTTCGAGATTGGCACGAAGCGCGAGAAAGTCATCGGGCCCCGCCCAAAATGCATCAATCACGACACTTAAGTCCGGTAAAGAATCCGAGTTCATGACCCTAAGACTAGATTTCATTTTAAAACCTAGCAAGCGTGTCAAATCGAAGAAGCATCCGAGTTCCCTCAACGCCGATAAATTTCGTATCGAAAACCGAGACTCCCTAAGACCAGTCCCAGAGCAAAACAAATTCTCAAAAGGCCGTTCACCCAACGTGAGTTGCAAAATGTGAGCGCCGCAACGATGAAGACAAAGAGTCTCTTTAAGAGCATCGCGACTCCAAACATGCCACATCGAAAACGTCCTCCACGCTTTGACGGGCCATAGACTTCGAGCAGAGCCTCGGAGTTTCCATGACGGAAACTTCTGCGACAAAGATAGGAAAGCGTCGTGCGCTCGGATTCGATGCGCTCGACAACCACGGCTTCGGGACAGGCCACGATCTTAAATCCAAGAGCAACCGCGTTTGAAAAAAATGCCGTGTCGTCTCCGCCGTTGAGTCCCCAGCGCTCATCGAAAGCCCCGACCTCTTCGAAAACCTGGGCGCGTAAGAGAACATTGTGCGTGTAGGCATGAGAGAGGCCTTCTCCTCGTGGATATCGCGGATAACAAAAATAAGACGCATCCGCGATGCCAACATAAGACTTTTCAACGATGCGCGGATCCACCGCTCCGTAAACCACATCGGCATTAAATTCACTTTGGCAAACAATGAGATTTTCGAGCCAATCGATTGCGGGTTCCTCGTCGTCGTCGATGTAGACAAGAAAGTCTACACCAGCATCAAGCGCTTTTCTCGAGGCTCGGTTGCGAGTCTTCGGAATACTTCGCTCGAGTTCGACGGAAAAGAAGACATCGTTGTCTTCCACAAGTTTTTGAAGCACGGGATCGTCCTCGTTGCTCACGACGCTCAAGAGGATGGAAGGCTTCTCAATCCGAGAAAATTTCTGCCGAGACACGGCCCCCACGAGAGTGAGGACCCCCTCTGGCCGTCGAAAGGTGTTGATGCAAATTCCAATGCGCAACATCGCATGCCTATATTTTTTGAGTGCGGCGTAGCTTCGAGAGTTTAAGAAAAGAAAATACTCCCGCGACCGAAATCCCCAATGTCGAAACAACGAGAGAGCGGAACTGCAGACCCTCGACGCCCCCCGGAAGAGCATAAGGACTGACAGAATTCGTGAGAGTTATAAAGAGGGCATAGAGCGGCGAATGCAACAACGGACGCCAATAAGATTCTCCAATGAAAAGATGTCGCAAAGAATCCCATTGTAGATCAGGCTGCACCCACTTGACGCCGTCCACGAGCTGAAGCGAGGTCTCTGGAAACTCTTTGTAGATCCACGTAAGCCAAAAAATCCAGAGGGAACTGATAAACAGCAAACCACGAAACCATTTGAAATCAAGTTTGAGCTCGAGAGCTATCCACAACGCGACCGCATAGGTTCCGAACATATATCGATAGGCAAAATCGCTTCCGTTGCCCCACCACACCGCGCAGATGCCGAACGCAAAAGCCATCCACGCCACACCCATCAAGATGTCTGGACGATGCTTGAGACGCGCAAGAGACACTCCCAAAACGACGAGCCACGCGGGTGCCGTGTAGAGAAGACCCCAGCCCCCTTCAAAAAGCAGCCGAGGAATACGCTTCAGCTTGAGACCGCTTGCAAGCATCGAAAGAGTAACGCCGTTGTGTCCCGAAGTTCCGTACCACAAAAGTCCCGAACCCACGGCGAGACCCAAGATCACGCCAAGAACGATCTTAAGATTTCGTCGGATATCGATGCGCGAGTAGGCCATCGCAATCGCAAGAAAATCATTGACCCTCAAGCTCGTCAGCAGCATCGCCACCGCGAGCGCGCGTCCCGATCGAGCCTCAAGCAGAAGAAAAATTCCCAGCAGCGAAAGAAATACTTCGGGAGAGTGAACCATCGTGCTTCGATGGGTCGCATAGTAAAGAACCGGAATATTTAGCAAAACAATGAGCGCATAGTATTCCCGAAAACGCCCCGATACCCAGGAATAACGACTCAAAATCGCCTCGACCAAAAAGAGACTCCCGACCCAATAGACAAAACTCAAAAGACCGACACCAACACACAGGAGTTCAGGAAAACTCACATCCAAGAGATTATGGAAGCCCTTCGCAAAGAGCGACGCGGGCAGCCAGAGAAGCGCTGCGCCCGGAGGAAAACTAAAGGAGGGGCATCGAGGGAACGCTTCCCCTACGAAACGAGCGGCCCACTCGAGATAACAAAGATCATCGTAGGGGGAGTAGGCGCGAAAGGCGATGATCGGACGGAAGCAGAGCAAAAAGACCCCGGCAGCGAGACCCAGCAAAACCCAAAAGCGCGCGTGCTTCTTGCCCGTTCCCATATTCCTCAAAGCTAACATTCTAACTGAGATTTTTCATGGGCCTTCTTAAGGTGTATCCTTGCAGCAGGTGAAGCTCTTTATCCAAATTCCTTGCCACAACGAGGCCCACAAGGCCCTCGAAGACACGATTCTGTCGATACCCCAACATCTCGATGGTTTTTCGAGTATTGAAATCGTCATCATCGACGACGGAAGTACCGATGAAACGGTTTCTTTGGCGCGGAGTCTTGGAGTGAAACATATTTTCTCCTTCCATTCTCGCCTTGGACTTGCTTCCGCCTTTTCTTTTGGAATCCGGAGTTGTCTTTCGCTCGGGGCCGATGTGATCGTAAATATGGACGCGGACAACCAATATCCCGCAGCCTATCTCCCTCAGCTTGTTGCTCCGATCCTATCTGCGAAGGCCGACCTCTCGCTTGGGGCCCGCGATTTTGACGCCATCAAGGAGTTTTCTAGAAGCCGTCGAATCCTGCAGCGTTTGGGAAGTTTCGTGGTCAGCAAACTCTGTCGCGTGTCGATTCCCGATGCTGCAACCGGGTTCCGCGCTTTTTCTAAGGAAGCTGCGCGCAAGATCAACGTCTTTACGACCTACACCTACACCCTCGAAACGCTCGTCCAAGCAAGTCACAACAAAGAACGCATCGTATCCGTTCCGATACGCACCAATCCCGCCACGCGCCCGTCTCGGCTTTTCCGACACCCTCTGGTCTATGTGTTTCATTCCATAGGGGCCCTGGTGCGTCTGACCGTGCTCTACAATCCCCTCCGGGTTCTCGGATGGAGCGCTCTTATATTCGGATTAGTTTCGATAATTTCTTTTTTTAACGACGAAAAATGGATGAGCGGAGTTTGCTTCTTAGCTTCTCTGGCGAGTCTATTTACAGGCCTGGTGCTGGACCAGATTTCAGTGAACCGTCGCCTGCTTGAAGAGCTTCAGCGGCGTGACCCCTAAGACCCTAAGAGGCCTTGCGTTCGTCTGTAGCTTCGACGATTTCCGTACTTTCAACCTGACGAGATTTCGGACGAGCCGAGTCCTTCGTTTCGAGTCGTCCTTCGGCCACCTCAACTCGAACTGCGTCAAGAAATTGACGAACCCAAGAACGAATCGCCATTTTCTTTTCTGCATCGGACGTTGTCCTCAAGCGAGCCGCCATATCAACAATGATTTTTTTCATAGTCCCGTCCGGAATCAAGGTTTCGAGACGACGCGCTTGGGCCTCAGGCAAAGCATAGATAAGATAGGCGCGACGTTCGTTGTCGAACATCGGTCCCAAAATAAATCCTTTTAGGGAAGCGTCGGACACAATATCCAGTCGTTTGGGCGTCCAGATACGATCATAGATAAGTTCCGCAAAATCCGGAGTCTCTCCGAGGACCTGATCAACGATACGATCGTCTTCTCCGAATTCGCGTTCTCCCACAGATTCGACAAGCATCGGGAGGATACGCCGAATAAAATGCTGACGACTCGCGGTCCTCTCACGAAGCACGACCGCATTCTCAGAAGCCGCCGCGCGCAATTTGTCGACAAGCTCATCAACCGCGCCTTTAACAAGGACGGGGTCAGTCACTTGCGCGCCACGCACGAGTCCCATCCAAACATGATCATCGAGAATATAGCCTCCTCGACGAAGAAAATCAGACGACACAAACTCCGAGACCACACGCCAAACCGCAGGAGTGTCTTGTTTCATTGCAACATCCAGGAGCTGCTCCTCGCCCACATTCGAGAGAAGCGCCGCCTGTTCTGAAGTCATCGATTCTTCGATCACGTCGCCTCCGGCAAGGCGCTTGAGTTCAATACGCTCGACGAGATTTTGGATCCAGCCGTTCACGTCAAATCCGATGACCTCGCCCGATGTTCGGTAGGCGTTGAGCTTGACGATCCGATCGACACCCAAAAGATCTTTCAGGAGCGCATTGGACTCGGGGCTCATACGAGAAATCAAATAGGAAAGTCCAAGAATATCCTCCGGAGCATCACCGAAAGACCGAAGAATCAAATTGGGAGATTCGCGCAAATAGCGCTCCAAAGTCTGGATATTGCGTCGCAACTCGAAGGGAGTGCCTGTCCCGAGTTGTCGAGAATGAGACGTTTTGCCGGCTCCAATTTTTGCGCTCTCGCTCGCGATGGGCAGAGCGGGACGAATCTGGGGAGCTGCGATAGCGGAGCCGCCTCCCGAAGGACGAGCGGTTTTAATACCCTCCGTGATTTCGTGGGCGGCTGCCCGCAAACCCGATGAGATCGCAAAAACCCCCAGCAAAAGAATCAGCGCAGCCGCCAAAGGTACGAAGACTCCAAAACGCTGAGCAAACAAGGAATAGGCATCAGGAGCCTCGACATTGACATCCATGATGGAGGCTGGCGTTCGTCCCTTAGTGGAATCTTTGGAGCCAGCGAATTCTGAGGCTTTCTCGAGATTCGCCTCGATAGAAATTTTTACTGGAACTTCTCGAAGCGTCGCTTTAACTACGTTAGCGAGCCGTTCGCGTTGTTCCGGTTTCACGGAAGATTCGACCTGAACCGAAACTTCTGTCGATTCGATTCGGTAGTCCGAGTCGGTGGCTCCCTCTGAATTGCGAGACGACGCCGACGCAGCGAAGTAAGGGCCCACGAGCAAGGAGTTGGAGGATTGCCCCCCACCAAGCACCTGATCCACACTGGTATTGGGTTCTCCCGGCGAAACCGCTTGCCCTTTGATATAGACACTCACCACCGCACGGGTCTCGGGCCCCAAAAATTCCCGGACACTCTCACGAATACGACGCTCGTAGAAATCCGTGAGATCGCGGAGTTCCCGACTCATCGGTATCTTCGAGCCCGCGAGAACCTCTTCTTCACCGACGGCGAATGGAGATCCGATCAACAGCAATAGGTAGGTGCTCACAAGCAGGACCTTTTTCAAGGCTTATTCCCCCTCGAGAGCTTCAGATTCTGATCGATGGTGGGATCATCGGGATCCAGAATCTTAGCGCGCTCCAAATTCGAACGAGCTTCGGAAATCTTGCCTTGTGAAAGTGCCATCTGAGCCGACAAAAGATAGCCGAAGGCGATCTGAGGATAGGTCTTCTTGAAGGCTTCGACGCGTGCCTCGAAATCAGAAGTTTTGCGGTCGAACATTGTTTTTTGCAGAGTGAACGCATCTCGCATCACGCCGTTAAGATCTTTGGAATAATCCCGCGCGATTTCAGATGTAAAAAAAGATCCTTCGATTTTTGGGAGAGAGACCTGAATATCGCGGAGACCGGCGGCATCCGCCAACACAAGGCGGGATTCATGACCTGGCAAGTAAACGCGGAACGAGGCGATCCCATTTTCAATGATCTTCTCGCTCTGTTCGTTACTGAGTTCTATCGGAGTCTTCCCTATAACTTCGCCCGAGAGACTGCGAAGTTCGGCTCCCTCAGGGCTCGACTGAATCTTGAAACGCGAAGCGCACGATGGCAGCAAGACCATCGTGACAAACGCAAATCGCGAAACAAGCTCCAAGCCACGAGACATAAGCTTTCTTCGGCATAACCACTCTTAATCTAAAGGGACTTCAGTCCAGAACCATAAACCTTCGGGAATATTGACAATTTAAGCATTTATTGAGCTCCAAAACGACGAGAAGTTGCCCCGTTGAAGTCTTTTGGGCTGCTTTGGGTAAACCCTAAAATACCTTAAGCTTAAAGCTGGTCTTTAAACGAGTTCAAAGCGCCGATCTTAAAAAACTGCATGATGTTGAGGTAGTTCGGGGTTTCGACCTTCACGCCAGAGCTATCGCGGCCATCGCGATCGATCTTGGTCGAGTTCGCCATGCGGTTTTTCATCGAAGCCTCGAGTGTTTTTGCAAACTCAGGATTGTCAGGGAAGAAAAATCCTATTTCGGCGTTGATCCGATCGAGCGAGCGTGGATCGAAGTTGCCCGAGCCGACATAGGATGTCTTGCCGTCGACGAGCATCGCCTTCGCGTGTGAGCCCCAGTTCGCGTTATCTTCGTATTTTACGCCCGGCACCCGGTAGCGCTGGTCTTCACTCTTGTAGAGGTAAGCGCCACCGCCCTTGCCAGCGATATGTTTAGCGTTGTAAAGCGCGATCGACATCATTCCGAACTCGGGATTGCGCAAGCGCGAATTTACGATCACATCGACCTTGACGCCATCTCTTAGCTTCTTCTCAACAAGCTCTTTGGGCTTATCAATAAGAACGAGATACGGGTTCTCGATCGTCACACTTTTCTTGGCGCCTTCGATTTTTTTTATGATCTCTTTGCCGAGAGTCTGATCCTTTTGCTTCCAA
>Ga0247843_1009686_pt1 | contig 10589 bp, 14 predicted proteins | sample LaCruzMarch2017__FD_192420 | JGI IMG/M metagenome (GOLD analysis project Ga0247843, IMG submission 192420) | Freshwater microbial communities from meromictic Lake La Cruz, Castile-La Mancha, Spain - LaCruzMarch2017_8m | ecosystem: Environmental > Aquatic > Freshwater > Lake | place: Spain...
TGTATACCTTCACTGTTTCAGGATATTTTTCCCAGAAAGCTCCGAGTACTCCGCGAGATTTCGCATTGTCTTTTGGCTCTTCAGTCATAGTCACCGTGAGATGAGCTTTCAAAGCTCCATTCACATAATTTTCAACAGCTACGATCTGTTCTGGAGTCATCTTTTCTGGATGAGTGAAGTCAAAGCGAAGTCGCTCAGGAGTAATATTTGACCCCGCTTGCATCACATGATTTCCGAGAACTTTTCGGAGACCAGCGAGCATAAGATGACAGGCAGTATGAAGCGAAATCGTCACATCACTATGATCTGCAAGTCCACCCTTGAACATACCAGCAGAAGCTGTACGAGAAAGGTCTTGATGTTTTTTCATGGCCTCATTAAATTCTTCAAGAATAATGTGTTCATTATTAAGCTGAACGCCCGTTTCTTTGACTTTTTCTCTAAGAAGTTCTAAGGTCATTTCACCAGGAAATCCATATGTTTCAAATAAATAAAACATATCCTCTCATGAAAAAATTGTAGTTTCACCTGGTCAAAAAACTTTCTCTTCACCAGTTGGAGAAAGAGTTTTGAGCGTATGCTGAAACGTATAATTAAACTTCTTTTCAAACTCTCGAATTCCTTGACTAAGTGTCTTCTGAAACTTCGATTCTTCCATCGTGATCTCATCGATGATAACGGTTTCATTATTTCGCACAGACTCATACACATCTTGATAGATATGGATAAAGTCACGGGCAACCTGTGCAAGACAAGCATCTTCATGTCCCATTTTGTGAGCTTCACGAATAGCGCGGCGAATAAGTCGACGAAGGATGTACCCACGATCAGTGTTGCTTGGTTTGACTCCATCAGCGATCATATGAACAGCGGTACGGATATGATCTGCGATGATACGAGCACCTTTTTCATCAAAATTATTTTCACCAACAATTCTCTTTATATGTTCAATCGTATTTTCAAAGAGGTCAGTATGGTAGACAGTTTTTTTGCCATTGATAACGGCAAGGGTTCTCTCCAATCACATTCCTGTATCAATATTTTTTGCAGGAAGCGATTCAAGAGTTCCATCGGTTTTTCTATTAAATTCCATGAAAACATTGTTCCAGATTTCCATCCATTCTTTATCGTGTGTTCATTTATTTCCTTGTGGCTCACCCTCACCTACCCAATAAAAAATCTCTGAATCAGGACCACATGGACCCGTTGGCCCTGCTGCCCACCAATTATCTTCCGCTGGGAGTCGAGCAATTCTTTCCTCTCCAAAATCGAGACCATGTTTTGCCCAAATATCTTTCCAGATTTGTATCGCTTCTTGATCACAAGGAGTATTCTCGTCACCAGCGAAGACAGTCACTGAAATCATCTTTGGATCAAGTCCAAGCCAATCCAAAGAAGTCAAAAATTCCCATGACCACTCGAGTGATTCTTTTTTGAAGTAATCACCGAGAGACCAATTCCCGAGCATCTCAAAGAACGTACAATGCGTATCATCACCGACACCATCGATATCAACAGTTCTTACACATTTTTGCACATCTGCTATACGTACTCACATTGGATGTTTTTCTCCGAGTAAATAAGGCACCATGGGCTGCATGCCCGCCGTGTTGAAGAGGACAGAGGCATCATTTTCAGGGACGAGTGGAGCTGATGGGATGATGGCGTGATTTTTTGAACGGAAAAAATCGAGGTACTTCTCGCGAAGTTGAGAGGAACTAATCTGCATGACTATTTGTTAATAAAGATATTTGGTATTGTACCATCTCCGAGAGAGGTTGTTGGGAGCTGACCATTCCATTTTTCGATCCATTTGAGCTGGACGTACGCTGCTCCTCCTTGTTTCTGAATTGCTTCCGCTGAGATACGAATTGTTTCTGCTTCAGCTTTTGCACGCTCTATCTGTTGTTGTGCTTCATATTTTACTTGCTCGAGCTTATTTCTCTGTGTGAGTGCATCTTGTTCTGCTTTTACTTTTGATTCAATAGACGCATCAAATGAATCTGAGAATTCAAAGTTTACGATATTCACTTGAGAGATGAGAAGACCATAACTCTTTGTTTTCTCTTTCAAAATACCCTCTATCTCATTTCTCACAAGTTCCCGCTTTGTGATAAGTTCTTCTGCAGTATATTTTGCTGTAGCTGATTTGACGGCTTCTTGAATCGCAGAAAAAAATACGTTACTCTCAATCGAGTCATGATTGACTCCGACGAGCTTATACATATTGAGAATTTCTGCTTCATTGATCTGATAATTCACAGCCACAGTTGTGACGATATTTTGGAGATCTTTGGATGCTGATTTGGCTACGGCATCTGCTCTATCTATCGTCAGATCGACAATAGTCACAGTTTGAAAAAATGGGACTTTAAAGTGAAAACCTTCTCGATAAATAGTATTACTGAGGTTACCAAGTGTGATTTTTATGGCACGCTCTGTTGGAGAAACAACGAAAAAACAGCTTTTGAAAAGTATAATGGCGAATATGAGGATGATGATATTGCGTACCATTTTCGTCGAAAAATTCGTCAATCGTGACACGCTATCATGAATCTGAGAATATGCCATAAAAATTATATAAGAAATAAAACATCCTTATCATAGCGATTTTTGGCTTGTGTAAAGTAGTACTGTGGTAAATGTATTGATAAAAGAAAAAGCTTATGATATGCTATTTACAATTATGGATTCTCTTCGAACACCAGAATTTTGAATACACGCATCCTACATGATAAAAAAATATGGTCATGGTAAGGAATTTGATGAGAAAGATATAGATGATTTGCAAAATATTTGAGAACAACTCTGACCTCTCAAAAAAGGTATCAAAATATCATGTAATATTCCTGTATGCGGTCATCAAGAGCAAAAAAACATCTACAGATGTCTCATGTGTTTTGCAAATCAAAAACCAGAAACTCATACAACATTTGAAGTCAATCTCCTAGTCAATTCACCAGAGCCAAATGAAGATAATGAGTATAGTTGGGAGGAAACAAAATGAGAAATTGAGAGGTTTAAAATGGAACATCCTGAAATTATAGTCAATGTAGCATATTTTCGATTTAATTGAAAGTTTGACATAGGTACTATGCGATCGCATCTGAATGATGCTCGTATGCTTGATGTATTAGATCCAAATCATCATCTTTTTGCAAGTTTTGATGCAGATATGGTGGATATGCCCTGAGAGTATATGACAGTACTCCCCCGACTATTTCAAAATCCATCTCATCAACTCCTTGCAGCGAGAATCAAAGATAGCGATAACATGTTGTGTTATTTTCCTGCTCATAAAATAGCCTGAGTGTTACGTCCTCTCCTATGAGAAAAGCGCAGAAAACCATCAGGAGGAAATATGGTATTTAGAGTGAGTGCCTATCAGAAAACGTGATGATATCAAAAAACATGATGATTGGCATGAGAAGATGGTGCATTGGGCTGGGCTATTAGAAAAAATCTCGGCTGAGTAAGGCAATGAAATTCATCGGTGACTATAACTACTAATGCTAGAAGAAAAATTGTAAATTTATTGGAAAATGATTGAAAGAAACCAGAGCATGGTTTTTGGCATTCAAAATTATTAAATGGCTCAGTTGTAAAAAATGCTTTTTTAGCAGAAGAAAGATACAGGGAAACAGAATATATAGAAGATTTAACATTATTAAAAAAGATTACTACCGATGAAATTGCTTGGCAGGAATTTTTGACAGATTTATCTCATGAGTTAAAAGATTCACTGATGAATTACTTGGAAAACCAGATGAAATGGAATCCTGCATGAATAATAGAAGATAGAGGAAATAAACACATTCCAAAGAAGTGGAATCAAGCCATGAAAATACTCTGAATCGAAAAATGGGATATAAAAATAGAGAGGGATGATTCGATTAAAAAAGTAACAAATATTAATCTAGAGATATTTGAAGCTGAGAGCCTCAAGGAAAAGTTCAGAAATTTTATTAGTTCAAAAGAACAGAAGTAATAGCTTTGTATTTTTGATTTTTCACTATAATCTCGATATGCCCTACACCGTGCACACTGATGGATGATCTCGCTGAAACCCAGGACCAAGCGGATGTGCTTTTGTTGTGAGTCAAGGAAGCAAAGTAATAGAAACTGGCAAGTTTTTCCTCGGAACAACCACCAATAATCAAGCAGAATATATGGGTGCTATTCTCGGTCTTGAAGCTGTACAGAAACTCTGAGGTACAGAAGTCCATCTCGTGATGGATAGTGAGCTCGTCATCAAACAACTGCAGTGAATCTACAAAGTTAAAGATGCTGGTCTGAAAATACTGAATCAAAAAGCAAAAACGATCATTTCTGGTTTTAAAAAAATCACCTATACTGCAGTTCTCCGAGAAAAAAATAAACACGCTGACGAACTCGCAAACGAAGCTATGGATGCACAATTTCCAATTCATAAAATGGATGAATCTCTCCAAGTATCCCTCTGGTAATCTATGAACAAACACTACATTTTCATCGGTATGGTATTCTGACTCGCATTTCTCGTGATACAATTTGTCATGACAGGATACAGAAATTCTCAACGTACTGAGACATTGAGAAATCGTGAAAATGAAATCATACGAGATGAGATAGAAATAGCTCGACTCACGGCTCGTGCAAAATGGGGTGATACCACAGCAGCACGAGTCTACCTGAAGAAACTCCACAATGACATAAAGCTTCCTGGAGAACGAGTTCTCATACTCGTACCAAAAATTATGTCAGGAGAATATTCTGTTAATACAGCGATAAATGAAGCAAAACAAGCGGAACGCATCAATCAGGAACTCACAATACCAGAAAAATGGAATAAGCTCCTGTTTGGGAAGTAATAGATACCAAGTACTTAGCATTAAGACTGAAGCGTGTATTAAGAACAGACCAAGGTAGCCATCTTAATACTTACTACAAGTAGCCAGTCTGAATACTTTGAGTACTACTTGGTCTTTTCTCGGTATCACAAAGCCTCAGTAATATGCTCAGAGAGAATTTCTTCACTCTCACTGAGATCTGCGATAGTTCGAGCGAGTTTCAGTGTACGGTAATACGCTCGGGTAGAGAGATCGAGCCGTTGTACTGCTTTTTGGAGAAGCTCAGTGGTAGCAGGACTCAGAGTACAGTGTGCTTCAATATCTTTATTGGTCATCTCCGCATTGGAAGTTTTTCCCGTTTCTCTCAATCGGAGCAGTTGTTTCTCACGAGCAGAGATGACTTTTTCACGAAATTCGAGAGAGGTCATAGTTGGTATTCATTTATTCGCAATCTCGTCGACATTCACACGAGGCACGTGAATACGATCGAGAAGAGGTCATGAAAGCCGAGATCGATAACGCTCTATCTGAAATGGCTGACAGGTACATTTTTTGGTTGTGTCACCCATAAAACCACACGGACAAGGGTTCATAGCTCAGACGAGCATAAATCTCGCAGGATACACGCAGCTACTCTGAACACGATTGATACTGATAACTCCATCTTCGAGTGGTTGGCGAAGTGTCTCCAAGACTGTTTGAGGAAATTCAAGCATCTCGTCGAGAAAGAGGACTCACTTATGAGCCAGAGAAATCTCACCTGGTTTTGAATCACGACCACCACCAATAATCGAAATAGCTGAAGCAGTATGGTGAATGCGACGAAAAGGTCTCTCAGTGATGAGTGGGTGGTCTTTTGAGAGTTTGCCTGCAACAGAATAGATCTTACTCACTTCGACGATTTCTTCATAGACCATCGGTGGGAGAATAGTTCAGAGGGCTTTTGAAAGCATTGTTTTCCCAGATCATGGAGGTCATTCCATGAGTATATTGTGACCGCCAGCAGCAGCTACGAGAAGTGCACGCTTGGCATACTGTTGTCCTACAATTTGTGAGAAATCTACGAGCTCATGCGGATTATGGGACTCTATGTCAGCAATAGAAGAAGGTGGCTGAATAACCATAGGAATAGAGCCAGAGAGCATGCGAACTAACTCAGCAATATTTTTAGCTGGGATAATCTCCACATCAGGGATAAGAGCGGCTTCGATAGCATTTTCTTCTGGGACAATCACTCGTTTGTATCATTTTTCTTTTGCAAAAATGACTGTCGGAAGAACAGCTTGTACAGATCGCACAGCTCCATCAAGAGCGAGTTCACCTACGACAAGCGTTTCATTGAGAATAGTTTGATCAATACCACATTCTTCGAGAAGGATTCAGAGAGCAATGGGAAGGTCAAAACTTGGACCAGTTTTTTTGATATCAGCTGGTGCAAGATTAACGGTGATTTTTGTACGAGGAAATGGAAGGTCGGAATTTTTGATAGCAGAGCGAACACGCTCACGACTTTCTTGAATAGCAGTGTCAGGAAGTCCTACGATGATAAAAGCAGGCATACCATTGTGAATGTCGACTTCGACCTCTACAAGTTGTCCATCAAGACCAGACACGACAACCGAATAGACTTTTGCAATCATAGAAACATTCTAGGAGTTTCCATTGATTGTAAAATCTAAAATTAAGCAGCAAGAGCAATATCATCTTCTTCTCCATCTGCTCATATAGCTTCTAAATATGAATCAACCAATCTCTGAGCATGGTCCATATCACGTACAACGAAATTTTGTTTTTGTTCCTCGATAATTCGACTCATACTCTGTGCTGTTTCTCATTCTTTAATAAATACCTTTCTAGCAAGAGCTTGTTCAAGCATTATAATATTTCCACCAATTCGTACACCGTCTGCAAATTCTTGTTTACCTCAATTATTTTGACGAAGAGCCATGTTAAGAAAAGCTCCTATTATAGAACGTCCAGATTTTCTGCCAAGAGTTTCAAATAAAAGAACACCTTGCGGAACTATGTGAGCATCATATCCACTTTGAGTATCGCTTATTCTTTGCTTAGTTGCATATTGTGTTAATGCTTCAACACAATCCATTTCTCAGAAAGATTGATCTATACCAACAACACCAAAAATAATTTTCTTTCTCTCATCTGTCATACTATCCCATCCTGGAATGCTTACTTTTCACCAACTTCTTTCATGTTCATTATGAATTCCTTCATGTCTCTCGACCTCATTACCAAAACGAGTTCCAACTGTGTGAAGACCAATATAACTCGTATTTTCTCCTTCTCTCTTAAAACCACCAACTCAGTCTGGAGTAAGAATAAATAATACTCGTGCAGCAGCTCATACAGACAATTGTAATGCGTGTGCTGCTCTGTTTTCTGATATCCTTGCTCAATCATTATCTCATACTAATCTTTGTAATTCTGCTTTTTCACGGAAATAACCAGAAGTTTGGAGGGCTGTTGCACCATTTTCAAAATCAGGCATTTCTGTTATATGTTCAACAACATTCATCATAAGTAAGAATTAATATTCTTGCCTTACAAGTATAGGAATTTTTCTATTTTGACAAGTGAAAATTATATTTCACTGGCTAAATCCAGCCGAGTGCGTAAATCACGCCAAAAACAATAAATACTATAGCAAGTAATTTGATGGCTGTGACAGTACCTCCAGAACCAAAAAACTTCTCTGCCCATCCCCATGAGCCCACAAATTCGTAGGTAGGACGAATGTACTTGAGCATGACATAGCCGAGCGCTATGAGTAGAATTCCTATGAGAAATTTCATAATAAAAATAGTAAAGAATTAAAAACTTTTATAACCAATACCACGCACAGTAAGGATAGTATCATCCCCTACTTTATGACGGATATTTTTGATATGGGTATCTATCGTCCTATCGTAGAGAAAATTCGCATACCCCATAATCTCTCGCATGAGATCATCTCGAGAGACAACTTTTCACTCACGTGCGATGATATATTTGAGCAATTGAAATTCTGATTTTGTGAGGAGGGATTCTTTATTTCATCGGATGACCTTGAGCTCAGATTCTACGAGACGTAAGTCGCGATAAATCAGTCCTTCTTTGCCTGACTGAGAAGTCCCACGACGCAAAACTGCTTTGATACGCATGACGACTTCTTTTGGCGAAAAGGGTTTCCCAATATAATCATCTGCTTCAAATTCAAACGATGTACTGATGTTTGTCTGATCATCTCGAGCAGAGAGCATGAGGACAGGTACGCTTGACTCCAATCTGAGTTCACGAAGTATGCTGAGCCCGTCTTGACCAGGGAGATTTATATCGAGGATGACAACATCAGGGTGTAGTTCACGAAAGATAGAGAGAGCTTCATCACCGCGAAAGCACGTATGAACATCAAACTCTGATTCTCGTAAATACAGCATGAGTGAATCGACGATTCACTGATCATCATCAATGAGGAGAATTGAGATTTTCTTCTGGTTCATGAGGAACAGTTTAATTCGTTCATCAGGTTAATCAAGTTAATCATGTTGAGTTTACTAGGTTTTCTGGGTTTTTTAAGTTGGATTTAATTCATTGCAATTGCTATTTTTTGAACATAATAAACTGAGTAAACTCCTAATCTATGTGCTGAATTGTCGCCACCATAGGCAAAAATAATCCTGAACCCCTTCTCTATCAAGGATTGAAAAATCTGGAATACAGGGGATATGATTCTGCGGGCTTTGTCACCATAGAAGATAACAAAACTATCAGACTTGTTCGCGAAATTGGGGAAGTATCACATCTTTTACCTTATATAGAGCAAGACTCTAACGCACACGTCGGCATCGGTCATACACGCTGGGCTACTCATGGTGGTGTCACGTATGATAACACTCATCCTCATCATGGAAAGGATAAAAAAATATTTCTCGTCCATAACGGAATCATAGAAAACTATAAAATACTTGCGGAAAAGCTGACAAAAGCTGGGTATACATTTTATGGTCAGACAGATAGCGAAGTCCTCGCAAATCTGATCGAATACTGCCTCACAAGTACTGGCGATATAAAGAAGGCTATCTTGCTCGCACTTTCTCAAGTAACAGGAACCTACGGTCTCGCGATTGTGTCACCCCGTGATCCCACAAAACTCTACGCTGTCCGTCGTGGTTCACCTCTGATGATATGTCCTATTGAAAGAGGTATTATGGTAGCGAGCGATCCTCATGCATTTCCCGAATGAGATCCGACAGTCATACCAATGGAAGATGGAGAGCTCGCAACACTCAATCTCGATGGAAGCTACACACTCGAATCAATCAGTGGTGAAATCATCAATCGTGAAGCACAGAAACTCGAAATATTTCAAGATACCAGTGATTCAAGCATATATGAACATGCGATGCTCGGAGAAATCATGGAACAACCAGAAGTCATCGAAAATACTATTCGAGGAAGGATCAATTTTGAGACGGAGCAAGTATTGCTTGGCGGTATCAAAAATATCATGCCAGAATTGCTCACAAAAAAAGAAATTATTATCGTGGCCTGTGGTACGAGTTATTATGCCGGTCTCGTAGGGAAAAATTTCCTCCAAGAAATCGGTGGTATACCATGTCGTGTAGAAATAGCCAGTGAATTCCGCTATGGAAAACAATTCTGGAACAAAGATTCTGTCCTCCTCGTCATCTCTCAATCTGGTGAAACAGCCGATACGCTCGCAGCACTCCGTGAAGCAAAGCATCGTGGCATTCTCACACTCGGGATAGTGAATGTCCCCGGTTCAACCATTGCCCAAGAAACCGATGCAGGAATTTTTACCCATGCAGGAAAAGAAGTCTGAGTTGCCTCAACAAAAGCGTTCACTGCTCAGATGACGGCCCTCCTCATGCTCGCACTTGCTATAGGTGAAAGAAAAGAACTCGATGTCCTCACAAAATCAAGAATTCTCAAAGCATTTCGACAAATTCCTGATCACATCAGAAACATCGTCGCAGAAACCGGAACTATCAAAGCTCTCGCCGATACCTTAGCGGAATACGAACACTGTTTCTTCCTGGGTCGATATTACCAGGCACCTATAGCTCTTGAATGATCTCTCAAATTTAAGGAAATCACCTACATTCACTCAGAGGCCTATCCAGCAGGAGAATTAAAACACGGTCCCCTCGCCCTCATCTCTGAGAAATTTCCGAGTATAGTCTTAAATCCGACTGATGCTCTCTACGATAAAACAGCTTCAGCCATACATGAAGTCGAAGCTCGAAAATGACTGGTTTATACAATAGGAAATGAGGCACATGCGACCATACACATCCCAGAAACCATGGATATACTCTACCCTTTCCTGACCGTCGTCCCCTGCCAACTCCTCGCCTATTACACAGCACTCAAACTCGGCAGATCTATCGATAAACCCAGAAATCTCGCAAAAAGTGTGACGGTGGAATAAAAATAGAAACTATTATCTATTTGAATATTCAATTGCTTTTTCCTTCATTTTTCTCATTTGCTCGAGATATTCTCTAATCAGATCAGTTTCAGATCGATTATCGTCTACCGTTACTTCAATTATTTTTCAAATAATATAGGTATATTTCCCATCTTCTGGATTTCTGTACGTGTACACAGGAACAACATTTTTTCAAGTCTTTCGTGCAAAATAAAACAGTCATGGTTTAAGAGCTTTATTCCATTCTGCTTGATCTTCCTCAAGTGATTTATAAGTGTGATATTCTCTATTTTCAAAATCATACACTTCAT
>Ga0247843_1009690_pt1 | contig 10586 bp, 6 predicted proteins | sample LaCruzMarch2017__FD_192420 | JGI IMG/M metagenome (GOLD analysis project Ga0247843, IMG submission 192420) | Freshwater microbial communities from meromictic Lake La Cruz, Castile-La Mancha, Spain - LaCruzMarch2017_8m | ecosystem: Environmental > Aquatic > Freshwater > Lake | place: Spain...
TGGTATTACTCAAGTATTGCGACAATCCAACAACGTCATCAGATCCCACAATAATTGGCCCCAAACGACCGTAAATACCAAAATTTAAATTGGTGTAGTCGTTTGCCAATGTTACAGGCATACCCAATTCCATTCTTTCTGTTTGCCATCTTGGCGTTACACTTATGAAAGAAGCCCTGCGCAAACCCAGTGAATTCTTAAACTTCAAATTTTGTGTCCAATAAACACCCAAATGCCAATTATTCATGTAATTATTGTCGTACTGCATATTAAGTGCCATTGGAGAATAACTCACAAATTCATTGGTTGAAGCCCCGTCTAAATTGGTAATTATCTCATTGTGTAGGGTTTCAAGTTTGGCATCATCTTGGGTAAACTGACCATTTTGAATGATATCTTCATTTATATCGTAATTCGGGTTCGCCAAAGACTGAACGTCTGATCTATTACCTGAGTATGAAATGAAACCAATGTCCGTTAAACTCATTCCAAATTTCCATTTGTAATCTAGGTTTCTCTCTCTTTCGCAGTAGTTATTGCGACCGATGCTTCTGTCTGCGTGGGGTCGGTATTCATAAACCAAACCAAGGTCAGTTCCAAGACCCGCACCCTGAGCAAAATCAAATTTGAGTCCAAATGAAGACGCAAGTGTATTGTTAAAGTTATTGGTATTTAAAACCCTCAAATTCAATTGATTGATTGATACATTCTGTGCATTATTGACCGTAAAATTCAAATTATCACTACCCAAATGAGCCATACCAAAACCAATTAAAAATTTGAAAGTGGCACCCCATCTCCACGAGTGAATGGAATTTTGGTTGTCAAATGCTGCAAAATTCAAAAACCATTCTTGGTATTTCTCCGTATTAATTGAAAATTCGTCTTGAGAAATTGTACTGCCAATATTTTGTTTAATTCCTGTTAAACCATTGCGGAGTATATTTCCAAATTCATTATTTAAACCATTGATATTGAATCCAGAAACTGCCTTAACACCAAATCCCAATGCGCCAACATCGTCAATTGGAAAAAAGATGGATGGACCATAAACCTCATTTAAATAGTTTAATTTCCAGTCTTTAATGCTAGCATCCGTCGTTAACCAATTTTGGTTGAATGACAACGTCCCGTTCGAATTGACATATTCTTCAGGATAATCTCCGTTAATCCATTTTCCCAATGTAAACGGAACATTGTATTTAAGGAAATTATTGTTCAGAGAAACAGATCCCCCCCACCAATTAATGTAGATCCTGTTACCAGGGTTTGTTCTAGACAAAGCCGGGTTTATTGAAAAAGAATAAGGAGAATTAAAGTCACTAACCACCAATCCCAAAGGGCTTTGGGCATTTAAGGTAAGCGTGAACAAAGCAAGGAGGGTAAATATTAAATTTCTCAATTTCATAATTATAGTTATCAAAAATACAAATCAACTTTTATATATTTGGCTTAAATGCAAGATTAGTCTTCAATTAATACATTAAACCACTGTCGTATCGATGCAAAATGTATTTTAGACGATATGTATAACACTAAAATATTGAAAGCATAATATATTTGCTCCCTAATGAGAAAATTTTTAAAATATTTTATCACATTCTTAGTTGGAATTTTTGTTGGAATTGGTAGTTTGGTCTTGCTGGTTGTTATTGCTATAGCCAGTTTGAATTCTACTAAAGAACCTGAACAAATTAAAGAAAACAGTGTTTTAAAAATTGAATTGCCGCCAGAAATAACTGAAAAAAGCGACAATGATCCATTCAGTGATTTTTTCTCTCAAATATCTGACAACGGTCAATTGTCGATGAGTGAATTAAGGAAAATGTTTAGTCAAGCACAAAACGACAATAAAATTAAAGGGATCATTTTAGAGCCAGGTATTTATTCAGGTGGATTTGCGAATGCAGAAGAAATCCGTTCATTGATAGATAGTTTTCGTGGAAAAGGAAAATGGGTATATTCCTATGGAGAGGCATACAGTGAAGTAGGCTATTATATTGCCTCCGCTTGCACTAAGGTTTATTTAAACCCAAAGGGCATGATGGAGTTTAATGGATTATCCAGCAACGTGGTAATGATGAAAGGTCTATTTGATAAAATGGGCATTGATTTTCAAGTTTTCAAAGTGGGCAAATTTAAAGGAGCCGTTGAACCTTTTACACAAACTACTTTATCGGTTGACAATAAAAACCAAATTCTAGGCTATTTAAACTCGCTATATAAACATCAAATTGAAAAGATTGCCGTATCAAGAAAGAAAAATAAGGATTCATTGTGGCAGCAAGCCATGTCTGGAAACATTTTCACTGCAAAACAATCAGAAAGTGCTGGTTTGGTAGATGATTTAACTTACGAAGATGAATTTTTGAATCAAGTAAATACGATGGCCAAAGACTTTAACACTCTTAAAACAAAAAACTATTTAACTGCAGTGGGTGATGGTGAATACAGTGAAGATAAAATTGCTGTTCTATATGTTGATGGCGAAATCATTGTTGGTAAATCGAGTTCAAATCAAGAAGTTGGAAGTGTTTCACTGGTTAAAGAAATTAGAAAACTAAAAGAAGACAAAACTGTGAAAGCCATTGTCTTAAGGGTAAATAGCCCGGGTGGAAGTTCATTGGCAAGTGATGTTATTGCCCGAGAAATTGAGTTAACGAAAAAGGTAAAACCAGTCATTGTATCCTTTGGCAATGTGGCCGCTTCTGGTGGATATTACATCTCTTGTTTGGCGGATAGTATTTTTGCATCACCGAACAGTATTACAGGCTCTATTGGTGTTTTTGCACTCATAATTAATACCAAAAATTTGTATACGGATAAATTGGGGTTGACTTACGAAAATGTTAATCTTGGCAATATGACCGATATGTGGAGACCAGATCAACCACTTAATGCGGCTCAATCCAATATGGTACAAACCATGGTGGAAGAGATTTACGACGATTTTATTACGGTTGTTTCTAGGGGACGTAAAATCCCGAAAGAAAGAGTCATGGAAATTGCACAAGGCAGAGTATATTCTGGAAAAGATGCCTTAAACATAGAATTAATTGACGGGATTGGCGGATTAGACCGCGCCATATTGTCGGCAAAAAGAAAAGCCAAAATTTCAAATGCACGCATTGAAGAATATCCAAAATCAGCCTCACCATTCGAAGAATTTTTTAATGAAGAATTCAATTCTTCTGTATCTAGTGCCCAGATTTTGCAAGAATTTGGGATAAATGCACAGACTGCAAATCAACTGCAAAAAGTAAAAAATTATCAGGGCTTTCAAACCCGTTTACCTTGGTCGATAGAAATTCACTAATCATCGATAATCACACCGATTAGGAAACTTTGAGTACACTCAAAGTTTCCTAATAGATTTTTCCTTTTATCTTTGCGCCGAATTCATGGATTTAAGCGTAAAAATACGATCTGTTGCTGAACAACTTTTCTTTAAATGTGGGATTAGACAGGTTTCAATGGACGATGTATCAAAGAACCTTAAAATTTCCAAAAAAACACTTTACAAGTGCTTTAGCGACAAATCTGAATTGGTAAAATCGACCATCATTCATCATTCGAATGAAATAGAGTCCGTTTTAGAGAACATTGCAAATACAGAATCAAATCCTATTCGACAGTTGCACTTGAGCACTGAATTTGCCATTAGCCAATTGTCGAAATTCAACAAATCTATGTTGTTTGATTTACAGAAATACCATCCCCAAATATATACGGAATTGGTTGATTTACGAGAAAAAAGCATCATTCAATACATTTGCAAAAACATAGATAAAGGGCGAGAACAGGGAATCTATCGTGCAGATTTCAACAAACAAGTGGTGGGGAAATCATTTGCGCTCACCATACATCATTTTACCGAAACCATTATTGAGCAACCTAAAGAATATTCACCTGATATGCTAAACGAGGTAATGCAATATCATATTCGGGGAATTGCCAATTTAGAAGGACTAAAAATGCTCGAAAACTTAAAATCAGAATCAAAATAACATGAGAAAATACATATTAACTCTATTGATTTTGAGCGTGAATTACATTCATGCTCAGACATCTACTGCCTCTAGTGGAGAAGGCGCGATGAAAATTTCACTAAAGCAAGCTGTGGATTATGCCATGGCTAACAATGGTGAACTTAAGAAGTCGAAAATTGACGTACTTATTACCAAAGAAACGGTAAAACAAACCATTGCCATTGGATTGCCACAGGTTACTTTGTCGGCGGGATTGAATTATTTCGTTACAGTTCCCGGACAGTGGATAGCGAATGCGTTTGGACAACCAGGTCAAGGTCCAGATTACATCTTTTTGCAATTCCAACAAAAGGTAGCCAGTTCTGGTACCCTTGCTGTGAACCAATTGATTTTTGACGGATCGTACATCATTGGATTGAAAGCCACCAAAGAATTCTTAAACATGAGTAAACTGCTTGAAGCGAAGTCAAATTATGATGTTCAAGTAAACGTGTCAAAAGCATACTTATTGGTTGCCAGCACCAAAATGAGTTTAGATTTACTTCGTGCAAATATCAAAGTACTTTCTAAAAGTCTTTCTGACATTACTGCCTTGAACAAAGAAGGCTTTACTGAAGACTTAGATGTTAAAAGGGTAAAATTGGCTTTGAGTAATTTAACAGTGCAAGAACAAAAGTTGGTGCACGCCATTTCTACTTTAACGAATGTATTAAAAGTACAAATGGGCTTGCCTGTATCCACAGTAGTTGAATTAACCGATGACATAGAAACCATTGACAAAAACATGGCTACAACGGGATATGAAAACTCTAAATTCAACGCCTCATTGCGTCCAGAATATTCAATTTTAAACCAATCTATTAAATTAGGAGAACTAGACAAAAGAAGATATAAAATGGGTTACGTGCCTCAATTGTTTGGATTTTACCAACACCAAGAAGCGACCCAAAGACCTGAATTTAATTTCTTTAAAAGCAACTTAACGCCGAACAACAATTGGGTTCCCTCAGATTTGGTAGGACTTCAGTTCCAGTGGAAGATATTTGATGGCTTAAGTGGGGCTTCAAAAATCAGAGAAGTTCAATATAAAATAGACAAAGCCAAAGTAGATTTGGAAACGTTTGCAAATGCTTCAGAATTGGAGTTTATCAATGCAAAAGCCACTTTTGAACTACAGTTAAAACAAGCAGCGGTTCAAAAAGAAAATATGGATTTAGCCAAAGAAATTTACGAAAAATCCAACTTGAAATTTAATGAAGGGGTCGGTAGTTCACTTGAAATTGTTCAAGCCGAAACCGAATTAAAAACAGCACAAAACAATTATTTAAACTCAGTATACGATTTAGTTATCGCAAAAATTGAATATTATAAATCAATAGGAAAACCATTAAACTAAGAAACATGAAATTTTATAACATAAACCTCCTTTTATCCATCCTTGTTATTGCATTTACGTCATGCGGAAATGAGGCTAAAACTACGTTGGCGCAGAAAAAAGCATCTCTCGATAGTTTAAGAAAAGAAATCGCAAAATTACAAGCCAAAGAAAAACTTCTTTCCGATGAAATTGCCCTTTTAGATAGCAACGCAACCAATTTAAAACTGGTTGAAATCGTTGTACTTACATCTAGTAAATTTATCAGTGAATTGGAAGTAGAAGGCATTGTTGATGCCACCAACAGCACTATCGCTACTTCTAAATTACCGGGTACCGTAACCAGTGTAAATGTAGAAGTTGGACAAAGAGTATCCAAGGGTCAAATTTTAGCCACTTTAGACAACTCTACTTTGTTAAAAAGCAAAATGGAAGTTGAACAACAATTGACCTTTGCCACCACCTTATATGAAAAACAATATAGACTTTGGAAGAATGGTATTGGCACAGAAGTTCAATACTTGTCCGCAAAAAATCAAAAAGAAGCGTTGGAAAAAAGTTTAAATACGTTGAACTCCAATTTAGACATGTACTACATTAAATCTCCGATTAATGGAAGCATTGAAGCGAGTGATTTAAAAGTAGGTCAAATTGCAGCACCAGGTATGCCTTATTTCAAAGTGATGAATTTGGCTGACGTAAAAGTAAACTCTCAAATTTCAGAATCTTATGCTCAAAAAGTAAATTCTGGCGATGTTGTTACCGTTGTTTTCCCTGATTTAAAAGAAGAAGTTAAAAGTAAAATCTCTTTTGCCTCAAACTTTATAGATCCACTTAATAGAACCTTTAAAATTGAAGTGAAGGTAAACGGTGTAAAAAGCATCAAACCAAATATGATTGCTAAATTAAAAATTACAGATTATGTAAAAGAAAAGGCTATCGTAGTTCCTTCAAATGCCATCCAAAAAACTGAAAGTGAAACATTCGTAATGTTGTTAGTTAAGGATGGAAAAGGATTTAAAGCAGAGAAAAGATTGATTGTTACTGGTAAAACCAACAGAGAAACCACTGAAATCGTTGAAGGCCTTTCCGAAAACGATGAGTTAATTGTGAATGGTTTCCAAGAATTGTCAAACGATCAAAAAATTGGTAAAGCGACTTTAAAATAATAATTTTTACAAAATGAGTAAATTCAAAGAATTCAAGCCCACCAGTTGGAGCATTGATAATAAAACGAGTATATATATTCTGACACTTTTTATAAGTATAGCAGGTATATTCTCGTATATAAAATTACCAAAGGAGCAATTCCCAGATATCGTTATTCCAACCATATTTGTTCAAACCATTTACCCTGGCTCCTCCCCTAAAGACATTGAAAATTTAATTACAAAACCCATCGAGAAAAAAATCAAATCTATCAGTGGAGTTAAAAAATTAAAATCTCAATCCATCCAAGACTTCTCCATTATTACGGTAGAATTTGATACGGATGTAAAAGTAGATGAAGCCAAAAGTAAAGTTAAAGATGAAGTAGACAAAGCCAAAAGTGATCTTCCGACGGATTTGAAAACAGATCCTACTGTGATGGAAGTGAACTTTAGCGATATGCCGATTTTGTATATTAACATAAGCGGAGATTACAGCTTACAGGATTTAAAAAAATATGCTGAATTGGCAAAAGATAAAATTGAGTCCTTGCCAAGCATAACTAGGGTTGACTTGGTTGGTGCCTTGGACCGCGAACTTCAGGTAAATTTAAATATCACAAAAATCATTGCTGCGGGAATCACGATCGACGACGTTACACGCGCCATTCAGTATGAAAACATGCGTATTTCTGGTGGTAACATTGACGTTGATAAAATGCAGCGTTCCTTGAGTGTGAGCGGTGAGTTTAAAAATAAATCGCAAATTGAAAATATTCTAATTCGTAGCAATACTGGTGCAACGCTTTATCTTAAAGATGTAGCTACCATAGTGGATGGTTTTAAAGAAAAAGAAAGTTATGCGCGTCTTGAAGGTAAAAATGTAATTACCCTTAACGTAGTTAAACGCAGTGGTGAAAACCTCATTCAGGCTTCCGACGATTGCCGTGCAATTATTGACGATTTCAAGAAAACCAATGTTTACCCCAAGAACCTAAACGCAACGTTTACGGGCGATCAAAGTAGCAAAACAAGGGTAACTGTGCACGATTTGATCAATACCATCATCATTGGTTTTATTTTGGTAACCTTTATTTTGATGTTCTTTATGGGAGCAACAAATGCCATTTTTGTGGGATTGTCGGTTCCATTGTCTTGTTTCATTGCATTCTTAGTAATGCCAACTATAGGATTTAGCTTAAACTTTATCGTTTTATTCTCCTTCCTTTTGGCATTGGGGATTGTTGTGGATGACGCGATTGTTGTTGTTGAAAATACTCACCGTATTTATCATCATTCCGACTTGGATGTAGTTCAATCTGCTAAAAAAGCGGCAGGTGAAGTATTTTTACCTGTGTTTAGTGGTACATTAACCACTTTGGCGCCATTTATTCCGTTGGCATTTTGGAAGGGAATAATTGGTAAGTTCATGTTCTTTTTACCCATTACCTTAATCATCACGTTGTTGGCGTCGTTGGTTGTAGCTTATATCATTAATCCAGTTTTTGCTGTGGATTTCATGAAAAAAGATTCCATTCCAGAAGACAAACCCATTAAGAATAAAAAATTCCAACGTACAACAATCTATTTTGGAATAATCATTCTGTTCAGTTATTTAACATTTGGATTTGGAGGTGGCAATTTCATGCTCGTGATGTATTTATTGTATGCCATGTATCATTTGTGGTTGCAAAAAGTAATCTATGCATTTCAAACAAATTTTTGGCCAAGAGTACAAAACCGTTATAAAAACATGATTGCTTGGACATTGTCTGGCAAAAGGTCTTTGTTGGTTATATTTGGAACCATCGTGCTGTTGATTTTAAGTTTTGTGGTAACTGCCATCAGAAAGCCTGGTGTTATCTTCTTCCCTAACGCCGAACCAAATTTCACCTATGTTTATTTCACTTTGCCTACCGGTACAAGTGCAAAACACACAGATAGCATCGTTAGAATTGCTGAAAAGAAGGTATTACAAATTCTAAATGCAGACAACAATAGAGAAGTTGTAGAAAGTGTGATTTCAAATATCGCATTGGGTGCAACCGATCCGAATAGCGGTGACCGTTCAGTAGCCAGTAATAAAGGAAAAATTACGGTTGCTTTTGTGGAGTTTTCAGAAAGAAAAGGGAAATCCACCCAAGCCATTTTGGAGAAAATTCGTGCAGAATTAAAAGGATTCGCCGGTGTTGAAATGGTTGTTGAACAAGAAAGCAATGGACCTCCGGTAGGAAAAGCAGTAAACATTGAAATTAGAGGTGACGAGTTCAATTCATTGGTTAAATCTGGGGCTGATTTAAAGCGCTTCTTAGACAAGCAAAACATTGCTGGGATCGAAGAACTAAAAAGCGATTTTGTGAGTTCTAAACCAGAAATCATCATCAAAATTGACAGGGAAAGAGCCAACAGTTACGGCATCAGCACAGCACAAATTGGGATGCTTTTGAGAAACAGCATTTATGGTGCCGAAGCGTCTAAATTCAAAGACGAAAACGACGATTATCCAATTATGGTTAGACTTGAAAAGTCTACTACCAATAACTTGAATGAATTGATGAACATGCGCATAGCCTTTAGAGATATGGTTTCTGGGGGGATGTTGAGACAAATTCCATTGTCAAGCATTGCCGAAGTTTCGTATTCCAACACCTATGGCGGTATCAATCGCATCAACCAAAAACGTGTAATTACGTTGGCATCAAACGTTTTGCCAGAATTTGCACCGAATGAGGTTGTTGACAATGTAACTGCGGCCATTAAGAACTTCCCAAAACCGTCTGACATAGAAATAGAATTAACTGGTCAACAAGCGGAGCAAGCAGAAACTGCCTCTTTCCTATCGGCGGCTATGATGTCTTCCATTGCATTAATTATTGTGATTTTAGTGATACAGTTTAATTCTATATCCAAACCCATTATTATTTTGAGTGAGATTTTCTTTTCCATCATTGGTGTATTGTTAGGATTTGCCATTTTCGACATGGATTTCTCGATTATTATGACCGGTATTGGTATTGTGGCCTTGGTGGGAATTGTGGTGAGGAACGGGATATTGATTGTAGAATTTGCGGATGTATTACGCGGAGAAGGCATGCCATTGAAAGCAGCTTTGATTGAAGCTGGAAAAACAAGAATGACACCAGTAATTCTAACGGCCACAGCAACCATTTTAGGACTTATACCTTTGGCAGTAGGTTTGAACATGGATTTTGTGACGTTGTTTACTGAGTTAAATCCACATATTTTCTTTGGTGGAGATAGCGTGGCTTTCTGGGGTCCTTTGAGTTGGACCATGATTTTCGGTTTGGGATTTGCAACCTTTTTAACGTTGTTCATCGTGCCAACTCTGTATTATTTATCTGAAATATTTAAGGTCAGAGTTTACAAATTGGTAGGAAAATCTTACAATCCAGATACCGAATTGAAACCCAAAAAAGTATTGAAATAGTGCTTATATTTAATTAACACATTAATTAATGAATTAATGAAAAACGCCGGTTCACATTTCGAATCGGCGTTTTTTTTGGGGGGATGGACCACCCCGTCAGCCGCAATCTGATTTTTTTCTTTTTTGGACATGATTTTGCACGGCTGACACCCCTCCGAAGGATGGGAATTTAAAATCCTGCAAAGGTCAGGAATTGTGCATGGAACTCTATTGTAAAAAGTGCAAATAGAGTCAGAGGGTTTTGGGGATTCTGCAAATGAGGCCGGCACTTCGAGACCCTCAGTGACCTTGTAGTGTGCAGTTAATGCAAGATTGTTCTTTGGTGTAAATTGTCTGAACACGATTTTGAGGACCACCCCGTCAGCCGCGATCAGATTTTTTTCTTTTTTGGACGTGATTTTGCACGGATGACACCCCTCCAAAGGATGGGAATTTTAAAATTTTGCAAATGTCTGGAATTGTGCCAGGAACTCTATTGTAAAAAGTGCAAAAAGAGTTAGAGGGTTTTGGGGATTCTGCAAATGAGGCCGGCACTTCGAGGACCTCAGTGACCGTTTTCTCGATGTACAACCTCCTTAAATGATGCACTTTTTAGAATTGTGCAGTGATCTTGTAGGATGCAGTGA
>Ga0247843_1009691_pt1 | contig 10585 bp, 10 predicted proteins | sample LaCruzMarch2017__FD_192420 | JGI IMG/M metagenome (GOLD analysis project Ga0247843, IMG submission 192420) | Freshwater microbial communities from meromictic Lake La Cruz, Castile-La Mancha, Spain - LaCruzMarch2017_8m | ecosystem: Environmental > Aquatic > Freshwater > Lake | place: Spain...
TAGTGCCCGTAAGGGCTTAGGGGTTCAACTCCCCTCCCGGACACCAAGATCTTCCTTTCCTGAATATGATGCGCGAGTGGGTGAGATGACTAGTGATCTAATAAGAGTAATTGCTGACTTTCCAAAGCCAGGAATTATTTTTAAAGATATAACCCCTTTGCTTGCAGATTCTAAGGCTCTAAATGATTGCTGTGAAAAAATTGCTTCGTATGCCAAAGATGCTGACTACATCGCAGGAATTGAGGCGCGTGGTTTTATTTTAGCTTCAGCAGTTGCAGTCCTTAGTGGTAAAGGTTTCATTCCAATAAGGAAAAGTGGAAAATTACCAGGTCAGGTTATTTCCCAAAGTTATGAACTCGAGTATGGGCAAGCAACATTAGAAATTCATTCAGACCTAGTGCCTGCGGGCAAAAAAGTCTTAATCGTTGATGATGTGATTGCAACTGGGGGCACGGCGCTAGCTTCGGTTGAATTAATTGAAAAAGCCTCGTTAATCCCGACCTGTCTCGTATTCCTGCTTGAGATAAACCAATTAGGTGGAAGATCACGAATTCAAGCCGCACGTCCTGGTCTACAAATTCAAACTATCTTGGCAGAATGAGCACATGGCCGAGCTAATCTATTACTGCGGAACTATGGATAGTGGTAAATCCACCCTTGCTTTACAAACTGCGCATAACCATCGCTCTCGTGGACGTGAAGGTGTTATTTTCACTAGCAAGGATCGTGCAGGTAAGGGTTTAATCTCCTCAAGATTGGGCCTACAAATAGATGCTCTTGAAGTTGATTCGGATTTAAATTTGCATAAGTTAATTGTTGAAAGACTGTCTATTGGTGGAAAGATAAGTTTTATAATCTGTGATGAAGCACAGTTTTATTCACCAGAGCAAATAGAGCAGTTAGCAAAAATTGTTGATGGACTTGGAATTGATGTATACGCATTTGGAATTCTTTCTGACTTTAGAACTAAACTATTTCCAGGAAGTGCTCGTTTAGTTGAGTTAGCTGATCGAGTTCAAACACTGCAGGTTGAAGCACTATGTTGGTGTGGTGAGCGTGCTACACACAACGCTAGAACTATCAATGGCAAGATGGTGACTGAAGGTGAACAGGTTGTAGTTGGTGATGTAAGTACTGCTTCAACTGTTGCCTATGAAGTACTCTGCCGAAGGCATCATATGAGAAATGTAACTTCAAAGGTTTCTAACCCGGCAAGTGAACAATCACTTCCATTTAACAACTAGGAGAACATGAAAACTCGAGGATATGCGGTAACTTCAGCAAAAGCGCCACTAGCAGATTTTGAATTTGAGAGACGCTCACTTCGTCCGCGAGATGTCGCTTTAGATATTTACTATTCAGGTATTTGTCACTCTGATATCCATCAAGCCCGCGAAGAATGGGGTCCTGCAATATTTCCAATGGTGCCAGGACATGAGATTGTTGGGAAAGTAATTGAAATTGGCTCACAGGTTAGTAAGTTCAAAGTTGGAGAATTAATCGGCGTAGGAGTTTTTATTGACTCGTGTAAGAATTGTGCAAGCTGTGGCGCAGGACTTGAGCAATATTGTGTTGAAGGCATGACTGGTACATATAACGCTTTAGAGCGAGATGGAAAAACTATTGCATTTGGTGGTTATTCAGATAAGTTTGTAATTGAAGAGGATTACGCGGTCCATGTTCCATCAAACTTAGAATTATCTGGTGTTGCGCCCCTTATGTGCGCCGGAATTACCCTCTACTCTCCCCTTAAAAATTGGAATGCAGGACCTGGTAAAAAAGTTGGAATTATGGGTCTTGGCGGTTTAGGACATATGGGAGTTAAGTTTGCTCATGCCTTAGGAGCACAGACAACAGTTTTCTCCCATTCTCCAGAAAAAGAAACTGATGCAAAAGCAATGGGAGCCGATCATTTTGTTGTTACTAAAGATATAAAAGAGCTTGATAAATTGAAGCAAAGTTTTGATTTAATTCTTAATACAGTTTCAGCAGATCTGGACCTGGAGCCATATTTGCAAATGCTTAAACTAGATGGAACCTTGGTAGTAATCGGACTTCCTGGAAAACCTTATGCAATTAATGCTGGCACATTACTGGGGCAAAGAAGATCACTAGCTGGTTCAATGATTGGTGGCATGGCTGAACTGCAGCAAATGCTTAATTTTTGCGGTGAACACAATATTGTTAGCGATGTCGAGGTAATTAAGTCCGACTATATAAATACTGCCTACGATCGAACCGTAGCGAGCGATGTTAAATATCGATTTGTAATTGACGCTAAAACCTTTTAAACAAATTGATGAGCTGCTAGGGCAAATAAAGGAGCCAAAGCTAGAGCGGGTAATAAATTTCCTACCGCTATTTGTTTAATTCTAAGTAATCTTAGAGAGATTCCAATCAGTAAAATTCCACCAACAGCAGTCATTGCTGCTACTTGGTAATTAGTTAAAATTGCGCCAAGAAATAATCCAACCGCTGTCCAAGCGAATTGGTAAATGCCGACTGGAAGCGCTGAAAGAGCAACTCCCCACCCAAGGGATGCAGCAAATGCTAATGCGGCAAAACCATCAAGGGTGCTCTTGAGAACTAATTGATCAATACCAGTCCCCATCCCATCTGAAATGCTTCCTAAAATTGCTAGTGGACCAATTGCAAAAATTAAAGAAGCAGATACAAAACCTTCAACAAAGTTTGAACTACCATTTTTACTAAACCTACTCTTTAGTTTATTACCTAAAAATTCAAGCCTATCCTCAATAGCAAGTGCAGAACCGATTAATGCTCCAACTAATAAAGAAAAGATAACTACCAAAATTACCCATCCCTTTGGCATAGATTCTTGAAGTTCAACATCCCAATAAGCTGAGAGTGCATCAGCAGCCGAAATAATTGTTACACAACCTAATACATCAGTAACTAAGTTTCTTAATTTTTCACTAATCTTTGCGCCAATAAATACACCAAAGGCGCCACCAATAACAATTGTTGAAATATTTAAGACTGTCCCAGCTCCGGTGAACATCTAGGCAAACCTTATAAAAGAAATAATTCCAGCAAATAAACAGTAAAAAGCAAATGGGTACAGTGTTTTAGTTTTAAACCAACGGACCAAAAATGTGACACTGAAATAAGTCGCGATGAATGAAACAATTGATCCGACCAAAATTTGACCAAGTAAATCCTTGGCGTCGGTTGTGAATAGCTCAGGCAGTTTGATAATCGATGCTCCGATGATGACAGGTAATGAAAGCAAAAATGCAAAATCCGAGGCAACTGAGTGACTTAGCTTTCTAAGTAATCCAGCACTCATTGTTACGCCAAATCGACTAATACCGGCAAAGAGTGCCAGGCTTTGGCCAAAACCAATTGCTAGTGCGGTTTTGGCATTTACCCGGTGATCAATTTCAGCATCAGAATCATGAAACTCGTGAGCTATATCGGATCTGGATAATCTTTCGGCGCCAATAAGTAGAAGGCCATTTAGAGTTAGAAATAACGCAGAGTATGCGGGATTGCCAAAAATACTTTGAAAATAATCTGCAAAAACTAATCCCAAAACTCCAACCGGAATTGTGGCGATAACTATATAGCTAAGAACTCTAAACGGAGTGCTTTGATAGTTTCTTGTAGCAACTGCTCTAAAACTTCCGCTAATTAGCCCAACCCAACGTTTACGGAATACTAGAAATAATGCAACAGAACTTGCTAAATGCATAGCGATAGTGATTAACAAATATGATTGATTTTCTTCACTGATAAATTCTCGAAATGAACCGCCAATCCAGGCTGGAATTAATATTGCGTGCCCAAGACTTGAAATAGGAAAAAGTTCAGTTATTCCTTGAATAAAGCCAATTATGATTGCTTGACCGTATGTAAAATCCAAAATGAACCCGTCTTTAGCTGTTTGTTTTGATAGAGTTTATCAGTGAATAAGGCATCAGATAGCGAAAAGCCTGCAAATAAGTTTGTGCAGATGCTACGACCTTCACGCACAATTCCAATTACTCCTTGGCGTGCGGATTCAACTTGGTCAATTGGTAGCGGGAGTAAGCATTTTCAAAGAATTTTTATCTTAATTTTTGGATTATTTATATTCGGAATAGGTGATTCACTTCTTATAATCACCGGACTTGGTAATGCACCCTGGTCAGTACTAGCTCAAGGTATCTCTCTAAACACCCCACTTAGTATTGGTGAAGCGACGTTCTTTATCTCTTTAACTGTATTAGCGCTTTGGATCCCACTTAGACAAAAACCAGGATTAGGAACCTTAGCAAATATTATTGTGATTGCAGCAGCGATTGAAATCGGATTAGCTTTTATACCAGAGGTTAATAATTTGGCTTTAAAATATTTTTACATATTTTTTGGAATTGCACTAGTTGGAGTGGGATCTGCTTTATACATAACCTGCGGATTAGGCACTGGCCCACGAGATGGCCTTATGACCGGTTTGCACTATAGGACCGGGATACGAGTTGGCAGGGTGAGGCTTGGTATTGAATTAATTGCGCTAATCATTGGAGCCCTCCTAGGAGGCACAGTTGGTATCGGAACCGCCCTGTTTGCGCTCCTCATCGGGCAATCAGTAGCCATTTCTTTAGGTGTCGTAGACCGTCTTACCGCCAAGTAGCCAATAGATTTCTCTTATCCCCCTCGGCTTGTCGGACCGAATCTGACAACATGTCGAAAACACCATGTTAAAAAAACAGAAGGGTAAATTCCATGCTTGATAGCTTCTTTAAAATCAGTCAGCGTGGCTCAACCATAGGTCGTGAAATTCGTGGCGGAGTCGTCACTTTTTTCACAATGGCTTACATAGTTGCGCTAAATCCACTCATCATCGGTCTTGCTAAAGATGCAGATGGTAAATACATAGGCGGAGGCGATGCTCCTAATCTTGCATTAGTCGCAGCTGCTACCGCTCTAATCGCAGGCGTTATGACCATCCTGATGGGCGTAGTCGCTAACTTTCCATTAGCCATAGCAACCGGCTTAGGTTTAAATACCTTTGTTGCAGTTGGTATTGCATCCAAAATGAGTTGGGCAGATGCCATGGGACTTGTCGTCCTAGAAGGCATAATTATTTTAATTCTGGTACTTACTGGATTCCGTATTGCGGTATTCAAAGCTGTACCAAGCCAATTAAAGATCGCTATCTCAGTGGGTATCGGTTTGTTCATAGCCCTTATCGGACTAGTCGATGCTGGTTTCGTTCGTAGAACCGCAGCTGGTCCAGTACCTGTAACTCTAGGTGATAACGGAAACCTTGTAGGTTGGCCAGTTATTGTCTTTGCATTTGGTCTGTTCTTAATGATCGCTCTTACTGTCAAGAAGGTTAAAGGTGCTCTTCTTATTGGAATTGTTACCTCTACCGTTCTGGCAATAGTTGTTGAATCTGCTTTCAAGATTGGTCCGCTATTTAACGGAGCAACAGGAGCAGTAAATCCAAAGGGTTGGAACTTAAACGTACCTGCAATGCCTGAAGCTATTGCTGCTACTCCTAAATTTGACATCATTGGTGATTTCAATATTTTAGGCGGATTTGATCGAATCTCACTAGTTGCTGCACTTCTTCTAGTATTTACATTATTACTAGCAGACTTCTTTGACACTATGGGAACTATGACTGCAATTGGTAAGCAGGCTGGCTTAGTAGACCGTGATGGAAATGTAGAAGGAGCCGAGCGCATTCTTCTAGTTGACTCAATTGCTGCTGCTGCTGGCGGTGCTGGTTCAGTTTCATCTAATACTTCATACATTGAATCAGCTTCTGGTGTTGGCGAAGGTGCCAAAACTGGTCTTGCTTCAGTTGTAACCGGAGTTCTATTCCTGCTCACAACATTCCTAGCTCCACTAGTTGCAGTAATTCCTTACGAGGCTGCAACACCTGCTCTAATCATCGTTGGCTTCTTAATGATGACTCAGATTAAAGGAATTGATTGGGATGATTTTGGAATCGCGATTCCAGCATTTTTAATCATTATCTTGATGCCATTTACTTACAATATTTCTGTAGGTATCGGAGCAGGATTTGTTTCATATGTTGTAATTAGACTATTCCAGGGCCGCACTAAGGAAATTCATCCTTTGATGTGGATCGTCTCTGGTCTATTTATGGTTTACTTCTTGCAATCACCAATTAATATTTGGACTGCATAAGTTAATTAAATAAAGGGGCGCATCTTATGGTGCGCCCCTTTACCATTTAATGGGAGTTAAACCTTTTTCTAGCAATCTATTATTGACTTTACTAAAAGGCTTAGAGCCGAAGAAACCTCGATAAGCTGAAAGTGGGCTTGGGTGTGGTGAAGAAAACTGATCTAATTGATTAAATAATTTACCTAGGTCTTGTGCTTGTTTTCCCCATAAAACTCCGATCGCTCCCCTTGCTGCAACTACCCTGATAACTTCTTCAGTAAATTCATGCCAGCCAATATCAGAGTGTGAGTCAGAGAGTTTTGGGATTACAGTCAGGGATCGATTAAGTAATAGCACGCCCTGGGAAGCCCATTCACTTAGATCTCCATTACTTCTCTTAATACCTAAATCAGAATCCAATTCCTTAAAAATATTATTTAGTGAGGCTGGTAGGGGTTTAATTGAGCTATTTACTGAAAAGGCTAAACCCATTGCATGGGTTGGGTTTGGATAAGGATCCTGGCCAAGTATTACAACTCTAACCTCACTAGGTTCTAACTCTAAACATCTAAAAATACTATCTTTAGAAGGAATAAAATCATCTGTTAATTTTTTTGAGATATCTTCTAAAAGCTTTAAATCAATTAGTTCATGCCAAGGTTTAGGAAGTAGTGCTACTAAGTTAACGAGCACGAGCGAAGAACCGACCACCTTCAGTTTGAACAGTTATGGCCAGCCCATAAGCCTGCGTTAGATTTTGATCAGTTATTACCGATGCCACCTCCCCTTGTGCTACTACAGCACCTTCGCGCAGTAATAATGCATGAGTAGTTCCAACTGGAATCTCTTCAATATGGTGGGTGACAATAACTGTTGCCGGAGCTAAAGGATCTTTAGACAGTGATTCGATTCTTCTAAGCAAATCCTCCCTACCCCCAAGATCTAATGATGAGGCTGGTTCATCAAGGAGTAATAACTCTGGATCTGCCATTAATGCTCTAGCAATTTGTACTCGCTTTTTCTCGCCTTCACTAAGGGATCCAAATAAACGCTCACCTAACTCGCGTACGCCTAATGCAGTTAACAGTGCCATTGCTCTTGATTCATCCCATAAATCATATTTTTCATGCCATCTTCCAAGCATTGCATAAGCTGCAGTTAGTACCACATCCATAACTAACTCATCCGGTGGGAGTTGCTCAACTAATGCTGAAGAGGTTAATCCAATTCTTGTTCGCAATTCAAAAACATCTACCTTGCCCAGTTTCTCTCCTAAAATATCTATCTCACCACTGGTCGGGTGAATTAAGGATGAGCAAATTTGTAGAAGAGTTGTTTTACCCGCCCCATTTGGACCCAAAATAACCCAACGCTCACCTTCGAGCACTTGCCAATTAAGAGGACCAAGAATTACGCGATCACCTCTGCGCACGCTGATATCTGATAACTCCAATATTGCGCTCATAGGAAAGAAAGATACCCCGTGATTGCGCCAAATATGGTTAATCTGAGCCAATGCCGAATAGAAATACCTCAGCCTTTACCGGGCTAATTCTAGTTTCAGGCGAAGATAGACCTGGAATTACCGAAAAGCTGATGTCTTTGCTTTCAGAGTTTTCAATTTCAATTCTAGATATCGAGCAACTAGTAATTCGAGGCCGCCTTATTCTGACAGTTTTAATTGGCTTAGATGAATCTCATGCCGCAGCAGTTGCCGCAGATTTAGAGTTACTTGAAAAAGAAGTAGGACTTGATATTGCAATTGACTTCACTCCTGAGCAAAATCATACAGAGGTATCTTCAAACCTACATGTTGTAATTATCTCTGATTCTCTGAAACCAAAATCAGTTGCTGTAGTCGCTGCTGAGCTTTCAAAGATTAATGCAAATATCACTGCGATCAGGCGAACCTCAACTAATCCGTTGATAGCGATTGAAATTGATATTTATTGTCCAGATAAATCAATTGAAGAAGTTCAAAAGTTACTAGCTGTAGTTGCTATATCTCATAAGATAGATCTAGCTGTGGAGCGAGGTAGTGGTATGCGAAGTGCTAAAAGATTAGTGATGCTTGATATGGACTCAACCCTTATAGCACAGGAAGTAATTGACTTACTCGCTGCAAAAGCTGGTATGGCTAAGGAAATTTCAGCGATTACTGAAAAGGCGATGGCTGGTGAAATGGATTTTACCCAATCACTGCAAGCGCGAGTTTCACTACTTACCGGGCTAAATGAATCTATGCTTTCAGCGGTTAGAAGTGAAATAACTTTGACGCAAGGGGCTGAAAAATTAATTCAAACTCTTCAATTAAAGGGCCATAAGGTGGGAGTTGTATCGGGTGGATTTATCGATGTAATTGAACCAATTCTAAAAGAGTTAAAAATTGACTTCTATAAAGCTAATAAATTAGAGATTATTGATGGAAAACTAACTGGAAAACTTGAGGGTGTAATCATTGATAGGTCTGCAAAATTAGATTCATTAATTACTTTTGCAAAAAATGAGGGAATTCCGATGTCTCAGACTGTCGCAATTGGAGATGGCGCAAATGATTTAGATATGATTCAAGCAGCTGGTCTCGGTATTGCTTTTAATGCAAAGCCGAAGGTTGCAGCGGCTGCGGCCACCACAGTTAGTGGATCTGATCTTTCTGCAGTGCTACTCCTAATGGGATTGTCAGATTAAATTTTAAAACTGTTTTTTGCTAACTCACGAAGTTTGGCAACTATTTCTGCGGGATTAGCATCTTTATAAACTGCACTACCAGCAACAAAGCAGTTAGCTCCAGCAGAAGCCGCTTCTGCAATAGTTGTAAGGGATATACCACCATCTACCTGCAGTATCACTGGCTCACCCTTACTTGAATTAATTTTTGATCTAGCTTGTGAAACTTTAAACATCTGATCACTCATAAAAGTTTGGCCCCCAAAACCTGGTTCAACAGTCATAACTACCAACATATCAATTTCATCTATAAATTCCTCAATTGCAGATAATGGCGTAGCCGGTTTAATTGCAATTCCTACTTTTGCACCATTTGACTTAATATCTGCGATTGTTTGGCGGCAGTTTTTAGCAGCTTCAAAGTGAAATGAAACAGAGTTACAACCCGTTTGGGCGTATTTAGGTGCAATAGTATCTGGGTCTTCAATCATTAAATGAGCATCTATTGGTAATTTTGAAAACTCAATTATTTCAATAGCTCGCTTGAAGTCAAAAGTAAAGTTTGGGACAAATCTATTATCCATTATGTCAAGATGAATAGCATCAGAGACTGCGGATACTTTACATATTTCATTTTCTAAATCATCAAAATTAGCGTTAAGAATACTTGGATTAATTAAGATTCTTCCGTCACTTCCCATGCTCCTATTTAACCCACCTTTTTGAATAAGACCATAAACATTCCATCAGATTGGTCTTGGTGTGTCCAAAGTTGCATAGTTCCATCTTTAAGCACCCCTTGTTTGTGAGCATCAGCCAGAGTGCTTAACGGCAGAATGCTCATATCTTTATACCGAGCAAGGAAATCAAGCACCTGACCCTTTGTCTCAGCAATATGTGGTGAGCAAGTTACATATGCGATTATTCCATTTGGATTTAGTAATTTGTATGCACTAGTTAAAAGATTTCGCTGTAAAGAAACTAATTCTTTTAAATCATTTATACTTTTCCGCCATCTGGCCTCAGGTCTTCTACGAAGTGCACCTAGTCCTGTGCATGGGGCATCAACTAATATCCGATCAAAAGTTGAAGAAAAGTTATCTGGATCTGTTGCATCAAAACTAACTACTTGCTGATTATTAACTACCCTTTTAACTAGTTCTGCACGATGTGGAATTGGCTCATTAGCCAAAAATGTTGCGGTTGCATCTCTCTGAGAAAGGGAGTGAAAAAGATATGCAGCTTTGCCACCAGGCCCAGCACACATATCTAGCCAAGATTGACCAATAGTTACAGTTGTTAGAAAATTCTCAACAACAATTTGTGATCCACGATCTTGCACACCTGCTCTGCGTTGAATTATTGGATCAAACTCCGATGGTATGCCATATAAATTTGCGGCATTACTAAACCCAGGAATTTGGGTAGCTCCTAGTTGAACTAACTCAGTAATTGATGACTTACCAGGCCAAGCAACTATATCGGGAGCAGCTGGAAGGTTATTTGCAGCTAATAGTTTTTCAACCTCTGCCCAATCCTTAAGTTGATCATAGAATGAAGAAATGATCCATTCTGGATGTGAATACGAAATCGAAAGTCTTTCTAAGTTAGGCAAATCAGCTAATTCGACTAAGTCATTACTAGATGCTGTTACTTTTCTTAAAACTGCGTTTACGTAAGAAGCTTTCGATTCTCCTGCAACTAATTTTGCAACTTCAACAGTTTCAGAAACAGCAGCATGATCTGCCACTCGCATTTGGGTAATTTGGTGAAT
>Ga0247843_1009693_pt1 | contig 10584 bp, 10 predicted proteins | sample LaCruzMarch2017__FD_192420 | JGI IMG/M metagenome (GOLD analysis project Ga0247843, IMG submission 192420) | Freshwater microbial communities from meromictic Lake La Cruz, Castile-La Mancha, Spain - LaCruzMarch2017_8m | ecosystem: Environmental > Aquatic > Freshwater > Lake | place: Spain...
GTGGAATTTACTGCTATAGAAATGCGTGAAGCTACCCTTGCTGATGGAAGCATTATGAACGTACCGTATAGTGGCCCAATTAAAGTTAATTTTGAAAACCGCAATTGTTTTACCGGCGGCTTGATTATTGGCAATGAGGTATTACTTGGGGCTGTGCCTATGGAGGACATGGACCTGATTATTCATCCAAAATTGCTTAAATTAACTGTAAATCCTGAAAGCCCCAATATTCCCAAGGCTATGTTAAAATAATCGAAAACCCTCCGATACATTCGGGGGGTTTTTCTTTCTTTGTAATGTGAAAATCGGGCCACTCCTACAGCAACCTTATCCGTTAGTAACCACGTATGCTTCCATACTAAAAACAAGTTTGTTTTTTGGGGGGTTGGTATTCCTTGTGCTATTTATTTTCCAACCGTTCAACATCTCCTTATTTGATACAGGAAAGGTATTTGTTATCAGTTTATATTATGGTATGATCTCCTTTTCAATGATCATTCTAAACTTTATTATTTTTTTTAGACTTCAACCATGGTTTAATGAAAAAAACTGGACTCTGAAAAAAGATCTGATGTGGAGTGCTTATATGTTTATCGTTATTGCCTTGGCCAATTATACCTTTACCTGGTATTATTTTCATCTCAATATTCCTTTTTTTAGTGCTTATGGGGTATTCAGAACTATATATACAACCATTGCTGTTGGGTTTGTGCCTTATGCCGCTGCTACCTTATTGCAACAAAACCAACATTACCGTGAACATTATAAAAAGGCATTAGAACTCAATGAACACATTTCAAAGAGCCAAATACAAGAAAGTGCATCGGATAATTTCAGCCTTTCTATAGAATCGGGTCGGGAGGTATTAACCATTGAGGCAGAAAATATAGTCGCCGTAGAAGCCATCGAAAATTATGTAAATGTTTATTACGTGTTTGAAGGCTCCGTTCAAAAAAAAATGATGCGCAACACCCTTTCGCAAATTGAACAACAGCTTTCCGAATCGAATGAATTTTATAGATGCCACCGGTCGTTTATCGTTAATGTATCTAAAATAAAAAGCGTGGAGGGGAATTCACAAGGCTATCGCCTTAGCCTGGAAGGACTGGAGGAACCTATACCCGTTTCGAGGAACAAAATTGCCGCCTTCAATGCCAAAATGAAAGCTATGAGAATGGTGGCATGAAACTCGTTTGCACTGTTGGGTTATAAATACCTTTACCTAAAACAATTTAATTAATAAACCATTAATTTTTTTTAGACTTGCAGTTGAATGAAACTTACCTTAACTCATTTCCTATCCAGAGAAATAGCGATTCAAATTACTGCAACCCTGTTGTTTGTTATCTATGCCTTAACATCACATGGGCAGGGGAATAAAGGTGTATTCTCGGGAAATTTTCAAGGGTCGTTTAATGTGTTTGATGTTGACTCCACCATTGGTGTAACCGAAAACACTTCTCCACAATATGGAACTCAGAAATCAAGTGCCGAAGCCTTCCTTTTCTTAAATTATACCAACTATGGCGTGAACATGGCAGCCCGGTTTGATTTGTTCAATAATTCTAACTTATTAAATCCAACTGGATCTTTTACAGGGTCGGGACTTGGGTTCTGGCAAATATCAAAAGACATTGATAAACTTAGCCTGACAGCTGGGTATTTTTACGAGCAATTTGGTTCAGGGATTGTCTTTAGGGCTTACGAGGATAGGCTTATTGGGATAGATTATGCCGTTCAGGGGGTAAAAGCGAGTTATGCTTTAACAGAAAATTTCAAGATTAAAGCATTTACCGGCCGCCAAAAAGGATTCCAGGAAAATCGCTTTGGTTTTGGAAACCAAATCATTAAAGGTGTGAATCTGGAAAACCAAAAAACATTTGGAAAAATAACCATCGACGGAGGTGCTTCGTTGGTGAACCGCACGTTGGATAATGAAACCATGGCGGGGGTTGTGTCAGAAATCAACAGTTTACCAAATGTAAACGAACGCTTTTTACCCAAATTCAATGTGTATGCTTACAATGCCTATGTTAATGTGGTGTATAAAGGTATGACTTACGGCTTGGAGTATGTCGGTAAAACCAAAGAGGCTTCCCGCAACACCATCAACGGCGATTTGGAAAACAAGGAGGGCAGTGTAATCGTAGCCTCGGCAGGTTACTCCAAATCCAAATTGGGGAAAAAGAAAAAAGGGGGGATAGGATTCAATGTGCAATACCGAAGAGTCGACCATTACAATCTTACCTTATCCCCTAACGTGAGGCCTTTGGAAGGCATTGTTGGCTTTGTTCCATCCCTTACTCAACAAAGTACTTACCGACTGTTGGCACGATATGCCGCCCAAGCCATTACCCAAGGAGAGGAAGGCATACAGGCGGATATTAACATCACCCTTAACAAGGAGAATTCCATAGTGATAAACTTTGCCGATATAAAGCAATTGAGCGGTGAGCAACTTTATCGCGAGTATTACTTTGAGTTTAACCGTAAGTTTAATAAAAATTTCAAAGCCAAGGCAGGCGTACAATCTATATTTTACGACCAGGCCATTTACCAAGGCAAAAACGGGCATGAGGATGTGGTAACCTTTACCCCTTTTTGTGAATTGAATTATAAAATTGATAAGAAAAATTCTTTGCGTATGGAGGCGCAATACTTAAGCACAGAACAGGATTATGGCAGCTTTGCCAATTTACTTTTGGAATGGAACATTTCCCCGCATTATTCTTTTTCCATATCGGATATGGTGAATGTAAAACCGAATCGTTATTCCGATAATCCGGCTCCAGACAAAGTTTTGCATTATTATTCGGCCTTTGGCAAATACAATATCAATACCTCCAGCTTTACGTTGGCTTATATCAAACAGGTAGAAGGGGTGAATTGCTCGGGTGGTGTTTGCCGACTTGAACCTGCCTTTAGCGGTGTTCGGTTTACCATTACCACCAACTTTTAATTGTATTTCTATTGTGGTTTTTACGTTTTAAAATCTTAAGTGGTTTTTAGAGCGTATATCCTGGGGATGTGTAGCGCGAAACATGGTTTAACCTTCCTCTTAGTTTTTCTAAGTTCCTGGATGCTGAATGCCCAACGGATAGAGAATACAGCCTCTTATCGACAACCACAATCAGATAAGTACTTCCGAATACTTTACGACAACGATTACTTTACAGCCACCGATCGGTATTATACCCAAGGCTATGTTATAGAATTGGTAAACCCTGTTTTGAAAAAGAATCCATTAACTCATACTTTACTAAATTTAAAGAATGGCACAACCAATTATGGATTATCCTTTGAGCATTACGGTTTCACCCCAACCAGCATCCGCCAGGAGAATATTCAGGAGGGTAATCGGCCTTTTTCAAGCTTTTTGATGTTTAAAACCTTTTCCATGGCAATGGATACGTTAAAAAAAAGGAAGTTGTCTTCTGCATTAAGTCTGGGCTTTATTGGCCCTATCGCTTTTGGGGAGGGCATGCAACAAACCATTCACCGCTGGATTGGCGATGTGCAACCCTTGGGTTGGCAAAATCAAATACAAAACGATGTCGTTGTTAATTATGAGATGATTCATGAATTACAATTTCTCGACCGCCGGGGATTATCCTTAAGCACATTATCCCAATTGCGTGTTGGAACCTTAAATGACAAGGCACAATTAGGTATAACCATAGTGGCAGGTAAATTCAATTCACCCTTTGGATCAATAAAGGCAGGGAATAGAAATAAATTTCAACTCTATTTTTACACTCAACCTCTGGTGAGTTTTGTAGCCTATGATGCCTCGTTACAGGGTGGGATGTTTAATCGCAGCAGTCCTTATACCATCAGTAATAAAGACATCAACCGCTTAACCTTTCAGGAAAATTTTGGCGGAGTATTCAGTTATAAAAAACTTCATCTTGAATATTTTCAATCCTTTTTGACCAAAGAATTTCGAACAAGTACATTCCACCGTTGGGGTGGTGTTAGGATTGGAGTTAGCTGGTAGGTTAAGAAAACTACCCATAACCTACTTGACTCGCACTTTAAAATTAATCGTTTAAAGGCCGACAATAATTCTAATGGATTTACATTCCCTACCGTTTGATATAATTTACAATTAACTTTGTTGCTATTCAATTGTTCAACGAATTAATACCATATCAAAATGGAAGCTTTTGAATTGTCAGAGCTCATAAAAAACGGAGAAACCACAAGGGTTCAATTTAAAAGTGATGTAAACAATGCGGTGAGCATTGCCCAGGAATTGGTTGCATTGTCCAATTCTAAAGGTGGTTTTATATTAATCGGGGTAGATGATAAAACCGGAACAATTATAGAGTTGACTTTTCAGGACATTCAAAGAATAAATGGAACATTAGTTACAGCAGCCAACGAACTGGTTAAATCACCTATCGTTATTACCACTGAAACTGTTAAATTAGATGATAAGAGGGTTATCGTAGTTACGGTGCCTGAAGGTTCCGATAAGCCACACACAGATAAGGATGGCGTTATTTGGATAAAGAATGGCTCCGATAAAAGAAAGGTAATTAGTAAGGAAGAACTTTCAAGGCTATTGCAAAGTAGTGGTAACCTGTATGCCGAAGAAAGGGTATTGCAACATTCCTCTTTGGATGATTTGAATTGGGATAAGTTTAAATTATTTTATGAAGAAAAATATAAGGAAGAATGCCATAAGAAAGATCTGTTGAAGAATATAACAAATCTAAGGTTAGGTGGATCAGGAAAACTAAATGTGGCCGGTGCTCTCTTATTTGGGGAACATTTACAGAGATTAACCCCTCCCTTTTTTATTACAGCTATTTGGTTTTGGGGAAACGACCTAACGGATAATGACTACCGAAGCAGTGAAAACATCATTGGAACTTTAGACCAGCAATACAAAGCAAGTTATGATTTTATATTGTCTAAGTTAAATAAAATCCAGGCCGGCCAATCGTTCAACAGTCTGGGTAAACCTGAAATACCTACTGTGGTTATTACCGAATTACTTGTAAATGCATTAATCCATCGGGACTACTTTATAAGCGATTCCATAAAATTATTTGTATTCGAGAATAGAATTGAAATTATCAGCCCAGGGAAATTACCTAATAACCTTACTGCTGAACAGGTAAAAAAGGGGGTGAGAAGAACAAGGAATAATATAATCGCTTCCCTCGCCCCTGATTTATTAAAATACCGAGGTGCGGGCAGTGGAATTTTAAGAGCTATCCAAGAATATCCCGATATTGATTTTATAAATGAGGAGGAAAACGAAAGATTTATTGTCCGCATTAAAAGACCGAAATTGTCGTCAGGTGATTAGTAATAATGGCCTTGAATTTAAGTAAGGAAATTATTGGATTTAAACTATCTATTTCATAAATTCATAATAAATATCATATAATCCATCGTGTAAGCCCCATCCGGTATCTATGGAATTGGTTAAAATTTTTTCACATCTTACTGTATACACCTTTATCAGTTCATTGATCTTTATAAACTTACAGGCTGTACTAAACATGCTTTCCATACTATTGTAAAATGGCTCATCAATATCACCATAGGCCTTTGTAAATTCCACACCGTTTTCAACATAATAGAGCATCATATCAGCAATATCTGCAGCCGGAGGGCTTAATTTTTTAAAATCATTTACAGCTTTTCTTGCTACTGATAGTTTTGGATCGCCAAAACCTCTTGAAGGAAAAAACTGGTTACGAATTATTTTTTTATAATTATCAGCTATGGTTTTATCATCGGGGTTCATGAAATACTGATAATACGTTTTAACATCCTTGTATTTCTGGTATAATTCTCCAATTTGCTCAATGAGTTGTTCTTTATTCAATGACTTAAGATATTTGTTTAGGCTCATATTTTAATTTTACAAATTTACAACCTCTCTCATTAATTCACTAAGAAGCTTCCCAAGCCTCCTTTATAAATAATGCCTACATTTTGTAAATTTGTGAATGGAGGAAATTATATTTATAGTAGAAGAGTGCGATGAAGGTGGGTATACCGCAAAAGCTTTGGGGGCATCCATTTATACAGAAGCTGAAACTTATGAAGAATTAAAAGAATCTGTAAAAGATGCAATAAATTGTCACTATGACGACGTTAAACCGAAGTTGGTGCGCATGCATTTTGTTAGAGAAGACGTATTTGCCTTGTGAAATTACCACGGAATATATCAGCCTCAATTCTTATTAAGGCAACCATGAAACTTGGTTACCAAACAACCCGCCAAACTGGAATTTATCCCTTAGTTTTGAATTCTAAATGAAACAGGATTTCGAAAAAAAATATCATAACCTGGAACGGGATCATTGGTGGTTCAAGTCGAGGAGGAACTATATTATGGATCTGGTGAAGGATTTCCCAAAGGAATCTAAAATACTGGATATTGGTTGTTCGTCCGGCATTTTGTTAAATGACCTTATCGCTGTCGGATTTAAAAAAGAAAACCTTTACGGCATTGATATTAGCGAACCAGCCATAGTAAATTGCCATGCCAACGGCCTTAATAATTGTTATGTCATGGATGCCCAAAACATAACCATCCCTCAAAAGTTTGATATATTAATAGCCTCCGACTGCCTCGAACACCTGGAAGATGACAAAAAGGCTCTGCATAACTGGAATGAATTGTTGAATGATAACGGGTATTTATTTGTTTTTGTACCCGCCTTCATGTCCTTATGGAGCCATCATGATGTGGTAAATATGCATCATCGGCGTTATAAAAGGGCAGAATTAAAAACCAAACTTCTAAACGAAGGCTTTAACATTAAAAAATCGAGCTATTGGAACTTTAGCCTGTTCTCCCCGGTTTATCTTTTTAGAATGATAGGTAAATTGGGAAAGAAAGAGTCAGGAAATTCAGATGGTGACCTCAAGATGCCGAACGCCCTGGTTAATAGACTTTTGTCCAGTTTGGTAACAGTAGAAAATAAACTCTTAAAGGTCTTGAATTTCCCAGTAGGGGTCAGCACATTTTGTATTGCCAGGAAAAAAGGAAACTAAAACAGAGGAATCTCAGCAGAAAAACGTCTTTGCTTCCAAAGGAATTAACTCAGAGGAGCACTTAAAGCTTCCACCATTTTCTTTCCTATGTCTGCCGGAGATTCTACCACATAAATTCCACATTCAGCCATTATCTTCATTTTGGCTGCTGCTGTATCATCCGTTCCACCTACTATAGCACCAGCGTGGCCCATGCGTCGTCCCGGAGGGGCAGTTTGGCCTGCAATAAATCCAACAACCACCTTTTTATTTCCTGTTTCTTTAATCCATCTTGCGGCATCTGCTTCGTAGCTTCCTCCTATTTCACCAATCATAACGATGGCATCGGTTTCAGGGTCGTTCATTAATAATTCTACAGCATCTTTGGTTGGGGTTCCAATAATAGGATCTCCACCTATACCGATGGCTGTAGATATTCCCAAGCCTGCCTTTACAATTTGGTCAGCAGCTTCGTATGTTAAGGTTCCCGACTTGGACACAATACCTATCCGGCCTTTTTTGAATACAAACCCAGGCATTATACCAACTTTAGCTTCTTCGGGGGTAATAACACCCGGACAATTAGGCCCAATTAACGTACAATCGTGTTGTTTGATATACGCTTTTACACTAATCATATCCTTGGTAGGAATACCTTCGGTTATACATACAATCACTTTTATTCCGGCATCAGCAGCTTCCATTATCGCATCAGCAGCAAATGGCGGTGGTACAAATATTATAGAAACGTTTGCTCCTGCCTTTTCTACAGCTTCCTGCACGGTATTAAATACCGGGCGATCCAGGTGGGTTTGCCCTCCTTTGCCCGGAGTTACTCCACCTACTACATTGGTACCATACTCTATCATCTGACCAGCATGAAATGTACCTTCAGTGCCTGTAAAACCCTGCACAATTACTTTGGAATCTTTGTTAACTAATACGCTCATTTATTGCTTAAAATGGATGGCAAATCTAATTTTAAAAAAGGCACGAAACAATCTGAATTAATAGAATGGCCAACTTTTAAAAAGTTGTTATGGCTATGGATGATATTTTCTGAATACAATCAACCGAATATTCTGTTGTGTACGGGCAACCCTTGCGGTTACCCTAGCTAATATATATTTACCTAAGCCATCTGAGGTTCAACAATCTTCACCCTGTCATCTTGTTTAATGGCACCAAATCCTCCATAAACGTTCTGGATTCGGGTAAAACCATTTGCCTTTAAAATGGAACATGCGATAGACGAACGGTAACCGCCTGCACAATATATGTATTGATATTTTTCTTTATCGATATCATCCAGATTTTCCTGAAGATGAGCCAGAGTATTTAATTCGGCCCCGTCGACATAGCCGTGATCGTATTCCGAAGGTTTTCGAACATCGATGATTCCAATATTTTTTCCGTGCTTTTGCTCTAAGGATAATTCCTCAGTATCTACCGATATCAACAAATCCGTCTTTTTACCAGCACTTACCCAAGTTTCATATCCTCCCTTTAGGTAGCCGGCAATATTATCAAACCCAACACGTGCCAATCGGGTTACACTTTCCTGCTCATGACCTTCTTCCGTAACCAATATTATTTTTCGGTCGAGTTCGAACAAGGTGGCCGCCCAAATAGCGTATTGCCCGTTCAAACCAATATTGATAGAACCTGGTATAAAACCGTTTTCAAAAACCAAAGGCTCCCGGCTGTCTATAATCAATGCGCCATCCGTTTTAAAGGTCTCAAATTCACCAACCTCTAACGCTTTCATTCCATTTTGTTCTATATCGCCAAAACTGGCATAGCCATACTTATTAAGTTTGGCATCTTTAAAGAAATAATCCGGGGGTGGGGCAATACCATCCGTCACTTGTTTAATAAATTCTTCTTTGGATTGGTCGGCCATGGCATAATTGGATTCTTTTTGAATACCAATGGTGCTGAATGTTTCCTTACCCATGCTTTTGCCACAAGCTGAACCCGGGCCGTGGGCAGGGTAAATAATAACATGATTGGCCAGGGGCTTTAGTTTTGATTCTAAAGAATCGTATAAACGTGCAGCCATTTTTTCTGTGGTAAGTTCGGGATTACCGTCTAATAGGTCGGGTCTTCCCACATCTCCAACAAACAAGGTATCTCCTGTAAATACACAATGATCCTTACCCGTTTCATCTTTTAATAGAAAACATGTGCTTTCGGGTGTGTGTCCAGGGGTATGCAATGCCGTAATGGTAATATTTCCTAATTGAAAAACCTGTCCATCAGTAGCAGACACCGAATTGAACCCTGTTACGGCTTCGGGTCCGAAAACGATGGTGGCTCCGGTTGCTTTGGCCAAATCCACATGCCCCGAAACAAAATCGGCATGGAAATGGGTTTCAAACACATACTTAATGGTGTGCCTGGCCTCATTCGCTTTATCCGTATAAATCTTGTAATCGCGGATGGGATCAACGATGGCTACTTCGCCGTTACTTTCTATATAGTAGGCTGCCTGTGCCAGGCAGTTGGTATACATTTGTTCGATGTGCATTTTTTTAGGATGTTTGGAGTTAAGATGTTAAGACTTAAGATTTAGGATGAAAGATATAAGAGCTATTTGCAATTTCAACTACTAGACTTGGTGGATGGTAAATTCATAAAACTCCATAACCGGGTTGGCGAGTAATTTACGGCAAGCCTCATCGGTTTTGGTTTTGGCTTCTTCTTCGCTGGAGGCTTCTATTTCTATGGTAATATGTTTGCCTACCCTAACATTTTGCACCTGTGATAACCCTATGGATGCCATGGTTCCTGTAACGGCTTTGCCTTGAGGATCGAGTAAATTTTTGTGTGGCATTACATTTATTTCGGCTATAAATTTCATTAAGGCAAAAATACGGTAATTGGTTATAATTGAACTCCATATCTGCCAAACCTTTTTTCCATTTATAGCTAAATTGGTTATTTTTGGTACTTAAACCTTAACTGAATAAAAATGACCTTAAAGATTGGAATAACCGGGCACAGGACATTGGCTAATGCCCTGTTAAAAGAAAAAGAGCTTATTGATGCCATCACAAAAATTCTTAAGAAAAACAAAGCCCATAGCTTTGAGGCTTACTCTGCCATAGCCACCGGAGCAGATACACTTTTTGCCAAAGTAGCCTTAGAAAAATTCAATGCCAACCTTCACCTGATTCTTCCTTTTGCAAAAGAAGAATATGCCAAAGATTTTGAAGGCGAAGATTTAATAACATTTAATGATTTGTGCAAGAAAGCTATAATCATTGATGAAGTTACTAATGGAAATGACATTAAAGATGAAGAACGTAATAATGGATATTATAAGGGTGGAGTGGCCCTTGTGGACCATTGCGATGTTATTATAGCCATGTGGGATGGTAATAAAGCAGAAGGAACGGGGGGCACGGGTGATATTGTTGATTATGCAAGAAAAACCAATAAAGCACTTGTAATAATTAAAACATTACGAACAGAGCGGGAAGAAATGCAAGACCGTCTCGATCATGAGGCTATGGCATCAAAAAAAGAATTTGAAGGTTTATGGCAAAATGCCATTCTTATGGGTTTGTCTGCGGCCTT
>Ga0247843_1009694_pt1 | contig 10583 bp, 14 predicted proteins | sample LaCruzMarch2017__FD_192420 | JGI IMG/M metagenome (GOLD analysis project Ga0247843, IMG submission 192420) | Freshwater microbial communities from meromictic Lake La Cruz, Castile-La Mancha, Spain - LaCruzMarch2017_8m | ecosystem: Environmental > Aquatic > Freshwater > Lake | place: Spain...
CGATCGCGTTAGCGATCGGGTTGGAAGGCGCCGCCGCCAATTCCGGCAGCGGCATGTCGGTCTCGACGACCGCGTCGAACGCGCAGAGCTCGATGCAGGGCGCAGCATGCGTGCGCGCCATGGCGTGATTGATCACGGCGATCTTGTAGCCCGTCCGCGACAGCATGTCGGGCGGCAGGTCGGCGGCGAGACCGAACGAGCACAGGCCGTGTGCATCCGGAGCGCTGACGGTGAACACGCCGGCCGGCGCGCCTTCGTCGATGAGCGTAACGAACGCTGCGGAGTAGTGCATCGGGCGCAGGCGCGTACGGCCTGCGGCGAAACCGTGACGCCAATCCGGTGAGAGCATCACGAGGTCCATGCCTGCGCGCGGGTGGAGCGAGGCATAATCGAAACGGTTCATGCCCGGCACGAAGAGCCCGGCGAACAGGATATCGGCGGCGGTTTCCGGCGCTTCGCGCCATGCGTCATGTAATACAAGCGGTTCGGCAGCGCCGGCGGACACGACGACGCGCCCGCCGCGCGCATGGCGGGCCAGTTCGGCGACGGCGGCGGCGGGCGTCAGCGTCTTCATGGAAAATCCGGCGTGCGCTTGGCGAGGAACGCGGCTGAGCCTTCTCGGAAGTCGCCGCCCTCGAACGCATCAGCGAAGAGCGCGCGGCTCTCGTCGTTGTCGTCGACCGCGCCGTCGCGGATCATTGCTACGATGCGCTTGACCGCGCGGGCCGTGAAGCGGGAGGCTTGGGAAAGGGCGACCTCGAAAGCGTCCACTGCGGCAGCCAGATCGCTGGGCGCATGCGAAGCGTCGATCAGACCGAGGCGCAAGGCCTCCGTCGCATCGACGAACTGGCCGGTGAACAAGATGCGCTTGGCGGCGGCGGGGCCTACCGCCGCGATGAGACGGCGCGTGTCGCAGACGCCATAAGCGAGACCGAGCTTTGCCGGCGTGATGGCGAAGCGCGCATCATCGGCAGCAAAACGCAGATCGCAGCAGAGCGTCAGCGCGCACCCGCCACCCACGCACGCGCCACGGATGACGGCGAGGCTGGGCTTGGGAAAGGTTTCGAGTGCAGCCATCGCCCGCGCCATGACGGTCTGATTGGCGAGAGCAGCCTCTCGGGTGGCGTAGGTGGCCTCGAATTCGGCGATGTCGGCGCCCGCCGCGAAGTGATCGCCCGCGCCGGTGAGCACGAGCAGGCGTATCGCGTCGTCAGCCGCTGCTTCGGCCACGAGACCGGGCATGGCGCGCCACATCGCCAGCGTCACGGCGTTGCGTTTGGCGGGGCGGTTGAGCACGATCTCCGCGCGGCGACCGCTGCGGCGCAGGTATATGTCGTCGGTGTCTGCCAAGCGGCGCTCCTTGAGGACCGCTGCTGGCTTGCCCAGTCGAAGCGCGCGAAGCAAGCGAAGGCCTCGCCGTCGCCGGCTTTGCGGGCCATGGCGATAAAATGGTGGGCCATGAGGGGGAAAGTTCGAACCCGCAGGGTTCGCCAGGGCGACCGCCCGCCGGCCGGTCAGGCCGCCCCCGCGAAGGCGATGAGCGCAGCGAATGCGCCGTGAGCGATAAAATGGTGGGCCATGAGGGGGAAAGTTCGAACCCGCAGGGTTCGCCAGGGCGACCGCCCGCCGGCCGGTGAGGCCGCCCCCGCGGAGGCGATGAGCGCAGCGAATGCGCCGTGAGAGATAAAATGGTGGGCGGTGAGGGGATCGAACCCCCGACCCTCTCGGTGTAAACGAGACGCTCTACCGCTGAGCTAACCGCCCACTGCGCCCCTAATAGCTGCGCCTCCGGCGAGGACAAGGCCCGGCGCAGATCGGCTTCACCATCCGGCTTGACCGCCGATTCCGCAGGCCCTATGCCCCCCGCTTCCCTAAGCGGGTGTAGCTCAGTTGGTTAGAGCGCCGGCCTGTCACGCCGGAGGTCGCGGGTTCGAGCCCCGTCACTCGCGCCATTCCCAGGTCATCTGCCGAACGGCCCGCGAAACGCGGAAAACCCCGCAGCGGGCGCTGCGGGGCTCTCGGTCGTTGAGGCGTTGAGGCGTTGAGGCGTTGAGGCGTTCAGATCAGCGCGAGGCGACCACGATCCCGCCGGGCGACCGCTGGCCAAGTGCGGCCGTCAGGTAGGGCTTGTCGATCCGGGCGACCGTGCGGCGCATGGTCTCGGCGACACAGGCGCGTTCGAGGCGGCGGCCCACCAGGGTGTTGTCGCCCGTGTCGCAGGCCTTGGCGACCGCTCGGGAGAGGACGCCGGCGAAGCGTTCTGCGCCGCGGGGGCTGTCGAGATTGAAGTCCGCGCTGCTGATCTGAACCGAGATCTGGCTGTAGCCGCCGCGGTGGACGGTGGTTTCCTTTGCGGTAGCGGGTGCGGCGACGGCGAGGGCGGCCAGCGCGCCGAGCGCGGCGATTAGCTTGCGGGTCATGGCGGTTGCTCCTGGGTTTGCGTCGGTCTGGGCTCCGGCGACGCACCACGTATGGGCGGACCCGGTGCAGGCCGCCGTTACCCCGGTCACAGGCCGAACCGGGCCCGTCGGCGACCACCGTTCGCAGGCGCAGCACGGTTGCCACGCCCCCCGAGCAGAATTACGAGGGGCGTTAGGAGTTTCCGCCCGCCGAATTGCGCCTGAGAGTCGCGCCGAAAAGGATCGCCCCGTCATGCAGGGACTGCTGATCGAATACCTGCCGATCGTGATTTTTATGGCCATCGCCGCGGTGATGGGTTTGGGCTTCATGGCGGCCGCCTGGACGTTCGCGCCGAAGAGCCCCGACAAGGAAAAGAACTCCGCCTACGAGTGCGGCTTCAATGCGTTCGACGATGCGCGCATGAAGTTCGACGTGAAGTTCTACCTCGTCTCGATCCTCTTCATCATCTTCGACCTCGAAGTGGCGTTCCTGTTTCCGTGGGCGATCACGCTTGGAGAGGGTTCGGTCTTTGCGTTCTGGTCGATGATGGCGTTCCTCGGCGTGCTCGCCGTCGGCTTTGTTTATGAATGGAAGAAGGGCGCCCTCGAATGGGATTGACGCCAGCAGGAGCGGCCGGACGCGCAGGCGTCGAGGGCGGATTTCCGGTGAAGCCGGACGATCCTTTTTACACGGGCCTATCAAACGAGTTGGCGGACAAAGGTTTTCTTGTCGCCGCAGCAGACGATCTGATCACATGGGCGCGCACGGGCTCGCTGATGTGGATGACGTTCGGCCTCGCGTGCTGCGCGGTCGAGATGATGCACATGTCGATGCCGCGCTATGACGCCGAGCGTTTCGGTTTCGCGCCACGCGCGTCTCCGCGTCAGTCCGACGTGATGATCGTCGCCGGCACCTTGACCAACAAGATGGCTCCGGCGTTGCGCAAGGTTTACGACCAGATGCCCAATCCGCGCTACGTGATCTCGATGGGATCATGCGCGAACGGCGGCGGTTACTACCACTACAGCTACGCCGTCGTGCGCGGTTGCGACCGCGTCGTGCCGGTGGACATCTACGTGCCGGGCTGCCCTCCGACGGCCGAAGCGCTGCTCTACGGCGTGCTCGCGCTGCAGAAGAAGATCCGCCGCGAAGGAACGGTTGAACGATGACCGAAACGGTAAAGCCGCTCACGCCGCTGGAAGAGCTGGCGATGCACGTCACAGGCGCCATGGGCGGCGCCGTCGAGAACACCGTGATCGCCTTCGGGGAGCTCACGCTCGAAGTGAAAGCCGATCAGATCATCCCGCTGTTGATCTTTCTCAGGGACGACCCGCGGTGCCTGTTCACGACGCTCGTCGACCTGTGCGGCGTGGACTACCCCGAGCGCCCGCAGCGTTTCGACGTGGTCTATCATCTGCTCTCGATGCGCCGGAACAAGCGCGTCCGCCTGAAGATCCGCACCGACGAAGCGACGCCGGTGAAGTCCGTCGTCAGCATCTATCCCGCCGCCGACTGGTTCGAGCGCGAGGCGTTCGACATGTACGGCATCCAGTTCGCCGGCCACCCGGACCTGCGCCGTCTGCTGACGGACTACGGCTTCCAAGGTTTCCCGCTGCGCAAGGAATTTCCACTCACCGGCCATGTGGAAGTCCGCTACGACCCTGAACAACAGCGCGTGGTATACGAGCCCGTGAAGCTGCCGCAGGCCTACCGGAATTTCGACTTCCTCTCGCCGTGGGAAGGCATGAACGAGATATTGCCGGGCGATGAGAAGGCGAAGGGCTGAGACCATGGCTGACGACGCAACTAATCTCCCCACGGCGCTTAATGAAGAGAAGCGCACGTTCACCATCAACTTCGGCCCTCAGCATCCCGCCGCGCACGGCGTGCTGCGTCTGGTGCTCGAACTCGACGGGGAGGTCGTCGAACGCGTCGATCCGCATATCGGTCTGCTGCATCGCGGCACCGAGAAGCTGATCGAGTACAAGACCTACCTGCAGGCGCTGCCCTATTTCGACCGTCTCGATTACGTCGCGCCGATGAACCAGGAGCACGCGTTCTGCCTGGCGATCGAGAAGATGCTGGGTATCGAAGCGCCGCGCCGCGCGTCGATCATCCGCGTGCTCTATTCGGAAATCGGTCGCATCCTCAGCCACCTCCTCAACGTCACCACGCAGGCTATGGACGTGGGCGCGCTCACGCCGCCGCTGTGGGGCTTTGAGGAACGTGAATCGCTGATGATCTTCTACGAGCGCGCCTCGGGAAGCCGTCTGCACGCCAACTATTTTCGCCCCGGCGGCGTCCACCAGGATCTGCCGCCGCAGCTCGTCGCCGACATCGCCAAATGGGCGGAGAAATTTCCGAAGGCGCTCGACGACATCGAAAGCCTGCTCACCGGCAATCGCATCTTCAAGCAGCGCAATGTCGATATCGGTGTGGTGACGGCCGAAGACGCCTACGCGTGGGGCTTTTCGGGCGTTATGGTGCGTGGGTCGGGCCTTGCGTGGGATCTGCGCCGCGCGCAGCCCTATGAAATCTACAACGAACTCAAGTTCCGCATTCCCGTCGGCAAGAACGGCGACTGCTACGACCGCTATCTGTGCCGCATGGACGAGATGCGGGAGAGCAATGAGATCATCAAGCAGTGCTGCGCACTGCTGGCGACGACGCCGGGCCCGGTGATGCCTGAACGCTCGAAGGTGGCGCCGCCGCGTCGCGCTGAGATGAAGAACTCGATGGAAGCGCTTATCCATCACTTCAAGCTCTACACCGAAGGCTTCCACGTCGGCCCCGGCGAAGTGTATGCGGCAGTCGAAGCGCCGAAGGGCGAGTTCGGCGTCTATCTCGTCGCCGACGGCACGAACCGGCCCTACCGCGTGAAGATCAAGGCGCCCGGTTTCCCGCACCTGCAGGCGATGGATTATCTCTGCAAGGGCCACATGCTGGCGGACGTGTCCGCCATTCTCGGCTCGCTGGATATCGTGTTCGGGGAAATCGACCGTTGACGCCGCATGACGTCGTGCAAGCCCAACTCGACGCCTACAACGCGCAGGATCTCGATCGTTTCTGCGCCTGCTACGCGCCCGATTGCCTTATCGCCGATCTCAATGGCGCCGTGCAGCAGAGCGGCCTCGCCGAAATCCGCGCGCGCTATGAGAAGGCGTGGGCGCAATTTCCGCTGAATCGCGCGATGGCGTTGAGCCGTATCGTCGTCGGCGACACAGTCATCGACCACGAGCGTGTGACGCGCGCGCCGGACGGGGAAACCTTCGAGGTCGCCGCGATCTACACCATCCGCGAGGGGCTTATCGCGCGCGTCGACTTCGCGCGCTGACAGCGCCGGAGGTCCACCTCTATCTCTGGATCGAGGCCGCCGTCATGGCCGCGATCTTCGCGGCGTTCCTCATCCAGGCCTTCGTGCTCTTCAAGCCTGAGAACACCGAGCACAATCGGTTCCGCGTGCGGGTCGGCGCGATCCTGCAGGGGCTCGTCGTCGGCGGGCTCGTGGGGCTCGTCCTGCTGCCGCTTCGACTGAGTTTTCCCGTGCCGGGAATCCCCGGGCCGGGAATCCCCGGGCCGGAAATCCCCGGGCCGGAAATCCCCGGGCCGGAAATCCCCGGGCCGGAAATCCCCGGGCCGGCGGCGGTGGCGTCGACGGCCGTTCTGCCCGCCTTCCTGCTGATCCTCGTCGTGCGGCAGGGGCTGCTCGCGCGCGTGCCGGTGGTGGGGCGCGATGTGCGGCCGCACAGGCAGGCCGCGCTCAAGTACGGCATCGACCTCGCCCGCACCCCCCCCGCGCGCCTGCAGCGCATGGAGACAAAGCAACGCGCCGAGGCGCCGACAGACGCTTGACGCGGGCCCGGCTTCGCACGATCGCAAGCGCATGCGCCGCGTCCCCGATCCGCCCCACGTCGTCGTCCAGCGTCTCACCGACGCCTTCAACAAGCAGGACCTCGATGCCGTGAGCCTCTGCCTCGCCGCCAATTGCGTGGTCGCCAATCATGGCGGGGAAACCGTGCAGGTCGGCGCGCCCGCCATCTGCGCGCAATACGCGGCGGCCTTCGAGGAGCGCCCCAAGGCGCGCATCAGCCTCATGGGCCGCATGGTGCAGGGCCACAAGGTCGTCCAGCACGAGGCGGTCAATCGGGGCCTGACCAGCGCCGACCGTCGGATCGCCATCTACACCGTCGCCGGGGAAAAGGTGACGCGCGTGGAGTTTCTGCGCTGAGACGGTTGGTCCCGTGACAACACCGGCCGGGCGCTGCTATCGCAAGCCCGTCAGATTCACGGGATTGCTCATGTCCGTCCGCCGTCTCGCCGCCGATCAGCCGGCGTCCTTCGCCTTCCGACCCGAAACGCTGGAAACGGCGAAATGGTGGATCGCGAAGTATCCGGGCGACCGCAAGCAGTCCGCCGTGATCCCGATCCTGTGGCTGATCCAGAAGCAGGAAGGCTGGGTCTGCGAACCCGCGATCCGCACGCTCGCCGAAATGCTGGAGATGCCGGTCATTCGCGTGCTCGAAGTCGCGACGTTCTACACGATGTTCCACCTCGCGCCGGTCGGTAAGCACCATCTGCAGCTGTGCGGCACGACGCCGTGCGTGCTGCGCGGCGCAGAGGATCTGAAGAAGGTCTGCAAGAGCCGCATCGGCGGGAAGTTCGAGATCAGCGCCAAGGGCCTGAGCTGGGAAGAAGTGGAATGCCTCGGCGCCTGCGTGAATGCGCCCGTCGTCGCCATTGACGACTACTATCACGAAGACCTGTCGTGCGATGAACTCGAGAAGCTCATCGACGCGCTGGAGCGTGGCGAGAAGATTGCGCCCGGCAGCGCGCGTGGACGCCAGACCTCGGCGCCGGAAAGCGGCGCGCTGACGCTGAACGATCCCGCGCTCTACGACGGCTCGCTCGCGAAACCGCTGAACCTGCCGAACCTGCCCGAAAAGGCGACGTGACGCGCGATGTCGAGTGATCCCACGCCCCCGCCGAAAAGCCCCCGCATCCCGCAACCGATCGCGCTCGGCGGCGGCTGGCGGTTCGTGCACGTGGTGGCGGCCGCGGGCTTCGCCGGCGCAGGCATCTATCGCACCGTCGTGCAGGGCGCGCCGCTGACGGAGGCCGGCGTCGTCGTCTGCGCGCTGGGCGCTGTGTGGTTTGCGGTGCGCGCGGTGCTGTCGTTCAGAGCAAAGCCATGAGCGAGATCCCGCGTCTCGATACCCCCGAGGGCCTCGCCGCGTATCGCCGCGAGTTGAAAGGCGTCGCCCAGCCGTGGCGCTATGGGGGCCTCGCGCTCATCGTGCTCGGCGCCCTCCTCGGCGGCGTCGACCGCTACACCGACACGCCCATGCCGTCGTGGACCACCACCGCCATCTTCGCGCTCTTCATCGTCGGCTGGCTGATGATGATGGTCGCCATCGTGCAGCGCACGATGCATCACCGTCGGCGTCTCGCCGGCGATACAAAGCCCGGGAAATCTTGATGCTCGCCGACACAGACCGCATTTTTCTCAATCTCTACGGCGCGAAGGGCGCGGACCTTGAGTCGGCGAAAAAGCGCGGCGCGTGGAACGGCACTGCGGACATGATCTCCGCAGGGCGCGACTGGATCATCACGCAGGTGAAGGCATCGGGTCTGCGCGGTCGCGGCGGCGCGGGTTTTCCCACGGGCCTAAAATGGTCTTTCATGCCCAAGCAGGTGGGCGATCGTCCGCACTTCCTGGTCGTCAACGCCGACGAGTCCGAGCCCGGCACCTGCAAGGATCGCGACATCATGCGTCACGATCCGCACCTGCTCATCGAAGGGGCCCTGATCGCCTCCTTCGCGATGCACGCGCACGCCTGCTACATCTATCTGCGCGGCGAGTACGTGGCCGAACGCGAGGCGATGGAGAAGGCGGTGAAGGAGGCCTATGAGGCCAAGCTCATCGGCAAGAACAACATCCACGGCTGGGACTTCGACTGCTACATCCACCACGGCGCCGGCGCCTATATCTGCGGCGAGGAAACAGCGCTGCTGGAGAGCCTCGAAGGGAAAAAGGGCCAGCCGCGCCTGAAGCCGCCGTTCCCGGCGAACTCCGGCCTCTATGGCTGCCCCACCACCGTGAACAATGTGGAATCTATCGCCGTAGCGCCGACCATCATCCGGCGCGGCGCGAAATGGTTCGCGGGCATCGGCCGCCCGAACAACACCGGCACGAAAGTGTTCTGCGTCTCCGGCCACGTGAACCAGCCGTGCAATGTCGAAGAGGCGATGAGCATTCCGCTGCGCACGCTTCTGGAAGAGCATTGCGGCGGCGTGCGCGGCGGCTGGGGCAACCTGAAGGCCGTCATTCCGGGCGGCTCGTCGGTGCGCATGATCACCGCGGCGATGGCCGAAGAAGCGCTGATGGATTTCGATTCGCTCTCGGCGATGAAGTCGGGCCTCGGCACCGCAGCCGTCATCGTCATGGATCAATCCACCGACGTCGTGCGCGCCATCGCGCGCATCGCCTATTTCTACAAGCATGAAAGCTGCGGCCAGTGCACGCCGTGCCGTGAAGGCACGGGCTGGATGTGGCGCGTGCTGGAACGCATGGCGCGCGGGGAAGCGGAGCACTCCGAAATCGATCTGCTGCTCGACGTCGCAGGACAAGTGGAAGGTCACACCATCTGCGCACTCGGCGACGCCGCCGCATGGCCGGTGCAGGGCCTCATCCGCCACTTCCGCCACGAGATCGAGGAGCGCATCGACCGCTACCGCGCGGCGAAGGGCATTCACCAGGTCAAGATGGTCGCGGCGGAGTAGATAAAGCGAGCGCCCTTCACCGTCGTTGTCTACGCGGGGATGGCGCCGTTGCTGCTCATGCGCGATGCAGTGGCGAATTTCGACAAAGTGGTGAAGGCCCTATCGCGCGTTTGCCGAACAACACAGTCGCCCCAGGCGCCGTGGTCATGGTGATCGCGGAGACGATTGCGCTTAGCACGTCTTCTCTCGCACCCGTCGCCGAAGCTGCAGACACGTCATGACGATCGAAACGGGTGCGCGGACCCCTGAATCTATTTGGGGCCCGCAGTTTCAGGCGCTACGCGCGAGATGCTTCGGAGTCTGGCGTTGCGAGCGCTTCGCGGGGCATAGCCCCGCGCTCCAACTCGCCAAGGCCGGACACGCTATTTCGTCACCGTGGTCGCGAACGCGGTCGCATCCTCCAGCGTCGACGCGCGGCCCCGCAGAGGATCCCCGCATGATCGACGCCGGGATATACCTTCACTTGCGCCTGTGCGCCCGCAGCGCTCAGCTCGCGGCCGAGACGTTCGGAATTGCTCAGGCGGACCCGCGTGTCGGCATCGCCGTGCAGCAGCAGCGCCGGCGGCGCGTCGGCCCGCACAAAGGTCACCGGCTGCACGGCGTCGGGTTCAGCGTAACGACCGAAGGCTTCGCGCAGCACGCCTTTCTCGTTCGGATCGAACTTGTAGGGCCCTGCGAGGCCGACGACGCCACGGATCGCCGTGCGCGGCACGTCGGCGCGGTCGAGGAAGCGACGGTCCAGCGCAACCATCATCGCGATATGGGCGCCCGCTGAATGCCCCATCAGCACGATGCGTTCGCGATCGCCGCCGAACCGCGCAGCGTTGCGATGCGCCCAGGCTGTTGCTGCGGCCGCATCCTCAACGAAGGCCGGAAACGGGTCCTCCGGCGCGAGGCGATAGTCGGGGACCACGACGACGAAGCCTTTCGCCGCCAGCGCGCGCGCGGCCCACGCATAGTCCTGCCGCCGCCCGGAGTTCCATGCGCCGCCATAGAGAAAGACGATCACGGGCTGCCTGGCGTCCGGCGCAGCGGGGTAGACGTCGAGCTTGCGGCGGGGGCCGTCGCCGTAGGCGATCGCGCGGGTCATCGGCGCCTGTAGAGCGTCCTTCGACGCGACCGTGTTGAACAGAGCGATCGGCGAGCAGGCGGCGGCGAAGAGGGCGAGCATGACGGCGACCCAGGGGGGCATGGCGATTTTCCAATGGCGAACCTCTGCGGTACGAATGAGGACTGCTTTGGGATGCAATGCACATGAGCGATCGACACTTCCTGCTCCTCTACGACTTGGCGCCGGACTATCTCGAACGGCGGGGAACCTATCGGGCGGCGCATCTTGATCTGGCCCGGGCGGCCGTGACGCGCGGGGAACTCGTGCTCGGCGGCGCGCTTGCGGAGCCGGC
>Ga0247843_1009699_pt1 | contig 10578 bp, 11 predicted proteins | sample LaCruzMarch2017__FD_192420 | JGI IMG/M metagenome (GOLD analysis project Ga0247843, IMG submission 192420) | Freshwater microbial communities from meromictic Lake La Cruz, Castile-La Mancha, Spain - LaCruzMarch2017_8m | ecosystem: Environmental > Aquatic > Freshwater > Lake | place: Spain...
TGGACAAGGAAAAGCCATTCAGTTAGCCACCAACTCCCCGTACTCACATTGTGGAATTCTGTTCAGAGAAAATAACGAATGGATGGTTTTTGAAGGAGTACAACCAGTCAAAAAGACTAAACTTTCTGAATGGATTCATCGAGGTGATGGTCAGCACTATGTAAGTAAACGGCATATGGATGCCGCTTCCTTATTAACTAAGGAGGTGAAAGAAAAAATGAAAGAAGAGGCGAAAAAACTGTTGGGAAAGAATTACGATTTAACCTTTGAATGGAATGACGACCGCATCTACTGTTCAGAGCTGGTGTATAAAATATATCAGCGGGGTGCCGGACTTTCTGTTGGTACATTGCAAAAATTGAAGGATTTTAACTTAAATTCTCCAGTGGTTGGTGCTAAACTAAAGGAACGATACGGAAAGAACATCCCGCTGAATGAAACGGTAATTTCTCCGGGAGCAATTTTTGCTGACAGTAACTTGGTAGAAATTTTAAGCGAATAAAAAAATCCCTCCGAAGAGGGATTCAAACAAAACAACCAATCAAAACCAATTAATATTCAGTAACCACCTGGTGCTGGTCCATTAATTTCCTCAAATTGATGAGTGCATAGCGCATGCGACCTAAGGCCGTATTAATGCTGATGTCCTCCATTTCTGAAATTTCTTTAAACGATAAATCTTGATATAAGCGTTGATAAATAATTTCCTTTTGAGCGGCGGGTAATTTATCCAAGAAACGAACGACTTGGGTTTCTAATTCTTCCTTACAGGTAATCTGAAGCACATTTAAATCGTCATTGGACAAGCGACTAAATACAGAATAATCTTCAGATGCAGAGCGGGTTTCAGAAAGGAATCTCACCTTTTTATTCTTACGGAATCCATCGATAATCAAGTTGTGGGCGATCCGCAAAACCCACGGTAAAAATTTCCCCTCTTCGTTGTAATTTCCACCTTTGAGGGTAAGAATCACCTTCATGAAGGTATCTTGAAAATAATCATTCGCCAGCTCAGGATCTTTAATTTTAGATAAAATAAATCGGTAAACACGGTCTTTGTGGCGCGTGATTAACAATTCAAACGCTTTTTCGTTTCCGTTAACATACAGCTTTACTAGCTCTTGATCTCCTAATGATAGTATCGACATAATTTACAGTTAATCCAAGAATTTGGGGTTAAGTAAATTTGGTGTCTATAGGCGAGCTTGTTTAGATTTGTAAAACGTAAAAGTAAAGATTTCTTGTGTAAATAGCTAGTCAATTAACTTTTCATTACTTTCATTGAAAATTCATTGGGTTATGTCGAATAATGTATTTTGGATCGGACTAGTCACCTTACTTGGATTTCCAATACTTGGATATTTCTTGAGCTATGGCATTGATTTTACGCATGTGGTCGAATTTCTTAAGCTACCCTCATTTACCATAATCCCTATAGGTTACGGACTCATGTTTGGATTTTCTTACGCCTTCCTTGCCCTACTATTTATGGATGCCCCCATATTTGATTCCTTAGGAAACCGCATGGAACAGCTCATTAAACAACTTAAGCTTACCGTAGTTAAAGGCTTGTTTTTATCGGTTTGTGCAGGCGTTGGAGAAGAATTATTGTTTAGAGCCTCCATTCAACCCTACCTGGGAATTTGGATTACCTCCATCCTATTTGTTGCCATTCATGGCTACCTAAACCCATGGAACTGGAAGTTTAGTTTATATGGGGTCATTATTCTCCCCTTTATCATTTTACTCTCTTATGGCTATGAACTGTTTGGACTGTGGTTCGCCATCATGGCACACACCGCCTATGACGCGGTACTGTTTACGAGCATCGTCAACCATAAAGACTAACTAACTTTGATCAGATAGCCCGTGCTTTTTCTTAATTTTACAGCGTGAAATCGTTTCGGTCGCCTTTTTTACTTGGATATTTGCTTGTGTTGAGCGCTTGCCTCTTGACCTTGTTTCTTACCGAAAAAATTCCACTTCAACTCGCCACGAATCAATTACACCAGCCCGTTTTTGATGCGATTATGCCATACCTAACGATGCTCGGAGATGGAATTTTCGTTCTTTTACTCGGTGTAGTATGCTTGCTTTTCGTTAATCGCAGCACCGGATGGTTAATCATTCTTAGCTACTTATTTTCTTCATTGATTGTTCAATTCAGCAAACATGTCCTTTTTCCAGACGCCATGCGTCCCTATTTTTACATGAAAGCCATTCCAAGTTTTCATGCCATTTCAGGTTTCCTTTACTATGAATACCATAGTTTTCCATCCGGACATACCGCCAGTGCCTTCGCGCTCGCGACCTTATTGAGTTTTTCAGTTAAAAACAAACCCATCGCTTCCATTGGTTTATTGGGTGCAGCTTGTCTTGTGGGTTTCTCAAGAACCTATCTTTCACAGCATTTTCTGGTGGATGTATGCGCAGGTTCACTCATTGGCGTATCCAGCGCATACCTGCTACGGGCGGCTATACCCGCCACATGGTTCAACACGCAAACCCCTTATCTAAAAAGATGAACAATAAAACCATAGGAATTGCAATCGGGGTATGCATCCTTCTGTTTGTTCCCTTTCTTGGCAGTGTTCATCTCTTTGATTGGGACGAAATTAATTTTGCGGAATGTGCACGAGAAATGGTTACGAGTGGAAACTATTCCACCGTCACCATTGACTATCTTCCCTTCTGGGAAAAACCCCCCTTATTCATCTGGATGCAGGCGATTTCCATGAAAATTTTCGGAATCAACGAATTCGCGGCGCGCTTTCCGAATGTAGTTGCTGCCTTATTCACCATCCTCACCTTAATTTACCATGGAACTCAACACCAAAATCGAAAATTCGGATATTGGTGGGCTGCCTTTTACCTCGGTTCTTTTTTACCGAACATGTACTTCCATTCCGGAATTATTGATCCTTGGTTTAACTTATTTATTTTTAATTCCATCGCCTTTTATTACCTCGGAACAACGAAACAACGGATTCATGAATTTCTTTATGCAGGGCTGTTCGCCGGACTTGCCGTAATGACCAAAGGTCCGGTAGCTATACTGCTGATCGGTGCGTCGGTTTTCTTATTTCATCTGTTAACCAAATTCAAATCCTTTCCAAAGTTCAAGTTTATTTCAGTTACACTGATCGCTACGCTAATCATCAGTTTGTTATGGTTCTTTTTACTTTGGATTAGTGGAAATAAAGCCATCATTACCCAATTTTTGGAATATCAAGTACGCCTATTCCAAACGAAAGATGCTGGGCACGGAGGCCCAATCTATTACCATTGGCTTGTATTATTGCTCGGCTGTTTTCCCGCCTCCTTCTTTGCCCTTGGCAGTTTCTTCCAAAAGGATAGCTATACCAATCCATTCAATAAATTGGTACTCATTTCAGGACTATTCACGCTGATCCTATTTTCAATCGTTCAAACGAAAATTATTCATTACTCTTCGTTTTGTTACTTCTTCATTACATATTTTGCAGCCTTATCCATTTCACAATCGGAAAAACCAATCCGTAGAAGCACCTGGTCTACCCTCAGTTACCTTTTACTCATTTCAATAGGGCTAGGAATCCTCGTTTACATCCAGGTGTTTGGAGAAGGAATCACCCAACTTATTACCATCAAGGATCCGTTCGCATTAGCCAATTTAAGTGCGGAAGAACCATGGGGTGTTATAGATTTTACCTCCGTGGGTATTTGGATTAGTGCAGCTTTGGTGTGTATTTATTTCATTCGTACGCAACGAATTCAACAAGCGATACAAACCTTGTTAATTGCGGTGCCGATTGGTATTCTTTGCATCCAAGCCACCATGTTACCACACATTGAACAATACACCCAGCGTGCAGCAATCACCTTTTATAAAAGCCAAGCACCAAAGAATGTGTATTTAATCCCCCTTGGATTTAAATCCTATGCGCATTTATTTTACGGGCAAATTAAACCGCATCAAAATAATAATCGATTCAACGAAGCGTGGATTTGTTCCGATTCAACTGATTTACCCGTATACTTTGTGGCGCGAATTCCTATGCATGAAAACTATTTGAAAGCCTACCCTAACCTCAAGAAATTATACATGAAAAACGGTTTTGTTTTTCTCGCTCAAAAAAAGAACTTAAGTTTGAAATCTAAAGATAAATAATAGCATGCCACATATTTCAGAAAAAGCTCAAATCGTCCCTGCATCGCCAATTCGTAAGTTGGTTCCCTTTGCGGAAGCGGCCAAAAAATCAGGCAAAACCGTATTCCATTTAAACATTGGTCAACCCGATATTCAAACGCCAGATGCTGCCTTAGATGCCATCCATAATTTTAATGAGAAGGTACTAGAATATAGTCATTCGGCGGGTATTGAAAGTTATCGTGTTAAACTTTCCGCCTCCTATAAAGCACAAGGTATTCCTGTTGAAACTGAAGATATTCTCATTACCACCGGAGGATCAGAAGCCTTGATTTTCGCGTTTCTATGCACCTGTAATCCAGGCGATGAAGTGATTATCCCTGAACCATTTTATGCAAACTACAACAGCTTTGCGGTAACCGCTGGAGTGAAGGTTGTTCCAGTAACTTCCAACATAGAGGATGGCTTTGCCCTACCTGCCATGAAGGAAATTGAAGCGAAAATAACGCCGCGAACTAAAGGTATTGTTATCTGTAATCCGGGCAATCCAACAGGATATTTATACTCCAAAGCTGAATTGGAAGCTTTGGCAGCGATTGTAAAAAAGCATGACTTGTTCCTCTATGCAGATGAAGTGTACCGTGAATTCTGCTACGATGGCGCTCAACCGCATTCGGTATTAAATTTACCTGGGCTGGAAGAACATGTATTGATGATCGATTCCGTTTCAAAACGGTATTCCATGTGTGGTGCACGCATCGGTGCGCTCATTAGCAAGAATAAAGAAGTGATGGCCGCAGCCCTTAAGTTTGGTCAAGCACGACTCTCTCCGCCCACCATTGACCAAGTAGCTGCAGAGGCGGCCCTTTATACGCCACAATCCTATTTTGATGAAGTGGTAGATGAATACGTGGCGCGCAGAAACATTATGGTGGACGGCTTGAACGCTATACCCGGCGTATTTTGTCCGAAACCAAAAGGAGCATTTTATTGCGTGGCGCGATTCCCTGTGGACGATGCCGAAAAATTCTGTCAATGGTTATTAGAGTCCTTCTCTTTTGAAGGACAAACCGTCATGATGGCGCCTGCCAATGGGTTCTACTCTACCCCGGGTGCTGGGAAAAATGAAGCACGAATTGCCTATGTCTTAAATCAAGATGCGCTACGAAAGGCGGTAGATTGCTTGCGTGTGGCATTAGAAGAATATCCAGGAACTATCCGATGAACACCGTTGGGGAATATATAGATTCCATAGAAGAAGGTCCGAGAAAGGAGGTATTCCTTGAATTTAGAGCGGTCATCGCTTCCAACCTACCTGAGGGCTTTGAAGAAACTATGAACTATGGGATGATTGGGTATGTAGTTCCGCATGCCTTGTATCCAAAGGGCTATCATTGTTCCCCAGAACTGCCTTTACCCTTTGTGAATTTGGTCATTCGAAAAGACATCATCACCTTTTACCACATGGGCTTGTATGCGGATCCTGCGATGTTGGCCTGGTTTGAAACGGAATACGTAAAAGAAACCGGTAAAAAACCCGACATGGGAAAAAGCTGTATACGATTTAAGAAGACCACCCCGATTCCCTTTACCTTGATCGGCGAATTGATGCAAAAAATTTCACCTGCACAATGGATTGAACGCTACGAAGCGGCGTTTGTGAAGAAATAAAAATACCGGAATGTGTGAAGTGCTGAGTTGAACGTGCTGTAAATTACTTTATAGATCGCAACAATCCAAAGATAGTTTTTAAAATTTCTTCGGTAAGTCCGAATAAAATCATTCCCATTTATTAAATCAACTCGTATATTCGTACATACACTACAAACCTGCGCTTATACAACCAAATCGGTGTGCTTGAGGAAGGTTTATGGCGGGTATAAACTAGTTACAGGAAAGCGTAGGGCGACAGTTCAACCATCAAAATTTGTGCTGACATCGGACGATAAGATACACCAAAACTCATCCATCAATGGACTGTATAGACTGTTGAAAATTCGGGAGACAAAAAGGACTTTATTAGTAATTTATTTGCGAACTTACAACTTTAATTTTGACAACGATATAAATGAAAACAAAAGAGAAAATAAGCATAGATGAGTTTGATGGCAAACGTTTTCAAATTCGACTTATCGAACCAAAGGACGACAAGAAAGCTGTATTAACTCACTATCTACACAACATTCATAACGGAGTTTCAAAGCATTACAAAAAGGATGCTTTGAAAGTCTTAAAAGAATATGTTGAATATAAAGAGCAAGATGAAAATATTTCAATGGTTGCTGAAGATGCATTACAACAACTTCTTTTTGAAGTTGAAAACGTCCCTTTTCCAACACCCGACAATTATACTTTTAAATTTATAGATCTTTTTGCAGGTATTGGTGGCTTTAGACTTGCAATGCAAAACTTGGGTGGAAAGTGTGTCTTTACAAGCGAGTGGGACAAAGAAGCACAGAAAACATATCGAGCAAATTTTGGAGAAATTCCTTTTGGCGACATAACAAAACCACAAGTAAAAAATTACATACCCGACAACTTTGATTTATTGTGTGCAGGGTTTCCTTGCCAAGCATTTTCAATTGCCGGAAAGCGTGGAGGTTTTGACGACACAAGAGGAACGCTATTTTTTGACGTTGCAGAAATAATTAAAAAACATAAACCTAAAGCAATCTTTTTAGAAAATGTAAAAGGTTTAAGAAGCCACGACAAGGGCAAGACACTTGAAACAATCTTAAATGTTTTACGCAACGACCTTGACTATTTTGTTCCTGAACCGCAAGTAATAAACGCAAAGGAGTTTGGCGTTCCTCAACATCGTGAACGAATTTACATTGTTGGTTTTCGCAAGGACACAGGAATAACAACATTTGAATATCCGAAGCCAACAAACAAAAAAGTAAAATTTGCAGACATAAAAGAAAAAAAAGTTCCTGCAACGAAATACTTTTTATCAACCCAATATGTGCAGACTTTAGTAAATCACAAAGCAAGACACGAAGGAAAAGGAAACGGTTTCGGCTATGCAATAATTCCCGATGACGGAATTGCAAACGCAATAGTAGTAGGCGGTATGGGACGAGAAAGAAATTTAGTTTACGACCACAGAATTACAGATTATACTCCTACAACTCACATAAAAGGGACTGTAAATCGCGAAGGCATCCGTAAAATGACACCAAGAGAATGGGCAAGGCTTCAAGGTTTTCCCGACAAATATGTAATTCCTGTTGCTGACGCATCAGCTTACAAGCAATTCGGCAACTCCGTTGCCGTGCCTGCAATTCAGGCAACAGCAAAGAAAATTTTAGAACTAATAGGAATTACAAATGCTAACAGGAAATAAAGGAGAATGGAGTGAAATATATGCTTTGTTCAAGCTACTTGGTGACAAACAATTATTTGCAGGAGATGCAGACTTAAATAAAGTTGAAGAACTCTTTTACCCAATCATAAAAATCATTCGCAACGAAAGTGGCGAACATTATGAATATGAAATAAACGGAGACTTAGTAATAATATCAGGAGGAAAAGAAAAGTTAAGAATCCCTGTAAAGACATTTACAGAGCAAGCTTCAAAATTACTAACTAAAATAAAAGGAGAAAAAGGAACATTTGGCATTCCCGAAGTTGAGGCATTTATGACATCAATAAATTGTCAAACACTAAAAGCAAAATCAACTTCAAAAACAGATATTCGTATTGTTATTCACGACCAGCGAATAAACCAAACAGCAGAATTGGGTTTTAGTATAAAATCTCAAGTTGGTAATGATTCAACAATTTTAAACGCAGGTAAAACTACCAATTTCATTTATCAAATTTTGGGATTTAAACCAACGTCAAAAGAAATCAAAGCAATTAATGAAATTGACACCAAGAGTAAAATCAAAGACAGAATCGAAGCAATTAAAAAGCAAGGTGGAAAATTCAAATTTGCGACTCTTGAAAACAGTGTTTTCAAAAATAATTTAGTCCTTATTGACAGTTTACTTCCAAACATTGTGGCCGAAATTGTCAAGACCTTTTTCACAACAACATTAAGTTCAATAAAAGACCTTACAGAAAGCATCAATAAAGCAAATCCGTTGGACTACGACACTCAATTTGCACATACATTTTATGATTACAAAATAAAACGCTTTTTGACTGATGTAGCTTTAGGAATGACACCTTCCAAAGTTTGGACAGGTATTTATGATGCAACAGGTGGGTATTTAATTGTAAAGGAAAACGGAGACGTTTTGTGTTATCATATTTACAACAGAAATCAATTTGAAGACTATTTATTCGCTAATACAAAACTTGAAACAGCAAGTAGCACAAGACACGAATTTGGTAAATTATACGAGGATAATGGACAGTTTTATTTCAAACTAAACTTACAAATTAGGTTCAAGTAAACAACACCACGACAACAGTTAATATGAACGGAAACACCACGCCCGAAAAAACGCCAGCCTGTAACACGGGTTTGGCAAAAGTGGCGGTTCAGTGCTCCGCAGACACATTTGTGGTTAATCAAAGTTTGGTTCTCCGCATCAACATTTGTGGTGAAAATCGCCACCTTCGCCAAGCCCGAAACCGTTACCAGTAACAATATGACGACAATGAAACATACGATATTAATTTTGACCTTAGCAGTTTTTAGACTGACGAGTAGCGCACAAAAACAGAACTTTGAAATTCGAGACGACTTTAAAAAGTATTATGACAAATTTAGCGTTGAAGGTTCATTTGTTCTTTATAACCAAAAACAGGACAAATACATTTTCTACAACAAAGAGCAATCCAAGCAGACCTTTTCACCAGCTTCAACTTTTAAAATTTGTAACTCTCTAATCGGACTTGAAACAGGAGTTATAAAAGACGAGAATTTTGTAATTCCATGGGACAGTGTAGTTCGACAAAATTCAAACTGGAATACCAACCACGACTTAAAGACCGCTTTCAAAAACTCTACAGTTTGGTATTATCAAGAGCTTGCAAGACGAGTTGGAGGACAACAAATGAAATACTGGCTTGAAAAAGTAAATTATGGTAACGCTGACACTACGGGCGGCTTAGATAAGTTTTGGCTTTCGGGTGGACTACGCATTTCACCCGAACAACAAATTGACTTTTTAAAACGCCTTCACGACAACCAACTTCCTTTTTCTCAACGGTCAGTTGACATTGTAAAAAACATAATGATTGTAACGGACACTTTGGACTATGTTGTAAGAGCAAAGACTGGTTGGGGTGGACAAGACAACAAAGATGTTGGTTGGTATGTTGGTTGCATAGAAACAAAAGACAATGTTTACTACTTTACGAATTGCATACAGTCAGAGGACTTTAATAACAAAGACTTTGCAAGCTCAAGAATTGATATTGTTTACTTAATACTTGACGACTTAAAAGTCAGGAAGAAATGATGATTGCTACTGCTAACAACAACTACCCAAAAGGCGGGGTTTCGAGTTCCAAAGACAGTTTTGTGGTTATCTAAACATTAGTTTTTCAAATCAAGTTTTGTGATAAAAGTTCGGCCCTTCGGGTAGCTGAAAACGTTATGCCCAATGCAAATGATATCGAAAAGAAGAGATTTGGCATTGCAAAGTGGAATGCTTAACTTTCAGTTGTGAAACATCCAAAAGATTCTGGTTTAGACTTTATTGTAGATAAGTTAACTAATTCGATTGAAAATACTATTTCTGGCGATAGTTTTCAAACGGAGGTTTCTATCTTAACTGCTATAGATATTAAAGCGATTAGTAAAAGCAAGGATTGGGATTTTGATTGGAAACTTGAACTTAAAAACCCTATACGTGAAGTATATAAATTAACTATTGTTGGAAATCCTAATATTATCCAAGGATTGGTAAGTATCGAAGTTAAACCCGATCATGTTTACATGCACTTAATAGAAAGTGCTCACTTCAATAAGGGAAAGAAGAAAATGTATCATGGAGTTCCAGGGAATTTAGTTGCATTTACTTGTAAGCTTTCATTTCAAAGAGGATTTCAAGGAGCAATTTCATTTTTATCGAAATCACAGCTGATTGAGCATTATGTGAAAACACTTGGTGCATTTCATTTGAGTAATAGAGTTATGATTATTGAGACACAGGCTGCATTGAAATTGATTGGTAAATATTTTCCAAATTTTTAATTATGAAAAAGAAATCTGTTGATTTAGATGTTGATTTCATTGGTGGTCAAGAAAAGTTAACTAAAGAAGAAGAGTTGGCATTGAGTAGTTACTTTGCTCAAAGAAGAACCGAACGTAGCAGAGTTTTGTCAAGAAAGCCTGTTTCTAAAAAAATTAAAGTCAAAGCTTAATTTGCACAGGGCATAACAGCAGTTTTGCTATAAGCGGGCATATAATTCCCCCCATTTTTAAGACAGCTAGTTAAAGTGTAATTTTAACAGTTGTAATATGAAAAAAGAAAGACGCAATATAATTC
>Ga0247843_1009700_pt1 | contig 10577 bp, 11 predicted proteins | sample LaCruzMarch2017__FD_192420 | JGI IMG/M metagenome (GOLD analysis project Ga0247843, IMG submission 192420) | Freshwater microbial communities from meromictic Lake La Cruz, Castile-La Mancha, Spain - LaCruzMarch2017_8m | ecosystem: Environmental > Aquatic > Freshwater > Lake | place: Spain...
CTTTGTTTGTGATCAACATGAAGAAAGTGATCCAATAGTAGTAATCCTCTCAAGGGTTTGTTTAGCCTGCTGTGTGTGAAGATTTGATCTTCGATATTGTTTTGAAAGTTTAGAATTTTTGCTTAGTGATGTTTAAAGAATTAAATTACATCAATGTTATTGTTATTACTTCTTGTTGTCATAAATAAGCAGTCAGGTAGCACTTCTGTATCTTGAAATTCCCTCACCATTAATTAAATCTGGCTGATATTCCAATTTCGCCAAAATCTTTCCAAAACAAATATACGGTAGCTTGATTTACACATGCTGATGGCATCGTTCACATCTGCGTCCACTGCGAGAAGGAACGCATCGCAATTTCTCCTTGTGCATGAACCTTTTGCAAAGATGGCTCTGCGTTGTCGTACAAGGAGGAGTATTTCGACCACAATTTCACAGTCTATCATTCTCGGAGGATCGAATGTACTCCTTGTGAATACTGCAACAAGAATGCGTAGAAGGAGGTTCTTCTTCTCAATCATTGGTATTTGCGTCAGTAGTCGCTGCGTTGGGTGCATTACTTGTGACCTCTCACTGGAATGATGGGCATGTCTAATAACGATAGGGTTGCCATGGCAGAGGCTTTGCCTACCACCACAGATGTACACGAAGAAGTTGTTAGTTTGTTTATCCAACTTAGATCGTATCATCGATGTTGATACAAAGAACATGACCGTGACAGTGGAGGCAGGAGCATGTGTTTCAACAGTACTGGATGCACTCCGACCGCACGGATTGACATTGCCAAATCTGGAAAGTATTGCTGAACAGCAGGTAGGTGGGTTCGTTTCTACCGGAGCACATGGGACTGGCGTATTAAACCCACCAGTAGATGAATTTGTTACATCACTTACACTTGTTACACCATTGAGGTTGGGTGTTGTAAAAATGATAGAAGCAAGTCATGGAGAAGCATTCCGTCTTGGACTAGGTGGACTCGGGATACTCAATGAGGTTACAATGCGAGTGATACCAGCACATCGTCTTGTCCAGCAAATGTCAGTAATAGCAAGGGCTGAGGCCAACTCCAGACTACCTACTTTGTTGAAGCAACATAAGCACAGTCGTAAAATGTGGATCCCATAGAGGATGCTGTCGTCTCGTGACTAACGATCCAGAGGACAGTCGACCGTTAGCCATGGAGGGCGGTGTAGTCGTTGGTGATGGCAAGGGGGGTAAGAAGAAGGTGATGACCATGGAGGATGTTACACCCAAGTATACCAGGGACAAACAGCTCGCGCCACTGCGGAATTTGCTACACAAGCTCCTAGATAACCTTCGTCTTCATCATCGTTGCCATCACTCGATAATGATACGATTAAACGTATGGGATTTGCAGATCTATGTGATGCAACATGTGGACAATCCTTGTACATACTATCACGTTGTGCATGGGTAAACTTCTCTTGTTCATCTTTGTCATCAACTCCTCTTCCATCTCCTCAGGTATATCCCAAGAGTGCACAATATTCTTGTAAACATGTCGGATCATCATCAGCCAATCAGGATCCGTCTGTTCGGTTAAGCCGACATATACACGATTAGGATATTTCGCCATTTCGAAAACCACATCGTTACCGTCATGAAATTGAGGCATGGACACGAAGATACTGACATCGCATGGACCAGTTGGTTGTGGATATCAACATAGAAGAAGCAGTCCCACAACCACGAAGTGGGATTAGTATAATGCTCGAAGAGGCTGGTATGATCAAATTATAGGATATAGTAACTTGGTTCTCTTGGATGAATATCATAATAGTATGCTACATTAGAGTAACGTAAACGTCCATAGCAATCTAAAATATAGTTCGTCTTATCTCTCTCTCTCTCAAAACTCAAGTATAATGCATCATCACCAAAATCAAAACCACCATCATCAAATTCTTCTTCATCCTCAATAACACCGTCTTCCTTATTCATAAAGTCGTCAAGAGATGGATCATCATCCACATCATCGTCATCAAAAATCATCCAAGTTGGCATCATCATCCACCTCATCCTCATCATCGACTTTGTTGTCTACATCAATCTCCAACTCTTCGTCATAATCAAATCCAAGCTCAAATCCCAAATCTAAATCTCATCTAACAACTCATCAATTATTTCATCATCATCATCATCATCATCATTCTCTTCCTCATCCATGGTCATGACTGTCGTAGTCTTTGATAAAGCTGCACTCTTCTTTGTCATCTTACTTGGGGTATTATTATCATCAAGTAATAGTACATCATCCTCATCATCATCATTGCCAACCCCTCCACCCAATCCAAGATCAAGAAGAAAGTCATCATCATCATCATCAATCTCACTATCCATATCGTCATCATTATTATCATCACTTGGTACTAATGCAGCAGCTGCTGCTGCGCCTTTCCACACTGAATATTGGAGTGGCATGGAGGAAAGCAAACAGCGAACCGTCGATCCATGGCATGGTACATAAAAGCAAACAGGTATTTTCAACAGGTATGTCGGGCTGTCACCTCCTCCTATTCTGCAAATGAAGAGTTTCCCAATCGCCACCAAGAATCACGACGGAGGGTCGAGTGAGGAGGCCAACAAGTCCAAGCGTAGGTCGGTTTTCATTGAAGGACACCCTGATGCATTCTCTCTGTACTCGAATGATGAAGTTCGAATGGATAGGCTACTCTCCCGACGAGCTAGTGCACCACCAATCCCAAGCGATACCGGTAACATGGACACATCTGCTACGAAGAAAACTCGCGCTACAAGCATCACTTCTCGTCGACCTCCCAGACGCGTGACAATGACAAGACTTTCATTCGAGGTGCATCCTTCACTTGTCTTAGATCCCATACTTCTCTCGGCTGTTGGTGGAATGGATGATAGCAGTCCAACAAACGTATCGTCTACTGCGAAGTAGGAATGTGGGGTGCATCCTTCACTTGTCATAGATAGATAGATCCCTTACCGTGTTGTAGTGGCTGTTGGTGAAATGACTAGAATTCCAACAAACGCTATCTTCATGAATGCGAATCTACTGCGAGTAGGAATGTAAAGGTTCATGTTCTTTCAGGAACAGCGTACCCCCTGTAAAGACAACGTGTTAAAATAAGAGAAGTAGTAAAATTTAAATAGTATAGTTAAATAGTCAACCAGTGCAACGTATGTATAAGTCCAGTGATATAGACATGATGTTTACTTCATGTATCGCGGATATTAAGCCCTCGCCAGCATTCTCTTCCAAATTGGCAATCCTGTTGCCGATTCACCAAGTCAGAGATTCAGATTGCACATGACACGTTGGACGTTGGCATCCTGAATCCTCGTACTGGGGGGTATTGGAATGCTCTAGAGATTAGAAGAGTGGAAAAAGAGTAAATACAAGAGTTGTGTAATACGAAAAATCGATAACCAATTACATTATTTTAAGTTCATTATTTGTCATGTTTGTACTCTCTACTTTCTCTACTTGAATTTGTTTCGCGAATGCAATACTTCAAGTTGTTATATCTCTGGGGTTTCCTGATCACTCTATCTCGCACATACTAAACGACTTTTTCTTGGTGGAATGCATCTTCTTGTCAGACCTTTGTCAACTACGGAATACTTCCTACAACACACGATGGCATACTTTACTACCTTTGTGGTAGTAGGCAAAGTAGTTAATTCTTGCTCAAATCTCATTCTTTGAGTTCCAAGGTAATGGACGTGCTTCTTACTTGAGAGTTTAAAGATCTTATTACTCGATAACTTCCTTGATAGTTTCCTGATGGGGCTTGATTTCAACTCGGACGAACCGTGTTCGTTAGACACGGTGTCACCGTTATTAATAATGGATGGGATCCTAATAGGTTTGCCAATGCATTCACGGACAATTTCACTGGTGCAACTTTCATTATTGATGAAGCACACTCCATCCTCATAATCTGTGTCAGCATCCTCCTCATGTGTGGAGGATTCGGCAACGCTACTGTTGCTAATGCTAGAGGAGGAGGTTGCCGTATAGTGTCAATGGTGACCATGTTATGTATCTTCTTAATGACACGTACGCTCTCATTCTTCTTCTTCTGGGAGGCACCACTAGACATGAAGCCATCCAATGGCATGTAGCGAATAAGGAGAACAGAAAGCAATGCAAATAAATTGGTAAGAAGGAGGATCATATGTTGTTCTTTGACAAGTGTGACAACTGCGGATGGTGAATAATCCGGCCCTTTTTGATTCGATTGATGATGCAATATCACGTGCGAATTCAACTGTAGCGGTGACCTTGTTGGAGGTAGAAACGATCAGAGTATTCGATAACTCTGTTAAGACTAGCCTTGCATTTGTCATTGCTGGGACGATGGACGAGGCAACTACGTCTTGAAACTTCTTCACAGCAGTGGCCTAGCATGTCGTTGGTACGACGACCTCCTCAATGACTTTATTCTTGAATAGGAGCTTGATTAATGATGATGATGAGAATGATTCACTTTTTATGAGGAGAACTAAATATTGTGGTTGGATGAATGTGAGCACCGAACAAAAACGTGACAGATACCTTCAAAAGCTAAGAAATGAAAAGAATGTATTGATTCCACATGAGAGTGTCTGCTAGCCTCGCCTCATTCAGACCTCTGGGTATTCAACATTCTCCATCACACATAAACCAAATGGCTTTCCGGCGGCTTTTGTAATACGCACTACAATAAAGCATTGATGCCAACATTCTCTTTGTTGAAGCTATTTTCATCTGAACGAACACCACTTTCACTTCTCCAATCAACATCGCATAATTATTCTGCCTTGGAAGCAATGGGGAAAAGAGCAACAATAGCGATAATAAAGCAATCAATGACAATGCTGATGCCCATTCGTCAGGCCTTCAAATCCATCGTGCCACCATTCGAGCGGATAATAAATGAATCCCCGCAACTACTTTCGCAAGATTCTTCATCGTCACTACCTACTTCTCTCTTAATGGCTATGTTGCTGGATCAACTCATATCTCCCCTACGAAGAATAATGCCAATGACAGCTCTAACTGTGCTGTACAATGAATATACCCCACATGAAATCGTCTCATTACTAATGCATTCTATCAAGCTTAGTATTGTCGAATCGACATACATTAAGGACTTTCTTTTTTTGGTGCTGATAGTACTATTGATGAGCAGCAGTTAGAAGATGATATCAAATCATACTATCTCCATGTGGATACTAACAACAAAAGTCGCTTTGAGACGACGACGAGATGACGAGGTTGAGGTAAACGACCTAGCCTTGACATTATCCCGGCCCTCATTGATTACAAGCTTTAGTCGAGGTGGGAGTGTTGGTAGTGGCAGTGCGAATAGTCATGGTAGTAGCACAATGGAAACTATTGACGAAAGTGGCGAGGAGGATGACCAAGTAGACGATGATCCATCTCCCTTGGCTAGTAATGCAGAAGATTCGTGTCCTGATTTAAACTAGACTACTGAGGATTATGATAATGATGAAGACGAAGTATTCAACGACACTGAATTTAACAATCAAGTCAACTATTTGTTGTTTGGCTGCACCACACGTAGATAAAGCTCTGGTGAAATCCAATCATTTCTTCATAACCACATATTTATTTCTAACATAATTTACTACTACGATCATATTTGTTCATTGTTCTTTCAATATCATATGCATACCTTACCACAGTTTGGAACAATGCACATACGATAAATATTAGAGACTGTTGCAACTTGGTATCACCACAACACGTACTTGACAAGTTGGCCAACATTGGCTGTCACAAATTAGAAAAATTTATTTTCTTGAGAGATATCCATGTTCCAAAGTTTGCCAAGAAAATCCAAGCTATCAGCATGCCCACATCCAGCCCCCGATTTGATGCGCTAAATTTCTCTCCAAAGTAAAACGATGCATATTCGATTGCTGTTCCAGAGCATTCAACGGTATCTACCGAGCACTGTCCATTTTGTCTAAGGCTGGTATAAAATGGACTATGGTTCTCCTTATCTGCAACAACAGAAGACGAAATTCCTTCAAACTGGGAAAATACTATCCCTTCAAAAGCATAGCGGGTTGCGTTCATCCATAGACCCGACTTGAAGAAGCTGAAGAAGTTCTGTGGCAGAACAACGAACCCAGCGTAAAATAGATTCAAGCCTATCCACGCTCCTTGTAGGGCTCCAACTGTCTTCTCATCTCTGACAAGACACATAAAGCATTGCGCAAAATACGAGAATGATGCTGTGTGCATAAAGAAGAAGAAGACAAACCAAAAGAAGTTTGTAAAAGTGGTAAATAGACCAGCAGTTGCACAGTAGACGACAACGTAGAGAACTGCCATGAGGAGAAGATATGGCAACTCGGCCACAAGCATGGCTACGAACATGGCATTGTGCTCAATCATGCCTGAGGCTCGGTGTTTGTAGAATACATCACGAACTCGCTTCGCGACGGGTATCGCCATCGTCATGGCTGCAGTGCCGATCACGTTCAATGAAAGAAATATTGTTCCGATAAGTCCGGACGCTTGATGCTCTGACCACTGAATTTCCAAACTTATCCAATATTTCGGGTGAAGAAATATAGATCCAAGAAGGAATGCATAAATCATGGAGACCATGATACGTGTCATGTTGTATGGGGCAGATCTTCTGTATATTTTCTGCATTCTCATGACCATCAAGTGCACTCGCTCTCGTCCGGGTGTGGAAAATGTGGACGAAAACGAGAGTTTCTGACGATTGTCAGTCGACCTGATAGTTTCGATTTGACTCCGAACGATTCTAAATTGCTCCGACGACTTATAAAGCTCTGCCCAATCAGCATCATTAGATGTGTGTTCACCAGCGTAGGCACGAAGAACCCAAGCGGCCGGATTCTCTTTTTGCTCAATAGGCTTTGCTCCCCTCTCCTCGAAATATTTAACCAGATTGATACTCTCTTCTCCAAGCTCGCCAGAGAATACAATGTTGCCGCCTCTTTTGAGCAAGATGAGATCGTCGAATAATTCAAACACAGCTGCTGAAGGCTGATGGATTGTGGCAACTACAGTCCTCCCACTGTCAGCGATACGTCTCATTGCTCGAATTACAACCAAGGCTCCACGCGAATCCAAACCAGATGTTGGTTCGTCGAGGAATAGTACGGATGGGCTTCCAGCAAGCTCACATGCAATTGCCAGTCGTTTTCTTTGTTCAAATGATAAACCCCCTTCTTCGAAACTTCCGACTTGAAGAGTTTGGATATCGGTAAGCTCCATTGTTGCCAGCACATAATCAACGAAGTTCATCTTCATTGCATCACTACCAATCGCTGGGTTGTTCACATCAAGTCGCAACCTAGCAGAAAAGGCAACAGTTTCTCTAACGGTAAGCTCGGGTTGCTGAACATCAAACTGTTCGACATATCCACTGGACCGAAGGAAAGATATTCGTTCTTGGTCGAATCCATTTAACTCAATTTTCCCTGTGATTGAACCTGATGTCTTTCGCATGGCAATGACGTCCATCAAAGTTGTTTTACCAGCTCCTGATGAGCCCATTAATGCACACATTCTACCCGCCCTGAAAACACCGCTAACCTCGTTCAACAAGCGAAGTTTATCATCCGCCGTTGAGGCATTTACCTCGTATACTAAATTTTCAAAAGAGAGGTCAGCGGGAGTAAATGGGATACTCAGCTCTATTGCTTTTACAATAGAGCCAATGTTGACGCTTTTCTTCACATGCTGTCTATCGGGCTGAAGACGTATATATTTCATCGCCAACCAAGTGATGACACTGAAGACTAGCGTGAATGGTAAAAGAAAAGCGAATACAACCCCGACATTTTCCATTCGCCATCCACGGATTTCTATTGCACTCTCTGTTAATGTGATGACTTTACCATTAACTTCACATGAGTACAAGGAAACCTTTGAGGATGTAAATTGATTATAGATCATGCCTTGTTGCGCCCAAGCCATGGGATTGATCCAGAAAATCAACTTCCAATGAGGTGGCATAACAGAGGGGTACATGATGAAACCTGACGTCATTGTCAAGAGTAAATATATGAATGTACCAATCCCCTGCACGTTCGCCTTCTTTGGAAGAGTATGCGCCAGTACTCCAAACAACATCCGTAATGCAAATTTGTATGTAACAAGTATTGCTAGGAACACAAAAAACGCCTTCGCCTCATAGGCAAGTCCTGATATGAAGTAAAATGGCAAACCGAAGGCAAATATCTCCAAGGCAAGCAGAGGCAGTATGGATAGCGTTCTACCAATAAGGAATGATCCAGCTTCATAGAACCTAGCATCGGCGTGTTTATAGTAGATTGGTCGTCCGTCTACTTCATCGGGCGAACCAGTAAGTGTACCCAATAGTATATGAAAGCAAGTTAGGAAGATGGAGCTATACGTTCCTGCCAATGCCTTTTGGAACGAATCGGCATATACACCTAAATCCGACACAGGACATCCATCAGTAAAGTATTGTGCGACTTTGTCAGATTCATTTATCCGACTTGGAAATGCCGCCGACTGCAAGAAGATAAGTGCCATACCAAAACCCATACCACAATTTTCAATCACTTTACCAATAAGAAATTCTCTATCCCGTTTGAGCAGTGTAAGATTTCTATATAAATTGAGCTTCACACTTGTCAAGAAAGAATTTCTGTACTGCTGTTTAATCTCCTTTGGAATGTTCTCGCTGGAATCAGCCTGATTTTCTTCGTCCTGTGGTGTGGTCATTGCTTTTACATTCCAATTAATAGTCAGTGGAGATGATAGCTGTGCCAATATTTCCTTGTACTCTACACTGGATTGAAAGGCATTCGCGAATTCAATCGCAGAATAGTGCTTGTTAGAGGGACTTTCATCAGCATTAAACATCATCAAACCATCCAGAGTTGCCACTGATTGAAGAAAGTCAGCCACATCCATAGTATTCAATTGACGATAGCCAAGTCTTGCGAAGTAATCAATAACATTATCAACTGGTCCGGCATATATCACATACCCCTCGGCCAATAGTATGACTTCATCATAAAGACTAAATGTTTCTGGACCAGGTTGGAGTAAGCTTACTAATCGTGTTGTGCCAGCAGCCTTGGCAAATTTCACAATCGAGCTACTAATATCATACGTCACGGCAGCATCTAAACCGGTACTAACCTCATCGGCACATGCTACGGGAGCCTGTCCCACCATCATTTCCCCGAGTGTCACGCGTCGACGTTGTCCACCACTCACTCCACGATTATTGGCATCCCCGACGTAAGTGGAGCGACATTGTCCCAAATCAAGACCGTCAATTGTGAGATTTTCAGAAAATGTATTTTCGTCTTCCTCGTCATTATTATTTGATGACTTCTTCTGCTTCTTCTTCTTCTGCTGCTGTTGTTGTTTGTTTACCCCAATACGACAATTGGCAGCAAAGTCAAAAGTTTCCTGTACCGTTAAAAATGGTGCATGTATATCCAACTGTCCGACATAACTAACAATGTTCTGTAATACAATTCCCGTATCGTCATCGTCCATGGATGCACCATTATATTCAATCCGTCCATCATAATTCGTAACATTCGCATTGTAGTAATTAATAACATTATTTATTGGTAATCGTCCAGCAATTGCTTCGAGTAATGTAGTCTTACCACTTCCCGGTGCGCCCATGACTAAATATGTCGTGCCTGGCTTCAGTACTAAATTAATATCCTTTAATATATATTTCTTTTCATAATGACCCAATAGATCCTTGAATTTGCGTTGACCCGATATTAATTGTATTACATGCCGTATGAATACTGTTACCAGATAGCACGGCGTTTGATTGAATGTCGTTTTTATACTAGGCCCGTCAATACGTATGGGCACATGATAGGAGTAATTCTTAAGACGTACCTCCACCCGTTGTTGTTGCTGTTGCTGTTGCATTGACGCGAAAGAAGAAGTCAGACTAATACGGGGGAGTATTTCATTCGTAATCTCCTCCACAGCAGGACCGTTGTTGCCGTTAGTGACTGGTGGCGGCGGTACAGTGGTTGTTGTATTAGTAGGAGGAGGAGAGGCAGAGGCCGCTGCTTCATTCGTGGCCGATTTAGGCAATGGCGATAATGACTTCTTCGATTTAGGCAATGGCGACAATGCCAGCAGCAAGGCGGGGAGACGGGAGGAGGGCCCCTCCCCAGACGACACATCCTCGACGGCATCGTTGCCGACGCTAGGCAGTCGTTCTTCTAATCGTAAATTCGTCGTACTCCCCCGTCGCAAGTTTTGAAAATAGTCCGGTCGATCGGCTTGTAAGTTGAACAGCATGCTTTCCTGACGATGATGTGCCTTGAGGACATTTCGATTGATGGCAGGACTGCTGCTATCATTGACGACAGCGGCGACAGCCGTCTCGTTATGTTGTTCGTGTTGTTCTTCTTCTTTGGTTTCCATCATGATGATCTTGTCTAGAGGCAAGGGAATGACGACAGGGGGTAAATGGCGCGCTTTTTGCCTTGATTTTTCGCGGTCGTCCACTCAAGACCTTCGCACTTCAAGTATTACAAAATGCCGACTCGACGAACAGCAAAGAACTCTGTGA
>Ga0247843_1009703_pt1 | contig 10573 bp, 9 predicted proteins | sample LaCruzMarch2017__FD_192420 | JGI IMG/M metagenome (GOLD analysis project Ga0247843, IMG submission 192420) | Freshwater microbial communities from meromictic Lake La Cruz, Castile-La Mancha, Spain - LaCruzMarch2017_8m | ecosystem: Environmental > Aquatic > Freshwater > Lake | place: Spain...
ACGATCGTCAAACCTAGCTCCCAAAGCAATTAATAAATCACATTCACTTACAGCAAAATTAGCATACGCTGTTCCATGCATTCCTAACATTCCAAGAGCCAAATGATCTTTTTCATTGTATGAACTTTTTCCCATTAATGTTGTTGTTAATGGTATTTGAAAAATTTTTGCTATTTGTTGTAAAACTTTAAAAGCATTAGAACGAATAACTCCTCCCCCAATATATAAAAGTGGTTGATAAGATTGACTGAAATAAGATAACATTTTATTGCAAATAATAGTACTTGTAGAATGTTCTGTTCGATAATTATTCTGTTGGAATAAGCTTTCTACTTTCGTATAAGAATATTTAATTGTTTCTTCTAATCCAACATCTTTTGGAATATCAATTAAAACTGGTCCAGGTCTTCCATTTTGTGCTAAAAAGAAAGCTTCTGCTAATATTTTTGGTAATAAACTTGTATCACGAACCGTGTAAGAATGTTTGACAATTGGTAAAGTAATTCCAAAAATATCCGTTTCCTGAAATGCATCTGTTCCAATAAAAGTTCTTGTTACTTGTCCCGTTATTACTACCAATGGTATAGAATCCATTTTAGCGGTTGCAATTCCTGTTACTAAATTAGTAGCTCCTGGTCCAGAAGTTGCAAAACAAACTCCTACTTTTTTGGTACTTCTAGCATAAGCGTCTGCAGCATGAGCTGCACTTTGTTCATGTCTAACTAAAATATGTTTAATTAAGTTTGCTTTTTCCCAATAATAGAGTTCATCATAAATAGGTAAAATAGCCCCACCAGGGTATCCAAAAATATGTTCTACTCCATTTTGTACCAAATTATCAATTAAGACATAAGCTCCTGTTCTTAAACAATTATTTTTTAAAGCCATATGATTTTGTTAGTAAATAATTTAGTTATTATTAACGATTGTTAAATTAAGAAATTTCTAAATTTATAATATTTTATCTATTCAGATAAACTGTAAAGATTTATTATATCATTTTATTTCTTCTTCCATAAGATCTTAGGCTCTTAGATCTTTGATCTTCCTTTGATCTTCCTTTGATCTTCCTTTGGTCTTTGGTCTTTGGTCTTTGAGAAAGGAGAGAGTGAGATTCGAACTCACGGAACCGGTAAAAGTTCATCTGATTTCAAGTCAGACGCGATAGACCACTCTGCCATCTCTCCAAAAAGTATACACTGATCCAAAATCTGTGAAGTAATTTTTCTAGATCTGAATTCAGATCTAGAACTAGAATTAGAACTTGAACTTAGCTACTATTTATGATTCGTATGAAGTTGAACCTGTAAACTTAATAGAACTCGGATTTGGATTTTTCCCAATTGAAAATTCACGTTTTCCAACAGCTACTCTACCAGCATTTACTTTTTCTGGAAAAACACCATCTTTTGGATGAACAAATTGAATTTCTCCACTTGGAAATAAACGGAAAACTCGATAATCATTAATTTTAAAGTTAGTACGTAATTGTTTTCCTAACGCTAAACATTGCTCTTTTCTTGAAAAATAAACTAAATTAGGTCCCGATTTCATTATAGCAGCACCACCTGTAGGCATTTCAAAAATATTAGCTTCTGGAGAAGTTTTTTTATTTTCGTTTGTCCATGTCATTACATATTTTTCTTCTGTTTCAGCAGATTGTAACCAACCTCCTGTGCTTCCTCCAAATTCTGGGAAATAACGATTATCAAGTAGTGTCATCTGTTCTTTTCTCTTTAGCTTTTATTGTTTTATATTATTATATTTTACTTCTAAGTTTTATAAAGCAGAAATTACCAAGAAGTTAGTTCTAGTTCTAGTTCTCTGAAAATTCTTAGATCTTAACATTTCTTTTTAGTCATTTTTTCTATTTAGCGGGGAATGGATTTGAACCATTGACCTTCGGGTTATGAGCCCGACGAGCTACCGAGCTGCTCTACCCCGCCAGAAAGAATCATGCGATCTATTCTAATCCTTTTTTTGAAAAAAGTAAAGAGAAAATAACCTTTTTTGCTTTAAAGACCCTTTTTGATTTTTTTTTTAATCTATCCAACAATCTATTATCGACAGAAGAGCTTCTAACTTATCACTTTTAATTTTTAATTTTTAACTTAGAATCTAAAATTTAAAGATCCAAACTTTTGGATAAGGTCTTTTTTTTTAGGAGCTGAAGATTCCAGATCTTACTACCTGATAAAATGATCAAAAAATCAATCAATATCTAAATTAAATAGTTTTTAAAAATTATTTGTTTTAATTTGAATTAACAACAGACTAAATTGAAATAGAAAAGACCCCCAAGTGAATTGTTCAAGTGGATTAAGAGATGAACTTGATATAGATTTAACAATAGAATCTTTAGCACTCTCATTTTGACTTAAAACTAATCCAAGTATGAAAAGACTATTTAATAATACAAGAATAGGTACAGAATTTGTTATTTCTATCATATCTTTTTGTTTTTAGTTATATAGATGATTCAAAATCGAACATTTCAAGTTCTCAAGTTCTCAAGTTCTCAAGTTTTTTCTTCTTGAATTTCAGCAATCAAATACTGATCAGAAAATTTATAAAATCATTCTTATTTTCTACCACTATAGGTAACGCTCTTTTGGTACCAAATTTTTGAACCTTAGAGCGTTGCTAGAGTTTAAAGAACTTAGAACTTACAACTTGTAAGTATTTGTTCTGCCGAAAAAGGTTATGTGTTTGCTTGAACTTGTAAAAATACAAAACCTAAAGCTAATCCGAATAAAGTAATAAAACAACAAATTAATCCTACTGTAATAATTTCACCCATTTTTTCTTTTTAAATTCTTTTAATTCTTTTCTTAAAATCCGTTTCTTCCCCAAACAACTAAAGCTAAAGAAAAAGAAAATACTAACATTAATGAAGCCCAACCTAAACTAAGTACATCCATAACAATTTGAAACCTTTTTTAAGTAATTTGAAATTTTTTTGTGAATCAAGATTTATTATACTTGGAATCAGACTTTAGAAAAAGGACTTACATTGATTTTACTGATCATAAATCATGAAGATATTGAATCTGTATACAGTCATCATAGAAAGAAACATTTTGAGAGAGTTTCCTTTCTTAAAACCTAAAATTTTTTATCCTTGTCAGGAATTAAAAGAAGATTATCTTTAATTAATTTGTCGGCTTTTTTTTTATAAACTTGGATGTTGGATTCAGTCAGGGAACAATTAACCCCAAACTGTAATTTAATATGTTTAGTAAAAGGATTTAATATAATTTCATTATAGTATTCCTCTCTATCTTCAATCTCGTTTTTTAAAATAATGTCTACTATTTTTTGATTCACACTGATAATATCCATGGGCTTTGTTAAATTCGATTTTTTATTTGGAAAATATGTCTTCTTATCAACTTCGATAAAAGTAGAAGGTTCAACAATAACAGTTGTAATCTTTTTTTTATTCATGAAAATTCCTTTTTTGTAAACATCAGTCGCATTAGAATTATCTATTTCTAATTCAATAATGGAATGAACGGAGTTTTTTCCTAGTTTTATTTTTATAGGTATCTTTTCAACATAAATAATTTCTGTATTTTTATCATTAAAATTAGAATCAGTAGCACAAGCTTTTGGAATTTTAAAAAAACCAGAAAAAATAATGGAAGTTGCGACAATTATTTTACTAAAAAGAATTTCTATTTTCTTTTTTTGTTTTTTATTTCTATTGTTTTTATTGTTTTTATTATGTTCATTTGATTCCATAATTAATTTTTTTTCTTCTTTTATTAAATTTTTTTTATTTAGAATAAGATTATATTAGATTATATTAGATTATATTATAATTCATCGTCTAACACGAAGTCTTCCGGTAAATCAAGGTCTATTATTTCTATTTCGTCTCTTTCGTCTTGTAAATTTTTAAAAAAATCTTCTTGATTAACTACTTTAGGAATTGCATTTTTTTCCAGTTCTATATTTGAAAATTTGCTTTCATCTTTTTGTTTTTTTAGCTCAGAGAACATTGGTACATACTCGATTGGTTTTGCTGTTCTTTCTGGATCAGGAAAACTATACATATAGCGGTCGTTTTCTATTCCTTTTTCTGCCTTTTCTGCCTTGTCTTTATATATAGCACGTATTCTAGCAATTCTATCTTTCTGTTTTTGAACCTCGCTTATCCAATCAGGCAGTTCTTTTCTTGTAATTAAATTTTGCAATTTTTTAATTAAATTATTGATAATATCTAAAAAACTTGTTTCATTATCAATTTTATCAGTATATAAAGTAATCATTAATGATAGAAAGAAGATAAAAGCAACATAGCAATCTGCATTGGCAATAATATGTTGCCAAATTGATATCGAAATTCCATATAAATTTTGTGGTTTTTTTGCAATATTTTCTGGATTTTCTGTATTTTCTGTATTTTCTGTATTTTCTTTATTTTCTTTATTTTCTTTATTTTCTTTATTTTCTTTATTTTCTTTATTTTCTTTATTTGGAATTTTTTGAAATTCTGCAACGTTGGTTGTTTTGAAATTTTCAGAATGATTTTTAATAATATTTTTTGGTTGAATAACGAATGTAAATATATTTTTCCCAATTTTGACTAAAGCAGCGGCTGCAAGGAGCATTGATGCAGAAATTGAATTAGCACTTCCTCCTGTAAGACTATTTTTTATTTTTTCAGAATTAATTTTTTGACTATGCTTAATTAAATTTTCTTCAGATAATTTAATCAACTCTTTTTTTCCTTTTTCTTTTAATAGATTATTTTGAAGTACTTCAGGGGTCCAAAATTCTCTTTTTAAATTAATATTTTTTTGCAGGAAATACTTAACAATTTCAGAAGTTTCTTCTGTTCTATTTTTAATGAATGAAAATGATTGCTTTTTTATTTTTTTTACATTTCTTTTTACGAGATTCAAACTTTTTTTAATAATACTTGGACTTTTTTCAGTAACCGTTTCCTTAATTTTTTCTTTTTGTTTTTGTAAAATTTTGTCTGCTGCTAATGAAGCTACTGGTAAAAAACTTTTTCCTTGGAATAAATTTATAACAAAAAATCCAGCAGCCGCACCAAAGCACACATATGTAATATTTTTTGCCAATTTTAAAATCTTTTCTTTTTGAATATTATTTTGTATTTCTTGGTCTAAATTATCAATATTTTTAATATCTTTTAAAATTAGGAAATTTTCTACTAATTTATTTTTAGGTAAATCTAACAAATCCACCACAGACCTAAATATCTGATTACTCGTTATTTCGAAATGATATAATTCTTTTTCATTTATTTCTTTTGAAAAATCTTTAAATTCATTAATTTTAGTACAATCATTCTCGTTTATTATTTTTTTCATAAAAATTTTTATTTATAATTTAAATATTTATTGTATTTAAAATTTGAACTTTTATTTCTAATAAGAAAACCCAGGGCTCTATTATTAATTATAATGTAATATTTTATAGAACTTAAAATTATTATAATTTAAAAAATAATAAAATTCCAATTTTTTTTATATTATATAATAAAATAATAATTTTAAGATCTTAAATAAATAAAAATTAAACTTTTTTATGGTAACTGAATTAAATATTTATGTCTCTTTAGTGGTAGCGGCTCTTCTTTTAATTTTATCAATACGTTTAGCAATTTCTTTATATCAATCAAAATAATTTTTTCTACTTTTCATTTTTGTTATACTGATTCATTATCAGAATAAATGCTTTTAAAAACTCACTTATGGTTTCTTCAGTTAAAAATTTAAATAATTTTCCTTTTGCCGCCATTATTGGTCAAGAAGAAATGAAACTAGCATTACAATTAAATGTAATCGATCCGAAAATTGGTGGAGTAATGATTATGGGTGATCGTGGGACAGGAAAATCTACTACTATTCGAGCATTAGCTGATTTATTACCTGATATTACTATCATTAAAAATGATCCTTTTAATACAGATCCTAATGGACTTTTGAAACAATACGAAACAGAGGAAATTAAAATTCCAATGGTGGAATTACCATTAGGTGCTACAGAAGATCGTGTTTGCGGAACGATCAATTTAAAAGAAATTTTATCTGGTGGAAGTAGTACATTTGAACCAGGCTTATTGGCCAGAGCCAATCGTGGAATTCTTTATGTAGATGAAATTAATTTATTAGATGACCATTTAGTAGATGTTTTATTGGATTCTGCTGCTTCAGGTTGGAACACAGTAGAACGTGAAGGAATTTCTATTAAGCATCCGGCTAAATTTATTTTAGTTGGTTCAGGAAATCCAGAAGAAGGAGAATTAAGACCTCAATTATTGGATCGTTTTGGAATGCATGCTGAAATTCGAACAATTCGTGAACCAAATCTACGAGTTAAAATTGTTGAGGAAAGAATTAGTTTTGATCAATCTCCACAATCTTGGTTTGAAAAATATGAACAATCTCAACTAGAAGTCCAAAATCGTATTATTCAAGCTCAAAATTTATTATCAAAGGTTAAAATAAGTGAAGATTTTCAATTAAAAATTTCAGAAATTTGTAGTGAATTAGAAATTGAAGGTTTACGTGGAGATATTGTTTCTACACGTGCTGCTAAAGCATTAGCCGCTTTTGAAACTAGAACAGAAGTCACGTTAGATGATATTCGAAGAACTATCACACTTTGTTTACGTCATCGTTTAAGACGAGATCCAATGGAATCTATTAATTCAGGTGATAAAATTGAAGCAATTTTTGAAAAATTCTTTTTGAAAAAAGAAATATAAAATTATATTCTCTTTTTAAGGGTCCAAGTTCTTAAATTTTAAGCCTTGGATCTTAAAAAGAGAATATAATTTTATATTCTTATTTTTAACCTTTTTTATAATTGAGCTCAGTAGGATTCGAACCTACATTAGAAACTTAGAAGGTTTCCGTCCTAATCCCTTAGACGATGAGCCCATTTTAATTGTATCTCTCTATTATGATAGAAATGGATTGGAAAAAAAACTCTAATTACTAAAAAATTTACTCGTTTTTTTTGAAAAATCATAAGTAAATCTTACGAAATTTAGTTAATAGAGAATTTAAAAAACGAATTACTTAGGTCTAGGCGATACTGGGTTTGAACCAGTGACACTCTGCTTGTAAGGCAGACGCTCTACCGCTGAGCTAATCGCCTTTATACTCCAAAATTATAGTTTATTTTTTAAAAACTTCCAAATTTTAAATAAGAATATATATAATATTACTTTCTAAGATTCAATATTTTAAGCCGATTGATATTTAAAATATATTAGCATGTTTATTTGTTTTGTTAAGAATTCTCCTTTGGATCTGAAAAGATGATATACATAAAATTGTCTTTTTTCTAGTATGATAGAAGAAATTACTTGATGCTCAAATCTTTCTTTAATATTTTCAATTACTAAAAAAACGTTTATAATAGAAATTAGAGTAGAAATAAAAAGACAGTTTGAGGAATTAATAAAAGAAAAGATTTAGAAGAATCTTTATAAGATTAAAAAAGAAAACAAATACAGAAGGGTATCAGTTCAAGGATCTTCTTTGAGGAGCAGATCTGTTTCCGCCATATATTTTTTAGAGAAAAAGTTATTTGATTCATTTTTCAAAAGGTTTAAGATTCTATAAGTCAAAAAATCTAAGACCTTAAATTTTGGTATAAAATTTTAAAAATACCATTTACATTGTTTAGAAAAAATTTATATGGCAATTACAATTGGACAAGTCGAATCGAAAAAAGTAGGACTTTTTTCGCTTGTTGACGACTGGTTAAAACGTGACCGTTTCGTGTTTGTTGGGTGGTCGGGCTTATTATTATTTCCTTGTGCTTATTTAGCTTTAGGAGGTTGGTTAACAGGAATAACTTTTGTTACATCATGGTATACACATGGTTTAGCAAGTTCTTTCTTAGAAGGTTGTAATTTTTTAACTACGGCTGTTTCTTCTCCTGCTAATAGTATGGGACATTCTCTTTTATTACTTTGGGGTCCAGAAGCTCAAGGAAACCTTACTTTATGGTTTAAAATTGGTGGATTATGGGCTTTTATTGCTTTACATGGTGCTTTTGGTTTAATTGGATTCTGTTTAAGACAGTTTGAAATCGCTAGATTAGTTGGGATTAGACCTTATAATGCTCTTGCATTCTCAGGACCAATTGCAGTTTTCGTGTCTGTTTTCTTACTATATCCATTAGGACAAGCTAGTTGGTTCTTTGCTCCAAGTTTTGGAGTTGCAGCTATTTTCCGTTTTCTTTTATTTTTACAAGGGTTCCATAACTGGACATTAAATCCTTTCCATATGATGGGAGTTGCTGGAATTTTAGGAGGAGCTTTATTATGCGCTATTCATGGTGCAACAGTAGAAAATACGTTATTCGAAGATGGTGATGCTGCCAATACATTCCGTGCATTTACACCAACTCAGTCAGAAGAAACTTATTCTATGATTACTGCGAATCGTTTCTGGTCACAAATCTTTGGTGTAGCTTTTTCTAATAAACGCTGGTTACATTTCTTTATGTTATTTGTTCCGGTAACTGGATTATGGGCAAGTTCTGTTGGAATTGTTGGTTTAGCTTTAAATTTAAGAGCTTATGACTTTATTTCACAAGAGTTAAGAGCAGCTGAAGATCCAGAATTTGAAACATTCTATACTAAAAACATTCTATTAAATGAAGGAATTCGTTTATGGATGGCAGCACAAGATCAACCACACGAAAATTATATATTCCCAGAAGAGGTATTGCCACGTGGAAACGCGCTTTGATGATTTAGAAATTACGACTGATAAAACACTTGAATCCACTGGTTTTGCTTGGTGGGCTGGGAACGCGAGATTAATTAATCTTTCTGGAAAACTTCTTGGTGCTCATGTAGCCCATGCTGGTTTAATGGTATTTTGGTGCGGTGCTATGACTTTATTTGAAGTGTCTCACTTCATTCCAGAAAAACCTTTATACGATCAAGGGTTTATTTTATTACCACATTTAGCTACATTAGGTTGGGGAGTAGGACCAGCTGGTGAAATTATTGATATTTATCCTTATTTCGTTGTTGGAGTAGTTCATTTAATTTCTTCTGCTGTTTTAGGATTTGGAGGGATTTATCACTCTTTATTTGGACCAGATACATTAGAAACAAACTCTCCTTTATTTGGTTACGATTGGCGTGATAAAAATAAAATGACTACCATTTTAGGGATTCATTTATGTTTACTTGGAATTGGTGCTTTTTTATTAGTTGCTAAAGCAATGTATGTTGGTGGAATTTACGATACATGGGCTCCTGGAGGAGGAGATGTTCGTTTAATCAAAAACCCAACTTTAAACCCATTAGTTATTTTTGGATATGTCTTTAAATCTCCTTTTGGAGGAGATGGATGGATTATTTCTATCAACAATATGGAAGATTTAGTTGGCGGACATATTTGGGTTGGTGTTTTATGTCTTGCTGGTGGAATTTGGCATATTTTAACAAAACCTTTTGCTTGGGCACGCCGTGCTTTTGTTTGGTCAGGAGAAGCATATTTATCATATAGTTTAGCTGCATTAGCTGTAATGGGATTAACTGCTTCTGTTTTTGTATGGTATAACAATACTGCTTATCCAAGTGAATTTTTTGGACCAACTGGACCAGAAGCTTCTCAAGCACAAGCATTTACATTCTTAGTTCGTGACCAACGTTTAGGAGCAAATGTTGCTTCTGCTCAAGGTCCAACGGGATTAGGGAAATATTTAATGCGTTCTCCAAGTGGAGAAATTATTTTTGGGGGAGAAACTATGCGTTTCTGGGATATGAGATCTCCTTGGTTAGAACCTTTACGTGGACCAAATGGATTAGATATCAATAAGATTAGAAATGATATTCAACCTTGGCAAGAACGTAGAGCTGCTGAATATATGACGCATGCTCCATTAGGTTCTTTAAACTCAGTAGGAGGAGTAGCTACTGAAATTAACTCAGTTAACTTTGTTTCTCCACGTTCTTGGTTAACATGTTCTCATTATATTCTTGGTTTCTTCTTATTAGTTGGACACTGGTGGCATGCTGGACGTGCTCGTGCTGCAGCAGCTGGGTTTGAAAAAGGAATTAATCGTGAAACAGAACCAACACTTCAATTACGTCCTATTGACTAGTAAATAGTAGTTTTTAGTTTTTATGAGAGAATCGAAATATATTCTCTCATAAAGTTTTTCATAATTTTATATCTTATTTTTAAGTAACATTTCATAAAAATGTTTCTTTTTTAGTTCTTTTTTCAGAAAGAATTAAAATTTAAATTTTACTTTCATTTTGAGCTCTTTGAATCTTTTTTATTAACCTTCAATTTCATAATTTTATGAAAAAATCGTAACAATCTATGTCAAAATACAATTTTTTCAACTCTCTCAACTCTCTCAATTTTAGATATTGAGTAATAATCTTTATTTATACTTTTCTTTAAATTTAAAATAAATATATTTTTTTTATTAGTAAATATTTGAATCACGATTCGTTTTTTCTTTTTTCTTTTTCATAAACATAATTAAAAATTTAGTAAATTTTTTATATTTAAAATAATTAAAAATTTCTTGATTGTCAATTATTAAACTT
>Ga0247843_1009704_pt1 | contig 10568 bp, 5 predicted proteins | sample LaCruzMarch2017__FD_192420 | JGI IMG/M metagenome (GOLD analysis project Ga0247843, IMG submission 192420) | Freshwater microbial communities from meromictic Lake La Cruz, Castile-La Mancha, Spain - LaCruzMarch2017_8m | ecosystem: Environmental > Aquatic > Freshwater > Lake | place: Spain...
GATAAACAAGAATCGTGGTCTTATCAAATCTATCATTATCCAGACCAATTTGATATGAAAATCTTGCTGATTCAATCAGTGCTCTTTGAATTGTTTTAAATGGACGTGTTAAACTATTTCCTTGATTCTCAATACTATCAGTTGAATCTAAACTATTCGGGTCAACGTATAAAATTGTACCACGTACTGACTTAAGAAAATTATCTAATCTGGAGAGACCCATTTTTTATTACTTATAGTTTCCGTTATAAGTTATTTATCAATAAAAAAGAGACCAGAATAAATCCTGATCTCTCTTGGAAACTTCTCTCACACTTGATTATTATACCATTATAGACGCAATTACTTATAAAGGATTTGTATATGCAAGACAGTCATCACTTACACGAGAACGAACTAGTTCCAATACATTCATAAACTGATCAATGGTCTCACAGGTCACTTGCTTTTCTTTACCTTCATTAGAATACAGATACACAGTCCTCTTGAGAGGGTCTACAACGCAACGGGACAGGGTTTCTTCTAGCATTGATTCGTCTGTTGATTACTCAGGTATCATAGCACGACAGAAGGGGTGGTGTCAAGGTGTTTAAACAAAATACCAAGCAGAAAAAACAAATTGTAATGGGGGTGACTCACTAATACTGGCTGCATTACCAAGCGCAATAAATGATGAATTTGCATCAATATATGTTAGTGGGTTCGGATTGAGTGCGTTGAACACTACGGGTCCAGCAATTGTATTTCCGTTGGGATATGGTAAATTAGCAATTAAAGCATTGGCAGGTGCGCTGGTAATTATTGCAGAACCATAGACATAAACTACTCTCCCAATTTTTGTATATTTTGCAGTCAAATTGGTCACCGACCAAGGAAGAATGCTACTAGAAGAAGTTAAAGTTGGTGTCCAAGTTCCTTCCTCATAATCATTCAACAACTCACTCGTCATAGTACCAGTACTATTATTAGTTGCAGAAAAATCAACACCTTTACCACTAGTTCCGATGATTACGTTTCCTTTATCGGTTGTAATATCACTTTCGGCAATTATTTTACCAGAAAAATCTGCCAAGTCTACATTTACAGTAAATTCTGGAATAGGTTGCTTATCATTTTTTTCAAGAGTGACATGAGATGTGCTTTTACCATCTAAATGTAAATAAATATAATCTGGTGAATAACTAATATTTGATGAATCTTCATTTGATGAAATTATGTTTTTTGTAGATCTTTTAACTGGTGCTCCACCACCACTGTACAGTATCAATGAAACATCCAATTCTGGGGCTTGAGTTTTATCTACAACTCGTTTTCCGTCCACAACATTGTAGACAGAAGGTACATGTCCACCAGCAGTTACATTACCCTCGGCAGATACATGCCCATTAAAAAATGATAATTCAGAATCAACAAAAAATTGTACAATTGGTCCAGATTCAATATTCCTTTCCAAAGTTACATGTGAAGTTTTAGAACCATCTAAATGTAAATAAACATAATCTGAATGATCATGTACCAATACCATTGAAACATCATCTAAATTAAGAAACATATCTGCATAAACATTTTGATAATCATCAAGAGAAAAATCATCATCATCACGATAATTAATTGGATTTCTATTTCGACCGGTAAAAGTTCCATAATCTCTAAATGCACTAGTAAAAAATGACATTATGCGTCAATCTCCGTAATTAATATTTCCACATCTCTTCTTGTTGCAAAGATATGATAAAAACAATTGATGGGAATTCCAGATTTGGACTGAAGGTGAACCTTATTATCCCCGATTCTTTTTACAATAATATCCTGATGTGCCCCAATTGGAGTGAGAGATACTGTAATTGTAGTCTCATCGATCAATTTTGTCCAGTATTCCGGAAGTTCAATTTCTGTTCGATTCAGAACTCTTCCACGATAATATACTCCATTTTCTGGACCCTCTAAACAACCATAAACCAGTTTTTTTTCTGGTTTTGTTGGGTGATCAATTACGAAGCTTTTGTATCGAGCTTGAAGAACAACACATCTTATAATCTCTGCTTCAATAAACCTTGATTTTAAAAGTTTATCAACTCTTACAAAACTTTGAAATCTTGCATATAACCGACACCAAAGAGAATATAATAATGGAACTTTTACATCCCCATTGGTACAACGTCCAACCATCAATGTTGCTCTTGGTATCATATAATCTGATGGTTTTCCAACCTGCTCTGGTCCTTGTATAAAAGCAGAACCTCTGATTTTTGTGGGACCAACTCCAAGTGCAATTGGTACACCAGCACCTACAACAAGTTGTCCTCCCACCACATCATCATCTTTAGAAGTTGCCATTTGTTTTGTTTCTCAGAATTTTATTTATTTTGTTGTTTAAGTTGGAAATCTTTTCCACCAGCGTAACTATCTTTGACTGCAACTGCATCAGTAATTTCACGAATTATTGATGCATATACCTTCATACCACTATTTGCTGCCATTTCTATATTTCCTGGAGATGCTAGTTTCATAAAAGTCTTGGCAGTTATCAAAACTTTTTTTGATTCCATTTTTATGTTTTCACTTGCATCCATTGTAATATTTCCTTTACTTCCACCCTCACCAGTGGCAATCATATGTATATCAGTTGCCTGCATTCTAATTTTACCATTTCTTGCAATAATACAAATATCACCATTATCTGAAATGATCACCATAGTTGCTTCTGCCTCTTTTTTATCCATTCCCGATCTAATTGAAATTCTACCGGGAGCAGTGATTTGAGTACATGCTTTTCTGGGACCATCCTTATCTAAAGAAATCGCATGTCTTCCATCAGAAGCCTGAATTAAAACATCGGCAATTACATCACCTGGTTTATGAAGATGACCGAGAGTAACTGATCCGTGATCATTACTTCCGATACAATTTGCGGTATATGTTTTTTTGCCACCGGGTCTAGAGTTAACAACGTTTTGTGGTCTTGCCATTAGATATAAAAATTAAATGAGGTTTGTAGGAGTTCCCGGAATATTAAGTCTGGGATTGTTGCTATCAATGTCAGTACCGAACTTCTCAATTGCACTTGGAGGAGTCGTGACTTCTGCCGTGATGCTTTCTTGAAGAGTATCATAAACACGAATGGGTGTTCCGACTGTCTTATAGTATCCTGCATAACGAATAGTATTTTCGTAGAAAACAGCACCATAGTAAGGTCTTCCATCTATATATCCAGTTTGTTTGAGACCAACAAGATCGGTCACCTGAATAAGTCTTTGATTATCTCTAGTCAGGGCAGGATCAATTGGATCTCTTACAACTCTGAATACTGGTCGGAAAGTAGCATTCACTCCTGTATCAGATATCATAGTGATTCTAGGATACTCTGGGAAACAGGTACCATTATCTAGAATTTTGACTCTAGAGATTCTTCCAAAAGAATCACAAGCATAATCCAAAATTACACCATTATCCGGAACAATTTGAAGTTTATCTACTCCACAATTATAGTTGATTCCAGGGTCTTCGACAAGTACTTCATCAAGTATCAGACAAACAGGATATTGTGGTGGTGGGGGTGTTCCCAATTGTGCGGGTAGAGCTTCTTGTTCCAATACTGGTGGGGACTCGCATCTTCCAGTTTCTGGATTTAATGTTTGTCCAGGAGGGCAGGCATAATTATTTCCTGGATCGAGCACAATCACTCTTGATATAACACCCTTTCCTCTAATCAATTTGGGGCAAGGTGGTGGAATTAAAATCGCAGAAATACCAATAGGATTTGTTGTCCAGGGAAGAGGAAGTGCTTTACTAATTGATGATTTTTTAATAATCTCTACAAAAGCATAAGTAGGATTTTCATTAAATCCGGTACCTGGTAGTCTAACATTTGAGAGTTCTAATTGTACTGATTTTTTTCCTTTTGTTGCATTAAACAAAAATGTTCTTTTATCCTCAAATGTTAAAGATCTTCCCACCTCTACTCCATCGACTCGAACGATTACTATATCATCTGCTTTTGTAGTTATATTATAACTACCATCTTCGGGAAAATCAACGTTTCTCCAAGTCATAATCCAAGTTTTTCCTTGAATTTCTTCTGTTGGAGTCAGAGTATTCTCAAAGAACGGAGATATCAAACCAGGAAGATAACTTGCAAGAGGAGGACCTTCGTAAGTTACACCATCTTTATTTGATCCAGAACCATATGGTTTTGCTGTTCCAGAACTATAAGAGGGACCTCTTCCCCAACTAGGATCATTTAATAAAGTCTGCATCTTCGGTCCAATTCTTTTACCGGGGATGTATCGATAGACAGTTTCCAAGTAATTACGAATATCAGCATCATTGAATCCCTGATTTTGTGCCGAAGGAAGATCATTATCGGCACCAAATTGATTAGGTTCAAACTCAGTACCAGGAGTATCAATATACCCACGCATATCCTTAAATGTAGTGTTAGTATCAGAAAGTATTCTATTTGGTATTGTGGTGGGTGCATAAAATGCAATACCACCATTTATATAACCAAGTGTAGGTAATGTTGGTATTTCATTTTCGTCTGCAGTATAGAAATTTTCTCCTGGAATCGGACCACTTCCCCCCACACCAGGAGGTCTAAAAAATTTATAAACTGCAATTCGATCTGGTCCTGGTTGTGAATATACAAGACCCTTAATGTTTTCATACGCATATCCAGATGTAAGAGCAATACCTTTTTCTTGGTCACTAATTGTGTATAAGTGATCTCCTCTTAAATAAAGTCGATGAAGTGGTACTGCTTCGGCAACATTTGTGGTTTCTTTTTTAAACATTTTCCACCCAATTCCCTGAAGTTTAAATTGATTTGGATCAATACCCTCTTTTGCTGGTTCCGTGGTAAAAAAGTGAGTTGCACCTGCCTCACCGGCAAAATCTGGAGTATAATATCGGAGCATATCAACCAATACTATATCACTAACAATAGGTCCTCCCGATCTTGGAACAGAAACTTCCCAATCTCTAGTACTAAAAACTTTGATTGAAATGTCATATTGTTTCTCAATAGGTGTATTAAAAACTTCAACTGTAATTTCATGAGTTCCCTTTTCTAAGAAAACTTTTTTTAATTTTGGAATTGGTCGTTGATATGCATTCATCTTTGCCACTTCTTTTCCATCAATTAAAAGTCTTCCAGTATTGTCGGCAAGTCCACGAACTCCATAAGCTCCACGATATGGAAGTTCAACAGTCCAGGTGTTTATAAAAGTAACTCCTGCAATATTGGATGTGCTTCTCCCACCACCAAAGTTTGAAGATGGTACTCTTCCCCAATTAGGATCATTTAATAGAGTTTGCATCTTCGGACCAATTCTTTTACCGGGTATGTGTCGATAAAAATTTTCAAGATAATTGCGAACATCTGCATCACTAAATCCTTGACTTCGTGCCGAAGGAAGATCATTATCGGCACCAAATTGATTAGGTTGACCTTGATCAGTACCAGGAGTATCATCATACCCAAGCATTTCTTTAAATTTTAATTGAGAATCATAAGTATCAAATGGTGGAACTGGTGATATTGCGTATCGGTTCATAAACTTTGACCAGACATGTACCTTACCAGTACCAGGAGTGCGGTTTGTTGTTATAGTAACTGGATACCACTGTTCCTTTGATGTTGGAAATCTTGTTGTCCAAATTGGATTTGGAGGACATCTTCCAGTTTGAATTGGTGCTGGTTCTTTTGGAATAGGAGCAGCTGGGGCATCAATAGTCACTGAAATTCCCATTGGATTTTCATTAAAAGATGCTCCGGATACAACCTCCTCAACAAAATTTAGATCAATAGTCATCGCAAATGATGTATTAGCCAAATTGGTGAATGGTGCTCTCCCCCAATTGGGATCGTCCAACAACTTTTTCATATCCGGTCCAATCTTTTTACCGGGTATGAATTTATAAACATTTTCAAGATAATTACGAATATCGGCATCACTAAATCCTAAACTTCTTGCCGAAGGAAGATCATTAAGGGCACCAAATTGTTGAGGAGCACCTTGATTAGTACCAGGAGCATCATTATACCCACGCATATCTTTAAAACCACTACTTTTTTGTAGCAATTCAGTTCTTATTCTATACTTTCCTGCTTTAAAAAATCTTGTTTCAGAACTTTTTTCAGATCCAGAGTTTCTGAATATAGTTTCATCTCCACCCTGTTCAATATCGGTCAATCCATTACCAAGTTCTACAATTCCTTGACCAGATCTATTACCAATATAAACAACTACACTACCACCAACCATAATTTGAACATTATAATTTCCATCGACGGGAAACTCAATAAACTGCCAACGAATAACTTGTACTCCAGAAGAACTTTCTGCCTTTGATATTTCTGAATTTGGATCAATAGGAATAACACCATAACGATTAATGAACTCAGAATCTTTTCCGGATACTGGAATAGATCTCCAAAGTGTTCTATCTGACTTTGAAATATAATCAGCCGTAGTAAAAATAGTTTTATTTTGAATATTCGATGCTTTAGATAATGAAGGTGTGAGGTTAATATTCCCTATAACTTCAAATTCTTGTCCTTTGACTGTTACATAAGTTGATTCTCTTGTCTCCGACCCTACATTGATTGGATCAGTAATTCTTCTAAAAAATCCACCTTGAGTTGTAAGTGTAAAGGAAATAACTTCTTCAACTGTAACCGTATTCAAGTTATTATTATCAGGATCGATTGCCTTTTGTGTATCAATTTTTGCAAAGGCATTCAAAGATTCCTTAGATAATACACCACCAAATCCATTTCCACCTTCTGCACCTCTACCAGTTAATGCAGCAATGTGATCTCTGTATGGTAACAATCTTTGATTCGAAAAAGCAATGTCTTGATTAAGTTCTACTGCACCACCACCCTGACCATAATTCATTCCAATAAACAGATCTGATTCTTTATAACTTGGATTTGGAACAATTGTAATTGGTCCATAAAGTTTACCACCTTTTAGAAACACCTCCCCAGGATGATCTGTTGAATTTTTATCTCTTGCTCCAGGACCTACAACAAATGCCTTTCCAGAAGCTCCATCAACTCTTCCTTCAACAATACCAACTTCAGGAATATTAATTGCTGGACCATTCCCAAATAATGTTCCAAAATTACAATAAACTTCTTCATCGGCACGATATTGTGTCAGATCAAGATAAACTCCAGGTTGAATTGTAGTCGTAGTAGTATCAAAACCAGGTCGTCGAATTTGACTTGGTTTTTGAGGTGCATTTCTATCAATATTATAAATTTGAGTTATTATTCTACCCGGAGTTGGTTGACCCCAAGTAGGATCGTCCAACAACTTTTTCATATCCGGTCCAATCTTTTTACCGGGTATAAATCGATAGACAGTTTCCAAGTAATTACGAATATCAGCATCACTAAATCCCAAACTTTTTGCTGAAGGAAGATCATTAAGGGCACCAAATTGTTGAGGAGCACCTTGATTTGCTCCAGGGTTGTCATCATATCCACGCATATCCTTAAAGTTTGTGTTTATTTTTCTTTGAGCATCCGGAATTGGTAGATTTAATAAATCAATACGAACTTTGTGTGGTCCTGCCTTAAATTCTTTTCTTGTTGGTTCGACCGCATCATTAAAACTTCTAAGTTTAAATACCTCAATATTATCAACATATAATGTTGATTTGTTATCACACAATCCTCTAAAGATATATTCCCCATCGTATGGAAAATCTACATCCCAGTCAAAAACAAAAAGTCTTCCTGCCTCATCACTTCCTCTTACATTTGAATGCGGAACGGGTGATATCGCATATGAATTCATAAACTTACTCCACCTAACGTCTGCTACTTCATATGGAATGTTATATTTTTTACTTGCGGAAGTAATTGATTTTGGTGGAGTTGATTTTGTCGTCCAAAATGGATTTTTTGATTTTAAAAGTGATTTTTGATATTCATCAATCTCTTTACGAATAGGATCTTCACCAACATCTATGTAAGTTCCTGGTTCCCAAGGACCCAAATCCTCACCATCATGTCCAAAATTTCTACCAAATCCCTCAGTTGTATCTGGACAGAGTTCATAATTCTCAAAATCATCTTCATCTTCAAATGTTATAAGAGTTTCTGTAACATTACCAAGTTCTGAAGTCAAAGTAGCACCACTACCATACTGACATTCATCAATTGCTTGAACTATAGGGGGATACTTATATCCAAATCCACCAGCAATAACGTCCACAGCAAGAACTGTACCATCAACTCCTACAATTGCATTTGCTAGAGCACCAACACCACCACCACCAAAAAATTCAATTCTTGGTGGTCCTTCACCACATTTTTTAATAGTTTGAATTCCACCACAAGGATTTTTAGTAGTAACAAGAAAATCTGGAGTCAGGGTATTGACTTCATTAATAGTTAAATATTGAATTGAATTATCTGCATTTTTAAAAATAAAAGTGGTTCCAGGATTTTTCTTTGCATAATCATTTGCCTCACAAATACTAACATTTATAATATATCCTAAAGTCGGATCAATATATCCAACTTTTATATCATCTTTCGTGACATCTTTAAAAATAGTATTAATCAGATGATTGATTCTTGCATTTTTAGAATCATATGATAATTTGAATTGATCTGCCATAATTAAATTTTATATTTTTATTTTTTTTATATAATGATATTTATTCTATAACTGAAGAACTCCTCTTACTGCTTCCCTCTCTGCTCTAATAACTTCTTGTGATCTAGGATCTTGTTGTCCTACTCGGGAATCTCCCCCTACTCCAGGTACATCTTTGGTTTCTCTTGTTGGAGTTCCAAATGGATCATCTTCTCCTCCAGTATTATCAACCTCTTGTTTAGATGCAGCCGCAGCAACAGGAATTCTTGGTGTTTGTACATCTTCGGTTGCACCAGATCCTTCTTGTAGGGTATAATAATCTCCTGCAGGACAATTTATTGCCAGATCACAACCAAAAATATTCACAGTTATATTTGCAAAACTCATTGCAGACGATAAACTTCCAGAAATTCCACTCATAAGTCCAGAAATACTAGAAATTTTGTCTGAAATTCCATCTAAAATTTCAGAACCTTGATCAAGAACTCCAGATATATTACTCAAAACGTTGCCAATCTTAACTGTAAGATCATTGGTTTTATCAGTACCACCAAGAGCACTACCAGAAATTGTAATGGTTTCATTAGCAGTATATCCAGAACCACCAGAAATATTAGTTATGGCATAAGTTCCATTAGATTTTTCTACCGTAAATCTGGCATCGGATCCAGAACCAGATGATGTTCCAGTTACACGCGAGAATGTATCGGTTCCGACAGAAGCAGTTCCAGTGCCGGTAGCAGCAAGAATTGCACCAGGAGCATTAAAGACATTATCAACAGCAATTGTAAGATCGTTGGTTGTATTAGCACCACCAAGATCGCTTCCCAGAATCGTAATAGTTTCGGAAGTAACATATCCAGAACCAGCAGCAGTTTTTGTTACGGTATAAACTCCATTAGATTTTTCTACCGTAAATCTGGCACCGGTTCCAGAACCAGACGATGTTCCAGTCACATCTGTGTATGAAGCAGTTCCAGCAGCAGTTGCAGCAGCAGTTGCAGCAGCAGTGCCAACTGTAGCAACTGTGATTGTGAGGTCGTTAGTTATATCAGTACCACCAAGAGCACTACCAGAAATTGTAATGGTTTCATTAGTAGTATATCCAGAACCAGCAGAAGTTTTGGTTACAGTGTAAACTCCATCAGCTCTTGCAACTGTAAATGTAGCAGCAGTTCCAGAAGCAGATGCTGTACCAGTTACGCCAGTGTAAGATGCAGTGCCAGCAGCAGCAGTTCCAGTACTGATAATAGTGACAATACCATTATTACCACCATTTCCACCACCAATAGGATTGGAGATGGAAAGAATCGCACCGGGAGCAAAATCTACACCATTAATAGAAGAATTGTCAGAATTGATTATAGCAACATCAGAAATTGCTCCACTAATTTCAGATAAAAATGTATCATTATCTTCTAGGAAATTAGCTACACTGACAAGAGCAGTATCAATTCCTTCGACAATTGTTTGAAGATTCATCGAAATCGTCTGACCCACCAAAGTTTCTATAGCACACATTGGAACCGTTGGAGTAAATCCAGATTTCAGGATTGTGGTGATATCAAGTAAAGACTTTCCATTCCCATCGGAACCAGTACCAGTTCCAGTTCCACCACTAGTGCCACCACCAGTTCCAGTTCCAGCACCAGTTCCAGCACCAGTTCTAGTTCCAGCACCAGTTCCAGCACCAGTTCCAGTTCCAACACCAGTTCCAGCACCAGTTCCAGTTCCAGCACCAATTCCATATTCGGCATTTCTTCCAGGAATACCACCACCAGTTCCAGTACCACCACCAGTTCCAGTACCAGTGCCACCACCAGTTCCAGTACCACCACCAGTTCCAGTACCACCACCAGTTCCAGTACCACCACCAGTTCCAGTACCACCACCAAAACCACCACCAGTTCCAGTACCACCACCAGTTCCAGTACCACCACCAGTTCCAGT
>Ga0247843_1009705_pt1 | contig 10568 bp, 9 predicted proteins | sample LaCruzMarch2017__FD_192420 | JGI IMG/M metagenome (GOLD analysis project Ga0247843, IMG submission 192420) | Freshwater microbial communities from meromictic Lake La Cruz, Castile-La Mancha, Spain - LaCruzMarch2017_8m | ecosystem: Environmental > Aquatic > Freshwater > Lake | place: Spain...
GAACCCACTGACGCGCTGCACTGGCGCTTCAAGATGCAGGAAGCAGCGCTCCATGATGCGTGCGGAAATCTCCGCCCCAAAACCACAGGTCAGTGGTGCTTCATGCACCACCACGCAGCGGCCGGTCTTCTTCACGCTCTCTTCAATCGCATCAATGTCGAACGGATAAATCGTGCGCAGATCAATGAGTTCAATGTCCTTGCCACTCTTCTCGATCGCTTGCATGCACTGCACAACGCTTGCGCCCCAACTGACGATGGTGAGCTCGTTTCCCTCGCACACCGTGCGCGCCTTACCGATTGGCAAGACATACTCGTCCTCTGGGACTTCCTCGCGGAATGCTCGATAAATACGCTTTGGCTCAAAGAACATCACTGGATCTGGATCGCGGATGGAAGCAATCAACAAACCCTTGGCGTCATACGGCGAACTTGGCATCACCACCTTCAGACCAGGCGTGTGCGCATAGATCGCCTCAGGCGAATCACTGTGCAACTCCGGCGCGTGAATGCCACCACCAACAGGAATACGAATCGTCAGCGGAACTGGAAATGCCCCGCGGGTACGGGTGCGCATGCGCGCGGCATGACTGCAGATCTGGTCATAGGCCGGTCCAAGAAATCCATCGAACTGAATCTCTGGAACTGGACGCAGCCCGCCCATTGCCAAGCCAATCGCGGTGCCGATGATTCCACTCTCTGCAAGCGGCGTATCCACCACGCGCTTCTCGCCGAAGCGCTTCTGCAAGCCTTCGGTGACGCGGAACACTCCGCCGTTCGCGCCAACATCCTCGCCGAGAAGGAGGACGCGCGGGTCCTTCTCCATCTCTTGGATGAGGGCGAGATTGATTGCCTGGACCATGTTGAGGTTTGCCATCGTGCGATCCTCTGTGAGTAAATTCAGCCTGATTTCACAGGCAATTGAGCGATTCGATCAGTGCGCTTGTTCGGTCACGCGGTTCAGATGATCGGTGTTTGCAAGTTGACTCGGGTCTTGGCCAAGCGAATGCGTCTGCATCGTGTCGCGTTGCAGCGCTAGGTCGGGCGGAAGTTCGAGATACATGGAATTGAAGAAGTCAGCAGAGTGCGGCGCAGCAATGTTCTCCGCGCGCGCAACGGCCTCGCCGATCAACTTCTCAGCACGTTCAAGAAGTGTGGCTTCCTTCTTGTCATCCCACAGCTTTAGTTTTTCCATGTGCTTGCGAACGCGAATCATTGGGTCGCGAGCGCGCCACATATCTACTTCAGCCTTGTCGCGGTAACGGCTCGCATCGTCCGCCGTAGTGTGGTCGGCGAGGCGATAGGTCACCATCTCAATGAACGTTGGCTTGCCTTCGGTACGCGCGCGTTCGATCGCCTCACGCATTGCATAGACCGTTGCAAAGATGTCATTGCCGTCGACTTGCATGCACGGCATTCCATAGGCGATTCCACGCTGCGCAACCGTTGGTGCACTGCATTGAATACGACCCGGAACGCTGATTGCCCAGAAGTTGTTCTGACAGACGAAAACCACAGGAATATCAAGGTTTGCAGCGAAATTGGCGGCTTCATGGAAGTCGCCTTCACTGGTGGCGCCGTCGCCAAAGAAAGTGCAGGCGATCTGTTTCTCGCCGCGATACTTGGCTGCCCAGGCAAGACCGGTGGCGTGAAGCATCTGTGTGCCGATCGGAACAGCGATCGGCGTGGCGTAGTGCTCACGAGGCATTGCGTTGCCGCGTTCGTCACCCATCCAGTGCAGAAGAATCGCTTCCATCGGGACGCCGCGCCAGAAGAGGCCGCAGTTCTCGCGGTAGCAGGTGACGAGCCAATCCTTCTTGTCGAGCGCGTAAGCGGCACCCAGACTGGTGGCCTCTTGCCCCATGTTCTGTGGGTAGGTACCCATGCGACCGGAGCGCTGGAGGCGAAAGGCAACATCGTCAAGGCGACGACACGTGAACATGGCCTCGTAGAGCTTGATGAGGTCGGCGTCAGGGATGAGACCCTTGCCGAGCTTCTCGTCGAAGTTCCCATGCTCGTCGAGAATCGAGATGCGCGGAATCTCGGTCTTAAAGGCGGTGGTGATGGGCATAGACCGAGCAGTCTAGACCACCGCGGCAGGATGGTTGCTGCGAAGCCATGGACAAGATGGTTGAAATTGGGCAATGAAACCCGCAATTATTGCCGAGATATCTGGACATTGCCCCACTGGGCATCACTGGGGCGATACAGGCGCGGGTGGCGGCACGGGCGCTCGTGGCTCCATATAGAAAGCCGTTCCGCCCCACCACTCGCGGTAGTTCCGCACCGACGGATTGCTACTCGTCATATTTGGGTCGCCGAAGTGGCCTCCCCAGCCATAGCGCTCTGTCTGTGTTGTCCGAATCCAATAATAGGCGACCCATCGGTTGCGATCACCCACATCATTCCCGACAAACATGCGACTGTGAAATTCGGTCCGGACATAGAGCGCCACGATGGCTGTCTCAAAGCCATGGCGCACCAAGTAACGCCGCGCTTGAATACCCGCCTCAAGAGTGAGTTCATCAAACTCCGCTTGGGTAACCACGCCCAAATCAAGCGCTCGCTTCAGGGCGATCCGCTCGCGATCTTCTGGCTCGTACATGCCCGGATTGAAGCCTGAGTAGTTCTCTTGGGTAGTTCCACTTTCCGCATACACGCATGCAAACATGCTTGGCGGGCCGGCAATCAGACGGCGACGGAGTTCCTTGCACTGGTCAGCCGAAAGTGATTGGTACTTCGCCTCCGTGTATGCGCCGCTGGAGTTTGGAAGTGTGGCGCGCTTCAGCTCGAAGTCGATTGCACGGAGCTTCTCGCCAGTAGTGATGTCTTGTTGAACGGCGGGCACAATGATCGGGATACATCCGGTCGATGTGGCGATTCCCAGTATCAGCCAGACGATTGCTGCGGAGATGCGGGTCACTTGGACACCTCGCCCGCTACTGGCTCAGTCGGAATTGGTACAGAAATGATCGGCGCATTGCCAATCGCCTTCCATGCAGCGATCGTTTCAGCGCGGCGTTTATCAAACTCCTCTTGAGTGATAAGCCCGTCTTTTTTAGCCTGATCAAGTGATATCAGCTCATCACCAAGAGTTGGTGGGCGAGTCACCACCGGGCGGTACATCACGCACGCTGCACAGCAGATCCATGGGAGCAGACTGATCGCCGCCAGGTACTGAAATTTGCGCGCGGACACGCGTTGCGCATTTCGAGGGGTGAGTGTGAGTCGATCGCTCATGAGTGATCGATTCAACCGATGAGTCCGATCGCGCGCGCCGCGAGCATGACCAACACGGTCATTGCCACCGCTACTTGCAGCATCATGCCCAACTGTATCGAACCGCGCAAAGGGACCGGAAGAGTTGGTCCAAACGTGCTCGACGTGTTGAACGAAAGAAACACATAGTCAATGACCGCCGGACGCCACCCCTCCAACGACTTCATCTGCATGGTGCTGTGTGGAAACAGAATGCCCGGATGGGTTTGTTCTCCATCCGCCACACGTTGTTGAAACGGGTGATCAAATCGCCAATAGAAGGCAACAAATACTGCGATATTTTCAACGTACACCAGCGCCGCTGAGAGCAACAGAAATGCAGGATTCTCTTGCTTATCAAAGAGGCACAGCACAAGGCCAACAACGTTGTCAAGCAGCGCAATCATGGAGAGCGCAAGCGTGAGATCGAACATGGGTCGAAACCACTTGCGTGCCCGCGCGGCCCAACATAGCAGGGTGAGCAATGAGGTGATGAACGCCACCGGGCTGGCATACATGTCGAGAATCTGAAAGATTTTCACCGCGTGCGAAGGTGCAAGGTCAGTGCGGCTGAGGGACTGCGCGGTCGCAAGGTCAAGCACGGATGCCACCACCAGCGACGCCAAGATTCCGCCCGCTGTGAGGTACCCAGGCGCGCGCGCGTTGACCGTGTGCAATTGGCTCATACGTCCGATGATAATGCGCGTGCTAGCCTGACCACTATGCATTGCGCTGAATGTGGCCACAACCTCGATCGCGTTGCCGAGGGCGCGCCGTGCACGGAGTGTGGCGTTGTGACCCCTTTACAGTTGCGAATGCTGCAGCCGCTACCTGGCCGCATGCGCCTCTTGTGGCAGTTTGGGTGGCCCCTGCTGATGGCGTGGTCCCTTGGATTTCTAGCGTTATTGTTGGCGAATCGACTTGAGCAGGTGTCCATGGCCCTGGTGGTTCTGACGGTGGTGTCGATCCTTGTTGTTGGTCCAGCGAACTCTGCGTGGCGCACCTTTGTGCTCATGCAGCGATTGCCACGAAGGCTTCGATCCGCGCCGTTCCTCATTGTGGTGCCGCGGTCGATCACTATCCCCGTGCTTGTGGGCGTGGCGACCGTGATCATTTTCAATGTGCTGACATTTGGTGCGTGTATCACTGTGTTTGCTTTCGGCAGTGTTGGCAACTGGTAGGTGATTGGCAATGCAATGATCAATATTGCTATTCATCGCAGTGAACAAACCATCAAGGTGACAAAAAGTCGCTGCCCGGTGTGCACTGTTGATATTCCAGCGCGAATTGTTGAGCGTGCTGGCGCAGTGTTTATGGAGAAGGAGTGCGCGGAGCACGGCTCGTTCGTGGTGCGATTGCAGAGCGATGCGCGCTGGTACTTCGCCAGTCATGGAAATCCAGCGAATGCGTCCGGAGACGGGGCGGCGTGTTGTGGTACCGGCGGCTGTTGTGCGCCGGCGAGCACGTCCGCTGATCCGTTCGAGCAACTCTCGACGTGTGTTGCGTTGATTGAGATCGTTGATAGTTGTAATTTGACTTGCCCAACGTGCTACGCAGAGAGCCCATACGGTGTTGGTGGAGATACCAAGTGTGCACCGTTCGATGATGTGCGGGCGCGGGTTGAGGGGGTTGTTGCACGAAAAGGCCTGATTGACATCCTGCAACTCTCAGGTGGTGAGCCAACCATTCATCCAGAGTTCGAACGCATTTTGCGCTGGGCGGTTTCCCATCCACAGATTGGGTATGTGCTTGTGAATACCAATGCTGTTCGAGTGGCTGGTGATGCGGCATTCCGGGAAATGCTCGCGAATGTTCGGCGCGAGCATCGCAAGTTTGAGTTGTATGTGCAGTTTGATGGTGTGCAAGAGTCTGGCCAGCGTGAACTGCGGGGATCGGACTTGCGCTCAATGCGCGAGAAGGCAATCGATGCAGCGGGCGCGCTTGGTGTTCCAACAACACTCGCCATGGTTCTTGACGAGCGGACTACTGTTGGTGTTGGTGACACATTGCGCTGGGCGATGGCCCGGCCGCACGTGCGTGGCATCAGTTTGCAGCCAATGTTCACCAGTGGTCGTGTGGCGAATGTCGAGAGCCGAACCCTTCCCGTGTTCCCGGGCGCCGGTACGGGTGCAGGAACGAACGCGCGTGGCATTGTCAACACCATGGGTGTTTCAGATGCTGTGCGCGCGTGTGTGGAGCAAGCACCAGAATTACTGGCCGAGGCCGACTTCACGCCGTTGCCATGTGGCGACCCAAATTGCCACACGATTGGATACATCCTGCGCACGCCAGCGGGTCCGGTGGGGCTGAGTCGATTGATTGATGTTCCAAAGTACGCCGGCTTTCTGCAAAGCCGCGTGAATTACAACATTGAGGACTTAGCGAAGTGCGGTTGCGAGACCGAGCCACTGGGAGAGTTGCTAAAGGCGCTGGAACTACGCCCAGAAGACCCGTTTCGAATCTTCATCAAGCCATTCATGGATGCGTGGACGTTCGACCAAGACCGCATCGACCGTTGCTGCACGCACGTGATCCGCACCGACGGCTCCCTCGACAGCTTCTGCCGCCACTACGGAAATTCGTCCCATTCCTCCCGGACCAATTTAACTCCTTGATATGCGCATGCAATCCCACAAACCTGGCCATCACAGAAATTGCTCCCGTTCCTCCCGTTCCCCCCGGACCATTTTGTGGTGACGGGGATTGTGGTTGGGAGCCCGGTGTATGTGGTCACTACGGTGGTGGGCATTGTGGTGACCGCGCTGCTGTGGAAACGGCTTGCCCGGACCGATGGGCGGACTCCTGATGATCGCCTGTACGCCGTGTACGGCGGTGCCCTGGCTGGTGCGTATATCGGGGCAAAGGTCGCCTTTTTGCTGGCCGAGGGTTGGCACTACCGGCACGAGCCTATGGCCCTTCTCACTGGGCACAGTGTGACGGGCGCTCTTCTGGGTGGCGTGCTTGGTGTGGAGACCGCCAAGCAGGTCACTGGATACAAGCAAGGCACTGGCGATATGTTCGCTGTGACCGTTCCTCTTGCGCTTGCGCTTGGAAGGATCGGATGCATGTTCGCTGGCTGCTGTCAGGGAACCGTATGTGCTGCGGCATGGTGGACCGTCACTGATACGCACGGCCACACGCGCTGGCCGGCACCAGCTATTGAGATGATGTTCAACCTCGCATTCTTTGTATGGACTGCCTGCGCCATGCGCTTCAATTGGCAGCGTGAGCAGCGATTCAATATCTATTTGATCGCATACGGCACATTCCGATTCGCTCACGAATTCATGCGGGATGACGTGCGCTGGTTTGCAGCGTTTGGCGGATACCACGTCGTGTCACTTGCGATTGTTGGCACCGGCGCATGGATGTATCTGCAACGTGCGCATATTCACCACGGAAACACAACCGCCCCGGCATAACCGGGGCGGTTGGAAAGTTTGTCGCGCGTTACCTCAGAACAGATTTAAACCATCGCGGGATGCTTTGTTGCAGCACCCTTCGCGCGCCCCGCCTCAATGCGGCGCTTGGCGTAGTTCACTGCAGCCACGTATTCGCTGGCGTCGTTCTTGCCCTCCTTGAGGACAGCAAGCGTTGTGTGCTCAATCTGCTCAATCTTCTTGTCGAGCGCTGCCTCGGTCATGCCAAGGTAGAGCCCAGCAAGACGAATGACGCCACCAGCATTCACAATGAAGTCTGGCCCGTACAAGATGCCGCGCTGCTTCAGCGAAGCACCGTCAATATTCGGCTCATGCAACTGGTTGTTCGCTGTTCCGCAAATGATGGCGCAGCGGAGATGCTTGATCGTGGAGTTGTTGAGAACAGCACCCAAAGCGCACGGTGCAAGAATGTCACACTCCTGCGCAAAGATGTCTTGGCCAGGCTTCAGTGCCTCGACGCCAAGCTCCTTCACGGCACGCTCAATCGCGGCTGGATTGATGTCGGTTCCAACAACAGTCGCGCCGTGAGCACGGCAACGCTTCGCAAGTTCGTAGCCGGTAGCACCAAGGCCCTGAACCGCAATCTTCAAGCCTGAGAAATCCACTTTACGGCCAGTGTGCGCCAAGCATGCCTTCATGGCGTTAAAGCAACCCTGGCTCGTGAACGGACTCGGATCACCGCCGTGGCTGACAGTGATGCCACCCATGACGTGGTTCGATTCCTGCGCCATCCAATCGCAGTACTGGGTGTTCACACCGACGTCTTCGGCGGCAATGTATTGACCGTTGAAGGTGTTCACAAAGCGGCCCATCGCGCGCGCTTCCGCCTCGGTAGGAACCTTGCCCTTCTCAATCATGATGACGCTCTTCGCGCCGCCCATCGGCAGGTCCGCAGCGGCCGACTTGTAAGTCATGCCCTCTGACAAACGCAGCACGTCACGGATCGCTTCGCTCTCGTCGGTGTACGCCCAGCGACGGGTGCCGCCAAGTGCATTGCCGAGGACTGTGGAGTGCAGCGCAATGATCGCCCGCAGACCGGTGACTGGGTCGACATGGAATGCCACGCGCTCGTGACCATGCTGATTCATCGTGTCGAAAAGCTTCATGAAATTCCTGTGTAAGTAAGAGGGACCAGACCAACTAGTCATTCGTGAAATTGACGGGCACGGCCGCGAGAACTCGAATCCCAAAGGCTACCGACCCTCCACCGGGCAATGAAACACCCAATCGCACCGGGCGCGCGTCTTGGCTAAAAAATCTCGACTGCCAAGTGTCGCAACCGACGCTCCTGCAGATGTTTACGCCCTTTGCGGCTGCGCGCGCTTGATGACATCTCCGTGGAACACTGACCCAGCGCCGAAGTGCGGAATCGCCTCTTCGTTCACTGGGTTCAATTTCGCCCCGGTGCCGCGCGCCTTCATATCCATCGTGCGCTCGGGGATTGCAAAGTCGATGTTGGGGAGCGAATCAATGTGCTTCAAGACCGCTTCAGCCGCACGCTTCATCGAAACGTCAGCGTTCGTGCGCAGGGCACGAACCTCTTCTTCGATCGCCAGTCCGAACATTGAGCAAAGGTGCTCCACCACGCTCATCTCATAGGCTAACTTCTCGCCGCTGAGTCCGTTGCGAATGTGGCTGTCAAGCTTTGCGAGCGAGCACGTCATTGCGTGAATGTAAATGGCGCACATGGAGAGGCGAGCCTGAATGGTCTGCTCGGTGACAAGCTTGTCTTCCCACTCCTTGAACATCAACTTGACTTGGTGACTGAACTCACGCACGCGCATCATCAATTCATGCATCATGCCGTTGAGGCGCGGATCAGTGCCCGTGAACGAAGGCAGCGGCCGACGAACACCCAGGAACAACTCGCTGCCGATTTGCATGGCTGAACCAAGGTGCTTGGCTGGGTTCTTCTTGATGCCCAACATCCACTCGCCAAGCTGCTTGCTGCCGTACGCAAAGATGAATGAGTGCATCACTTCATTTGCACCCTCAACAATGATATTGATGCGGCTGTCGCGCCATGCGCGTTCCACGTGATTCTCTGTCATATAGCTCTCGCCACCCATGACTTGCAGAGCGTCATTCACGGTGCGGTAGCCAAATTCGCTGCAGAACACCTTGCACACCGCGGTCTCAAGCATGATGTCTTCATCCTTGCGGTCAAGGAAGCCGGTGGTCATGAAGAGCATCGCTTCCATGGCGTAGGTGTACGAAGCCATGCGCGCGAGCTTCTCCTTAATCAGGTCAAACTCACTGATCGGGCGCTCAAACTGGAAGCGGTACTTCGCCCACTTCGCGGCTTGTTCGTAGGCAAATTCTGCTGCGCCCAGCATGCCGGCACTCAGTGTGCAGCGACCGTAGTTCAGGCAAGTCAGTGCAACGTTCAGGCCGCGACCTTCCTTGTGCAGCAAGTTCTCCTTGGGAACCTTGACGTTGGTGAGCCGAATGCGCGCCTGCCATGTTCCACGGATGCCGCACTTTGAACGGTTTCGGCTGAAGATCTCCACGCCTTCCATATCCGGCGTGCAGATGAGCGCGGTGACAGCGTCCTTCTCCTTGCCAGTCTTGGGATCGGTGATCTTCTGCTTCGCCATCACAGTGAAGAGTGCGCTGATTGCCCCAGATGTCGCCCACTTCTTCTCGCCATTCAAGATGTAGAAGCTGCCGCAATCGCTCAAAACACAGCGGGTTTCCTGGCCACCGGCGTCGCAACCGACGTTGGGCTCGCTCAGGCAGAACGCACTCAGTGCATCCTTCGCCATGCGTGGAAGGAAGCGAGCCTTCTGCTCCTCATTACCAAAGAGCATGAGTGCCTTGCAGCCGATCGACTGATGCGCCGACACAAGCACTGCCGTGGATCCACACGTGCGACCAATGCGTCGCAACACGCGGTTGTAACTCGTGATGCCGAAGCCAAGACCACCATGCTCCTTGGTGATGGTCATGCCCAGGACGCCCATATCAAAGAGGCGCTTCACCACCCACTCCGGGATCTCTTGCTTCTGGTCGATCTCGACGGATGGATGTTCGTTGCGCAAATACACGTCAAGCTCGGCGAGCAATTTCTCGCAGCGCGCGTTCTCGTCGGCCGTCTGATTTGGATACGGGAAGACCAGGTCTTGCCGGAAGTTGCCCCAGAAAATGTTCTTCACAAAGCCCATCGTCGTGGGATCGGGCCCAAGCATCTCCTGCGCCTGTTGAATCTGCTTGCGATCCTTCTCAGAGATGTTCTTCAGGTCCTTGGCGAGATCGGTCTGGGTCATAGTGGTCTGCGGCTCCGTGTTCGGGGGAAGGGCAGGATTGTAGGCAGTATGCACAGGTGTTGGCCCGTGGGTAACAACGCGTGGCGAAATAGTCACTGATCAAAGTGGGGCTGGTATCACCGGAACCCCAATCATCTCTGCCAAATCACGCATTCGCCGATCGAGGGTGTAAAGCGAAGTTGGCGGGTTACTCAGCAAGCATGCGGCAATAATCCCGGCGTCAATCCAACCAACACCGCGGCCATTCATGTCCCTTGCAACAACCAGGGCGAACAGTTCGCTCCGATCCACGGGTTCAATAAGTGTGAGCTGCAAAATGATGTCGCGAAACCGCCTGGCATGATCGCCCGTTCCCATGGCAATTTCACCTGCGACATCGAGATGACCAATCGCTACGCCCTCGGCAATTGCGCGGTCGACAACTGCGTCGCCGTATCGAATATGACGAATCCAAGCACTTGAGTCAACAAGAATTCCGGGGTTCATCGGAATGGGGCTGGCACCAATCGCCTGTTGCTCTCCGACCGTCAATCCACCGGATCGTCTGGTCGCCGCCTCGGTGGAACCTCGAAGGTTGGATCGATCCCTCGCATTTTCGCCAGCTG
>Ga0247843_1009706_pt1 | contig 10566 bp, 9 predicted proteins | sample LaCruzMarch2017__FD_192420 | JGI IMG/M metagenome (GOLD analysis project Ga0247843, IMG submission 192420) | Freshwater microbial communities from meromictic Lake La Cruz, Castile-La Mancha, Spain - LaCruzMarch2017_8m | ecosystem: Environmental > Aquatic > Freshwater > Lake | place: Spain...
GGCACCGGGGGACCGATGGAGGAGCCGGACAGCCGCCCCAAAGTTTTTGCCGTCTTCACCGAGCCCGGGTTCGCCTGTGCGGGCGACGGCGAGGACGAGCTCCGCGCGCAGGGGATCCCGCTCCTCTCGGCCAAATATCCTTTTGATGACCACGGCAAATCGCTCGTCATGGGCGCGACCCACGGGTTTGTGAAACTTCTCGCCGACGCGCGTACGGGAGAGATCCTGGGCGCCTCGATCATCGGGCCGGAGGCGGCCGAGCTCATCCACGAAATCGTCGTCGCGATGAGGTTCCGCGCGACAGCCGCCGACCTCGCATCCACCCCGCACTACCATCCGACCCTCTCGGAAATCTGGACGTACCCGGCGGAAGAAATTGCAGAGTCGGTCTGCCGGTAATCAGAGCATCGTGAGCTGCGAGGCGGCGGCGGGATCCGGGACGAGCCGCTTCCGCCGGCCCTTGGCAAACGCGGGCTCGCCGTCGGCCGTGAGCTCGGCCTTCTCGAGGTTCGCCAGAATTTCCTTAGCCCGGGAGATGATGGCATCCGGGAGCCCGGCGAGCCGTGCGACCTGGATCCCGTAGCTCTGGTCCGCCCGGCCGGGCAGGATCTTGCGCAGGAAGATGACCTGGTCGTTCCACTCGCGCACGGCGACGTTGAGGTTCAGGACGCCCGTGCGGGTCCGCTCGAGGTCGGTGAGCTCGTGGTAGTGGGTCGCGAAGAGCGCCCGGCAGCCGATCGTGTCGTGCAGGAATTCGGCGACGCTCCACGCGATCGAGAGCCCGTCGAATGTTGATGTCCCGCGCCCGATTTCATCGAGGATCACCAGGCTCTGCGGGGTCGCATTGTTGAGGATGTTCGCGGTCTCGTTCATCTCGACCATAAACGTCGACTGCCCGCGGGCCAGATCGTCGTTCGCGCCGACCCGGGTAAAGATCCGGTCCGCCATCCCGCAGCGCATCGCCTTCGCCGGCACGTAGCTCCCCATCTGCGCCATCAGCACAAGCAAGGCCACCTGCCGGATGTAAGTCGATTTTCCGGCCATGTTCGGCCCGGTCAAAATCGCAAAGTTTTTCCCATCCGCCCCGAGGTAGGTATCGTTGGGAACGAACCGCTCGCCGCCCGGCTGCTGGTCGAGGACCGGGTGCCGTCCGTCCTCGATGTGGAGGATCTGCGAGGCCTCGACCTCCGGCCGGCAGTACCCGTGCAGGCGCGCGGTCTCGGCCAGCGAGCAGATGGCATCGAGCGAGGCGAGCGTGTTCGCCGTCTCCTGAAGCTTCGGCAGCTCGTCGAGCACGTCGGTGCGCAGCTCCGCAAAGATCTCGATCTCCCTCGCCCGTGCCCGCTCGTCGGCCCCGAGGATTTTCCCTTCGACCTCCTTGAGCCCGGGCGTGATGAACCGCTCGCCGTTCACCGTCGTCTGCTTGCGGATGTAGTCGTCCGGCACCGCGCCCAAATTCGATTTCGTGATCTCGATGAAATACCCGAAGACCGACGTGTAGCGGACCTTGAGCGACTTGATCCCGGTCCTTGCGATCTCCTGTTCCTGGAGCGCGGCAATCCAGTTCTTCCCCTCGTGCGAGGCCGCGCGCAGGGTGTCGAGCCCTTCGTCAAATCGCGGGCGGATGAACCCGCCTTCCCGGACCAGGGCCGGCGGCTCATCGATAAGCGCTGCGCGCAGCCTGGCTGTCAGCTCGGGGAGAGAGTGCAGGTGGCGGCCGGTTTCGGACAGCAGCTCGGAGGGCAGCTCCAGCCCGGCTCCCAGGGAGGCGGCGAGGACCGGAATTCGCTCGAGCGACTGCGCGAGCGCCGCGAGGTCGCGCGCGTTGCCGGACGGACCGCCCAGGCGTGCGGTCGCGCGCTCGATATCCCGGATCTCAGCCAACCGCCCGCGCAGATCGCCGAGCAGGTGGGCGTCGTCGAGGAGCCCGGCGATCGCCTCCTGGCGCTGCTCGATGGCGGCGACCTCACGCAGCGGGTGCAGGACCCATTCGCGCAGAAGCCTCGCCCCCATCGGTGTCGAGGTCCGGTCCAGCGCACCGAGCAATGTCATGCCGCGCCCGGCCCGCGACGTCACAAGCTCGAGGTGGCTCTGCGTCGAGGCGTCCAAAATGAGAAACGTGCTCCGGCGGTACGGGCGCAGTTGCCGGAGGTGCCCGGCCTGGCGGCGCATCTGGCGCGTGATGTAGTGCAGCAGCGCCCCCGCAGCCCCCGTCCCGGAGGGGAGGTCGCCACACCCGAACCCGTCGAGCGACTGAACTTTAAAGTGGCCGCGGAGGAGCTCCTCGGCCGGCTCGGGCTCAAAAAGGTAGCCGTCGATTCCGGTCGGTTTCGGCAGCCCCGCGAGCACGTCCGCCTGGTGGTCGGGGATCAGGATCTCGGCCGGGCTCACGCGCGCGATCTCGTCGAGCAGCGCAGAAGGAGATTCCACCTGGGTGAGCCGGAACTCCCCGGTGCTCAGGTCGGCAAATGCGAGTCCATAAACTCCCTTCCGCTCGCAGACGGCGGCAAGGTAGTTCGGCTTCCGGTCGTCGAGGCCAAAGTCGTCGAGCGTTCCGGGGCTCAGGATCTGAGAGACCTCGCGGCGCACGAGCTTGCCGGCCTGCACCTCGCCGACCTGGTCGCAGATCGCGACCCTCCACCCGGCGGCGATCAGCTTCTCGATGTACCCCCGCGCCGCATGAAACGGAACCCCGCACATCGGGGTTGCCCCGCGCTTGGTCAGCGCCACGTTCAGCACGGAAGACGCCTCCTGCGCGTCCTCCCCGAACATCTCGTAAAAATCGCCCAGCCGGAAGAGCAGGAGCGTTCCCGGAGGCAGCTCGCGCCGTACCGCATGGTACTGCTGCATCATCGGGGTAAGCGTCTCGGCAGACATCAAAGAGTCTCCAAAAATGCGGCGAGCGGGCTGGTTGCGGACGCGTGGTCGAGCTGGCTCGGCAGTCCGGCTTCGACCGCCTCCCGGGCAGCCTCGACAGTTTGCTTGAACGCGCGTGCCATGCGCACGGGATCCTCCGCCGCCGCGATCGCCGTATTCACCAGCACCGCATCCGCGCCGAGCTCGATCGCCTCGGCCGCATGGCTCGGAGCCCCGATGCCGGCATCGACAACCACTGGCACCGTCGCCTGCTTGATGATGATTTCGATCATCGCGCGCGTCTCGATCCCCCGGTTGCTCCCGATCGGCGCCCCGAGCGGCATCACCGTCGCGGTCCCGACATCCTGCAGCCGGCGCGCCAGCACCGGATCCGCGTTGATGTAGGGCAGGACCATAAAACCCTCCTTCACCAGCACGGTCGCCGCCGCCAGCGTCTCGACCGGGTCGGGCAGAAGGTAGTGCGGGTCCGGATGGATCTCGAGCTTCACCCACATCGGCATCCCGGCCGCCGCCGCCAGCCGGCACAGCCGGACCGCCTCGTCCGCGTTCATCGCCCCGCTCGTATTCGGCAAAAGCAGGTACTTTTTGGGATCGATAAAATCCAGGATGTTCGCAAACGGATCGTGCGTCCCGCTCAGGTCGGCCCGCCGCAGCGCCACCGTCACGACCCCGGTCCCGCTCGCCGCCAGCGCGTCGCGCATCACCTCGTTGGAAGAAAATTTTCCTGTCCCCATCAGGAGGCGGGAAGAAAATTCCCGCCCGGCAATAATCAGTGGTCCATTCACAAGACCTCCATCATGCCCTCCGCGCCGCCAGCAGGTCAATCTCGCGGGAGAGCGGCTGGTCGGCAGGGGATCGTGCCGACCTGATCGAGAAGCAGCTCACAAGCTCCTTGCTCCCGGCGATGCGCGCCCGCTTCAACGCATTCCTGTAAGCGTTCTTCGCACGCGACCTCCGGCCCCCGCCACCGAACAGCCACCGATTTGCTGTTGATTTGCCGCTTGCCGGCGATCACTTAAACGAGCACAACTCAGGCTATGGGTGATTCAAATCCGAAAAATAACCAAAAGAAAAAAGCTCAGCAAAACGCAAAAAAGGCCAGCAACCAGAAGAAGCCGGCTACCTCTTCGCAGCCTGCCCCCAAAAAGAAATAGACCAAGGGCAGGTCGGAGTTAAGCCCGCTTCTGCCAAACCTGCATGCGGCCCGGATTGGGGCTCCCCAAGCACAAATCGCAGTGTGATGCATGGGCCAGAGAACTTGGTGTGACCCGGACGGATTTCGTTCGTTTGCGACTTTTTGACCCCGCAGTAAAGCCTTCAAGCCGCCAGAAAAAGCGATTTTCCTCTATCGAGCTTGTCGGTTCGCTCGCCGTTGGGCGCGGATCGACCAACGATTCCGTCCGCGCGGCCATGAGGAAGAAAAAATTGCCATGACCCGCATCGCCGGCTCCGGCTTTTTGATCGCTCTGCTTGACCGGTTGGTCCCACTCCATATCTGGGCAAAACGGGTGGTCTGGGCAAAACGGGTGGTGCAAGAAGAAGAGCCTCCGTATCTCGTGTGCGAAGCCGTCTGTGCCGAGTTGGCCGCTGTGACCGGCACTTCAGACCCCCTGCTCCAGATGCTCGAGCGAGGCGATATCAAACTAGCTTTCTCGCTAGCTGACGAGGTGACGGCCGTCCGCAAATTGACCCTGAAATACTTGGACCAACCAATGGATCTCGCCGATGGCTGCGTGGTTCGCATGTCGGAAATCTATCATGTCTGCCGGGTCTTCATCGTGGATCGCAGGGACTTTACAGCCTATCGCCGATGGGGCACCAAAACCATTCCCTGCGTTTCTCCATAGCAGCCAGACTCACCCCTCTCACAAAGCGCTGGTTCACCTTTTCTTCCCACCGCTCGCTTCGCGCATGGCGATAATACGCGGGACTGGTACCTTCGCGACCCCCTTCGATTATCGTTTGACGCCACGCTATTCCATCAATAGCATGGATCCATGCAAAAAATACAGATTCTTTTTCCAGATCCAGTCATGCGGAAACTCAAGGAGTTTGCGGCCACAGAAGATCGTCCGATCAGCGAAATTGTCCGGCGGGCCGTTGAGCGGTTGCTTCAGCAGCGGCCGCTGGCTGATGCCCCCGCCAAAAAGTTCCCTACGTTCCATGGAGGGGGTGTCCGAATTTCCGCCACGGCAATGAAGCAGGAGATTTACCAGGATGACGAATAGCCTTGATACCAACATTCTGGTGTATGCTGCGGATGAAGATGCGGCGGAACACAAGGCCGCCAGCCTCGTTGTCGGGGAAATGCTCGCGAGCCCGAGGGAATGGCTTCTCGCCGATCAGGTATTGTTCGAGTTCTACAAGGCCCTAAGGAACCCGTGCATCTTCCATCATCCCCTGGATGCCCGGGAGGCTGCTTTGCGAGTGCGATTTCTCCACAGCGAGAGCGGAGTTACGCGGTGCTGTTACGATCTCGACAACTGGGACGCCGTATTTGCCCGTTTGTCCGAGCACGGCACCCCGGCGGGGAGGACTCACGACCTCGTCCTTGGGATCACCCTGAAATCCAACGGGGTCGATCGTTTCTTTACCCGCAACACCAAAGACTTCCAAGAGATCGCCTTCAGCGAGCTCATCAATCCTATCGACGTTTGAGCGGGATTGCTCGCGTGACGGGGGTTCAGTCCCGCGTATTATCGCCTTGGTGCGGATGGACTGCTTTCCGGGTGTTATGTTGGGCGCGCCCGGCTGGGATCGAACCAGCGACCATCGGATTAGAAGTCCGGTGCTCTATCCACTGAGCTACGGGCGCCACTCATCGCAAGTGGGGGCAAACGAAATTCTATGCGATCCGGGCCGGTCCGCAAAGCGGGAATTCGCGACCGGCGAGCGGCCGCCGCATGCCCGAAAGTTGCAAAAGCGGTCTCCGCCTTGGGGGAACTTGTTTGGAGTTCCGCCTTTAGGCGGCGCTTTTTTCAAGCAGCCTCCCCCGGAGCCAGCCGCCTAAAGGCAGAACTCCGAACCCGGATGCCCTCTGCCGGGCAGACTGGCAGCGTTCGGTGATCCCCCTCAGGCTCCCGGGGAGGATCGCGGTCAGGGGGGCAGGACATCACTTGTCATCCCCGCAAGATGTGGGGGGCGATTTTGCGAAATTCTGGATGGAAGGCACAATTTGTGTTGAACCCTGCCCGCAAGCCTGAGATAGAGTGAAGTTCCTTGAGCCGCTCTGACTGCCAGATCGCTTCGGTTTCTGTTGGGAAATCCCGTGGATCTTCTGACAAAGAATTTTCGTCTTTCCGTATCGTTTCAACCCCGCGCGAGCATTCTTGCGCCTGCCGTGACCCAGACCATGCACAGACCATCCGCCATTGAATCCTCCGAAGAGCAAAGCCTGTTTTTTCCTGCGGCCCAGCGGGGTCGCCGGAGCGGCGCCGAGGGGATGGTGAAGAATTTCGTTTTGGACACAAACGTTCTTCTTCACGACCCGCACTGCTTGAACCGGTTTGAGAACAACCATGTTTTTATCCCGGTCGAGGTTCTTTCCGAGCTCGACCGGTTTAAGAACGAGCAGAGCGAGCGGGGGGCGAACGCCCGGACGGTGCACCGGTTTCTCACGCAGGTCTTCGGGCATGATGCGAGGAGCGTGACGAAGGGAGCGAAGACGACCGGCGGCGGGTCGGTACGGATCCTCATCCACGACCAGATCGACAAGGAAAAGCCCTGCCTCACGATCCGCCGGTTCCACAAGATCTTTCCAGACCAGGAGCGGGCGGACCATCGGATCATGGGGGCCTGCCTGGCCCTGCAGGAGGCCGAGGACACCCCGACGATCCTGGTCACCAAGGATCTCAACATGCAGCTCAAGGCGATGGCGATTGGGCTGACGTGCCAGGATTACCTGAACGACAAGGTGGCGGTGAAGGATGCCGAGGGCTACGAGATGCGCTCGGTTGTAGTGGAGGCGCACGAACTGCAGCGGTTTGGAAGCGCGCGGGAGATCGTGATCGAGCCGGCCCGAACCGGCAGGCTGGAGCTTAACGAATACATCCTCCTGACGGCGGGCGAGCACAAGCTGCTGCCCGGGCGGCACCTGGGGAACGGGCGCATCGTTCGCCTGAACGTTCCGCCGAGCCTTCAGATGCCGAAGGGCATCGAGATGCGGCCAGCGAACCCTGGCCAGCAGTGTTTCCTGGATGCCCTGCTGGACCCGGACATCTCGCTGATCACCTGCTACGGACAGGCCGGGACCGGCAAGACGCTCCTGGCGGTTGCGGCCGGACTTTTTCTTACGGCACAGAAGGATTTCAACGGGATGACCGTGAGCCGTCCGGTGGTTGCGATGGGCGACACGCTCGGGTTCCTGCCGGGCACGCTGATTGAAAAGATGCATCCCTGGCTGCAATCGATCTACGACGCGTTTGAGGTCCTGCTTCCCCTGCACCCGCCGCGCCCGGAGGGAAAGACGCGTCATGCTTCGGAGCGCAAGAAGCAGCACGACCACCGGCCCGAACCGCCCGCCGGGGGGCATCCGGTGCACCATGCCGTGGTCAAGCCGTACGAGCAGCTGATCGAGCGCGGACTTCTGGAAATCGAGGCGCTGTGCTACATTCGCGGCCGCTCGATCCCGAACCGGTTCTTCGTGCTCGACGAGGCGCAGCAGCTCACCCCGCTCGAGGCGAAGACGGTCGTCACCCGCATGTCGAAGGGCAGCAAGCTCGTGATGGTCGGAGACCCTGCCCAGATCGACAACCCGTATGTGGACAGCCGTTCCAACGGTCTTGTGTACACGCGCAACCGGCTCCGCGGGCAGAGCATCACCGCCCACATCTCGCTCACCAAGGGCGAGCGCAGCCCGCTCGCCGAGATGGGCGCAAATATGATGTAGGTGCCGCCCGCGCCTAGTGTAGGCCGCCTGCCAGGAGGAGGGCTTTCGGGTTCGGAGTTCCGCCTTGAGGCGGCGGGCGAGTGAGGATGCAGCCCAAGAAGCGCCGCCTAACCACCGGAGCACTGGGAGTGCTCGGGGGAGACTGCACGGAGTGCAGCCCGCAGGGCAAGACGAGCGGGAGCGAGCGCGTCAACGCCCAACTCCAAACAGGATTCCTCAAGGCGAAGCCTTTTTTGCAACATTCGGGCACGTGGCCGGCCGGCAGCGGGCGCCGCGCGATCTTCTGGTAATTTTCGCGGATTCCGGAAAGAATCCCGTTTGAAATGAGCGCTCCTTCCTTCAATCCGTCAGAAATCCACTCCTCCCTCAGCGAGCTCGCGTCCGCATCCGGCCTCTCCGTGGCCGGAGGAAAAATCCGGCGGTCATCATCCCGGTTCTGCCTCGGCGTCGAGCATGGGGATTACAATGGAACCGAACTCTTTGGCGTCGGGACCGACCGGTTTATTTGGATGGCGTACCGTCCGAACGGGACCAACCGGGTCCGCCTGTTCAGCGGAAATTTTCGCGAAGACGGGGTTGTGGACTTTGCGCTCGATGCGGTTCCTGCGGCCGGCACGACGGCCGATTCGTGGGCGCGTTTTCCGTTCGGGGTTGCGGCGATTCTGAACCGAGAGGGCTTTCCGCTTCAGCACGGGATGGATGCCGTGCTGTTCGGCAACATCCCCGGCGGCGGGATGTCGCGCTCGGCTTCCCTGACCCTGAACATCCTGCTGTCACTCGCCGAGGTCAACAACCTGGACCTTGGCTCCGACATGAGCGTCGTGGACCTCGCCCAGGCGGTCGAAAACGACTACATCGGATCCCCCTGCGGAAACCTTGACCAGATCATGATTCTCTTTGCCCGCGAGGGCATGGGGACCCACTACAATCCCGCCGACCGCTCGATCCGGCATGTCCCGCTCGGCTCCGCCGCCGAAGAATTCCGCATCCTCAGCCTGGACACAGGGACCGTCCGGCCCGGGCTCGAAAAATCCACGTACAAAATCCGGCACGAGGAGTGCCGGGAGCTGGTCGAGCTCTGCTGCAAGGACTTTTCCATGCGCACGCTCGGCGACGTCCGCACGCCCGAACTCTACGAGGCAATCCTTGCAAAATTTGGTGTCAGCCACCCTGGCCACTGCGCACGCCTTTCCTACATCTACCAGGCGCAGAAGCGATTTGGCACGATGCTCGAGGCTTGGCAGGGTGGTGATATCCGTACGGTGGGGCGGGTGTTCCGCGAGGACGGGCTCGCCCTCCGCGACGACTATGCGATCTCCGGGCGCGAGCTGGAAACGATGTGTGACATCGTGCGCACGGTTCCGGGTGTCCTTGGCGAGCGCATGCTTGGAGGGGGTGACAAGGGAGCCTCGGGGGCGCTGGTGCTCAAAGATAGCGTCGAGGATGTGAGCCGGGCGGTTGCTACAGCGTACCCGCGAAGCCATCCGGCCTACGCAGAGCGTTTCGCCGTCCACTCCTGCCGGATGGTCGATGGCATCACCGCGCTCCCCGGCTGGGATTGAGCTGGCGTTTGACGTGGGCGATGATTGCGGCGTGGACGGCGACGGCGACCGCGAGGCCGGCCGCCTGCATCCCGAGGCCAGCCGGGGCCTCGCGGCTCACGACCAAGAGGCCGGTTCCGGCCAGGGGTAAGAACAGGATCGCGGCGGTGATGAGGCCCGGATTGTAGCGGCGCAGCGCGACGGCCTGTCCGATGTGGCCCAGCGAATTGACCAACGGAAGGTAGATCGCCATGAGCCCCCAGCCGGGGTTGATGAACACCGCCAGGTAGAGGGCGAGGAGATCGACGCCCCAGACGCCCAGGGAATTGATGACAAACGTGGCCCGCCGCGAGAGGACTTCGATTCCCCCGCCGATCACCTCGTTGGTAAAGTTCCGGAAGCGGTCGCCCGCATGCTCCTCGAGCTGGTGGAGCATGTAGACCGGGAGCTGCAGGTAGATCCAGAAGATGGCCGGTCCCGCCAGAACCCACATCACCGGGGCGATCAGCAGGAGAGCCGCCCCGCAAAACGCGGCGGCGGCCGGCCAGTTCCACCGCGTCACCAGCCAGTTCCAGATCGCTCCCATCACGATTTTGAGAAGACGAGTTTCCCGTGGGCGACATCGGCCTCGATCTGATCGCCGTCGGCAAAATGCCCGTCCAGGATCTCGAGGCTGAGCGGGTCGAGGATTTCTTTTTGGATGACGCGTTTGAGCGGGCGGGCGCCGTAGGCCGGATCGTACCCTTCGCGGCCGAGGTGGGATTTGGCAGCCTCGGTGAGGGTGAGTCGGATATTCTGCTTTGCAAGGCGCTCGAGGAGCCGGCGGAGCTGGATGTCCACGATCCGGGTGATGTGCTGATCATCGAGCCGGTCGAAGATGATGATCTCGTCGATGCGGTTGAGGAACTCCGGACGGAAATGCCCGCGGAGAGCTTCCATGACCCGGCTGTTGCGCTCCTCGACCGCGAGGTCCTCCATGATGAACTGGCTGCCGATATTCGACGTCAGGATGATCACGGAATTTTTGAAGTCGACCGTGCGCCCCTGTCCGTCGGTGATCCGGCCGTCATCCAGGACCTGGAGGAGGACATTGAAGACATCGTGGTGGGCTTTTTCGACCTCATCGAAAAGGATGACGGAATACGGCTTTCGGCGGACCGCCTCGCTGAGCTGGCCGCCCTCCTCGTAGCCGACGTATCCCGGAGGGGCTCCGATCAGGCGGGCTACGGAGTGCTTCTCCATGTACTCCGACATATCGAG
>Ga0247843_1009709_pt1 | contig 10558 bp, 6 predicted proteins | sample LaCruzMarch2017__FD_192420 | JGI IMG/M metagenome (GOLD analysis project Ga0247843, IMG submission 192420) | Freshwater microbial communities from meromictic Lake La Cruz, Castile-La Mancha, Spain - LaCruzMarch2017_8m | ecosystem: Environmental > Aquatic > Freshwater > Lake | place: Spain...
GCCCCCATCGGCATCAACCCGCCACCAGTCACTCGCCACTGCATCACGCCGGAGCCGCGAAGCGCGTAGGAGGACCGCAACAGCAGCTGCGCCACCATCCTCTCCCGTCCCACCGAATCTTGTTAATCCTGTAAATCCTGTCAAAAAATGATCTGTTGGAAACGCACACTCCGCACGGCCTCATCCGAGCGCTTCCTCGCACAGCGCGAGGGCAAGGATGTTGCCGCAGTCGATCTCCACTATCTCGCCAGCGGCAATGTTGCCGGAACCGTGATTCTGTTGAAGGACGGGGGATGGAAGGAATCCGATGTGCCTGCGCTACTCGGTTCGCTGGATGAAGATTTTCTGCCTGATGTGGACCTCGACCACGGAAATCTCAACTACACCGTTGTCCTCGGCGAGGTGCTTGGGAACTATGAGGCAGAGAAAAAATGAATGCCGTTTCCCAGTCAAAAATTCCTGTTCAAGGCCAGATCGTTCGCGTTCGCAGCAGGACTTGGCTTGTGGAGGAGGTTGAAAACGATCCTGGGTATGGCACGACGGTTCATTTGGCCTGTTTGGATGATGATGCACAGGGTGATTTGCTGAGTATTGATTGGGCCTTGGAGCTTGATGCCCGCATCGTCAGCGAGGAGTCGTGGCGTGGCATTGGGCGCAAGGGATTCGATCCGCCGCGCCTTTTTGCCAGTTATCTCAACACTCTTCGTTGGAACTGCGTCACGGCAACAAATCCGCATTTGCTCCAAGCTCCATTTCGCGCCGGTATACGCCTGGATGCCTACCAGCTGGAACCGCTTCGCAAGGCGCTGCGTCTTCCCCGAGTGAATCTCTTTATTGCTGACGATGTGGGGTTGGGAAAAACAATCGAGGCAGGCTTGATCGCTTCCGAGCTTCTTCTTCGTCGTCGCATCCGCGATATCGTGGTTACCTGCCCGCCTTCGATGATCCTTCAGTGGAAGGATGAGTTGGAGACGAGGTTTGGTCTTACCTTTGAGATTTTCGACAGGGCATACATGGAGCGCATCCGGCGTGAGCGTGGTCATGCGGTGAATGCCTGGGACACCTTCCCGAGGTTCATTATTTCCCACAAGCTTCTCATTGATGAAACCTATGCGGGCCCCATGCGCACATGGCTCGACAATCTTCGTCCCGGATCGCTTCTTATTTTCGACGAGGCTCACCATGCCGCACCAGCGAGCAGTTCAAAATACGCCATCGACTCGCAGATCACAAAATCTGTCCGCAAGTTGGCTTCCCGCTTCGAGCATCGTCTTTTCCTCTCGGCTACACCTCACAACGGCCACAGCAACAGCTTTTCCTCTCTACTCGAAATCCTCGATAGCGAGCGCTTCATCCGGGGAGTTCGTGTCATCAAAGAAAACCGTGATGCCGTCATGGTTCGCCGACTTAAGGATGATCTTCGCAACATCGGCGTGCCAGGTTTCCCCAAGCGCAATGTCGTGCAGGTTGATCTGCCCGCCGCGCTCGGTGAAGCCTCATTACCTAAAGAAACCCCCGAGTTGGCCCTTGCCGAGCTTCTCAGTCGCTACCGGAGTCTTCGGCTCGATCGCCTTGCTGGCCATCCCAAACGCCATCGCACCCATTTTGAGTTGCTCGTCACCCAGCTTCAGCAGCGTCTACTTTCGTCTATCGAAGCCTTTGCTCGATCTCTTCGTGTTCACCGCCGCACGATGGAAAAAATTTGGTCGAACGAAGCCACACCGGCCGCTGCCTCGCGGCTTTCAGGCAACGGCCCTGTGGATGCCGAGGACGATAGGGCCAATCTGAGCGAGGAGGAACTTGGAAATCTTTTCGACGAGGAAACGGAAAAAGCCACACTCGCATCGGCTTCGGATCTTCCGCCCGAGGCCGAGGAGCGCCGCCTGCTCGAAGAGATGACTGCCATCGCAGAGCGCGCCCGATTGGGCCCAGACACGAAAATCCGCTACCTTGTTAAATGGATTCGCGAACACCTCTGCCAAGACTCTGAGTGGACCAATCGCCGCGTGATCATCTTCACCGAGTGGGATGACACGAAGCGCTACATCGTCCAACAACTCAAGTCAGCCATCACCGGCTCGGATCGAGCCGAGGAGCGCATCGAGGTCTTTCATGGCCCCACGCCCTTTCAGAAAAAAGAAGAACTCAAACGCGCGTTCAACACACCGCCGGACAAGCATCCCGTTCGCATTCTCGTCTGCACCGATGCCGCCCGTGAGGGCCTGAACCTTCAAGCCCACTGCAGCGACCTCTTCCACTTTGATGTGCCATGGAATCCCGCCCGCATGGAGCAAAGGAACGGGCGTATCGACCGCAAGCTCCAGCCCGCGACGGAAGTGTATTGCCGCTACTTTTTCTATACTGACCGCCCTGAAGACAAAGTCCTCCGCGTGTTAGCACGCAAGACACGCACTATTAAAGAGGAACTCGGCAGCTTCACCGATGTCATTTCCGGACGCCTCAAGGCAGGCATAAGCCGCGACGAGGTCGAGAGGCTCGCCTCCGAGTTCGACTCTCTTCGAGACAGTGAAGGCGACGATGTGCGCGAGGAGGATTTGGAATCCCTTCGCGCCCGTAATGATGACCTTAAAAAGGAAATCACACGCTTGGAACGCATCGTCGAGGAATCTGCCAAGCACATGCACTTTGATGCCCCTATGCTTCGCGATGCCATTTCCTGCTCCCTTGAAATGCTCGGAGCCGACGCCCTCCGCGAGGATGCCCCAGGGCAATTTGTTATTCCGAATCTGGAGTCCCAGCGTGGAGCTGATCCTTCATGGGCCACCACGCTGGACACCCTGCGTCCATTGCCGAGGGATGGTCGCCGCGACTTTGCTTGGCGCAAGGAGTCTCCCATACGCCCTGTTGTCTTCGAGGCTCCCGAGGGCATCGATGAGAGCAGCGTGCAGTTGCACCTCTCTCACCGCTTGGTTCAGCGACTTTTGGGTCGCTTCACCGCTCAGGGGTTCGTTTATGATGATCTTTCTCGCGCATGCTTCTCCACATCCGACGACGGCGTGCCGCGCGTTGTTCTCCTCGGCCGCTTGGCTGTTTACGGACCGAGAGCCGCTCGACTGCACGAGGAGATTCTCACTGTGACCGCCCGCTGGGTTCCGCTCGACCAGCGCAAAGGCCCTCTCAATCTCTACGGGCGTGATGGCGAGCTTCGCACGATGCAGCTTTTGCAGCAAAATCTTGGCCCAGGCGCGCAAAAAGAGCCTCCGCCGGAAGTGCTGGCTCGCCTCGCCGAGGCCCTGCCACGCGATATCGAAGAGTTGCTTGCCCACCTTCAGCCACGCGCCGAGGAGTCCATGGCCGAGGCCGTTCAAAAACTCACGGCCCGGGGAGACGCTGAAGCCGGCGAACTGATCAAGCTCCTTGAAGACCAGCGCCGCCGCGTTAAAGAAAACCTACGCCGTTACAGAGACGATACCTCCCAGATGACTTTGGGCTTTGACGACGATCAACGCCGCCAGATCGACTTGGACGCCCGCCGTTGGCAGGAGTGGCTTGAAAATGTCGAAGGCGACCTCCTGCGCGAACCCTCCCGCATTCGTGAGTTCTACACCGTAAAATCCCACCGCATCGAACCCGTCGGTCTTGTCTATCTCTGGCCGATCTGAACCTATGAAATACTACCTTTGGATTAATCAAAACCAGGAAGGTCCCTATGAGGACTGGGAAATCCTAAAAAAACTGACCGATCAAATAATTTCTAGAGACACCCTCGCTTGCGAGGAGGGTGCGCTAGAACCCAAATGGATTAAAGTTCAAGAAATTCCAGCAATACGCTGGTCACCGGCCTTTGCAGCGAAGCTAAACCGACCGACATCCGCCTCTGTGGCCTCTGAAAGCTCGATCAGCTATTTTTCATCCAGTTTTGGTAGAGTTTATTCTTTGCTCGGGATTATTGGCACGGTGATTTTGGCGCTATATGGAGAGATACCTCTTGCTGTGCTTGCGCTTATTGGAACGGCTGCTGTGAGCATTTTCTTTCTGGGTCTTGGCGAAATCATCCGCACCCTTCACAGCATCCGCGATGAGCTGAAAAACCAGCGCCATCCATGATCCCCGATCCCCGCAAATCCGCTATTGCCACGCACCAGCGCTGGCTTGGCCACCTTCAGCCCGAGGGGCTTGTTGTCTCGCCTATTGCTTTGGTGGATAGCCAGGTCGTTATGGACGAGGGGTCGCTTGCCCTCACGCAGCAACGATTTCTGGATTCCGTGGATGACTTCGAGGGGCAACCCGCCATTAAGGACTTTTTCCGCTTCGCGCGGGAGTTTCTTGGCTGGCGCGACGACCTGCTCAGCCACTTTGCCGTCTCCGCCGAGGTGCCGGATGGCTTGCGCATCGCCACAGGCGACGAGGGAGAGGTGTTGGAGCCTACGGCGGCCTACCGCTACTTCAAGCCAGCCGATCCCTCGAGCCCCTGGCTGGTGCTCGTCAAGCTTCTGCCTCCCGGCACTGCTCTCGATGAGCTTCCCGATTCCAAATCTCATCGCGGATGGGTAGCCACGCCCCACCAGAAATTCGAGCGCCTCCTGCGCGAGAGCGGCGTTCCACTTGGCATCCTTTGCAATGGCCACGCACTGCGCCTCGTCACCGCGCCAAGGGGAGAGAACTCCGGCTGGCTCACCTATCCCATTTCCTTCCTTTGCGACACTGCAGGTCGCCTTGCTGCCGCTGCGCTCGACCTCTTGCTCTCCCACAAGCGTCTTGTCCTTGTTCCCGAGAATGTCCGCCTGCCCGCCCTGCTTCGCAAAAGCCGCGACTACCAGGCCCATGTGAGCACCGATCTTTCCGGCCAAGTCCTCGAAGCTCTCTACGAACTCGCTCATGGCTTCCAAGCCGCCGACGAGAAGGCGGGTGGCTCGCTGCTCACGCCCGTGTGGGAGCGCGATCCGCAAGAACTCTACGGCGGCTTCATCACCACCCTCCTGCGGCTCGTCTTCCTCCTCTACGCCGAGGATCGCGGCCTCATGCCCGCAGGGCCCCTCTACCAGAGGAACTACTCCGTAGTCGGCCTCTTCGAGCAGCTCCGAGCGGACCATGAGCGCCACCCGGATACCATGGACCACCGCTTCGGCGGCTGGCCACGCCTGCTCACGCTCTTCCGCGCCGTGTATGGCGGATCCCGCCACAGGCAAATGTCCCTGCCCGCCCGCCAGGGCCACCTCTTCGATCCTGACCGTTTCCCCTTCCTCGAAGGCCGCGCCCATGCCGCCGAGCCGCTTCCCGAGCAACTCCCCCGCGTCTCGGATGGCACCCTGCACCGCATTCTCCACCTCCTGCTTTACCTCGATGGCGAGCGCCTCTCCTACCGCACCCTCGATGTCGAGCAGATCGGCTCCGTTTACGAGACCATCATGGGCTTTGCCGTGGAACGCGCCCCCGAGCGCATGATCGCCCTCAAGCCCAAGAAAGCCCACGGCGCGCCCCTCCACATCGGCCTCGACACCCTCCTCGCCGCCAAGCCCGCCGACCGCGAGAAATTCCTCAAGGAAAACGCCGACACCGCTCTCCCCGATGCCGCCGCCAAGGCCCTCAAGGCCGCCACCACCATCGACGACCTCCTCGCCGCCCTCGACAAACGCATCGACCGCCGCGCCAGCCCGCATCCCGTTGCTCCAGGCTCCCTCATCCTCCAGCCCACCGACGAACGCCGGCGCTCCGGCTCCCACTACACCCCGCGCTCCTTCACCGAGCCCATCGTGCGGAAAACCCTGGAGCCCATCTTCCAGCGCCTCGGCTCCTTTCCCAAGCCCGCCGACATCCTCGCCCTCAAGGTCGCCGACATCGCCGTGGGCTCCGCCGCCTTCCTGGTCGAGGCCTGCCGCCAACTCGCCCAAGCCCTCGTCGCCTCCTGGCACTACCACCGTTGCCTGCCAAATATCCCGCCCGACGAGGACGAGATTCTCCACGCCATGCGCCTTGTCGCCCAACGCTGCCTCTACGGCGTGGACCGCAACCCCATGGCCGTCGATCTCGCCAAGCTCTCCCTCTGGCTCGCCACCCTCGCCAAGGACCACCCCTTCACCTTCCTCGACCACTCCATCCGCTGCGGCGACTCCCTCGTCGGCCTTACCCGCCGCCAGATCGAATGCTTCACTTGGACCACCGATTTCTCCCGCCCACTCCTCTGGGAACAGGAAGTCCGCCGCCGCGCCGCCTCCGCCCTCGAACAACGCAAAAACCTCCTCGCCCTCGGGGACGACCACACCTCCCCCGATCTCAAACGCCAAAAACTCACCCTCGCCGACGAGAGCCTCAACACCGTGCGCTTCATCGGCGACGCCGCCATCGCCGCCTTCTTCTCCACCGACAAGGACAAAGCCCGCGAAGCCAAACGCCAGGAACTCGCCGAGCGCATCGCCGATTACTTGATCAAAGGCGACCAAAAACAACGCCCCACCGAGGAAGTCAAAGCCCTCCGTAGCGGCCCATTCCCCGTCAACCCCTTCCATTGGGAAATCGAATTTCCAGAAGTCTTCGATCGGGAAAATCCGGGCTTCGATGTGATTGTGGGAAATCCGCCGTTTTTGGGTGGGCGAAGAACTAGTTCTGCGTTAGGCGACGCGTTCAGTGAGTGGATATTCATCACAACTAAAAACAGTAGCAATAATGCTGATCTCTCGGCTTTTTTCTTTCGACGAGCATTTTCTTACCTTCGACAAAATGGCACTCTGGGTCTGATAGCTACCAATACGATTGGACAAGGTGATACACGGCAGACCGGCCTCGCAGAGTTGAGGCGACAAGGAGCAACTCTTTATAATGTTGTAAAAAGATTAAAATGGCCTGGAGAAGCTGCTGTAATTGTTAGTTTTGTGAATGCTTTCAAGGGAGAAGCGGTTGGAATTTCTTGTATTTTAGATGGCGCCATTGTTTCTAAAATTACATCTTATTTATCTGCATCAGGAAACGATGAATCTCCGGTTCAACTTAAATCGAACGCAGAGCTAAGTTTTCAAGGTGTAATACCACTTGGGATCGGATTCACATTTGATGACGCAGATGGTTCGGGAAAGGCAACCAAGCTTTCAGAAATGGAACGGCTTGTTTCAGAAGAACCTAACTTATCTGAAAGAATTGTTCCTCTTATAGGTGGTGAGGAGGTGTTAGGCAGTCCAACGCATGCAGTATCAAGATTTGTAATTGATTTTGGCGAAATGTCTCTCGATGAGGCGATGAACTGGCCGACCCTGGTTCAAATTCTTCGAGATCGAGCATTGCCTGACCGAATCAATCAGAAGAGAGCTAATTTGCGGGATCGTTGGTGGGTATTCGCAGAGACTAGACCAGCGATGCGCAAAGCAACTAAAGGGCTTCCAAGAATTTTAGTTCATCCTTTTACCTCAAGCCACTTAGCATTCACATTTTTAGCCCCTGGAATCTTGGTTGCCGGACCACACCAAGTGTTCGCCTTGCCTCGCGATTCAAGTTTTACCGTTCTTCAGTGCCGCCTTCATGATGTATGGGCACGCTTTTTAGCGAGTTCTTTGAAAGACGATTTACGGTATTCGGCTGGCGACTGCTTCGAAACCTTCCCCTTCCCGCCGGATTGGGAAACGAACGCCGCGTTGGAGGAAGCGGGGAAAGCCTACTACGAATTTCGGGCGGACCTGATGATCCGGAACGACGAGGGGTTGACGAAGACCTACAACCGGTTCCACGACCCCGAGGAACGCTCGGCGGAGATCGAGCGGTTGCGGGCGTTGCACGCCGCGATGGACCGCGCGGTGCTCGACGCCTACGGCTGGACCGACATCCCGACCGCCTGCGAGTTTCTGCTCGACTACGAGGAAGACGAGGAAGAGCCCGAACCCACCGGCCGCAAGCGGCAGAAGAAAAAGCCCTGGCGCTACCGCTGGCCCGACGAAGTGCGCGACGAAGTCCTCGCCCGCCTCCTCGCCCTCAACGCCACCCGCCACGCCGAAGAAGTAGCCGCCGGCACCGCCCCCGGCATGAAAGCAGCGAAGAAAACGAAGCCCAAGAAAACGGAGGAAAATTTCCAACTGGAGTAAAAATATGGATGAGTTCATTGAATTTGCGGAAACCCTGGCTTTCATAAATGATTTGTCTGAAACAGAATTGCTCAACGAGGAAAACCTCGAAGCCCTTGTGGGGATTTTGCATGGTGTGGATTACTTCCCCTCATCCACCGAACTCATAGAGGCTTTCGGTGATTTGAATCTTGAGGACATGGATTCATGGAGCGCGATGGATTCGGATTTCTTTGAAGGCCTATCCGTTGCCGACGAGGCCCAATTTTTGGAAGGTCTTGATGCCGAGCCATTGGAAGTGAAAGCCAGTTTCAACCTTGAGCAACTTGCTCCTATTGAACTGGCAAATTTTGATTTCGCGTCAACCTACACCGAGGCCGAGGCTGTGACGGGGCGCTTGAGTGAAGCGCTTTCATCAATACCTGAACCTTTTCAGCAAGATCTGGGAAGCGTTGATTGGAAGCCTATTCTCCATACTGAAAACGGAATGACTTATTCAGGATTGTGGAGTGAAAATAGTGAAAATGGCTTGCCGGGCATCAAACTATTCGACAGTGCAGCGGAAGCGGAAAGCATTCTCTACCATGAAGCAGGACATCATATAGCTTATTTATATCCAGACTTTTTACAGGAATTTACGGAAACAAGCCTGTCCGAGCCTAATTTATGGAACTTTGAAAGAGAGCATCTATCCAACTATAGTGAAATTAAGGTTTGGGATGATGAACTTTTTGCTCAGTCAATCATGCACTATCAAACGCAGCCAGAGATTTTGCAAAATTTGGCTCCGCGCACTTTTGAAGTAATTGATCGTCGCTGGCAAGACGCATTGGCTGCGCAGATGGCATGAATGTAATAGGTTACAACAAACTTGCAACTCCAGCCGAACTGTCCGGTGCCATTTTGCCGAGAGAGAACGGGGTGTTTTTCAAATCTTTCGATCCCAGCCTCAAAGATTCTGTCACATCGTATCTCTTGCTTTTGGGAAACGGATATCTTTCATCCGCACCGGTGGCCATAACGCGAAACAATGGGTCTCGGGCTATTCGGATGGAACCGATTGATTGGAAACATCCACAGGCACTTTCCCGTGTAGCTGCCCGGCTCACATTTCATCCAGAGAATCGCGAAAAGTTGGTTTTTTGCCAAATGGAACTGGCAGATAAACGCATGGAAGGTGCTCAACTTTTGGGAAGCCGGGAAATCCGTTGTGACTTATTGAATGTCGCAAGAATCCGTTCGCCGATATGTTCCTGCTACTGCGGTGGAAAGTATCGTGTTGATAAAAAAATCTGCCCATCTTGCCTCGGGGATAATCCACTCGGGATTGCACTTGGGAACCACGGGCGGAAGGTTTCTTCGGAGATTCGCAAAAGACTGCAAAAGGAGCTATTTAATAAAACGGATTTGACTTTGGAGGAATTGAATGCGGCCGTTTCCCGGTTGGAGGCATTCTCAAATAAAACGCAAAAAGACCCACATCTTCCCAGCGATGGCGATGAGAAAGAGACGGCGAAGGCATTGCTCCGGTATTGGGAGAATATTTTCAACTTCCAAGACATCAAAAAAGATCAGATCAAAGCGCTTTCCCGTTTGAGGGAAAAGAAATATGCAGCCTTGGTGCTCACCACCTCGCGGGTTGCCGGGGGACTGCGCGCGGCATGGTCGCCTTCCTCGCTGGGCGGTTGGATGCCGGATGAAGACTTCCAGAAGAACGCGATGGAGCAACTGGGTGCCATCTGGAAGCAGCCGATCAGTGATGTGCGGGATGCCTACTTCAAAGTATTCAAAGCGGCTGCTTTTTATCGAAATATTGAAAAGTCCTACAGGAGAGTCGCCGATAGATCATTCTTGGGCGACTTGTGGCACTCGGTAGGCAAGCCGCTTCTAACGGTGGCCACGGCCATTAAAACCTTTGGAATATCCTTGGTTCTCAAAGCAGGGATGATGCTGATGAAGAGCGAGAAGGAGAGGCAACTCTACGAAGCATTTGCCGCAGTAATCACCGAAGCCACACTCTCCGCTCAAAAAGCTGTCCATTCGCTGGCGCGAGCCCGAAGAGCGGAGGCGGCATTCTACGAAAAAATCTCCAAGGGATTCGAAATCCACACGCAAAACCTGATTTTCGAGGACTACGCCAAAGCTTCTCCGAACCAGCAGAAAAATCTTGTGCTGGGACTATTTGCCAAGTTGGCCCTACCCGCCTCATGGCTTTCAAGTCTTCAAGAGCGCAAAACTATCCCTGCCTCGCCTGGGGCCAAACTCAAGCATCTTCTCAATCCAAACTCGCTTTCAGGTGTGGCGATTATTATATTGCTAACATCTTTCCTAATTGGATTTGCAATTATGTTAGTAGTAATTTTTTTAAAGCACTAAGGCGGAAGTTTCTCCGATCAATAAAAAAAACGCAATGCCGCTTGAAACAATACACAAATTTCGAACTCTACACTCAGTAAGTGTAGGATTCCGGACTCCCGCATTTTTTTAAACCCAATGCCTGCACGCCCCAATTCGATTTCCGCCAAAGCCACGCTTTCCCGAATCCTCGGGAA
>Ga0247843_1009714_pt1 | contig 10553 bp, 11 predicted proteins | sample LaCruzMarch2017__FD_192420 | JGI IMG/M metagenome (GOLD analysis project Ga0247843, IMG submission 192420) | Freshwater microbial communities from meromictic Lake La Cruz, Castile-La Mancha, Spain - LaCruzMarch2017_8m | ecosystem: Environmental > Aquatic > Freshwater > Lake | place: Spain...
ACGGAAGTGCAACTCAAGTCCCGACAATTACCGTTGATTCAAAGGGTAGAATTTTAAGTGTCACGACCACCACTATTGTTACGCCTGGTAGCGGCACGGTAACAAGTGTCGGAGCCACTGCCAACAATGGAATTACACTCACTGGTAGTCCAATCACCTCCAGTGGTGTATTTGAATTTGGACTTGGAAACATTACACCAACCTCAGTTGCTGCAACTGGCGTAGTAACTGGATCTAATTTATCAGGCACGAACACTGGCGATCAACTGCTCACTGTTACTGGCGATGTTGCTGGCACGGGTTATACTGATATAGAATTATTACTTACTCCGTCTGGAGTAACACCCGGAACATACGGCACTGCGTCACGCATTTCTTCGTTTACTGTAGATTCGGGTGGTAGAATAACAAGCGCTACCAGCTTCCCAATCACGAGTGCTGCAGGTGGAACCGTAACGAGCGTCGGTGCAATTGGTACGACTGGTATCGTGGTTACCGGGGGGCCAATCACGCAAAGTGGTCAGTTATCATTCTCACTTGATAACATCACCCCAACCTCTGTTGCAGCAACTGGTGCAGTAACAGGATCTAACTTATCCGGTACAAACACTGGCGATCAAGTAATTGAGCTTACAGGTGATGTAACGGGGACTGGTACGGGGACATTTGCTACCACTTTGAAAGCATCTGGTGCACTGCCAGGTACGTATGGAAGTGTTAGTGAAGTTCCCGTATTCACTGTTGATACAGCAGGACGAATCACGTCAATTGCAACCACAACCATTGGACTCGGTGAAATTGAAGTTATTGGCAAAAAAGGAATTACAGTTACCGGCAGCCCAATCACAACAACCGGAACGATTGAACTAACACTGGGGCTAATTGAACCAACTGGCATCACCACACCTGGTGTAATATCAGCTGGGAGTGTCGTATCAAGTGGCACAATTACCGCATCCAACTTTACTGGTACTACAACAGGAACCAATACTGGTGACCAGACGGTCTCGCTAGATGGGGATATTACGGGTACGGGCGTCCCAAGTGGATTGACTGGGGTGGACACCGTGATAACAGCCACCCTAGCATCAACTGGTGTGACGGCGGATACCTATGGTAGCAATACGCTAATCCCGCAGCTAACTATTGACGAAAAGGGCAGAATAACCGGAGCTATTAACAGAACTATCACTGTAGGATCTGACACAGGAAGTGGGTTCGTTGGTATTCTCGACGGGGTATTGGTCGGAGCTGTGTCATCTGTCGATCTATCTGGAGGCAATACAGGATTGACCGTTGCTAACGGTCCGATCACATCAGCCGGCACAATGACACTAGGTGGCAGATTGGGAATTGCATATGGTGGCACTAGCGCCACTACTGCAGCGGATGCTCGCACATCACTCGGTGCTGCCAAATCTGGTGCGAATATTGATATCACCTCACTATCTGGACTAACCACTCCGTTGAGTATAGCCCAAGGCGGTACTAGTGCGGGTACTGTAGCAGATGCGCAAACAGCACTACTACCCGCCCAGCAAGGTAAAGCAGGGTATTATTTATCCACCAATGGAAACTCAATTAGCTGGGACGCGGCGGTGCAGCCACCATTACTATACAGCCGAATTGCTGTTGGCAATGTTAGCAATCAAACGGAGGGGTTGCCATCACTGACCTGGGTAGACGCTAATCAGACACTAGAACTAGGTGCGATATACCCACCGGAAAATGCTCCACTGAGCTGGGAAACATCCGCAACTACTACGATACGGACCCCAGCATTCACAACACTGAACATACATGCCGGTAGTACATATAATGGCCGCGCAGGGATTGCTGGATCGGTAGATATACGAGCTGGTGACTCCGGTGGTCTGGGTGGACCGACCTCGTACGATGTGACACCAGGCAATGTGTACATTCAAGCTGGTGCTTCAGGGACAACTCTGTCGTCGGGTGGTACGGTGTATATCCAAGGTGGTAACGGAACGGGATCCAGAGTTAACCCTCCTGCGGCGGGTAATGTCGACATTATTGGTGGTTTGTCATCGTGGACAGTACCGGGTGGATATGTCCGAATATCTACATCAAGTGATTACATCACTAGTGATCCGCTTGGCGCTCTAATTAATAATCCGGTTATTACCGAGCGGTTGCGATTCCTGCACAATGGTGCGTGGAGCGTGGGCTTGGACGGCAATAATACGGGCGAAGCTGGTCAAGTACTAGCATCTAATGGTGCAGATGCTCCACCTACGTGGCAAACACGAGCTGGTACGGTGTCGAGCGTCGCTGTATCCGGTGGTACGACGGGACTGACGACATCGGGTGGTCCTGTAACAGGGGCTGGCACAATTACAATTGGTGGAGTACTAGGAATACTGAATGGCGGCACTGGGGCAACAACTGCTGCAAATGCACTAAAAAATATACTGCCTGCTCAAACAGGATACACAGGATACGTACTCGGAACAAACGGAACATCCACATACTGGGTTGCTGCCGGGGCCGGAACGGTATCCAGTGTGGATGCCGCCGGTAATAATGGAGTATTGGTAACAAGCGGCCCAATCACCACAACTGGCATTTTGACAATCTCACTTGGCAACATTACACCAACCTCTGTTGCAGCGACCGGTGCAGTAACTGGATCCAACTTATCCGGCACGAACACTGGCGATCAGACGATTACACTTACTGGAGAGGTCATAGGCACTGGAACTCCAACTGGAACCGCAACACCTACCAGCATAAGTGCAACGCTATCAGCTACTGGCGTCACGGCCGGAATATACGGAAGCACGATTCTAATCCCGCAGCTAACTATCGACGATAAAGGTAGAATAACAGAAGCAGTGAACGTTGCAATAACGGTGCCTGGGTCCGGGACGGTAAGCAGTATTAATGTCACTGGGACAACAGGCATTATAACCGACGGTGGCCCAGTGACCACAACTGGAACAATTGCATTATCGCTTGGTGATATCACCCCAACTTCTATCGCAGCAACTGGTACTGTAGTTGGATCGAATCTATCCGGGCTCAATACTGGCGACCAAACTATCACACTTGAGGGTGATGTTACAGGAAGTGGAGATCAAACATTCACAACAACATTGTCTGCAACAGGAGTAGCAGCTGGCACGTACGGTAGTGATATTCTCGTTCCACGGTTCACTGTTGATGCAAAGGGCCGACTCACCAATGTAACAACCGTATCAATCGCAACAAGTTCAGGAACGGTAACTAGTGTTAATGCATCAGGCGCAAACGGCATCACAGTTACTGGCGGACCAGTTACAACATCTGGAACAATTGCTCTATCACTTGGTAATATTACACCAACATCCGTAGCAGCTAGTGGCGCAATGTCTGGATCGAATCTATCAGGCACAAATACAGGCGATCAAACGATCACCTTGCAAGGCGACATCACGGGAACTGGTACAGGAATCTTCAATACGACATTAGCATCATCTGGTGCAGTAGCTGGTACGTATGGTTCGATTAGTGCAATCCCAATCATTACAGTAGATGCGAAGGGTAGAATTACTAGCGTATCTACGACAACTCAGCCTCTGGGCACTGGTACAGTCACAAGTGTTGGTGTTACAGGTGGATCAGGAATTGTAATCTCAGGCGGACCAATAACCACCAGTGGTACACTAGCGTTTAGTTTGGGAGCAATTACACCGTCTTCGATTTTAACTTCTGGAACGATTTCAGCTGTTGGTGCAATCTCTAGCTCTGGCAACCTTGCGGGATTGAATTTCTCCGGCTCCTCAAGCGGAACGAATACAGGCGATCAAACAATCATCTTAACTGGTGACGTAACAGGAACTGGGGATACTGAATTTGCTACAACGTTGTCAGCAACTGGTGTAGTTGCAGGCTCTTACGCAGCTGCAAATATTACAGTTGATGCAAAGGGTCGAATTACTGCAGCATCCGACGGATCTGGTGGAGCAAGCTCCGGCACAGTAACTAGCGTTAATGTGTCAGGTGCAAATGGTATAACCGTCACTGGCGGACCAGTTACCACAACAGGAACCATTGCTCTAGCACTTGGCAACATCACACCAACATCTGTCGCAGCGACTGGTACGATGGCTGGATCGAATCTATCAGGTACAAATACCGGTGACCAAACAATTACACTGCAAGGTGACGTAACAGGTGGAGGTAGTGGAACATTTAGTGCTACACTTGCTTCTACAGGAGTGATCCCAGGCACGTACGGCAGCTCCGCACTAACCCCAGTTTTAACGATTGACGGAAAAGGTCGGGTAACTAGCGCGACAACCGCATCAGCTGCGAATAACAAATTCGTTCAACGCAAAGTTTCAATTGTCAACGGATTGTACACAGGGACGCTGGTGATTGTAGGGTTTGGCACTCAAACACAGATTGACGCAGTAACAGTAACAGCATCCGGTGGTAACACAATTGAGTTATCAACCATCCCGTCGGGATTCCAGCTACGTGGATTGTCATTCTTCCAACCAGTTGGATTCAATTCGACGACATTGGTTACATTCAAGTATCCTGAACCGTTTGGAGTAACTGATTCAGAAATCTTCTGGCCAGACTTTACGTATCGATCAGAAACATTCGGTGCGCCATCCAATGCAAACTCTGTAATATCTACAGCCGGTGGGGTAGTTACTGTCAGTCGAAGTGGATTGACTGCAAATGCTGCAGGACGATTCAAACTAACGATTGTGTAATAAACTTGTTGTGCCCACATCGGTGATACTCAGATGATTGGGATCGGTGTGGGACTCTAGCATAAAGGTAGTGCCGAGAACTCATAATTCTTAAGGTCCGGGTTCGATCCCCGGGGGTCCCACCATCAAATTCGCTTATATCGTTTCCACAACCAAACAATAATTGGCAACAGCAAAGTCGACCAAATCCACTGCCAGTACTGTTGAATAAGTGCAGTTAACTGTTGGCTATTTGTAATCTCAATCAAGATGCTAGTGTCTAGTGTGTTGATTGTTCGTTCCACCTTAGTATCATCTACTGTCACCACAGCATTTATCGTAAGGTAAATCAAATGACTGCCAGGTGACGCGCCAGACAGATCCCACTGCCAGGTTGTTAGCTCCGTTTGAGAGATTGCTTGGCGAGTAGATGACATGCTAACGATATCAAAACCCGTAGCAACGAGCTTGGCTTCGACAATCTTCGAGATTCTAATTGTTTTTGCTACTACAGCAGTATTAGACATTGTTACAAGCTGAGCTGTAGATTTTGATGGATCGATTATTAGCCGTACGTGAATAACGTCTTGGACATTTGCTGATGCCGGTGCTTCTAGGATCATTGCCGCTCCCGATAACTGAGCAAGAACTACATCGGGACTGACAGTTGATTTTTTCGGATTGTTCCGTGCAATCGATTTAGTAACGGGCGCAGCAATCATTGGAGGTTGCCGCGACTCTACTGGACTTACTGAGGAATTTTCAACGTACGTCGGTACCGCTACGGGGATTGGCGCAGGTACTGGTGCGGCTGCTGGTTGAGGAAGCGGTTCTGGCGGCACTATTACCGGCATTATCGCAACTACTGGTGTCACAATGCTCTTTATTGGAGCTGGGGAGGAACACCCAACACAAGTTCCGACAAATAATAACGTAAAAAATCTACCCAACATATGCAAAAACGAGTATTCCCTATTTAGACCAAGTGTTGTAACCAATTGGTAAGTTGTAATATGATCCAACAATGGTAACACAATCATTTCCTTCATTAACTGACATTAAGTACGATTTCTTGGAGCCAGTCAAGAAGTCAGCTCGTGGTTCAAAACCACCGATGATCAAAAAACCAGTCAACTGGCGTAAAGGTCGTCCAGCTACGTGTGCGCTAGCATGCATTACCCCATCTGGTAGAGTGTTGATTGCTCATCCAACGAATGGCGCATACGCATTTAGTTGGGGATTTCCCAAAGGAATCAAAGACGACTCTGATGTTGATGAGCTTGCAGCAGCCCGGCGCGAGCTCAAGGAAGAAACGGGGATAGATTTACCCGATGACCTGTTATACATCAACTGCGGCACATTCGACTATACAAAGGAAAAGGTATACCGGCTATTCGCAGTCAAGCTCGATTTTGAAATCGATATTACACAGCTGTACTGTGAATCAACATTTACTGATACCGACGGTCAAGACAAGCCAGAAATCGACAAATATGATCTGGTTAAGATCGATCGGTGCTACAAAGATATGTCAACCAAGCAATCGCTGATTGTTAAATCTTGTCTGACTACCCTGCGAAAAACATTGGCTGGCACTGCAAAGGACACGCGATCTGATTGGGAAAGGTAATAAATATGTATGTTCAATCAAAAATTACTATGGCACCAGGTTGGACTCCCGAAGATACGCGAATGTGGATCCATGAACAATATCTCAAGCTGGAAGAAATCCAGTACTATCTGAATGCCACTGTACAGTGGCTGGAGGAGCGAGATATTACGAGCAAGAAGATTGTATTCATTTGTTCATTCATGACGATAATTTGGGTCAACCATACTCGTGGTAATATATCGACTCGTCGTGAAATTTTTGAAATCCTTGAAGTTCCGCATTGGGAAGAAGCACAGGATCAACTGTATGTGCTTCCACCAGCATACATAGAAATGAATCTCGAACACGAAGAGTTGCTTCAACTTGTGATCAAAAACAACGATAAACCATAATCGTTGCAGAATTAAAGCTGTTGACCAGTTGTTGAGTTGGGGTTATAATTACCCTATCGACAGACAACCACTGGATCAACTATGAAAACACCATCTATCGGCTCTCAAGTTCGCGCTGCTACCAACTCGATCGCTGACGGCGTCGGTAAGCGTAAAGACGGTACGATCGTTGTTCGTCGTGGTTACTTTTACCGTCATGGTATGACCAGTGAATTGTTTGCAGCTCGTGTCGCAAAAGCACTCGAAGCTGCAAAAAGTCCTCTGACTGTCAAAGCTCACGGTGACCACTGGACGTCATTCAACGGTGGTGCATCGCTTGCCACCAGCAGCCACTTTTGGGTCGAACTCGCGTAATAATATCTCCTAACAACAGGTACTCACAATGAAACACAAGCCAACTCAACGACTCCGTGTAATAATCAATGGGATCCACGTGTACACCACTGCGCGTCAAATCCGCGCTGGTGTTGGTGATCACGTACTGATCAATGAAACCCTGCGACACATCCTCGAGACGATCGAAGTTGACAACGTTGTAGGACTGGGTCGCCGCCTCAATGGGTACGATGTTCAGCTGAGTCTGCTATGACATTCCCACGTACGTACGAGCGAATTGCTGAGCAACTTTGCAGGAACCTACCACGACCCAAGCCGTTTACAAAATTTGAAAATGGCAAACTCCACACCGGGCACCAATCATTGCACCGTACTCAACAAGCACGAGTCTGGCGTTTGTTTTGGCGACTGAAATTTAACAGGGCATAACATGAGCGATTACACAATTACGTCGTCCGAAATCAACAAGCTGCAAAGCAGCTATGCTGTTATCTTAGGTACCATGAACACATTGCAAGCGGTCATTCACCCTGATGTGCAAAACACGATTCGGAAAGCACTTGACGAGGTGTACGCAGTGATTAGTGCTCCACTAGCTGATATGGACATGATAGATGATGCGCGGCGAGATGCATTCGACGCATTCAGCACCGAACACAATCTCGATAGTGTTTGGAGCATCTCAGAAGCCAGTCACCCAGATGAGCTATCGCCCTTTGATAACACTGCTGGCGAACTGTTTATCAGTTACAGCCAATTCGTCCACCAATCTCCGGTCTATCTGGAAACACGCTTGCCACGCAAGCACCTGACCTACGGTGACCTATATAAGGCTGCTGATGTATTGATTGCTAACAGTGGCAGACCTGATCATATTTTTATCGAGTCGTTTGAGCGCTTTGAAGGATCGAAGCATATCAATCTTTCGACAGGAAGTTGACCACAGTTTAGGTACGTTGTAATATTTGTGCTACTAACATAAGGAGTAATTGCGATGAACTGTTGTGACGATTATGGTGCATGCCGGCAAGGACGGGATTGCCCTATCCGGGCGATAGAGATTGGCAAGCAGAACGAGCGAATTTACCAGTGGTGCAGTGACAAAGCACTCGGAATGATCGTCATCCTTGTTACTGCAGCTACTACACTGTCCGCATACATTGCTCTGGCGTTAGCACTGCTGCTAAAGTAACATGGACGAGCAGGACTTAGTGTATCGCTTATTGAAGCGAGCGGAAATTCGAAGGCAAATCAGTACTCGGAAGAGTGTCCAAGAGGGTAAACCGGACCGGATTGCTGAGTTGCTTGAAGAGGCTGCAACTGAACTAACAAGACTGCGTACTGCAACAAAAGGTGTTCAACATGAACCAACAAGTTAACGAGTTGATTACAAAGGCAGAGCTCGGAAACCTGTCAGATGCTAGTAAACAAAAACTCGAAGCACTGACTATATCGGTCGCTGAAGCGATTATTAAATCACTCACTGATCGGCCTGGATTGTGGTTCACAAAACCCGAAATAACTGACGTTATCAAAAAACAATTTGGACTCCCATGACCTCCCAACGAACTAAAGATTTAATGGTGTACATGGTTACATCGGGAATTGCATTCCTACTGTTGCATGCGTTCCAGCCTGAGCTGGATTCTACGTGGGTGCTGGTAATGTTCACCAACACGGTTGCGGTCTTAACTTACGAGCTTCTCTTCGTAACTCGCAGCCAATCCAATGTTTAGTAAAATATTCGATTGGATTGCGACCGATTGGCGCAGCCATCCGGTTCGATTGACACTCGAAGTCCTTGCGTGGGTAATGAGCATTGGTGGTTCGTTGACAATGGCATTCACGTTGCCTCACCCGCCGTTTTTGTTCCTGTACCCGCTATTCATTACGCAGTGTGGGATTTTCCTGTACACGGCTTGGACGAGGAATAGCTTGGGAATGGTATGTAATTATGCTCTGCTTGTTACGATCGATACGTGTGCACTGATTCGGCTAGCTGCAATAACACCCTAACCTCATAGAAAAAGTTACCCATAGAAACCAACGTTATTTTGTAATAGACTATAAATAAGGATGTGAGAGATAGACTTTCACACTTTTCTACTTTTCAAGGATTTTGAAATGACAACACAAACTAGACCCGCAGAACAAATCGTTCTGTCCCTGATCACTCTTCGTGATGATCTCCTCAAGCGTTCATTCGACCTTACTGGCCGCCCCACTTCCCCTCTTGCCGAAGCTGTCTACAAAATCAACAGTGTGCTGTACACTGGTTATCCAACCAAGAGCCAGGAGAGTGCAAATGTCTGATATTAAATTCCGACTGACATTCAATGCGATTGGGCTTGCATACACAGCATACCAAGCCGCAAATGCATTGCTGATTGCATTCGACAAATCATCTTCGGTATTTCCTTTCACGTTTGCACTATTCGCTGTATTCGCCTTCGGGTGCGTATTGAGCGCAATTGATTATGCAAAAGGAGTAACCAAATGAAAAAGTATGACACACTTGTGATGATTGGGCGGTTTCAGCCACTGCATACCGCTCACATTGAAATTTTGCGACGTGCGTGTGCGCTGACTCGAGAATTGGTCGTGATCATTGGATCGGCAAACCAACCGAGGACATACAAGAACCCATTCACGAGCAAAGAGCGTGAGCAAATGATCGTTAATGCTCTGCGTGACATCAATGTCGATAACTGTCGTGTCCACATCGAACACAACATCGATACTGTGTACAATGACCAAGCATGGGCACGTCGCGTTCAAGGAATCGTCAGCAAATACCGACTGCTTGGTGGGAAAACTGGAATTATTGGCCACAAGAAGGACGAAAGCTCATTCTACCTTGATATGTTCCCACAGTGGCAACTCGAAGAGGTCGCGCTAGTCGAACCACTGAATGCGACGAACATTCGAGACCTGTACTTCCGCAATGACGTCAATATGAACTTCATTCGCGGTGTTGTCTCTACCAGCACGCTAACTATGCTGGAGAGCATGATTGGCACGCCAGAGCACCAACAGGTGATTCGGGAGCGAGAATTCATCGAGAAGTACAAGAGTCAATTCGCTGGACTCCCGTATCCTCCAATTTTTGTCACCAGTGATGCAATTGTGTTGTGCGCTGGTCATGTACTAATGATTAAGCGCCGGTCAGAGCCTGGAAAAGGCCTACTTGCTCTCCCAGGAGGGTTCGTCAATGCACAGACAGATAAGAGCGTGCAAGCTGCTGCGATTCGTGAGCTGCGTGAAGAGACGAAGATCAAGGTACCTGTCCCTGTGTTGATAGGTAGCATTGTCGACAGCAAAGTGTTCGATTCTGTTGAACGCAGTGCTCGTGGTCGAACAATCACGCACGCATTCAAAATTGTTTTACCGGACGGAGATCTTCCGAAGGTGCAAGGAAGTGATGATGCCGAAAAGGCAATGTGGATGCAAATTGCTGACGTTCGGCGAGAAGAGTGCTTTGAGGATCATGAGGACATGATCCAGTGG
>Ga0247843_1009715_pt1 | contig 10552 bp, 10 predicted proteins | sample LaCruzMarch2017__FD_192420 | JGI IMG/M metagenome (GOLD analysis project Ga0247843, IMG submission 192420) | Freshwater microbial communities from meromictic Lake La Cruz, Castile-La Mancha, Spain - LaCruzMarch2017_8m | ecosystem: Environmental > Aquatic > Freshwater > Lake | place: Spain...
TGATCGTCCTCCTCCTCCTCCACGTCCCATCTGCGGCTGCTGCTGACGATGTGCGAATGGACCACCCATCATGCCACCTTGACCTTGCAGCATTTGCCCACCAGCGCCCTGCATCATAGGGGAGCGAGAGAAGGCACCATTCCGATCAAATGCCTCAAACTCAGACATCATCTTATTATCGTCGGGGTAGGCGGCCATGTCTCGTAGAGCATTGCGGAGAGCGGTGGCGGTGGCGCTGCTGCAACTAGACACTGAGGAGGAAGAGGAGAATTGGAAGGCCACAATGGCCGAAGGCGCGACAAGCGCGGCGAGGAGGATTGACGATAATATGGATTGCATCGTGTCGGTGCAGGTGTTGTTTTTGAATCAATAATATGATGGCAACGTCAAAACTCAAAACATCACACTCACTTTTTTTGGCTGGGTCGAACCGAGGTCCATGCGCAAGACTTAAGAGGCAGGCGCAAGCGGGGCGGGCGAGCGAGAAGAGGTATGATACTTGCAACAAGGGAACCAGAGTTAGAAAAAGAGTTTAGGTCTTGTTACTGATTACTGACTATCTCGAAGACTTTGACACGATGATTCTTTCCACAGTGAAGCCATTTTGTCTTCAATTAACAATGCAACTTTTTTACAGATGAAGATGCCCAAACGAATCCTTTCGTGAACATCAGAGCTTAATAAAAGTACTGCAGTATCTCTCGAATGGGTCTCATTGCTTTTCACAGTTCAGTCCATGGGCAGTCTTTGATAAAGCGGTGCTGCCTACGGCTTGCGGCTGCTGAATTCGTCCTCGTCTACTGCATCAGTTGTACTCATCCTTGTAGTAATTCCGCCATCAATACTAGCACTCCCTTTATACAACGCTTCGGACACAACATCGAGTGGGTCCAAATCGACACGTTGCTCAATCAATGTCCAACCACTTTCATTTGCTCGACGGATCATCTCATCCTGTATTGCACGTATTCGATGAAAGTTCCGTACCTTTCGTTCCTCGGCCTCATTGTTGCCGGTTGCAACACCTCGATTACGTAACAATTGACGATGTCGTTCCTCATCACTAACCACAAGTAGTACGCCACATGCCATCCCATCACCACCGGGTGCATTGGCAATGAATCGATCTATGTATCGTCGTGAGGGTACGATGGATACACCCTCAAGTACGAGTGATGCACCTCGATGGACGGCATCATCGACGAGACCAGAAACACTCGAGTCGAGGACTTTACATGTTTCAAGCCAAGATTTCACAGGATCATCTTCTGTTGTTGAACCATCATCATCCTCATCTGACGCTGATGATGCATACGATGAACGATGCAACGGTGGCGATATTTCTTCGGGAATATAACTCCTCATTACCGCACGTACTATATCCGTGGATATACATTTTAATATCCCCTGTTCTAATGCACATGACATACCGAATGTGCTTTTACCAGTGCCAGTACAACCACTAATTAGTATTAGCTTGGGTGGGTCTCTACTCCGTCTTCTATTATTGCTTCGTCCGAATAATGCGTTTTCATCGCGGAATGCAGATGCTGCCGAGTGACGAGCACGGATCATTATTTGGTGAGTGACCTCCACATGACATTGTCGGCGGAGGAACAACACCGTCATTCGCAAAATGTTAATAGAGCCGTAATCGATCATGGGTCGAGGCATCGTTTTGGCGGGATGGTTCATTCAGTGATCTTTTGCTTAGCAAGAGTGCTATTTCATTTTATCTTTATGCATGTTTCAGTAAATGATTATAAATATTCGATATTACACGAGTATGACGAAAGTTATGAGATGACTCCAAAATGCCATGTATCGTATCTAGTCAAGATAAAAAGCCTGCGATAATCATTCAACGTTGAGACGCTACCGAACGTGGCGAGGAATCACATGGAGAGGTTTCATGATTGAATGCAGTCTTCAGATAGCTCGCATACCGATTATTCAACAGTAATAATTCCTCATGTGTACCCCGTTCTACTATCCGTCCATGCTCCAAGAACAGGATCTCATCTGCTTTACGAATTGTTGACATACGATGTGCAATAATTAGGACTGACTTGCCCTTCATTGCATCAAAGAGTGTATTCAGTATGACCTTTTCAGTATCCGCATCCAATGCCGATGTTACCTCGTCACAGATCAATATCTTCGCTCGAGAAATTAATGCACGTGCAATCCCAATACGTTGTCGTTGTCCACCAGACAGTCGATGGAGGAGTCTAACAGGCGTATCATACCCCTTCTCGCATTTAGTTGTTATGAATTCATGAGCCTCTGCCAACTTGGCAGCCTCGACTACTCTATCACGAACGTACTGTGAATCTTGACCAGCCTTCTGTCGTCCTAGTCCCAAGGCAATATTCTCACAAATTGTCATGTCTGGAAGGATAGGGTCCTGATCTATCACAGCAATCTGACTCCGTAACCACGCTACATCGAGAGATCGAATATCAATGTCATTCATTTCAATACTACCCTCCGTGGGATCGTAAAATCGCTGAAGTAGTCGAGTAACGGTCGTCTTACCACCTCCTGATCCACCACAAAGTGCGACGATTTTATTTGGCCTCAGCACTAAATCTACATCATTCAGCACCTTTGTCTCGGGATTGATATGGTATGCAAACGAAACATTCTTGAGAGACAATGTAAGTCCTTCAGATGTATTGTCAACTACGCGTCTTTGTCCATTACAGCTTGGCACGCTACATGGGATACGTGATTCACGATACATCAATTCAAAGTATACCGATGATGACATTTTCATTTCGACCAAATCATTCCAAAATCCAAATAGTTCCTTCGGACCAAGATCGAGTAATGATAGTTGAGAGCGAAAGGTTATATATGACCCAAGAGTTAGTTTCCCCTGCATGACACTTGACAATCCCACGACTAGAAGGAGAATATCTTGAACGTTGTTCATCCCATGTGGGACCATACAAAGTATCGTTTGTCGAAAATGTGTATATTCAAGATAATGGATAAACTCCTCCTGCTTCGTACGGTATGTATCCACGATCTGACCTTGGACGACACATGATTGAAGTAAGTGAATAACCTCGGGACTTAGTATATTCCGTGCAATACGATTAGATTTTCCATTCGATGCTTCATACAACTTGCTATATTTGACAATATCTTTCATAGTCAATTGACGTACCATTGTCAAGAGAGGAGATTTAACAATTACGCCAAGTAATGCAAGTCGATAATCCACATTTAGTAATGTATACACCCCACCCACGGTACAGATAATGGCAGAAACGAGTCGTGGTATGGACCCATTCACGATGCTTTGCATACGCTGCGTTTCTCTATTCATTAAATGACAAAACCCGGTCGAATGCTTGTCGGAGGTAATAAAGTCCTGTTCCTGATCGAGTAAATTCGTCAACATATCAATCTTAATTTCGGCATTGTATCGATGTTGTGCGGCATGCTTGTAATACTCGCGCATGGAAACGAGTATGAAATCGAATATGACGTACAGGACGAGGTATCGTACTTGTCGTGGCCAAAGGGCAATGTCGTCCATCGTGCTAGCGCCATCCTCACGTACGTAATCCATCAGTCGACCGACGATTATGGGTTTTTGATATCCAATAATTTGAACGCACCCCGTCGTGATGATGGTGGGGAGGACGTATTTCCATTGTATTCGTTTGCGTATTTCATCTAGCAGCATTTGTGTCGTAACTTCATAATCATCATCATCGTTATTGACGGTGCCGCCATTGCCCGGCGATGATGTATCCATCGCTCCGTCGTCTTTTCCCTTTTTCGTTTCCATTTCCGCCACGCGTCTCTCGCCCTCCTCGAGCATTTCCATGGATTTGACGACGTGATCGTGCCAATTACCAGGCAGGCAGTCGACGACGCGCGGAGCCACGGCGAATAACGTCCGAAAGAATGTCGTGGGATCCGCCACGGCCGCGAAGAGCGCTAGGCAGCAGCATGTAATGGCGGTGGCGAAGAAACGTTCGGATGGAGGACAGAACTTTTGAATGAACCCGATCATCATGGCGGAGCATGCCATGAATATCGTCGCGGATTTATCCATCGCCACGATTGGAGACCTCCCGGGCCCGCCTTCTCGCTCCATGTCCTACAACAGCAAACACGACGACCGTCACAGGAGGGAGTGTTACGATAGTGGTGGAGGAGCCGTCGCCGAATCTTCGGGCAGAGCAGTTTCAAATAGGCGGAGTACGCTTTACGAATAAAATGCAGAAAGAAGAAGAAATACAATCTGTTCTGTATTTTCCTGTGATCATCGGCGGTTTTTGTCTACCGCCCTGCCAAGCAAGACCTTGGATTTTCCAGCCTCATTTTGCTTATGAACAACGTCCAAGTAATATCATCATCATTTAAACAATCATGGGACTCTGTCAGAGCAATAATTTGGATATTCGACCTTTCATCGGGAACAAATGTACCAATCAAACTAATAAGGAGGATAAAAGGTACTTAGTTGTAGAGAAGAGCAGGGGCTACGGTGCTGGGGGCTTTGAAGAGCTTAGGGATGGCTTTAAAAAGAACAAGAGGAAGAACTCAGGATTATTATTGTGGCAGACCTAGTGTCAAAACGAGGATAGAAAATAAAATTAGAGGATCGATAGTGCGCAGTTTAGTTGAAGCTTTACATTGTTTTAGACAGCTCTGTCATTCCCCATCAAACTTATGTGCTCTCCCTAAATCAAAAGATCGTATTAATAGCATTGTAGCCTCCCGACCCAGCCCCTATAATGATAGCATCCACACTTCTATATGTCATCATCCCAAAGTGTATAGTTCATTATTTCATTATCACTTTTTCGTCTTTTTCTCATTTTCCCATTCAGTACTAACCAACTTCATCAACTGATCCATATCAAAAAGTGTATTGTTGTTAACACTCGGAGTAACTTGTTGAAATGTCCTTGGCTGTGGGATCACATTCACATGTTCCACCTTCTTCCGACCAAATGCCAATAAAGCATCGACTGCGTGATACTTCTTCTCGGATGGTAGTATCTGTGTTGGTAGATCAGTATTATTGTTTTCATTATCAGTCTCGGTCGTTACCATCGAAGACGCCACATTATCGACTCCCTCCTCCAGCTTCTCGTCCTCCTTAGTCGAAACATCTTCCACGACCTTTTCTGCATCCACAGTCTTGATCTCAATTTCTCCTTCTCCTCCCTCCTCTTCCTTCTTTTTCATTTCCGCCAAATCTTTCTTAATTTGCATCCAAGGCGTTTGTTCATCTTGTCCACGTGCTAAACTATTTCTATTCAATAGACAAACTTTCTTCATTGGTACGACCTTGCCTTGATGCACCTTCGTCTTTCCCATCCAAGACGTTGAGAATTCGTACGCATAATCTTTTAGTGGCGGTAATGTATCCCACTCATTGGCAGGCTTGTCAAGTAGTTCAGTGTATTCGAGGTAGCCCATTACCTTACACAATTCCTCATCGGCCTTTAGTTGAGCAAGTAACTCAGGAGAGTACTTGGATAGAGATTTGCCAATCCCACCCGACCGAGGCTTGTAGGAGCCCAAACGTTCAATCTCTTGCTGATCACTGATACAGCGTGCAATGCGTTCATCGAAAAATGTATCCATTCTTGTTTGTTTGTGTGTGCGAAACGAGTGTTTTACAAAAAATAAAACACATCATATTAGCACAAGGGGCGTGGAAGAAATAATATATACATGCTTAGAAAAAAACAAGAAAAGCTGACAATGATGATAAATATCAACGATAAATGCACTCACCGTTTAACTTCAAGGACAAATTTCAACACCCGTGCCATGACCTTATCAGGATATCGTACAATGTCCTCATATCGGATAAGTAATAGTGGGATATCCTGCTCCAGCCAAAAGTTATGAAATGCCTTCCAAACTCGAATTTCTTTCACAACATACTCCTCAAATATCTTAACAGTCTTGGCACGTACTTCCGGTGAGACCGAGTCGGTATGCTTTCCGGTCATCATTAAATTAAAGTAGGATTCAATAGCGTCGAATGGATTACGTACTAGTAGTACGACACGTGAGGCATAGAATTGTTGACTACCCTGTCGCTCTGGGTAGTGCGTCTTAACAAATTGGACTAAATTCGCACCCACGGCCATTTCACCAACGAGATCATGCTGGGCTAACCCTCCCTGCATATCACTCCCAGTAACACGTAATGTCGTATGTTCGTAGAGCGTACGCATTAAACTATTCCCACTTCGGGGGTAGGATGCTAATACACCCACCTCACGATGAATTTGCGAAAATAATAATAATTCATGCTGTGTGGGTACTGGATAATATGGATCAGGACGATTATTTATTCTTTCGTTCGCCAAATCAAGTAATTCATCCCATTCCTTTTCGGCAATTTCTTTTATTGACATATTCTTACGCCATATCCGTTCATTAGTCTTTTGTTGTTTTAATTCTTCCTTGATTTTATTTTCGTGTGTAGTAGTAGTATTAGTATCCTCCTTTATTGATGCAAATCCATCCTTCTCTTCTTCATCATCATCATCATCATGCTGATTGGTTTCAACTTTATTATTTCGTCTCTCACGTTTGTAATATAAGATACGTCCATATAGACGACGTGTGTTTAGCCGATCGAGTAATTCTTCGGCACCGATGTTTGCTGCTAATAGTGGTAGGATACGTGGATCATTCTTGTGTAAGGTTATTCCCCCTACTAGTATCATATTTGGATCATTTGGGTGCACTTGAACGGTGTTAACTTCTACTTCGGCTGCTGCTTCCCCCTTATCCTGCTCACCATCTGTGGCAACTTCAACTTCATGATTCTTCTCCTCCACTAGTACATGCGGTTCTGCACCTTCTTCTTCTTCCTCCTCCTCCACTGCACCCATTGTGTTGATGTCAACTAATTCCTTCCCCCCTCCTTCAACCCCTTCTTCCCCCTCCGTCGCCTCGTCGGTCTCCTCCTCTCCCTTCTCCTCTTCCTCCAGCTTCTTCTTTTCAAACGCCACAACCTCATCCAGCAATAATTGTTTCCTACGTTTATAATTATCCTTGGGCCAGCCCATGACATCAAATGCCGACATGCGCGACTCTTCGTCTAAATAATTGATTGATTTCAGTAATTGATGTTTGGTCAATTGGAATAATCGCAATTCTACTTTCTTTGCCTGTTGTTGCTGCTGAGGAGGTGGTACTACTGCCGCTGGGGCTTGGGGTGGAGCAGCCTGACCACCGCCGCCACCACTATTCCCACGACCACCACCACTTTTTCTACCACCCTTGTTGCTGCGACCACGTGCCATGTTTATATTGGGAGTCGTTACGGCCGGGAGGGACGCTGTACTACGCGGTGGTGCCATAATAGAGATTCGTTAGGGAGAAATCAGTTTGGGAGAAATCAAACTGTAAGCCCGCCTCTGGCACAAGACACCCGTGAAGACACAGGGATATGTAGATGATCAAGACGGAGGTTGTATTGCTGTATTGCTACATTGCACTATTAACATGAAAAAGTTATATGTACTTATATAGATAATTATCAAGTGTAGTATTTGCAGCCCTATCAAGCTCCTCTTCCCTCTTAATATATATAAGAGTAATATTTGTTCAGAGATAATTATCAAGTGTAGTATCTGCTACAACCCTATAGCCAACCTCCCCCAAAGCAACTTTATCCAGATATACAAATAATGGTTTCCATTCCTCACTTAGTAGAATAGTAATATCAACCGCACAAAACTTATTTCCATGTGCTGATTTCTCAAATGATACTTGTAATGCCTTCTCGCGCTTACTCGATGAATAATAATCACGATGATACGTAGTAGCAAAGATACGTTTATCAGTCGACAGTGTCCATTCCCATAACATATCAATTTCAGAATCGGGTGGACAAATGTAGGGTAATGCCGTCGAATTATTATTCAGTTTAGCGAATGTATCAATATGATACCGTTCGATTTCACGTCGTATTTGCTTTCGTTCGTGCTTGGTATGATCGACAAGGTCAAGCTGCCATGACCACGTGGTTAGTAATTCGTACGCTCTACCAAACTCTGACGATACCATATCGGTATCTGTTAATTTGGATAATTCTGTAGCCCCTTTACATAGATTCGATGCACCAATGACAATGTCACACGTGAAATGCATCAAGTATGGATCTTGACCATCATCTCGAGATGGAAGGTCGAGCATGTCCACCACCCGAACATCAGTAAAGTACATCTTCCAAACGTCCAAACTTTTCTCAAATATAGATGTATTGCGATGTATATATGGCTTGACAAACTTATTATCAAAGTCCGAATTGGTTGTTAGGCCAAAACGTAAATTAGGCGGTAGGCCTATACAATCATAACAATCATCATCTGTCATCCCACGTACTATTGATGGTCCAGCCGAACCATCGGGCCATATCCATGGTTCATACTCATCACGTACGAATTGATTGAATCGTGATACGAGCCAATCATGTAGCGGACGGTATCCCTCGACTACTATTACATCCCAGTTTGCGTTAAGACGTTCTCCTAGCGCCTGCACATACTCTTTGGGGAGTTTGTGTATTGATTCATGTACCATAATACCGGACTGTTGCTTGTCTTGCATTTGTTGTAACACGCCGAGAAAATCATCATTCAATGTTGGTAGCGGTGCGACTTTGGCCTTGGGATCTTTCTTTTCAAATGGTGAACGAGTAAATATACTTGTCATGGGGAATGCTAATTTGTCTTCCCGAAAGAAGGAATGTAATGTTGTGCCCAAATAGTAATAGTTATCACTCTCAAGTATCGCATCGGCAGATTCGACGGATAATGTGCTCTGTAGGAATGTCGTACCGGTTTTGTGTGGACCAATGTGTATAATAAAATGAGGACGATTACTGCCACTGCCAGCCTTCCACGGTCGACTATTGATAATGTCATTGGCGATGCTGCTGCTGCTTATAGTGCCTGGCAAATAATAGGTCGTGCCAATTATTGCTCCGGAATAATAACAAACGACGAAGATAATGAGGCTCGCTATCATGTAACATGCGACCTCCGTCATCGTCATTGATGACGATGAAGACTTAATCGACGTCATCCCTCCCACTACATCATGATGTGGACAATGACCCTGGCGCTCGGACTTTTTCTTCGTGTCCAACGAATCATCCAAATTATGAATGACGTGGTTCATGCCACCACCTGGGCTACGCGAATGATTCCGACGCATACGCATATTACCCTGACGTCCTGGAGACTGAGTAGTGCGCATTCTAAGACACACACCGCCAACGCTACTATAATATGTTGAGATGAACCTTAATGGAGCGGTGTTATCGATCAGTAAACGCCTGATTTCAAAGCCAGTTCATCTTTCGAGATGAACCTTTTGAATGCCGAAGTTGCGCCACCAAAAGCCAAAAAATGAGGGCAGTTGTGAGTGTGATGTTTTGAGTTTTGACGTGCCATCATTGATTCAAAAACAACACCTGCACCGACTCTTTCACGATGCAATCCATATTATCGTCAATCCTCCTCGCGGCGCTTGTCGCGCCTTCGGCCATTGTGGCCTTCCAGTCCTCCTCTACCTCCTCAGTGTCTAGTAGCAGCAGCGCCACCGCCACCGCTCTCCGCAATGCTCTACGAGACATGGCCGCCTACCCCGACGATAATAAGATGATGTCTGAGTTTGAGGCATTTGATCGGAATGGTGCCTTCTCTCGCTCCCCTATGATGCAGGGCGCTGGTGGGCAAATGCTGCAAGGTCAAGGCGGCATGATGGGTGGTCCATTCGCACATCGTCAGCAGCCGCCGCAGATGGGACGTGGAGGAGGAGGAGGACGATCACTTGATGGATTCGACCCGCACTCGGCCTATGGCAATTCCTACGGCATGAGTCAGAGTGAGAATCGGCGTGGTGATGTCATGATGATGCGTGAACAGGGTGGGATGGGTGGTGGTGGAATGGATTATGGCATGGACTACTTTGGCCCGCCTCCACCGGATATGATGATGATGATGATGTCGGAACAACAGCGAGGAGGAGGACGGCGTGGCGGTGGTGGTGGTGGTGGACCAAGGAATCCTGTCCGCAATGACAATACCATGGGAGGCTTCTCGTATTCGAGCCGAGTGACGGACTATGCCGGCTATGATCGTGGAATGGGTGGTGGCTTCGAAGGCGGACCAATGATGATGGGAGATCGTGGAGGTTTTGACGGACCAATGATGATGGGTGGAGGCGAGATGGATTACGAAATGTTCGATCAGCAGCAGCAACAACAGGAACAACGTGGCGGTGGAGGAGGAGGTTATGGTGGGTTTGGCGATATGAGCCGCATGGGACCTTAAATCAGCAAGATGTGTCGTCGTGAATCCGAAAGTCTCATGAACGCTGTGTTGTCCTCTCTACTCTCTACTTTTCCTGCTTGTCCAAAAACAAAATCCAACCATCCTACCAACCTTCTTCTTCTTCCTATATGTACCATCATCTAAGCTAATAATTCTCGTCGTGAACATCCAGCTGGACCGCAGAGACCACCAAGTGCATCTAGGCCTCGAAA
>Ga0247843_1009716_pt1 | contig 10552 bp, 9 predicted proteins | sample LaCruzMarch2017__FD_192420 | JGI IMG/M metagenome (GOLD analysis project Ga0247843, IMG submission 192420) | Freshwater microbial communities from meromictic Lake La Cruz, Castile-La Mancha, Spain - LaCruzMarch2017_8m | ecosystem: Environmental > Aquatic > Freshwater > Lake | place: Spain...
TGCTGATGGGTTTCAAAGAATTTTGTGGCCTGTAACCGTCCTATTTCATTTAAATCTGAATCTATGCCCGAACCCTGAACAATACCCATTTTATTAAATTCTGTTTCTCCATGCCGAATCAAGTAAATTGTTTTTTTGAGGATTGTCATTGTTATTTGCAGTATGAAGAGCGAACTGTGGTTCGACCGTACGAATATACGGGTGGATTTGTTAAATGAATACGGCAAGAATACCTTAAGCGAGGCCATTGGACTGGAAATAACGGAAGTTACCGAGCAGAGTGTACTGGGCAAACTGCAAGTGAGTTCTCAGAATTGCCAACCTTTGGGTTTGTTGAATGGTGGCACATCCATGGCTATCATTGAAATTTTAGGCAGTGTTGCAGCCAATTTGACTCTAGACAGGCAAATCTTTGTGGCCGTTGGCCAATCAATTCAGGGAAGTCATTTTCGGCCGGCAAAATTGGGTGAATGGGTTTTTGCTTCAGCTGCTCCCCTACATGTAGGAAAGAAATCGCAAGTTTGGGAGGTTAGTATTCTAAATTCTGAAGATAAATTGGTTTGCAAAGGAAGTATCACAATGGCGGTTATAACATTAAACAATGGAAAATAAGGGTTTTGCACTTTTGCATATTCCAGGAGAAGACGCCAATTTATTTCACTATTTTAAAGGGGTTTGGGAGCAAAAGTCCTTTTTTAATGTTCCCTTTTTGGGGGATGGCAGACGCTGTGTTTTCGGAGAGTGGGGACAAAATGAGCATTATTGGCAGTTGGCAGATACCGAATACCAACATTTAGCCAAGGCCGAGTTGCGAAAAATATCCCCCGAAATAAGAAAAAAAACAGAAAGAATTGAGTCTACAGATTTTGCGGTTTTTGCAAAAGAAATTACCGAAATCCAACAGGAATTGAGAAATGGTCAGATTCAAAAAATGGTTGCAAGTAGAACCATTTCAATGGAACTGGAATTGAATGAATCGGATACAATAAATTGGTTTTTAAAACTGTCAGAAGTATTTCCTCAGAGTATGGTTTATGTTCACAGTTCCCCAATTTTTGGCACTTGGATAGGTGCAAGTCCGGAAACATTGTGTAACTATTCACAGGGTACATGCACCCTCATGAGTTTGGCAGGTACTTTGTTTTCGGAGGATGAAATGTGGTCTGCAAAAGAAGAAGCAGAGCAATCAATTACCGCGAAGTATATTCATGAAGTGATTAATAAGTATAGCGAAAAGATAGAAATTAAGCCATTAACGGAATTGCAGAATGGGTCTATTAGACATTTGCTGCAGCAATTTCAATTTGAATTGCTTAAAAATAAATTTGGCGCTTTTGTAGAAGATTTACAACCTACACCCGCAGTTGCTGGTTATCCTAAAATAGAATCAATTAAATGGTTGAATGAGAATTCTATGGTAAAGCGGGAATTGTATGCAGGATTCCTTGGTTTGATTGATGAAGATAAAGCATTCCTGAATGTGAATTTAAGGTGTGCGCAAATTACCGATAAACAAGTGGTGTTTTACGCTGGTTGTGGCATTAATTTAGGTAGTAAATCTGAGCGTGAATGGCAGGAAACCCAATTAAAATCTGAAGTTATTTCTGAATATCTAAAAATTATTCGGGAATAGTTCCTATATTGATTTTTAGGTCTTCTGGCCCTGGTTTAGGCAGTTTTTTCACATCTATTTTTTTGGGATCTTCAGCAAAGGGCATTTCATTGACTTGTTTCTTTACCCAGGTTTTGCCTTCTTTTGCATATCCTTCGTAATCTCCGGTTGGGATATAATAACTGTAATTGCCTTTTACGCGTTCGTAAGCCGGTTCCAGGTGATCCAAAATAATCATGTCTACCTCAGGTTGGTAACGCAACACCATTTTTGCACTTTTATGGTATTCGAAAATCACCCTGTTTTCTGGTGTAGGATCTTCATCCCCACTTCTAAACAAAGGAAATCCAAAAACAGGTTCATTTTCTTCAAAATACAACACGTCTAAAATGGAGCGGTTGCTTGAAAGATTGTGGCCATCAAATCCAAAAACCAAATAAAGTTGCTTTTTATTGAATTTAAAAGGTTTGATTTGATAGTATAAAGCACCGATCCATTGTTCGGAGGGCAAAGCCTCTTCATCTGCATTTTTTGGTAAATTCTCGGATGTATCTAAAAGTGAATAGGTAACGATGTTTTTTTTGACTTTGTATTGAATGACACCAAAGTGGACAAATTTACCGGTACTTAAAATGGCATTATAAGTAAACAATCGCAGGGGAGATGATTCATCTCCCGCAATGGCAATGGTAGAATATTTTAGGGAATCAAAAGGATAAACAAAAGAGGCTGGCGATTTAAGCCCTTCTAACAATAAGTCTTGAATTCTAAAACCGGCATCAATTCTTTCTTTATCTGTTTTGGCTAGAAGAGGTTGATATTTTATTTCCAATATTTCTTTTTCCATATCCAAGTAATTCAGGGCGTCCTGAGCGACTGAGGTGGATGGAAAAAGGAAAAATATCCCCCAAAAAAGAAAGGTTAAAAGATGTTTCACAGAATTTATAACGTAAAACTGTTGGTAAAAATTGGAAGGTGTTAGATATTTTCGATAATCATGGCAGAAGCTCCGCCACCACCATTGCAAATTCCAGCGCCACCAAATTTTCCTTGATTTTGTTTTAGCACATTTATTAATGTTACAATGATTCTAGCACCTGAAGCTCCCAATGGATGGCCTAAAGCAACGGCACCACCATTTACGTTTACTTTAGAAGCGTCTAGATTCATTATTTTCATGTTGGCCAAACCAACCACGGCAAATGCCTCATTTAGTTCAATATAGTCTAAATCTGAAACCTCTAAATTGGCGCGTTTTGCAGCCAAAGGAAGTGCCAAACTTGGGGTAGTTGTAAACCATTCTGGCGCTTGTTCAGCGTCGGCCGCAGAAACAAGTTTTACCAAAGGCGTTAAGCCAAGTTCTTTTAATTTTTCTCCACTTACCAGTACCAAAGCGGCTGCACCATCGTTTATTGTAGACGCATTTGCAGCAGTAACAGTACCGTCTTTTTGGAAGACAGGTTTTAATTCTGGAATTTTATCAAACTTAACGTTTTTATATTCTTCGTCTTCTGAAATAACGACGTCTCCTTTTCTTGTAGAAATGGTAACGGGCGCAATTTCATTGTTGAATTTACCATCTTGCCAAGCTTTTGCAGATCTCTCGTAGCTTTCGATGGCAAATTGGTCTTGTTCTTCGCGGGTAAATTTATATTCAGCGGCACACGTTTCTGCACAAACACCCATTAAAGTATTGGAGTAAACATCGGTTAAACCGTCTTGTACAATGGCATCTAACATTTGGAAATGACCGTATTTGTGTCCCGCTCTAGAGTTTGGCAAATAATGTGGTGCCAAGCTCATATTTTCCATTCCACCGGCAACCACAATTTCTGCATATCCAAGTTGAATGCTTTGGGCACCCAAGGCAATGGCTTTCATTCCACTTGCGCACACTTTGTTAATGGTAGTTGCAGGAACATTGTCTGGAATACCTGCAAATTTTGAAGCTTGTCTCGCTGGAGCTTGTCCAACACCGGCTTGCAATACATTGCCCATAAGCACTTCTTGAACAAGTTCTGGAGCAATTCCAGCCTGTTCCAATGCCGCTTTAATGGCAGTTGCACCCAATTGAGTTGCACCAACTGTGGAAAGTGCACCGTTAAAACTGCCCAATGGCGTTCTCTTTGCACCAACAATAAATACTTCTTTTGTCATGAGGTTTTAATTTAAGTGCAAATTTAAGCAAAATCAAGCATTTATTTATGATTTCCGGACTTCAGTGCCATACTAAAACCCATTAATCACATTTTACAAAGGGCATTTGTACCCGACTGTTTTTTGTGTCTAATTGCAATAAATACGTGCCTGATGGTAGAAAATCTACCGGTATGAGGTTAGATTCTAAAAAAGCAGTTTTCAGGGGTTGACCCATTAGATTTAGAATGGAATACGAATATATTTCAGATTGTTGCGTTACTTGTACAAAGTCTTGGGTTGGATTGGGAGAGATGCGAATTGGGTTCGTTTTCATTTCCTTTTTTTTTAATCCATAGTCTTCCAATAAATTGAATGCAAACCTTTTGCCCCAAACGCCTATGTCGTCTATAGATAATCCGCCGTTCATGGTTTTCTGGTTAAATTCATTTTTTCCTAAGGATAAAAATCCAGAATATCCCATTCTTATAGAGTCTAGGTTAACATTTAGGATTTTTGATTCGTCGGCCAAAGTTTCACTTACTTTTCGGGTAAATTGAACTTCTTTTTTCAATGTGTCATAGGTAAATATGAATAAATTCCATTCATTTTGGGGGAAGGCAATCGAGTCTTCTATTTGAATGCTGCCATTGCGAAACAATTGAAGGTGCAGAAAGGGGTTGTTTTGTGTTGAGTCGAGCGAATTATACACGAGCCAGCCGTTTTCAACTTGTTCACTTCCCCAGCTTAAAAGTGTACCAAAAGAATTATTGGTTCTTTTTGCCCAAAAAGAAAAGGTAAGGTCTTTTTGTTTGTTTTTTGCATCTATAAAATCACAATCGTAACAAATGCCGCCGGCATAAGCGTAGCCACCATTTAGATTCAGGGCCATTCTGTCTTCACCAAAAGTATCGATGTGTGATATCCATTTTAAGGTATCGATGATGAGGCGATTTTTCCTTCCAAATTCATGAAAACAACCGTGTAAAATGCCGTGATTTCTTTTTTTCGAAACGTCTATTAAATGGGTATCGTTGAAGGTTTTGCACGTCCAAAAGCCAATGGCATTTTTTGCTTCTACATGACCGTATTCATGGGTTTTTTCAAACTGTGCGAAAGAAATATGGAAGAACAGGAGGCAAAATGGTAGGAGGATGTATTTTTTCATGGCTTAATTCATTTTAACAAATTTAGATACAAAGGGTCCGATTTTAAGGGAATAAACTCCTGGGGGAAGTTCGTGCACATTGATTGAATTGGAAAGGCTGCCGTTTTGTTTTTGTGTACCATCTAAAGCATAAATTTCATATTGGTTATATTCCCGCAAAATGGTATTTGCAGATTCAATGTTTAAAACGTCAGAAACTGGATTGGGATAAAGGTTGAGAGCGTTGTATTTGAGGCTTTTTGTAGAAACACCGCGGTCATAACAAATGTCCCAATCAGGGTTCGCCAAACCTTTTTCTGTATTGCCGATACCAATATCATCTATCCAAATTCCTTTGTTTAATATTTGTCCAGTAAAACCATTTTTTCCTAAGCACATAAAACCTGACCAGCCTAAATCAGGTAGTGCATCATTGTTTAGTGAACTGGGGTAATTGGAAATATCACTATTCCCCGAATCATCTTCTAATATTTGTCCAAAAATATGGTCAACAGAATTTGGATTAGACTTGTTTAAAGCTATATAAATCTTTAAGTAAAACCATCTATTGGGTGGTAAAAAACCAGTTAAATGCTTAACAGTATTGTTATTGCTTAAAATTTCAACTGTCAGAGAGTCTCTAAATGTTAATGAGTCTAATGAATTGTAAATTAATACACCATTTCCTTTTCCAGAATCTCCAAAACTGGCAATGACACCGTAGGAATTGGAATCTCTTTTAATGTATGCCTGAAATTTAATTAGTTTGTTATATCTAGCTGAATCGCATTCAAAACATATTCCATTTACTTGACCGTAACCCCCATTTAGGTTTAAACAGGTTCGTGTTTCACCATTGGTGTCAACAAAATCTATATTGGCATTCCAATTTATGTATTGCCTTCCTTTTCTTCCATATTCATGTTTTACATTTTTGTAAAAGCCGTGATTGTTTTTCCCTGAAATGTCTATGAGTTCATACCCGGTGCGTTTTTCACAACTCCAATAGCCTTGAAAAGAAGAAGCACAATCGTGGAAGTTTTCAATGTATTGGGCCGCAAGATTGTTGGAAAATAATAAAATGATGGCGAAAATGGATGTGTTCTTCATGGCTTAATTCATTTTAACAAATTTTGAAACAAAAGGACCAATTTTTAGAGAATAAACTCCTGGGGGAAGTTCTTGAACATTGATTGAATTGGAAAGACTGCCATTTTGTTTTTGTGTACCATCCAAAGCATAAATTTCATATTGGCTATATTCCCGCAAAATGGTGTTTGCAGATTCAATGTTTAAAACGTCATTAACGGGATTGGGATAAAGGTTGAGAGCGTTGTATTTGAGGCTTTTTGTAGAAACTCCCATATCATAACAATCATCTGCTAAAGGATAAGGCAAGCCCCTATCTATGTTTCCGATTCCAATGTCATCTATGCACAATCCTTTGTTCAAGATTTGTCCAGTAAATCCATTTTTTCCCAAACACATGAATCCAGACCAGCCTAAATTTGGTGTGCTTTGATTGTAGGAAATATATTTATAACTACTATTTTTAGTCGGTTCATATTTTTCTATAGCATCATGGAGATAGAAAAATATATTTTTATTGTAAACTTTATCAGGTCTATCTGCGGCTATATGAATTTTTGCATAATACCAATTACTTGCCAAAAACTTAACTTTAAAAGCCCCAACTGACACATGGTTTTTCATAACAATTAAAAAAGCAGAGTCTTTTGAACTAGTCGAATCGTAACCATTGTGTAGGATTAATCCATTGCCGTTAATGGAATCTCCAAAACTGGCAATGACACCGTAGGAATTAGAATCTCTTTTAATGTAGGCCTGAAATTTGATTAACTTGTTATATCTGGCTGAATCGCATTCAAAACAAATGCCATTTACTTGAGCGTAACCCCCATTTAAGTTTAAACTGGTTCGGGTTTCACCTGTTGTGTCTAAAAAGTCCAAATCTAATCTCCAGTCATAATATTGTCTACCGTTTCTTCCATTTTCGTGTTTTACATTTTTGTAAAATCCGTGATTGTTTTTGCCTGAAATATCTATGAGTTCGAACCCGGTGCGTTTTTCACAACTCCAATAGCCTTGAAAGGAAGAAGCGCAATCATGAAAGTTTTCAATGTATTGGGCGGAAATATTAATCCACAATGCAAAACAGAAAGAAAAAATGAGGTGTTTTTTCATGATTATTTGTTGTTTTTTTTAGTGTCTATGATGTAAATGGATTCATTCAAATCAATGTTAAAACCGTCTTTTAATTCAATATAGTCGTTCGCTCTTAGTGTGGTATCATTACTTGTGCCAAACCCAACAGAATTTGTTAACCCAGGTTGACCTAAAATTATTCTATTATACAGATAATGACCATGTTGGTCCAAATTGACAGATGATTCAATTTTATTAATTGAAACTTCAGTGGTATCGAGTGAATAATACCGGATATAGTCTATGTCCATGTTAATGGGAAATACTGTATTGAGTGAGGGAGTATCGTTTGGCCGAAATCCTGTGCCAATTGTTAAGCCTAATTCTATTGATAAATTGTCTCCAATTCTTGGTTTGGGGTGAATTCTTAATGGAAAAAATTTTGGACCTGTTGGAGAGTCTATTGTAAGTTCACCGGGGAAATAATTGCGGTCTATTTGAATGTCGTCGATATACCAAGCAGCGTAATCCCGTGTTACTTCCACTCCATATTTGTGAAAACCGTTTGCAACTGTAGTGTCGATAGGTGCTTTCGATGTCACCTCTTGTAGAGTGGGCCAATTCAAATCTTTAAAATCTAAATTGTTCGATTCATTGGCAGTAATGCTTGTATTGTTAAGAACATACTTTGAGTGATTTTTCGGTTGATGATGTAGATTGTGTGTAAATACCTGATCTGTTCCAGAATATTCAAAAATATCCACCTCGCTCCAAACTGAAGTGTCACCTGTATAAAAATTGTGCATTTTATCAAAATTACCGTAGTTGAATAGATTCATTTGCGCACCTGTATGATCGGTACTTGGTACCTTCATTGAGACTTCTAGGTAAAATGGCAGTTTTGTGCGCTTGTTGCACTCAATATCAGTAGCAGAATATTGAAAAGTTCTAATAAAACTATCAACAATTGGGTAAGCATTTAGAACCGTATCAAATACCCAGTTTGTTTTGTAATATTTTTTTTGAAGCGGTGGATTGTGCTTTTTTGCTTCAATTCTTAAATAACCTTGAGAGGTAAGTTCTATGTTGTTAGTGTCGTCGCCATAGGATTTATAACAATAGAAGATTTGACCTTTGCCTTCATTTTCTATAATGAAATCGTACATTGTTATGGGGTTAACCCAAGACTGTGGATAGTGGTAATTGTTGTTGGGTCCATTAAAATAGAGTCTTTGGCTGTCGCGGGATATGTTTTTATTTAGGTTATAATTAAATTCATTGCTCAATGAATTATCTAATAACCATGTATATTCAGTCAATGGAGTTTGTCCATAACTAGGCGCAATAATGGCAGCAAGTATTGTAAAAATAATTGTTTTCACCTATTAATTCATTGTAACAAATTTTGAAACAAAGGGTCCAATTTTAAGGGAATAAATTCCGGGGGGTAGTTCATGAACATAGATTGAATTTGAAAGACTGCCACATTGTTTTTTTCTTCCATCCAAAGCATAAATCTCATATTGGCTGTATTCACGCAAAATGGTGTTTGCAGATTCAATGTTTAAAACGTCAGAAACAGGATTGGGATAAAGGTTGAGAGCGTTGTATTTGAGGCTTTTTGTAGAAACACCAAAGTCGTAACAAATATCAACTATGGGTGCAGGTAACCCTTTTTCAATAAATCCAATTCCAGCATCATCAACGTATATACCTTTATTTAATACTTTGCCCGTAAATCCATTTTTTCCCAGACACATGAAACCAGACCAGCCTAAATTGGGTATGGATTCATTGTATGGAATATAATGTACGCTTGAGCTGGGGAATCTGTCAGATTCGTCTTGTAAAAAAATATCAAAAGTCTTATTGTAGAAACCTCCTACTCGTTCAGCCGCTAAATATAGTTTTAAATAATACCAATTATCATTTACCATTTTAGCATTAACGGTAATAATGCTAACGTGGTTTTTTAGAAGTTTGATTGTGATGGAGTCTCTAGAAATCAAAGTATCTAAGGAATTATAAATTAATACGCCATTTCCTGTTAAAGAATCTCCAAAACTTGCAATTATGCCATAGGAATTTGAATCCCTTTTTATGTAAACTTGGATTTTTAATAGCTTATTATAACCTACGGAATCACAAGTGTAACACAATCCGTTGGCTTGAGCATAGCCGCCGTTAAGGTTTAAACAAGTGCGTGTTTGTCCCGTACTATCAACAAAATCTATATTGGCATCCCAATTTAGATACTGTCTACCTTTTCTCCCATATTCGTGTTTTGCATTTTTATAAAATCCATGATTGTTTTTGCCTGAAATGTCTATGAGTTCATACCCATTGCGTTTTTCACAACTCCAGTAGCCCTGAAAGGAATTGGCACACCTATGGAAATTTTCTATATATTGTGCGGAAATTTGAAGCCAAAATGCAAAGCAGAAGACAAAAATGAGATTTTTTTTCATGGCTTAGTTCATTTTTACAAATTTTGAAACAAAGGGTCCAATAGTTTGTTGAACTCTAAATTTAGCTTGATATATTGGAATTTCTGTCATTTGATCTCTATTTGAATCATTTCATTCATGATTTTGTCTGTTTCGGCCAAGGCTACAATGACTTTTTGAAAGTGCAAAATATCTTCAAGTTCTAATTTTCTTGTATTGCGCTCGTTGAGCCATTTTTGCGCTGGCTGGTATCCGCCAATGGAAAAGTCCCAAGCAATTTTCGGAACATTGTCAAAATATTGGATTGTGTTAATATATACACGTCCCACCTCATTCTCTAACACAGTTGTGGGTGTGAAATATGGATTAAACACAACGTTGTCGCCATTTTTTGGAAAATGTATATTGTATTCTTCAAACATAGGACCTTGGAACAAATGAAGTTTTCGGATTTCGCCGCCCAATTTTGCTAATTGCCAGAATATCATTGTGTCTTTTGGAAATGGTACACTTGGCAAATTGGTATTGAAAAATTCTTTGTATCTGTGGTTGTATGTTGCTAAGTGCAGTACAGCGTAAATGTAATTTAAGATGTTTATGGGTGAAAGGACCTCCCCCAGCCCCTCCAAAGGAGGGGTGGTTGTATTCGAGTTAATGATTAAATCTGATTTTCCATCTAATTCTTCTTTAATCTTCGAAACAACCAATTCGGGATTGTTAAATACTTGTTCATTGGTAAATCGAATGACTTCAAATCCTAATTCATTTAATCTAAATGTTCTGAGCTCGTCATATTCTTTTTGTTTCAAATGAATTTTGCCATCAATCTCAATAATCAGTTTTTTGGGCAAACAAACAAAATCTGTAATAAAATTGCCAATAATATGTTGTCGGCGAATGTTGTGTCCCGTTTTTTTATTTCTTAAACATTCCCAAATCACTTTTTCAGCTTCGGTTTGATTGTTTTTTAAATTCCCTCTGAATTTTTTAATAAACGGATAACTTTTGCTATTTGCAGTAATATAGCCTGGTCGTTTGGTCTCA
>Ga0247843_1009717_pt1 | contig 10551 bp, 7 predicted proteins | sample LaCruzMarch2017__FD_192420 | JGI IMG/M metagenome (GOLD analysis project Ga0247843, IMG submission 192420) | Freshwater microbial communities from meromictic Lake La Cruz, Castile-La Mancha, Spain - LaCruzMarch2017_8m | ecosystem: Environmental > Aquatic > Freshwater > Lake | place: Spain...
AATACCTGGATCAGTATTGACAGCATCATGGCACGGCGAAGTATTTATGTAAGAAAAGAAGAAAAGCCATGTACATACTCTGATGAAAACAGTTTGGCGGGTTCTCAGTGCCCCACCACCACACAACCCTCACTTGTAGAAAATAACCGAAGAAGAAGACATACACACACACTCTTTACTTCCCTCTGGTAGCGTGCAGAGGCGGCAGGTATTCTCCAACCTCCCTCCACGCGATGAAGTCGACTGCGCCGGAAGTACCTCGTATTCCCAAGTCTAGCACCCATGTCGTTGGATCGTCAATAATAATGGAGGCGGCGACCGAAGTGGATGGCGGATCGACGTCGGCGAGTGGCGACTCGCATCATCGGACCCCCTCCTCCACGACGACGACGAGGGATTTGGCCGGCGCGGCGTGGACCGCGGGGTCGCTCGTGGGCTCGCTCAACCCCATCAATCACGGATATCGCGTTTCCGACGGCCACGGCGGATACGTCGTCACCAATACGCACAAAGGGTACAAACGCGCGCGACGGGATGCCGAGGGCAACGTCGTGATGGACGACGACGACGACGAGATGCCGAGTAATATCGTCGTACAATTTCGTAACAAGGATGGAATGGAGGTGGGAGGCGCGTTGGATGTACCGACCGATGCCGGCCGTGATGAACTGGGCGCATTGGTCCGATCATTATTGGATGATGATGCCAACGATGACGATGATGCGAAGAATTTGGTCGTGCCATATGCATTCTTTGCCAAGGTGAACAAATCTACGCAATTCATCAACGCGACTACCGGCGAAAAGGAAGTTCGTATCATCGAAGAAGAAATCGACATTACCGACCACGCGACGTTGAAGGCATTCTTGAAGAAATATTCCGAACACGTATCCACGGAACGTACGTTGCAATTGACCTATCGACCATTGGCGCTGTTCCGCGTCCGGCCGGTAACGCGGTGTACGGACACATTACCGGGACATACCGATGCGGTATTGCACGTCGGTTACAGTCCCGACGGGAGGCATTTGGCCAGCGGCGGCGGAGACGCCATCGTGAGGTTTTGGGATGTCAATACGTGCACGCCCCGTCATGCATGTTCGGGACATGAAGATCACGTGCTCTGTACGGCGTGGAGTCCGTGCGGGACGAAATTTGCCAGCGCCGATAAACGCGGGTATCTCATTATTTGGGACCCCGTCGAGGGTACTACCGCGAGTGGCGGCGGCGGTGGTATTAAGGCACATTCCAAATGGATTACCGGATTGGCATGGGAACCAATACATTCATCGACTCGTGGTCCTGATAACATGTGCGAACGGCTAGTAACGAGCTCTAAGGATTGTCATGCTAAAATATGGAATATACGCACGCGTAAATGCGTGGTAACACTTTCCGGACATTTGGATAGTGTAGAAAGTGTAAAGTGGGGTGGAGAGGGTTTGATATATACCGCGTCGCGCGATCGTACGATCAAGGTTTGGAATGCCATTGATGGTGCAGGGACGGGCGGAAGTCGTGTCGGGACATTGGTTCGGACGCTCGTGGGACATGGACATCGTATCAATACCCTTGCTGTAAGTTGTGACTACGTTTGTCGGACGGGACCGTACGATCACTATGGTAAGATCGTGTCGTCTACTACTACTACTACCAACTTGGCCGATGTTGGGAGAGATAAGGAGTCCAAGGAATGGAAAGAGGCGGCATATGCGTCAGCCGTGACACGATATACATCGTTCAAGTCTCCAGTAGAGCCAGAACGTTTGCTCTCGGGGAGTGATGACTTTACATTACTACTATGGCACCCCACCGTGGACAAGCGTCCGATCAAGCGTCTAACCGGTCATCAACAGGCCGTGAATCATATTGCCTTCTCTCCCGATTCAAGATTTTTTGCATCGGCGTCATTCGATAAGAAGGTAAAGGTATGGAATGGACGGTCAGGTGACTTTGTTTCTACATTAACTGGACATGTGGGAGCTGTATATCAGGTGGCTTGGAGTAGTGATGGACGATACCTCGTTACGGCGAGTAAGGATTCCACGGCCAAGTTATGGGAGATCCCCAGTGGTAAACGTGCCAAGGAGACGTTGCCAGGACATGAGGATGAGGTGTACGCATTAGATTGGAGTCCCAACGGGGCGAGTGTCGCAACTGGATCGAAGGATCGGACGATTAAGATTTGGAAGCATTAAATATAATGGTGTCGTCACTAAAATATACTACGAAAGGTTTGGAGAACTACCTCGTCATGAACAGAGAGTAACAGTCTCTTTCTATACCTGAACAATTAAATTGACCTTAATAATGTTTGATCTGTAACTATTATATTCATAACATCCTCATTTTTATACACTAAACACATGCCTTATTCTATATCCAACGTTAATCGACTTGTTGTTTTATTTCCGTTCTACGGCATGAGCCACCGTCAAACGATCATAATTCCTATACCCCAATGCATCCAATGCACTCCGTGGTGCTAGGCCAATATCGACTAATGTTTTTAAATCATAGGTACTTGCCAATACTGGCGGTCGGTACGCGGCCACTGATTGTTCCGTGGCAAATGGCCCAATCGGTCGGAGTACCACGTCGGTATGCACATGAACAAAGTGTGCCGAGGATAAACGCGAATACCTCGGTACCTTGGGTGCAGCAATAACGTGTGGCGTGGCTATTAGTTCGCCACCCGTGAGTATTTCGAGTTGCTGTCCGACCTGTGCTACCATACATCCCGGTGGTGCCGAACCTGATATTAATTGACCATTGGGATGCTCGGATGTTGGACGCGTTCGTAAAAATAGACCACTGGCATCATCTGGTTTAGGACAGGTTTGACCCTGCGCGTTGAGGAACTTTCCACCGGGTAGGATCGTGAGTAAATTAAAGTCGGTATGTTCTTCTCCCCATAATATTCCAGCGGCAACCTGTTCCTCATTCAGGGGGAGGTATCGTAATGCACGAAAGACATGTGGTGCACCGTGCACGAGTTTGGTAAATGTATCAGCATCATCGAGATTATAGGACTGTGCCACACCTCGTAATAATGTTTCGCCCACGGCATGGCACAGACGTCCCATTTCCATGTATACTTCGCGAAAGTCGTCATCATCGTTCGGCCAAACATTGGGTGCATATAGTTCCGGATGAATCTTCATCGCAATTTCATCATAGTCGATGGGCGCGGCGAACCAGCATTCTTTGAAATCTGGTCGCGATCCGCCCGAGGCCACGGCTTTTTCGGTATTGGGCGGAGTCCATCCGCGTTGGTACCATAAGTCCGCGCGTGCGTACCGTTCCTTGACGCTCGTGGGCCGAGACGTGAAACGCTGAAAGGCGGCGTAGAAACGATCTTGCTGTGCCGGCGTTACGTCGTGATCGGACACGTAGACTAAACCAAACGTACCAAAACCGAGCTTCAGTGCCTGAGTTGCACGTGCTTGACGGATGGGATCGTTCGAACGAATGTCGTCAAGCGAGACTATGGGGATATTGGGGAGAGACATCGTCGTCGTGTCGTCGGGTCGCAACAAATTATTTGTCGGCACAGTTGTTTTTTGGTGTGTGTTACGTACGATATGTATCTAGCGGAGCGATCCGTAGCTTTTTTGCAGGATGTATGTACGTAGGTAGTAAGCAGACACAAGCAAAGGAGGTTACTATTACGATGAGAATAATGTCATGCAAGGGAATGACGACGGTACGGTAGGGGCATGAAATAATGGCCAAAACCAACATGAAGATGCCGGTAGCGAGAGCGATCCGTAGCTTTTCTGCAGGATGTAGACACAGCAAAGGAGGTGTAGTATAATAATACGATGAGAAGAATGTCATTGGTTGTTATTAATGCGATTGTTGCATCTTTGGTAGCGGCGGTCGCGGCAACAAAAAAGTCGAACGTCGTCGTCGTCTCGTCGCCGTCGTCATTGCTGCTATCATCGTCGAATAAGCAACGGAGCAAGAAGGCGGCGGCGAGACTTGCGTTTGTGTCAACATCCCCATTGCATATTTTTCGATATCGCCACCGGTCGTCATCGAAAGTATACAATCATCGCGGGAGCGATGACACGGAGGGGTTTAGAGATGCAATACGCCGTGATGGCGGACGGGCCTATAATATTAAAGAGTCGGTCTCCTTCGGTACCTCTACCCCCAGTAACAAACAAAGGAGGAATGTAAATCCTGCGACGAAGCAACCGCCGTCGGTAGTAGGAGAAGTATCATCGCCATCATTATCATCACCTTCGCCAATATCATCATCATCATCACTGATGTCGTCGACGATTAAAGAGAATAATAATAGTATTCCATTTCCAAAATTAACGCCCGGACGTAAACGTAATTATCGTCCTCCGCACGTATTATCCGCCATGCGTCGACGGAAGGAATATGTCAAAAATTACATCACCGACGACGAGGCCCGCGAGGGCGATGACGAGACGACTAATTTCATCGAAAACTTTCGCGATGGAAGGCGGCAAATGATGGAAATGGAGTCGTTGCAAATTATTCGCAGTAGTACTAGTACGAGTTACGATAATAATGACGGAATGTTCGAAAGTCCAAAGACGACGAGTAGCGAAGGAGCGATACGGCGAGTACTTCCTCACGAACGAGGACAACGACATGTTGGCACGATGGTCGATAGAAAACACGGCAATGTCAATGATACGGAAGAAGAAGAGTACGAAAAAAATGACGAGTATTACGAGGATGATATCGACGGAGATACCGTGTCGATCAACAACGGCGAGTTGACCGTCGGGAAGAAGAAAAAAACGTGGTCGACGACATTATTGTCCACATCGGGAGGAGGAGAAGGAGTGGGGTCCGATAGTGAACGTTTTCGTGATGATTTACGATCCTCATCGCGGGGGAGCGGTCATAGTGGCAGTGATGTAAACGTCGTCAATCGTGGCTTGACGATCAATGGTGGTGGCGGTGGTACCAATAATGGCAAAAACAACAAGTCATTTGGTTTGGGTAATAATCTCGTTGTTGGTACTCCTCCTCTCCCACTTCCATCCAAATCAATATTGACATCGCACTATTCATCATCATCATCATCATCATCATCAACTGTGTCTGATAAATTTAGTCGTGGTAATGACAAAGTACTTGGTAATAAGAGCATGAATTTTCGTGATGGTAACACACGGCTGGCAACTTATTATAAGGATGAAGCGTTTAGTTCCCGACTAGTCGGTGATGATAATAATGCTATTTTCAAAGATGAAGAGGAGGAGGAGGAGGAAGAGAAATACAAAGGTGGCGTTGAGGAGGAAAATGATATTGATGGTCGATATGATCAAGCAAATGCAGGTCCCAATAATCGGACATCCACGCCTTCTGGATTGTCATCATCATCATCATCATCAAAGCTGCTACTCTCTATTGACCCAAGATCTATCGATATAATACCATTAAGTAAAGGTAGAGCAGTCGAAGAAAGCGAAACGTCGAAAGTTGCAGCAGCGTCAACCACGACCGATAATACTGTCGATCGTAGCAATATAATCCCCGATCCATTCTCTAGCGAGATGCTATTCCATCCACACGGTGAATCGGGGGCATTCGTTAAGATGTTCCGTGGTTCCGCATCCTACATTGCCAATCATCGTAAAACGACGGCGGTGTATCATATACCGGGCGAATTACTGTCGTGGGAGGGATTCCCCGGTTTGATGGATGACATTGCACTAACGTGGCTGTTGGGGATGAAAATCGTTCTCGTTGCCGGGTGTAGACATCAGATTGATTTACGATTGGATAAGAAATACAATGACGAAGAGATGAATGGGATGGGCGGTATGCTCAATAAGGAGGGAGAAATGAATAATGGTGATATTAGCATCACCGAGAATAACAAACAAGATATGACGTTGGAACAACAGCTAGAGCAAGGTTTTGGTGGACATGTTATGTTGAGCTCAATACGCGTTACGGATGATGAGACATTACGTGTCGTGAAGGAGGAGGCGGGCTATGTACGATTCGAAATTGAAAGACGATTGGCCAAGAGTTTACGATTACATGGTGGACTAGTAAAAGGTTCGGAATCGTTAGTTGGGAATGTCGTGTCTGGTAATTTCTACTCAGCTCAACCATTTGGCGTGGTGGATGGTCTTGATTATTGTTGGACGGGTTTTCCACGTAAGGTCGAAATCGAACGTATCAAACAAGTTCATGAAACGAATGATATCGTACTCCTGACATCTCTTGGCGTTAGTCCGTCGGGAGAAATATTTAATGTCAATTCTGAATTCCTTTCGGCTATCGTAGCCGGGGCCATGAGTGCATCTAAAATCGTGTACTTCAATGTGCACGGTACCTCCTTCCAACATAGGCATACTAAAAAGCCGGTCCAAAATCTACGCGTTAGCGATGCCAAGAATTTGTTGGCACATTATAAAATGCGAATACATCCGAAGGGATTTGCTCTCGTGGATTTAGACGAGCGAGATACTGCACAACAGATGGTATTACGCACGCCAGGGTCGATGGAAACATTGATCAAGCTTGGTTATAGTATGGTCGCATTAGAAAAGGGTGTTAAGCGTGCACATATCCTTGCTCCCGAGAATGGTGCACTCGTACAAGAGCTCTACACACGTGATGGGTGCGGGACATTGATCTCTCGTGATATATACGAGGGTATCCGACGAGCTGATGTTAATGACGTATCGGGGATATATGACCTAATTGATCCATTAGTCCGTATGGGCACGTTGGTCGAACGTCCGAAGAGTACATTAGAAAAGGAGATTCTATCATATTATGTTTTCACACGTGATGGATTGATCCTTGCGACGGGTCAATTGAAGAGGTATGAGGGTGGCTTTGCTGAAATTGGTTGCCTGGTTGTAAGCTCTGAGTACAGACGAGGGGGACGGGGCGATGCGATGCTTGGGTATCTCGAGAGATTATCTCTCCAATGTGGGGCTACGAAGGTCTTTGTTCTAAGTACACAAACAATGGAATGGTTCGTTGAGCGAGGTTTCATAGAAGTACCTGTCGAGGTAAGTGAAAATTATTCAATGCTACATTTTTTTTTCGCGGATCTTGTATTTACCTAACACCATTCTTTTGATTTTTCGTCGTCTATATCACAGAGCTTGCCACCAAGTAGACAAGCTGTATATAACAAGAAACGAAAGAGTAAGATATATATGAAAGAGATTGATGGGGACAGAGACCTTGACGCAGAAGAATTGAAGTGGTCTGATAAAGGATGATAAGTGAAAGGCCATGCAGATACAGGGTAACTTTTGTCTAATTTATCAATCAAGCAAGAATTATATTCTGCTAAATAATGTTTTTGGGATGTGCTTCAAAGTCCCATGTAACCCTATAATAAATCTCAACGAACCATTATTCACCTGGAAAGTTAGGTGGTCTCTTATCACGTAACGCATCCAATCCTTCGGCATAGTCTTTCGTTGAATACGACGCAGCCTGCTCCGTCGCTTCATTCAGTAATGCAGCATGCAACCCCACATCCTGCGCTGCACGTATAGTCCTTATTGTTGACCGTATAGCCATGGGAGATTGATTCGCAATCTTTCGTGCTATGGCTAATGATTCAGTCATTGCCAGCTCAGATGTAGCGTTTGAGGATGTAACGAGGCCTAATGTAGCAGCCTCTGCACCACTAATTATATCACCAGTTAGTAATAGTCGTGTAGCCACTTGACTACTATTACAACCCAACGCAGTATAATACGTCCCACCCATGCCGGGATGTAAGCCTAATGTAACAAAGGTATATCCCAATTTGGCCGCATGGTGTGTCACTCGTATATCAGTCGCCATGGCAAAACACAATCCAGCACCCATGGCAGGACCATTAATACATGCTATTGTTGGTACGGGCAGGGTTCGTATGGATAAGAAACGTTCGTAGAATGCCATCATCGTGGCTGTATTATTATGAAGTGTATCGCGTTTACGTTCGTCGAGGAAGGAGACATCCCCTCCAGCCGAGAATGCACGTCCTGCTCCTGTAATAATTACGGCCTTACATTCTGTTGGTGATAATTGTGATAAAGATGACACTGCCGATTCAATCCCTTGACCCATAGTTACAGTCATGGCATTTAAATTAGTAGGTGTATTGAGGGTTAGGATATATATAGCGCTATTCTCAACATCGTTGGTAATGACCACGGACGAAGAAGTAGATGATGAAGATGAAGAGGATGAAAAAGAGGAGGAGGATGAATATTGCTGCTGCAGTCGCGTGCGGTTAGGAATGTGGCGAAGAAGACGCGATGCAATAGTTATTCTCGTCATGGTTGCTAACTGGGAATGGGAAGACGCCGTCAAGGTGACACGAGATAACAAGCAGCCCAAACCCAATTTTCATTTTCAGGAAGACACAACAACAAGCTTCTGGTACGAGCCACTCCCGGCATGCATTTCCGGGGTCGAAATAGAGATGGACAATCCTCCTCCCCAGTAGTTGGCGGAAATAATGACAATGACAATGTTGCTGCTGGTGCCGTTGTGGATGAAGAAGCCTTGACGCCTGCAATGGTCGAACTAACAAGACACCAGCAGCACGATGAAAACGAAGAACAACAGGAGTTGGTTGTACAGGTACCTACTAATACCAGGACCACCTCTACTCAGTCCTTTGTTATGCCTGCAATTGGATGGGAATTGAGTGAGGAGGCAATAGCCCTGCGACGGGAGGCAATACACCGTGAGGTAAGCATGTTTTAGGTGCACCCACTACATTATTATATTCACGTGTGTATACAATCACCGTCATTATTGCTTTTCTGTACAACGTTATCAACATTGTTCTACTTCGATATTTACTTCACGCGAACAGGTAGAAAGAGTACAGCGTGCGAACTTTATCCACTTTTTAGTTTTATGTCTCGTTCCCACTGTATTACTAATAATCGTCGTTGCTGCGATTGTTAACAAGGAAAGTGACTGTGGAACAGTTGGTTTAACCACATGTGAGATGGAGCCACGGAGCTTTACTAATGCATTTACGACTGCTTGTGTTTGTGATGCGGTTAGAATAACATCATCAGTGACGGAGGAGGATGAGGATAACCCTTTTTAATATATTATACACACGTTCTGTTCTGAACAATAACAATTTTAATGTACAATCTGTAAACTAAAATCCAAGAAATCATATCCTTGCGTGAGTGTGCCAATAACAACATCAACGTGTTCACAGAGCAGTGGGCTTCGAGGTTGGGGCTGCGGTAGGCTTCGCCGTGGGAGGGCTAGGAAGTCCCATAACACATGCATTGCTTGTCTGTCCTCCGAATGCACCCTTACAGCACTCCAACTGTGTATTGAAGATGACAGTGACATAGATTGGTAATGGGGTGGTATTCTTGCAGCCAGCAGTCAACCAAGGCGTACCGTAATCAGCGTACCAGCCACCTCCTTGGCCTGCAGCAGTGGTGGGTGACTTGGTAGTGGGTGCTACAGTGGTGGGTGCAACCGATGGCTTCGCTGTTGGAGGGTTTGGAAGTCCCATAATGCATGCATTACTCGTCTGTCCTCCAAAGGCAGCCTTACAGCACGCCAACTGAGTGGCATAGAATGTTGTGGCGTAGTTTGGCAAAGGGGTGGTATTCTTGCAGCCAGCATTGGGCCATGCCGTACCATAATCAGCGTACCAACCACCACCTTGGCCTGCAGCAGTGGTGGGTGACTTCGTAGTGGGTGCTACAGTGGTCGGTGCAACTGATGGCTTCGCTGTGGGAGGGTTTGGAAGTCCCATAACACACGCATTACTCGTCTGTCCTCCGAACGAGGCCTTGCAGCACTCCAACTGAGTGGTGAAGAACGTTGTGGCAGAGATCGGATGCGGCACGGTATTCTTGCAACCAGCCTCGGGCCATGGGGTAGAATAATCGGCGTAGAATTTGCCAATGTTGGGGTTTGCCGGAGTTGGTGCGGCACTGCCGGCGGCAGTGCTGCAGGCGCCACCAGTCTGCCCACCATACTGAGCGGCACAACACGTCGCCTGATCGGCGTAGCCGGGGGAATCACAGTCCGCCACTTGAAGACAGCCAGATGTGGACCAAGACTGAGAGTAGTCTCTGTATAAGAAGCAATGGAAGGAGGTAAGATAATATGGCGTGAGAAGAACAGTTACACAAGAGATAATAACTCTGGTTCCTCGGAAAAACCTCGCTCGAACTTACGGATGCCATAGGACAGGAGTCGCGGGGTCACACCAAGCCGATAGAAGCTCACGGCCATCGTTGTTATCGGATGATAGGTCGTTGGTGGCGATGGCGGCGTCGGATTCATGGCTGCTCGTGAGACGCAAGCCAGAAGCTGAAGCGTAAACAGAAGCATTCATCAATGCAACAGCTAGGACGAAGTAAGTGATGGCAAGCTTCATGGTGATTGATGAAGGGATCGGTGATTGAGATGTTGCAATGCGGAGGCTTGAAAAATTATGAGAGTTGACGAGCCGAGCGAGTCGAACGAGAAATGGGATGAGGCACGGCAGCGCGCCTGAGAGAAATTCTCGCTCGGACGGTTGATACGTGAAGAAATATG
>Ga0247843_1009718_pt1 | contig 10551 bp, 8 predicted proteins | sample LaCruzMarch2017__FD_192420 | JGI IMG/M metagenome (GOLD analysis project Ga0247843, IMG submission 192420) | Freshwater microbial communities from meromictic Lake La Cruz, Castile-La Mancha, Spain - LaCruzMarch2017_8m | ecosystem: Environmental > Aquatic > Freshwater > Lake | place: Spain...
TATTACTTGCGCACCGTTATAAGGAGTAGGAAACTCAAGTAATTGTTTACCACCTCCTAAATCTTGCCAAGATGAGAAAAAGCCAAAGCCATGAATAGCATGTGGTGGCATAAAAGTTGTCGGTAGTTGATGGTTCACACCCTTACTGTCTTTAACTAAACCATCTTTAATTCGCCCAGCCCATGGCGCCATCCCATACCAACCCCAACGCAAAACATCACCATTAAATGGAACTACAAACTGCATATCCCGCCACTGCAGTGAGGCAAGACGGCCGCCTTGATCTAGATCAATTCCAATTGATATTTGATCACCATCGATGTTAAGAATTTGAATTCCTCTCTAAATGATCCGTAAATTGATACCCAATTCCTTATGGCAAGAACGTTCTTATAATTTTTAAAGGCTTTATGGTAAACATCCACTTAAAAACTTATAGAATAGTACTATGAAATTAGTTAGGTACATTCCATACAGTATTACTGAAAGATTATTAACTATAATGCATTTTCGCAACATATCTAGATCAAAGATCAGTTTTACCAAAATTTTAGGTGCAATAATTCTCAATAAAAGACTTGAACGAGATGGCTATACTCTCAGCAACTATGGTGTATGGATGGTTAATCGTGGATACGACCGAACATTTCAAGCATCAATTCTTGGATATCGTAACAAACTTGAGAAAATTATTTCATCAATTAAGGAACCCACTACTTTCATAGATATTGGTGCTAATCAGGGGGTATTTTCACTCGTTGCAGCAGCAAATCAGAGTGTTATAAAAATCCATAGTTTTGAACCAAATTTGAAGATATGTAATTTTTTACAATTGAATTTTGCTGTTAACAATGTGAGCAAGTATGAAATTCATAAAGTCGCTATTTCAACAAAAGAATCTAAAACCAAATTTTTTGTTTCTGAGAATCATTCAGGGGCAGGAAAAATTTCCTCATCAGAGTCAAATATGACAGTACGATCTGTTAATCATCTATATCTTAACAGTAAAATCTCTGAAGCTCATACTACAATTTTTGTAAAATAGATGTTGAGGGCCATGAACTAGAAGTTTTGCAAGAGTTATTCAAATCTAAATTGAATGTTAACATCAAAAATATTTTTATCGAGATAATTAGAGATAACAAAAATGAGGTTTTAACACTCCAAATATTGCATGAAAATAGGTTTGTTGAGAAATTTAGAAAATCTCATCTTAGTTCTTACGATGCGCTGTTTACTCGCTAACGAACGACTTAACTAATTTTTGATAATTGCTAAATCTCATCTCTACCAGGAGGTTTAGCACCTGTTCTAGAGACAGTAATCGCTGCAGCTCTGGCTGCTCGATCTAACATTAAAGTAAGACGCTCATCAGTTAACTTATCTAAACCATCTTCAATAATTGCTTCAACTAATATGGCACCAACTGTGTCACCAGCTCCCACGGTGTCAGCAACAACAACCTTCTTTGCATCAACACTTATCTTTGAATCTTGGCGATAGCCAGCTAATCCTTTATCACCGAATGTGACAACTATTAACTCTGGCCCCATACCAAGCCATCTCTTAGCCACCTGATCTAAATCCTGACCTGGATATAGCCAGTAAATATCATCATCACTTACCTTTACTGCATTAGAGATTGATACCCAGCGTTCAACCTGCATTACATACTGCTGCCTATCACTCATTACAGCAGGCCTGATATTTGGATCAAAGACAATTGGTGCAACCTTTGCCACCTTCTTTGCCCACTCAAATAAGACAGATGCTGCAGGTTCTATCGCTGTTACTAAGGTGCCAATATGAAGCAGTGATGGTTTCTTTTCTGCTGCATCAGGTAGCCAAGAGTGTGAAAAATCAAAGGTGGCGGTGTCATCTATTACAAACTCATACGTTGCCCCACCTTTTGAGTTTAAAGAAACTATTGCAAGACAGGTTGGCTTATCTGAGAACTTAACAAAATCAAGTAGCACACCATCTTTGTGTAACTCTTTAAGCGCCATCTGGCCATACTTATCACTTGAAATACCATCAATAAACTGTGTAGCAATACCAAGCTTTGATAATGCTTTTGCTGTATTTGCAGGCCCACCACCAACAACTGCTTTACGCTCAGTACCATCTGGAATTAAATCAATTACTACTTCACCACACACCCAAACTTGATTACTCAAAGTAGTTCACCCTTACGCGCTAGAAACTCAGTTAATACCTCAACACCTAACAGGTGATCTTCAACCTGAGGTAATCCACTAATGAGTAATACTCCTACAAATCCTTCATTCTTGGTAATTAAAGGTAATCCTCCGCCGTGGATAGCATGGGTTTCATCTGACAGATTATTCTCTTTATGCCAATCTACTCCACGCTCCTCGGCGCTGACCCTCTCACACATAGTTGAATCATGCTTGAGCATTACAGTTCTTGCTTTACGTGACATCCACCAATCATTTTCTGGCGTGCTACCTGGTAGTGATACATGGTAGATAATCCAATCACTAAGCCTTACCTCTATTGCTATTGGTAAATTTCTGAGAGCACCTAGTGACTTGGCTATTTCACCAATTTCTAACCCCTCATTAACACCAAAAGACGGCAGAGAAAGAATCTGTTCTTCGGCAAGAAGTTGGGACCAGGGAAATCTACTAGTTGTTTCCACTGCTATACTCTATTCAAGCATTCAATCAAGATATAAACTGCCCGCCTCAACGACTAAAAGTTGATGCCTGCTGGACTAGAATAAATGTATGAAGGTGTTTATCACTGGCGGTGCAGGATTCATAGGTTCTCATCTTTGTGATGCACTAGTTGCCAGAGGTGATGAAGTTAGCATTCTAGATAACCTAAGTACTGGGTCTAATGATAATATTGCTCACCTTGACGGCAAAATCAAAGTATCTAAAGGCGATATAAGAGACCAATCCTTAGTTGAGTCGCTAGTGGTTGATTCAGATTTAGTTCTACACATGGCAGCGGCGCTTGGTGTCGATAATATATTAGAGAATCCAATTGAATCTATATCTACAAACTTTTACGGTTCTGAAATTGTTCTTGGTGCCGCTTTAAAATTTGACAAGAGAATTCTAATTGCAAGTACTTCAGAAATATATGGTAAAAATACGAAGCAGCCACTTTCTGAAACGGATGATCGAGTGATCGGTACACCACAAAAACTGCGCTGGACCTATTCCGACGCTAAAGCTTTAGAGGAGGCAACCGCTCACTTTCTGTTTCTTACAAAACAACTCAGAGTAACAACAATAAGATTTTTTAACACCGTAGGTCCTCGTCAAACTGGAAAGTACGGGATGGTAATCCCAAGATTCGTAAGGGCAGCAATTGAAAATACGCCACTAAAAATATTTGGGGATGGATCACAATCGAGAGTTTTCTGCCATGTTGGCGATTCAGTAAAGGCTATTTTGGCCTTAGCAGTCAACGACAAAACCATTGGAGAAGTTTTTAACATAGGTGGTGAGGGTGAGATTTCAATACTGGAGCTTGCAAAGTTAATAATTAAGCAAACTAAGTCAAAATCAGAGATTACCTTTACGGATTATGAGGATGCCTACGCAGCTGGATTTGAAGAAATGGCAAGAAGAGTTCCAGATATATCAAAACTCACTAAATTTACTGGTTGGGAGCCAAAATTAGGTCTTGACGTAATTATTAATGATGTTGTAAAAAGTTATAACTAAAGAAATTTAGGCCAACCAAAATTTCTAGGGTTTGCCGATAAATCTATTACTCTTGTATTTGATTTCTTCCAGATTGCAAAATCTACAGAATTGTGTGGGATAACAATTATGCCTAAATCAATATTGGGATCTAAAGGATGACTTGTTTCACCATTATATGTTTCAACATACGGGTCAAACCATAATACTTTAGCGCCTAAAGATTTTAGTTCTGTCATCAACCTTAAGGCTGGTGACTCCCTTAGGTCTGCGATATCAGACTTATAAGTTATCCCGACAATTTGTAATCGCTTATCAACTAAATCTCCACCTAAATGAATACGTATTCTATCCGCTACTAATTGGGGCCTAGAAAAATTTTTTTGATTAGCAAGATTGATAAACTTTGACTCAATTCCGACTTGTTCGGCAGAAAAAACTAAGTAACTTGGGTCAACAGGAATGCAGTGCCCTCCTACTCCAATACTTGGGTAGAATGGCATGAATCCAAATGGTTTTGTTGCGGCAGCAGTAATTGCGTCGTTTGCCGAAAAATCAAACTTGTTTGCAATCTCAGAAAATTCATTAACTAAAGCGATATTGATATATCTAAAAGTATTCTCAAATAGTTTAGCAGCTTCCGCAATTTCAGGTTTTAATAAAGTGTTAATAGAATCACAAAATCCGCTATAAAATGTGACAGTATCCTCAGTTGCTTGATCAGTTATCCCAGAAATATTTCTTGGAGTATTTTTAATGTTCCAGTCTTTATTACCCGGATCTATTCTCTCTGGTGCAACCGCATACCTAAGATCCAAAAATCCTGATGATTCCTCAATAATTGGTTTAATCAAATTTCTTAGTGTCCCGATATATGAAGTCGATTCGTTAATAACTAAATCCCCAGATTTAACGATTTTAGCTAATAGCTCACAAGCTTTTCTTAAATATGATAAGTCGGGATTATTATCTTCCTCCAGAGGTGTTGGTACTGCTATGACATAGATAGAGCTATCTTCATGGTCAGATATATTTGAACTAAAAAAAAGTTTTCCTTTAGCTATTAATGAAAGAATTTGATCCGGTGACACTTCTGGCGAATCTGAAATTCCGATTTTTAATTTTCTTATTTTGTTTTCATCAGTATCAAATCCTCCTACTGTATAGCCCGCTTCCGCTGCATTTACCGCGATTGGCAGGCCAACATATCCTAAACCAATAATCGAGACTTTCACTTTTCAAGTTTCATTTTATTTGATCATCGCTTAAATATAAACTGCTTAACTTCTTTATTAAAAGGATCTAATCTTAAAATTTCATTCTTAGCTTTTTGTCTTTCGCTTATTGGCGCACTCTCATTGACTAGAATTAGAATCCAGGCGGACACAGCGTTAGGATTAAATTTCACTGCAGATCTTGCAACATCGAGGGATTGGGGAAGCAATCCTGAGTTTAGTAATGTAACACCAATTCTTGAATACCGAATAACCGATTCTGGATATGCTTTTGCTGCAACTATTGCTAATTCACCGTCTCCCGTTCTAATAGACTTCAAAGCTAACCGGTCACTATTAAACAATGGGTAGGTTATTAGAATACTCAACAACATTAAGAAATAGCTAAATACTTTTGTTAATCGTTTCGGCTTAAGAAATTTAATCTCATTTGTAGTCCAATTAACTAAACTTAATCCAATTACTGAACCACAAATAATAAAATTCCAAGTCAAAGTTGAAATTGATGCTGGTGAAATTATTGATTGAAGTTGAAAACATAACCAAGCAGCAAAAACTGCCGCTAAATTCCTATCAAAACTATTTTTTTCTCTCTGTAATTTGATAAAACTATAAAAACTCAATGCGATAATGGCAAGATAAACCAAAGCTAGTGGATAACCGCCCGTAGCAGCAAATTGCAAAAAGAAATTATGAGCATTATCGGTAAACTCTGCAACTCCATTTGCCGTTTTTTGGTCTCTATAGAGTAATGAAAAATCACCAAGAGAATCAAGTCCAGTACCTAGAAATGGATTATTGTTTGCTGCATTAAATGCTGTTCTCCACATTTCACCTCTAGACTGTACTGAAATTTTATACAGATATGGTGCTAGCGGACCCTTATTTAACATTCCGGCAAGTGCCACTAATCCCGCTGAAAAAACAAAAATTAATAAGGGGTAAAATGTACGCTTTTCTTTGTACCATGCGTAAATTAGAAGATAAATTGAAATCGAAGCCAGTGCGGCAATATACCCTTGCGTTGATTGGCAAACGACAATAGTAATTATGAGTATAAAACTGAAACTTAATGAATAAACACGAGAAGTCCTTGGATTCCAAAAATAAACTAATGCTGGAACAAGCGCCATTGCTGCGAAACTCCCCTGAAAATTGGGGTTTCCCAGGGTGCCGATTATTCCATTTGTCCTTGTTTCCCATTCAAAAATATCTAAACCTAATCTTTGCATTAATGAGTATATAGATGTTATTCCAGAGCAAATTACTAACCAAAATAAAAGTTTGTTTAGGCCTGACTTCTCTATAAATATTGCTGAAGCTAATAAAATGATAATTAATGAAAAATAAGTCATAAATCCCAGTCCTCGTCCTGTTCGGCCAAAAAACTGTTGTACGAAAGGAGTACTACTGGCTAACATACTTAACACCATTTGTAGAACAAATATAATCGCAAGGACAGCAAGTAATCTTAACTTTTTATCATGATATACATATTTTAAATTTTCTAATACTTTGGGTAGCATAAACATTCCTAGTGCAAATAATAAAACTAATTTTGGAATAATTAAAGAATCGTTGTTAAACATTGGAGTAAGTACTAACGTCACCATTACTGCAAAATACAGTATTACATCGAAGTTAAAATTTTTTTCAAGTTGCTTCACGCCGTTATTATACTAATAATTGTTTAAATCTTGATATCAACTGAACCCAAATTAATAGAAAATCCTCCCCCTTCATGAAAGAAGGGGGAGGATTTTCTAACAGGAGTAGGAATATTCCCTACGCCAGTTTTTATACCCTACTTATCTCCGTTGTAAAATCAGCTTCTGTAATGCTTGGATCTGTTTGTTAATCGATGCAATTAATGCAACGATTGACTTCAGAACCTCTGCATTTGAAACCGCTCCAGATGGATCAACAATTGAGTACTTAAGCGATTGAGTTGCGCCCTTGGCTGGAACATCGAAAGTAACAATACCTGCGTATGTACCAGGTGTTGCCGCTGCCGCTGCTAGTCCAACTGTATAAGTCAGTACTAGAGTTCCATCTGTTTTAGTAACTGATGTTGCTGAAGCTGATGAAACAGCTGTCATCATTGGTACGACAATGCTTGACGCACCATAAGCAGTTACGTTTTGTGCTGGATTGCCCTTTGAGTCTAGGAACTTAATTGTCAAAGTTGCAATATCGCCATTGTTATAAGTGGCCTTATCAAATCCAGCTGAATATGTGTCAGCATTATCTGCACATCGGGCTGTGAATGGTGCCGACTTTGTAACTTTACCATTAGCTGCATTTGTAAATTGAACAACTGGAGAGGCAGTACCAGCATTTGCACCACAAGTGAATGATCCCAATGTAAATCGAGATGTCGATGAGGAGCTATTGCTTGTAGAAACGGTTGGGAAAGTTAAACCTGGAACCGTTACACCCACAGTAGCTGCATCCATTGAGAATGCCCCAAGTGATGCAGGAGTTGCAACAATATTTCCTGCACTATCGGTTGCTAGAACAGTGAATAGACCGGCGCTATATAGGCCAATCTCTTGATACATCCACTGTGCAGATCCTGCTGAACCATTTAGATCTTGTGTTCCAACATTAGCAACTGTTAACTTATCAACACCACCGCGAATGGTAACTGTTTTTGTACAAATTACAGTTCCATTGTAACTGATAGTTACAGTTGTAGTTAATGGTGCACCAGCTGTTGGTTGATCAACACGTACTGTTGAAGAACCAGAGACGCCAATTGAGGTAGAAACGATAGTTGATGTCGTTCCTGCAAGTGGAGTTGCACCTGAGGTACCGAAGTTAATTAATGCACCGTTAGTGGCAGATGCAGTGAGTGCGCCTGTGCTAAGTGCAGCGTTATATGCATCTCTTAATGAGAAATCGATAGACCACGCGTCACCATTAGCTTTGGTTGCAGTAGAGTCGATTCCGTTTGGATACACACCAGCGGAAAATGCAGTCGATCCAGCCGCAGTATTACATGCACTGGTAGTAGCACTGTAAGTACCTCCAGCTGTTGCAGTAACAACAGTTACAGTTATTACAGAACCTAAAGTACCGGCTGGGGTTTCAAGAGTTGGTACAGCTGTATTTGCATGGTAGTACCATGAAATTGTATATGTACCAGCAGATGATGGGGCGACCCAAGAGAAAGCAACTCCTGTAGCAGGCGTGGTCTGTGCTGGAATCAAGAGCGTTCTACGATCTTGTGAATAACTTGCTGCATTTTGTAAATCACCGTTTACGCTTGAACCAAAAGTACCACTAGACGCCACTGCAGCAACAGCTGTAGATACGTTTGCGTACAACGACAATGTTCCAGAAGCTAACATTGTTGCAGTTTGTGCGGTTGATGTAGTTGTGTCTTTAGCTAATAACCCTAAAGACCTAGCATTTGTATGAATGCTTGCTCCAGCAACGCCATCAGTTCCAAGTACTACAGCACCTGTAGTTGATAGTTTTTCAGCTGTCATCAGTGCTGTATTTACGCCATTAGCAACAGCTTCAGCGTTATTTGCTATTCCAGTACCAACTGCTCCACCATGTGCATTAGCTGCAGGGCCTGTTGTAACAGATGTTAGTACACCAGTTGTCAGCGCCGTTACAACTATAAGCGAAATACGCTTACGCATTGTCATTTTCGACATTTGTTTCCTTTCGTTAGTCAGAATCAGGAATTTCCTGAATCTGGCTCGAAGATCTTTTGGATCTTCTAATTCCATTTCCTTGTGGCACACACGTGTAATGCCGCCAGGATATGGAAATCTATTTATTCGGTAGGAGCTGGCCCACCATCTGCTTGATCTAATACCTGAAGCATTAGAGTCACAGTTTCAAGTTGATTTAAAGAAAGCTGCATGTGATCTGCATAATCTTGGGCAGAAATAGAGTTTGAAATTACTGGCTCTACTGGCTTAACAACTGGCGCAGCAGGCTCTGCTGGAGTTGTAGCTTCCGGCATATCTTGATCATTAGAAAGCTGAGATGACGAGGTGGTAATTAAAGATGTATTTGGTTCATTACCCGTTAGTGAGTTAAGACCTAAGAATGCAGTTAGAACAAGAATGAAGGTAAGTGCAATCTTTGATGATTTACCAGCAAGCTCTGCCGCCTTCTTATAAGTTGTAGATAGAAGGTCTAATGCGGTTAGGCCCCGCTCTTCATCAATAACAAGCTCAGATAGAACCTTACGTAGTGAGGCACGGGCCCGTGAGACTGTGTGACGAACAGCAGACTCTTTAATACCAAGCTCTTTAGCAATCTCAGCGGTTGAGCGACCCTCAACCTCCCACATAACTAGAGCTGCACGCTCTGCTGGAGAAAGTAATGAAAGTGCTTGACGAATAATTGCGGCATCCTCAGCAGATGAAATTACTTGTGAATGATCACCAGATACCTGCCAGGTAGATTCAACCTCAGCTGTTGCATCATCTAGAGCAACAAGATTTGGACGCCTGTTTTCAGCACGGAATAAATCAATACATAGGTTTTCGATTGTGCGGTGCAGATAGGAAAGAGCGTGATCATCACTTGAAAGCTCGGGGGCAGCAAGCATGAATTTAACTAGCGCTTCCTGGGTGATCTCTTCTGCTTTTGCCTTATCTTTAACAATCCGATTGGCATGGGCAATAAGCTCAGATCTGTTTTGTGTGTAGAAGGATGAAAATTGGGCAACGCTCCAGGATGCAGGAGTTGAAGACTCAACTGCCTTGGATTTCTTGGCCTTAAATGCCATTTTGTTTTGCCCCTTGTTAACCGGTTTTGTACTGCAGAGTCAACCGTCGCTGCCTCTATTCACCTCTACGAAAAACTCGGTGGTTTGTAGTGCTATTAGTATAAAACAGGCATTTCGGACATTATGATGAATCCCTGCAAATAATTCAGGGCCCTCTGTTAGAAGGGCCCTGAATTAAATCCGCCTAAGGCTGATTATCGCTTCAGAATTAACTTCTGCAGAGCTTGGATCTGCTTGTTGATTGATGCAATTAGAGCAACTACAGACTTCAAAATTTCTGAAAATGCTACATCTGTATTTGCTGTAGATACCTTGTAGCTAGGAGTTGCCACAACAGCAGTTCCTGCTCCAGTTAATGAGGTGTAGTCGATAACAGATACGTAGGTACCAGCAGTCAGTCCAGATGGTGTTCCTACTGTGTATGTGAATTTCTTAGTACCGGTCTTATCAAGTCCACCAGCAGCTCCTGTTGCTGATACAGGTGTAAGCATTGGTGTTACACCAATCCAACTACCAGTATCGCTAGTTGAGTTTGCTGCAACTCCCTTGGAATCAAGGAACTTCACTGTCAAGGTAGCAATTTCACCTTGAACGTATGAGGCTTTGTCCCATGAAGCTGTGTATGAGTAAGGATTATCAGCACAACGAAGGGTGAATGCAGGAGATGAAATTACTTTACCTGTGCTGGTAGTTGTAAAGTCTAACTTTGCAGTCGTTACCTCACCGGCGGTAGCACCACAGGTATAAGTACCTGTGCTAATTCTACCCGCTGAAGTTGAAGAGGTTACAGTTGCTGAACTAGTAACTGAAAGTGCTGTGACGATTGTCTGTCCAGCAAGGGATGCTGCATTGGCAGTGAAGGTACCAACAGAATCTGTTG
>Ga0247843_1009719_pt1 | contig 10550 bp, 6 predicted proteins | sample LaCruzMarch2017__FD_192420 | JGI IMG/M metagenome (GOLD analysis project Ga0247843, IMG submission 192420) | Freshwater microbial communities from meromictic Lake La Cruz, Castile-La Mancha, Spain - LaCruzMarch2017_8m | ecosystem: Environmental > Aquatic > Freshwater > Lake | place: Spain...
TTGAATAAACGTATGAGTAAATCTTTTCATATGAGTCGATTCCCAGTCCTTCTCCGTGGATTTCAAAGAATCTTTTTGCCTTATTCAATTTTAGTTCAAGAACTCGATATTTATCTTGTCTTAAACCAAGCACACGCAAATCAATCTTTTTCAACGTATTTATCATTTTCAATTCTATTCCATTGGCTGGATTAGAATCTTCACAAATTATAATTTCAATTGGTAAATTTGCTAATTTGGAGACCATTAACTCCTTGACTAATTTCCATTCTAGACCACCATTGCTTGATCCCAATTTTGGAAAAGCGATTTTTGTAATATTTTGGCTTGCATAAGTTTGAATGAAATGGTCAAGACCTGTTGAAATCCATTCAAATTTAGATGGGTATTTAAAATCAAATTTGGTAGGGAAATTTACTATTTTAATTTCATTAATTTGATAATAGTTTACTTTTCCCACTTGAACCTTTTTTTGTTTAATGTCGAATTCATATTCATGAAATAATTGAGGATATCGTAAGCGAAATTCGAGTGCAAGACCAGCACCCATAACGCCAACACAGTTAACAGTATTAACTAGGGTGGTGGCCTCAACATTAAATACACTTTCTTGGGAAATTTTAATCATTTTTAAAACTTGCTTTTGTCTACTCTACATAATAACTTATATTCGGGATAGGTATTGGTAATTTTTTCGAGGTCAATTTCTTCCTTAAAAATTATTGATTTTAAGTAAGGTTTAATAGGAATATCTGCATTGACAAGAAACTCTGCATTTCTCCTTCTAATAATTTCCCTTCTTTCAATCTCGTTGAATGGACCTCTTGAAAAAATCATCTGCCAATTAAAGTTAATCGCTTCTTTTAAGTTACCTGTAATCGTTGTGTAGTTTGAGGCAGCATTGCCGTCGGTAAAATAACATTCATAATTTTCAACTAATTCGTATATAAACTCAAGAATCACTAAATGAGAACTTTTCTTTGAAAAATGGTACAGAGTAGGTGTTCCGGACGCATAATAAAATCTTACATTTGATTTGACGAAGCTAGAAGTTCTATAAATGACGTTCTGATCAGCAATATCCTTAAATGTGTCGTTAGCAGAGTCGCGCGAGTATAAATAGCCAGAATTTAGAATTTTTTCCACATTATTTATATCAGTAGCATGTACAAAACCTGTGAATCCATTCTTGAGTAGGACGGCCTTAAGTGATGATGAAGAGCTTTTATCTGAAAAGTTAGTAACAAAATTTAGTTTTTGTTCTTCTACTGAAAAGTTTTTCCATTCATCTTTAAATTGATGATCGGTAACCTTTGAAATTCGATTCTTTAGGTATTCAAATAAGCTTTGATTAGCAGTAAATATAACTAATTTTTGAGTTGCCCTTGTCATATTTACATAGAGGTGGTTAAACAAGTACTCTTGACTTAATTTATTGGCGGAATCAAAAATCCCTTTGTTTTCGTTATAGGTGATACTATCAGGAATCACTAGATACAAAGATTGTAATTCTCTACTGATTACCTCATAGGTTGAATGGACATAACGATTCAAGGTTTCTGAGTTTAAGAAAAATGGATAATCAGAATAACGGAGTTCAACTGGATAAATTGTGATTCCATGATGGCTTAAGGATGCGGGTAATGAATATTCAGGCAAGCTTACATAATGTTTTGAATAAGTGGGATTTGATTTGAAATCATCTACAAAATCAGAAATTTGATTAAATAATCTCACTTGATGATTTCCAAATGAATCAATATTCTTTGATTGATAATCAAGAATATACTTAAAGGAATTAACAATGTTTACTGGAATGCCGATTGTTTCATTAAACCGATAATTAATAAAGTTTATTTTAGATTCATTTAATATACTACGAATCTTTTCAAATCCTTCATCATATTTAGGGTTAATTCTTTGGTAGTTATCTCCTAAAAATATACTGATTTTGGATTCCCTAACTAAAATATCTAATTCTGCAAAACCAGGGAAGATAATTCCTGTATATCCCACTTGGGAATCTAAATTACTTAATCTCTGTGCCTCATCGACAATCACAAAATCAAGACTTAACTTAAAGGACTTTTTCCATCCATTACCTCGATTGCCTCTTTCTATTGCGCACCCTGATTCTCTTTGTTTTGATAAGTCATGATGAAATATTCTCGTTGATGGAAACGATATTCCGATTACCGCAAATGCATCCTTAAGTGCTAGATAAAAATAATAGTTCATCAATAAAAAATTTGCTTGGGGAAATTGATGTAATAATTGCATTGCAATTATTGTTTTTCCACTTCGTGCTGGACCCTCAATTAGCAGGCGACTAATCACTTTTTTGTCAATCTTTTCAAAAAGTGAATTAATCTTTTCTTTAGTGGCTTCATATAAAGGCAATTGACCACTATAAGCCCTAGCACAATCGATTGAATCCATGTTTTTATCTCTCATACTTTTAAGTTCGGAAACAAGGTCTTGAACTACAAATGAATAATCTACATTGTTAAAAATTTGATGCTTACCGTTTACAGGTCCAAATCGATAGTTCGTGTTGAAATAGAATAGATGGTAATCACTCTTACTTATATTAGAAGGGTCGTATTGATTCACAAGAATTATATAAACATAACTTCTGACGAATAAGTAACTATGATTTAACTTTAAATCATTAAAAATATTTTGAGCTAAATTTGAATAACTACTTGAAGATGTATCATTCAGATCATTCTGCTTAACAGTATAAAAAACAACGTTTCTCCAAGTTCTTTCCATTAACTTGCCTGAGGAATTCCTGCCAGTTAGGCGTTCAACTTTATCCTTCACAATTGCTAACTTATAACGTTCATCTAAACTAACAAATGCAAGGTTTTCTTGAAAAATCCCACAAAATTGATTGAAAAAGAATTTTAGATAATCCTTAAATTTAAACATTGTAAAACAAAACAAAGATAGAGTTTTTGAATCTTTGTAATCAATAATCGACTTTAGGGATTCAAAAGCTTTTTCATAGAGACCGCTTGATATTAACGTTTTTGCGTTACTATATTCATTTAAGCTTGCCCGGGTTTTCATAAACAATTCATGAATCAATGGGTGATCTTGTTTCATTTTATTTTCAATCTTAAAATTCTCAAATTTATTTGATAAAGAAAACTCCTCACTTTGAGTAAAATTCGTCTTGGAATTAGGGCTCTTTAGTTTAAGCGGTATGTGAACTTTAAGTTGTCCATCAGTTCTATAAAGTTGTCCATCAGTTCTATAAAAACGTATGGACCTTATGTCAAATTTGTTGTCCTTTTCAAAGTCTTGGTCATTATTATTATCATTATTCATCTCCTCGTTAGTTTCAAAATATCTTACTTTTTTCAAGATGGAAATCACTTCATCAAAATTCTTGAGATTGTAAAGATAAGTCAATTCAGAAATTAAGCGATTTTCAGCATTTCTTAAAAAATCCTTAGTGTCTTTATATTCTAGAATATTTAAGTTATATGAAGTAGTTAATAAATCAGTGTGTGTAAGAATTTCAAACACTTTCATATAATCATCTTTGTTATAAAAGTTTTTAATGCTCTCATAATAGTTGATCATTTTTTCTATAGCGACCCTCAATCCATTACTATCTCGAAATTGTCCAAGATTTTTGAGGCTTTTAACGACTTCTTCAAAATTTTTAGAATTTAGATTAATAATCATTGAGTTGTATTCTTTAATTTTGTTATGGGCTTCTATCCTCAAAAATGAAACATCCTTATAATTTATTATTGTTTCAGATAATATAATGAACGAATCAAAATCCTCTTCAATAAAAGCGGTAACTGATTCAAGATACAATCTGATTTTATAACGGGTAAGGGTAAAAATTTCTTGAATAGATTCACTCTTTATCGGTAAATCAATCTTATAAAAAAAAGAGGAATTGAATTTCCGGAAACTAGAAGTTTCCTTTGAAATGTAGAGTGACTCTTCATATACATAAGCATCAATACCATTAAATTTTGCTGGCGTCGATTTTACCTTAATATTTCGAGTAATTGTAGGATCAGTAATTTGAATTAATTGATAGTCACTTAATCTGAAGACTTTATTATTAGAGCTTACTTTAAACACAAGACGTTTTTCAATGGAGGTTATAAAATCATAATTCTGATGAAGATAATTTGCATTTAACTGATGAGTTAACTTTTCTATTGCTTGGTTATAAACTGGAAGCGCAAAGCGAAAATATTCAACCTGTGATAAATTCAAAAGAGCTTCGGGATAATTTTCATTAATAATTGCCTTTTTGCTAATCTCAATTAACTTGTAATCGTTAGAATATTTAACAATAAGCTTATATAGCTTCTCGTGTAAATTATTTTTGATTTCAAGAATTTTTGTCTTAACTAATTTCTTCCTATCTTCAAAATAGAGTATGTTTTTCTGATTAATATCATCCATCAATTTTTCAGCTAATTCATATTGCTCAAGATTAATTGCTGAATTAACTTCTTTACTTATTTTTAAAATATGTTCAAGTTCCTCAAGATATTTATAAGCATCTTTATAATCTGCAATCTCCGAAAAATGACCATAAGCAATTTCATAATCACCTTTTTCAAAATAGTACTTTCCAGATTCAAGCTTTTTATTCTTTTTAGTTTCTAGATTTTTAGATTCATCGCACATTTTTTGGAGCGCTAAAGAATCCCTATAACTTACATTTATTTTTCTTCCGTTTGCAAATACCTCTATGTTGCATTTACCAAAGGTTTCTGAAGCTTCCTTAAAATTTTTATTACTTAAATAATCATTTCCCAATCTATAGTTATTAATAACTTCTAGAATTGTTTTTTTCATTTTAGTGAAATCATACTTTTTAGTATATGGATTGTGGGTATTATGAACTCCTATGAAAGATTTGTTTTTTATATATTCATTTAAAAATAAATCAAATTTGCCTTCTTCAAAATATTTTCCAAGAGTATCTGAGGTTTTTGTATACTCAGAACTAAGTTTCTCTCTATAGTTTTGGGAATCCTTATAAGTATAAAGGAACTGATGTGAAAACAATTCGTAAGCTTCAGAAAATTCTTTATTGTCAAAGTGTTTTAAAGCAATTTGATATTTGTTCTCTGAAATGCATAATTTTAAAAACTTTTCTGTATTTTTATAATCAACATTATTTTGCGCTGTTAGGATTCTCTCAAATCCATTTATTGCAAGATCAAGTTTTCCCAAGCGCATTCTTTTCTTTGAAGTCGAATAGATTTTACATCGATTTAATTGTTTATTGATTATGACATCCTCATAATCATAGTTTTTATATTCTGGGAAACCCTCGAATAATATTTCTGCAAAATAGGATAAGAAAGATGTGAGCTGTTTGAGTGTTATTATTTTCTGTAAAATTGAAAATATTCGAAGAAAAAAATTTCCAAAAGGGACTAATAGAAAAATACCAAGACTTAAATATGTAAAAAGACCCTTAAACGCAATTGCAAATGGATTTATGCTTGGACCATCAATTCCAAAAAAAGAGCTATCTTCTGGAATATAAAAAAACCATATAATTGTCCTAAGAATAGAATATAAAATTGCAAATAAAAAATTAAGTGGGGTTAATACTATACTGATTATTATTTTATTGTATTTTTTATTCATTATTTTCTTAGGTTTCTTAATCAATTACAATATTTTTTATTATTCCACACCAGTCCATTTAATTATTGGTTACATGGTTAAATTATAATATTTTTCGGATATTTGAAGTCATTAAAGTTATTCCTTAACTTTTAAATCTATATTTAAGCGTCCTAATTTAGTTATTACTTAAATCTTTAGGTTTTACTAACACTTCTACTTTATACAATACAGGCTTTAAGAAATCTTTTTTAAAAGACGTTTTGTCAACAATATGGAGTTTGGCATTTTTAGCAACATCAAATAAATAGTATATTTTGTGGCATGAATCATTATGGAATTTCTTAAGTTCATTTTCCGTGAGATAAAAATTTAAGACAGCATCCGATGATTTAGATGTTTTAACTTCAATGTGGAGCTCACTAATTTGGCCGTAAAGAATATCGAAGGATAAAATATCATAACCGTAACTATTAGATGTTTCACTTAATCTAATAACTTTATCAGCTAAGTCCTTATATCCAAGTTTCATTAATCGATTTTTTTCATATCGTAAAATGGTTTCTTCCCCAAGCTCTCCAATTTTGATTTTGTTCTCAGCGGCTTTAATATAGTCTGCTTTTTTTCGAATGATAACTTTTTCTGATTCAACCTTTTCTATTGAACGAATATAATCCCAACTTATCAATTCAATATCATTTTCATCAATGACTATCTCTTCTATCTCTTTACCTAATAAATGCGTTCTAAGTGAAGGATGATAGAGAATTTCCATAAAGATATCATCTTGGTACACATTTAAAATTGGGTGATCTTCTTTATAGTTTACAAGTAATTTTTTCTTCAATTCAAAAGTGTTAAAAACCTTAGGGTCATAGTGAATCCCTAATGCAAAAAGAAACTTATCCACATGTTCTTCATTGAAAATTGGCAAATATACATCGGGATAATAGACCGATAGTATTTTGCTCTTTAGCATTGGTGATAATGGATTTTCGTGAATTTTGGTATAGTTCATTTCTTTGCCATCTAGAATTAATTGAATCATATTGGTTTTAATTTTTGGGAATGCTTCTTCAGTACTATTACCCCATTTTTTAGAAACTTTATAAGTGTTTTCAATCTGGTCATAATAAATTCCAAATTTATCAGAAAAACCTCCTTTAATGCTACCCAAATCTTTCAAAGTCGTTTCAATTTGATAACAAAAGGATAACTTGTTCTCATCAGGATTGATTTTCATACGCCCCAATACATAATCATTTAAAGTCATTTTTTCAATAAATTTAATATTAAACTTAGCTACAAAATCTTTTCTCAATCGTTCTAAACTATTATGAATATCAACCTTTTGTTTCAAATATGAATTAAATTCTTTCTTATCCTTGATGATATATTCCAGAATTTCTTCAAATTTATTCTTATACTCTGCCACTGTTAATTCACTTTGTATTGATTGAAGAGCTTCAACTAATTCTTTTCTGAGTGTATATTCAAATCTTCTATGCTTTAAATATTGACCAGTAAAAGGAATATTCCAATATCGCTTTTGTTGTGAATCTTCTCTAATCTGCTCAGAAATACTAAATTCTTTGATGACTCTTTTTCCAAATCTTTCCATTTCTAAATTCATCGTTCCAACATTTTTTCCCGATGCACCGGCAATACTCGTTGCATCCATTGCGAAATTGTTAAATTCCATTAAATATCTAAAATATGGCATCATCGATTCTTTGTTATTTATTTCTCTTTCATTCTCCATTTCAATAATCTTTTTCCATACATCAACTGTAGGAACGCGAGGAAGGTTTGTTTCAGTTAAATTATCCTCTTCGAGGAAATCTTCAACCCCGCCATTTAAAAAAATCTTTAGTCTGCTATTTGCTTTGATCGTGGACTGCAAATTCCCTTTTAGCCCATTATTCTTTAAAATTTCCAAACTAAATGCTTTCGAATCGTATTTTTCAATCAGTTTTAGTGTTAAATATCTACCATGATTTAAAAATGGACTACCATCAATTACAAATTCAGAATCATCAACTTTTACGGAAGGTAAATTTACCTCTGTAATAATGCATTTAAACATCAATCTTGATTCTGGCCATGCTACGTAAATGTACGCCTCATCACCAATAGAAGCATTCACCGATTGTTTCCATTGAATTTCTTGATGCTTACGAAATGCTGAAATTACATCAAAATTTTTTAGATTGCAAGGAATAATCCAATAATTCATTTATAACTCCCCTTGTAAAATTATATCCTTATAAAACTAAGAAATTATTAGAACTTTATCCGTTATTAAAGAAACACACGGCCATACCGTCCGTTCCGTTTGAGTTAAAAGAATTTAGGAACATACGGATTGTTTATCCTTTAGCCTAAATAACAAACCTAAGAGTTCCCCGCTTTGTGGATACTGTCCACAGTTGTCGGTTTAACCTATAAAAATTCATCCTATCCTTTTAGGATAAAGGCAATCCCCAGGAGGATAAATGTATGGCGCAATGCCCACGTTGTCAGTCGACCAATGTTGTTGTCACCGAAGAAGTCTTTACAAGAAAAGGAAGAGCCTATTACCGTTTTTGGCAAACCGTCGTTGTGGTGGTGTTAGTTATGGTTGGTACCGCCATTGGCGACTTAGCCTTAGGCTTCTTTCTTGGTTTAGGTGGAGGTATTTTGGTTGGGATCTTCTCTTTAATCAATTCAGGAAAGAAAGCGACCTCAAGAACAAAAATCAGTTGCATCGCCTGTAAAGAAAAAACCTATATTTAATTTGGTTAATACGCATCTTTTCGATGGGTGATGGTTACCATCAAGATGGTTAAGGTTTGATCTTGAATCTGGGTTAATAGTCGATATTGACCGACACGGTATCGCCATAAACCTTCATGGTTTCCCTTAAGAGGTTTACCGATAAGGCGAGGGTTTTCTAAATTGGATAAGTTTTTTCAATCCAAGCAAGGACCATCAATCGGATGGTTGGATCTAAATCCTTGAGATCCTTTAAGGATTGCTTGGTAAACGCGAGTTGATACATAGAAACTATTTCAAAAGGTTTTTAACTTCTTCTAACGAATAAGTCTTTTTATCCTTTTGGTACTGCTTGATTCCTTCTTTAACCAAACCAAGATCAAGCACATCTTCGATCTTTTCAAAGACACTCGTGCGAATGAGTTCAGACACACTGATACCTTCTAATGCGGCAAATTTCTTTAAGACATTCACTTCTTCATCTGTAAACCGTATTGATAAAACCATATCGATGACCTCTTCTGTAGTACATTGTATGACAAAATCCATAATTTGATCCCTCCACTTACTAAATAGGAGAACAAATCAATGAAACGAATAAATGTATTGATGTCTTCATTCGTCGCTTCTTAAGCGACCTTGTGACCTCCATTACCCTTTAGGATATGTTTGGAGGTCATACGATGACATACCAACGATTCTATGAAGTGACAGGCTCAGCCGGTTTACCTAAAGGAGATCTATCTAAAGGGATTGGCCACCCCGATCTTCTCAAACTTTATGCTAAGTGGAAGGAGGACGTGTTCACAGTTAAACATCCGTCTTACTTCTCTAAAGGTGTTCACTTCTATTTTGTCTATCAAGGCGTTCACTACAATCTAGAACCTTGGGAATTTGATCAACACGTCAAACAAAGTGGTCGTGAACCTTATGACAAAGCATCTTATGTTTCCCTCGTGGATGGTGCAAGAGCGGAACTCCTGTTCATGGATTATGTAGAAAAGGATTTATACGCTTTAGGTTTAACCGACAACGACATCGTCCTAACTGGAACCATTGACTAGATCATGCGTAGAATCTTTACGAGTCAATTTCATCAACCTGAAGTTTTTTACGAAAACTTTGATTCAATTCTTTAATTTTTTTTGCCTTAAACTTAGACAAGTCTTTCTTTTTAAAGTAGGTTTTCGTGTTGGTTTTGAGTTTATCGCGAATCGTGTAGTTGGCTTCTTTAACCAACTCATCTTTGAATAGGTCTAGGTTTTGTCTTGTTTTTTTCTTAAAGTAGCGATGACCGAAATAAATCTCTTTTGCTTTTTCATAGGTCGCAGCATCCACTTCTGTCGGTTTTTTCAAACACCAGTCTTTATGATCCTTTTTCACCCCAGGCTTTAACTTGGCAATCCCAATGGCTTGTTCAACACTGTCGGCGAGCACCGGGATGACTAATGGTAAATACTTATCCCGACCCACATGACCATGTTTACATTGAATTAAATAAAATTTCATCTCAATCTCCCCCTAATTGATGTTTAAAATTATACTATTCCAAAAGTTTTCCTTTCAAACTTTTTCTTATGTTCGTCCTTAATCTTGCTATAATAGGTCCGAGGTAAACGTATGGAAAAAATGTCTAAATCAACTGGCGTTACATTAGGCGTGCTCATTGGCGTTGTCGGTGTCGTCGGGTCGATCTTGGTCTTTAACGCCTTAAGCAACAACCCATCAAGTTCCGAATGGGTGATTCCGCAAGATGCTTTTGGTGACTATGACATGGAACCAAGCTATTTAACCAATGCGGAATTATATGGTTACGAGGAAGTCCCTGAATTTGTTGATGACTTAAATTGGCAAGATTATGTAACGTATCAAGGCGATTACGTCGTTGTTTATGAAGTAGAGGAAAGTTTAGTTTATAATGGCCAAACGGAATATTATGAGGAAACCTATTTTTCTATCTTTAGTTCAACCGGCGTCAACCTTTGGACGTATCACTTTGATATAGCTGAGGCGTATGCAATTGGTACCCTTTTTTATATTCCGAAAGACCCAATTGATCTTGAACACATGGTTTTAGAGGGTGACTCAGTGATCCTCATTATGGAAATTGTCAATCGTTTCACTTACTTTGATCCCATCACCCAAGTTGAAACCACCGTGGATAACGGGAA
>Ga0247843_1009723_pt1 | contig 10548 bp, 9 predicted proteins | sample LaCruzMarch2017__FD_192420 | JGI IMG/M metagenome (GOLD analysis project Ga0247843, IMG submission 192420) | Freshwater microbial communities from meromictic Lake La Cruz, Castile-La Mancha, Spain - LaCruzMarch2017_8m | ecosystem: Environmental > Aquatic > Freshwater > Lake | place: Spain...
AAACGAACTCGCTGAAGAACGCGGCCGCTACGCAAGCTTCGATGGTTCGTTGTGGTCGCGCGGCATCTTGCCGCATGACTCGATCGCACTGCTTCGCGAACATCGCGGTGGTTATGTTGAAGTCGATGAATCAACAACGCTTGATTGGGATTCGTTGCGCGCACGCATCAAAACACACGGCATGCGTAACTCTAATTGCGTTGCAATTGCCCCAACTGCAACAATATCGAATATTATTGGCGTGTCAGCATGTATAGAACCAACATATCAAAACTTGTACGTTAAATCGAACCTCTCCGGCGAGTTTACTGTGGTCAACGAACACCTCGTTCGCGACCTCAAAAAACTGGGCCTCTGGGATGAAGTGATGGTCGCCGACTTGAAGTACTTCGACGGCAGCTTGTCCCGCATCGATCGCGTTCCGGCCGACTTACGTGCCCTATACGCCACTGCATTTGAAGTTGAGCCTACTTGGATTGTCGAGTGCGCAGCGCGTCGCCAAAAATGGATTGATCAAGCCCAGTCGCTCAATATCTACATGGCGGGTGCTTCAGGCAAAAAACTGGATGACACATATAAGCTTGCTTGGTTGCGCGGTTTGAAAACTACTTACTACCTGCGTACGCTTGGTGCAACGAGTGCTGAAAAATCAACGGGTCGAGGTGGTGAACTCAATGCGGTCAACGCAGCGGGCGCCGGCTCAACCAGTGGTACGTTTGCGGCGACAGCGCCTCAGGCAATGCCCGAGCCCGAAATTTTGGGTGCGGCCTGCACCATGAGACCGGGTGACCCAGGTTTCGAAGAGTGTGAAGCCTGCCAATAACGCGACCGAGAAAAAATAATGTTGACCTGGAACGACGAACCCGCCACTCAACCTGCCCCTCCAACGGGAGCAGGCTTGATTCCACAAGCCTTGGCGCAAGCCATGGCAGCCTCATTGCCCTCACGCGCCGCAAGCGGCGTGTTTGGCGACTCTGCCTTACCAACACCTGGCTTAAAAGAATCACCAGTGGTCGCCAACGCCGCCACCCGCGTGAACGCAGCCGACAAACGCATCATCAATGGTCAAACTGATGTCAATCAACTTGTACCCTTTAAATATAAATGGGCCTGGGAAAAATACATCGCCACTTGCGCCAATCACTGGATGCCGCAAGAAATCAATATGTCGCGCGACATCGCTCTCTGGAAAAACCCCACAGGGCGTAATCTCGGTTTTTTCGTTACCGCAGATTCTTTAGCTGCAAACAATATTGTTCTAGGCACCTATCGCCACATCACTGCCCCTGAATGCCGTCAGTTTTTGTTGCGTCAGGCGTTTGAAGAGGCGATCCATACCCACGCGTATCAATATATCGTTGAAAGCTTGGATCTGGATGAGTCAGAAATCTTTAACGCGTATAACGAAGTGCCTTCTATACGCGCTAAAGATCAGTTTCTGATCCCGTTTATTGATGCCATTGCTGATCCGCACTTTAAAACCGGTACGCTCGAAAACGATCAAACGCTACTTAAATCTTTGATCGTTTTTGCCTGCTTAATGGAAGGCCTGTTCTTTTATGTTGGCTTTACGCAAATCCTTGCGTTAGGTCGGCAAAACAAGATGACTGGTGCCGCAGAGCAGTACATGTACATTTTGCGTGACGAGTCGATGCACTGTAATTTTGGCATCGACCTGATCAACACCATCAAACTCGAAAACCCACAGCTCTGGACACCAGCTTTCCGCGAAGAGATTCGTGCGCTGTTCGCCAAAGCTGTTGATCTTGAATACGCCTATGCCGAAGACACCATGCCTCGCGGTGTGCTTGGTCTAAATGCACCTATGTTCAAGTCGTACCTCAGATTTATTGCTAACCGTCGTTGCCAGCAGATCGGCATCGAGCCGCTATTCGCGCAAGAAGAGAACCCCTTCCCGTGGATGGCTGAAATGATTGATTTAAAGAAAGAGCGTAACTTTTTTGAAACACGTGTCATTGAGTACCAAACCGGCGGAGCCCTTAACTGGGAATAATCCACAAGTTTGCACTCAAGACGCTGCAGTACTTGCCAGAAGGCGACGACAACCGCCCTCTGGTGCCATTTGAATTGGTTCGCGCCCCTGAGCGAGAGGCAGTTCAAATGGCTGTGCCGGATTCATTAGCACAAACCGCTTTGCTACCGATTGTTGGTAGCGGCTTGTGCCGATGAATAACTCGGGCGACACGAAATCCCATGGTGGGATCAGTCAAGCACGGGTTTAACGTTTGGGACCCTGAACTAAGGAGTATTACCATGGCAACAGCCAAAAAAGCAGCAAAGAAAGCCCCTGCCAAGAAAGCCGCAGCTAAGAAAAAGCCAGCAGCTAAAAAGGCAGTTAAAGCAGTTAAAGCAGTCAAGAAAGTTGTAGCCGCAGCTAAGAAAGTCGTCAAAAAAGCTGTCAAGAAAGTAGCAAAAAAAGCAGCAGCTAAAAAGCCAGCAGTTAAAAAAGCCGCGGCCAAAAAGCCAGCAGCAAAAAAAGCCGTAAAGAAAGTGGCAAAAAAAGCAGCTCCTAAAAAAGCAGCAAAAAAGCCAGCAGCAAAAAAAAAATAGTTAAAAAGCCAGCAGCTAAGAAGCCGGCAGCCGCTGCCCCCTCGACAGCAGCAGCACCAGGTGCAAAAACTGCCCTGAATCCTGCAGCGTCGTGGCCTTTTCCTACGGGTGGCCGTCCCTGAGCTTAATAGCGAAGGTTTAGCACGTTCAAACCGTCCGGTTTTCCGGGCGGTTTTTTTATGGCGCTACCGCGTGCGACGTCATTAATTACGCACGCACTGCCTCAGCCCCGGCGCTGGTATTTTGTCTGAGCAAAATACGCTGCTCTGGTGCTGCGTCGGTGCTGAGTGGTGAAGAGTCGTGCCATCGCCGCCGCCAGCGTTCATCTTCGCCACCAAGCTCAGAAGCTGCGATAATGTCGCCGAGGCTCCGCCTCGTAATTGTCAGTCATCCCTCTCGTGTTTGCCACGAGGTATCTACCGGAGCAGCCACATGCTTGGCGAAATCCTACGTTTTCTACTAGAAATTGTTTTTTCACTGTTAGGTGCCGCGTTACTTGCAAGAGCCTGGATCTATGCGGTCAAGCTGCATCCCTTTAATCCACTGTCGCAAGCAATACACCAAGCGACTAACTGGTTGATTCAACCATTACAAAGCATTGTCCCTTCCGGTAAGGGTGTCGATGGCGCCAGTTTGGTCGGTGCGTATTTGATTGCAGTCGTTTTTCTATCTCTGCTATGGCTAGCCGCGACAGGAAGCATGCCCAATCCAAAGCTCATCCCAAGCTTATTAGGGGCCGCCTTGGTCACCGTTGCGCGCTGGGCGTTAAACCTAATAGTCTGGCTCACCTTGATCCACGCCGTCCTCTCATGGATTAATCCGTTAGCACCGATCATGCCCGTGCTACGTACCTTAACAGCTCCTCTGCTTGAGCCGATTAAGCGCATTATGCCCAACCTCGGCGGGCTTGATCTCTCACCTCTCGTCTTGCTGGTTCTGGCTCAAATCGCCCTGATGGTCTTAAACCGCATCAGCTTTTCTTTACTTGGGGTTTGACTGTGCGGGCAAACGCGCCAAATCAATGCGCGGCGGTTATGTCGAAGCTTGAGCAATCTCTGCGGTTTCTCACAATCTTGATAAGTGCGTTGATTTTGTGGGGTTCCGCGGCCTCGCTCGGCCGCACCCAGACGATACCAACAGCGCCTCTATCTCCGAACTTAACTCCCACGATAAGCTCGGCAAAAAATCCAGTGACAAGCCCCACCCCTCAGGCCACTGAGCGCAATGCCGCTGACATTGATGCGCAACAACAAGAGATGCAAATGCGCTTGGCTGCGACCCAAGCCGATTTGGTCAAAGCACAAAATGCCTTTAAAGAGGTCAATACACTTGACCCTAGCGCCCAAGCTCTCGCCAAAGAGCGCCTCGACGATCTATCCTACCAAAGCGACGCTTATACGCAGATTATTGATAATCTCAAAAACTTACGCCGTTTAAGCAACAAACTCGAAAATGCCCGCAAAGAAAAGCTTGCTTGGAAGCCACCTTCCGGCGTTGCTCCTTGGCCACTCGCGGTTGCCGACGACTTACAGTTTGAGATTTTGCGCACGCAATCGCAAATTCAATATTTAACGCAACGCCGTTCAATTGTTGATGAGCAACTATCTGAACTCAAAAAATCGCGCGCCACTGTCGAAGCTGAGCTGCGCCAAGGTGCTCAAAAATCGCAGGGGCTCACCGCGCTGGGTACCCAAGGCAATAAACTGCAAAACGCCAATGAACGTCGTCTAGTTCGTATCAACCTCGAGCTCGTCAATTTTTCGGTTGATAGCGACGCCATCATTGTCGAGCAACGCACCGCAGCGCTGTTGCTAGCTTCGCTCAAGCAAACCTGGGAGTTCTACCAGCACCGCTTCAGCTTTTCGACTGCCGACTTCACTAAGATTAGTACGGATATTGAAAAGACAATCGATCAACTGCGCGCCAAAGAGCAACAGGCTAGCAATCGCATTAATCGAACACTCGAACAAGCTGCCCTGGCCAAAGCTCGACTCGATCAACTTGAGACTACGCCCAACGTGGGTGCTGAGTTAGTCGTTGCTGCACGCCGCAGCTGGCGTACTGCAGATGTGCTGGCCGAAGCCTCTCTGATTGAGCGTGAAAAATATCGCACCCAGATTGACTTAAATCTTCTTTCCCTACAGTTTTGGGAGATTCGTCAAAAACTGTATTCAAACACTGATATCGCAAGTGATCTTGGCGACATGGTCCTTCGCCAGCAAACTCTCACCAAACAACTTGCTCAAGGGTCGGCCTATCTGACACAAATCATCACTGATAAAGCACAAGCTGCGTTCGACCTCACGACACAACTTCAACAAGCCACTGACCCTGCAGAAAAAGCCTTTTTGAGTGGGTTGCTTGCCCCAATTTCTCAGCAAATTGACACTACGCGTAGCCTATATGTCTTAATTGGCCGTATGCATCAATATCTGCAAATTGTGAAAGCCGAACTCGACTATGCCGACACAAACAAGACCTTCATTCAACGGATCGAGGCAGCCCGCACCTTTGTAGCAGGCCTGAGCAAAAGCATCTGGAATTACGAGCTCTTTGTGATCGATGATTCGGTAGTGGTCGATGGTCGCGAGATTAAAACCAAACGTGGCATCACAATTGGGAAAACAGCCGGTGCCATCATTATTTTGGTTTTTGGCTTTAGCCTGATCTCTGGTTTAATTCGTCGCACCCTGACACTCGCGGTCAACAAGGCCAACCTTGGGCTGACTAAGTCGGTTGTATGGGGACGTTGGCTCACATTGATTGCGGGCTTCACGCTCATTGTGACCGCCTTGAATCTTGTAGATATTCCACTCAGTGCCTTTGCTTTTCTGGGCGGCGCACTAGCAATTGGGGTTGGTTTTGGCACGCAAAACATTTTAAAAAATCTGATCAGCGGTGTCATGCTTTTGGTTGAAAAACCAATTCGCATTGGTGATCTGGTTGAAATCGACAATACTGTCGGTACAGTCACCTCGATCGGCATGCGCTTTTCAACCGTTCATGGCCCACAGGGCAATGACATCCTGATACCAAATAGTGTCTTAGTTGAACAGAAACTTATCAACTGGACATACTCAACACCAAGCGCTCGTAAAGATGTACGTGTCACGGTGGGCTATCGCTCAAACGTTGATACTGTTCGCGAGATTCTTTTTGCGGCAAGCAAAGACAACCCACACGTGCTGGGCACGCCCGCCCCCCTCGTTACCTTAGAAGACTTTGGCGACAACGGGCTCGTATTCAACTTGCGCTTTTGGGTCTCTCTGCAATCTGGCATCCCAGCCAATGAGATACAAAGCGATCTGCGGATCAGGATTCTTCAGGCATTTGAACAAGCCGGAATTGAATTACCGTTTCCGCAACGCACCTTGATGTTTGATCAAGAGAGCCCTTTGTCTGTGCAACTACAAACCAGCATACCGGCCAAGCCAAGCACATCTTGATATCAGGCCGCTCTGAAGGCTACTGACCAGACATCGGTGCGACCCGTGTTGGGCCCGCGCCGCTCACGACCTGCACCCGCTGATTCAGCACTAAGGGCACATCCGCTTCTTGAGCAATCACGCGAGTCTCGCCATTGTCTAACCGAACGGTAATTTCAAGGCCATCTTTTTTACCGACACGGTCTTCTACGGCATCACCGGCCAACGCACCCAAGATGGCACCCCCTAGTACTGCCAGCGTGCGACCGGTGCCACCACCAACGGTGCTGCCGACCACACCACCCACCGCACCACCAGCAACCATACCCGCGCCTGAAGTGCGATCATTTTGAATCGTGATCGGACGAACATTGACGATCGTGCCATTGCGCACGACTTGATCGCGTTGCGCTTGCCCGTAGGTATAGACGTTGGCCGACGCGCTTGGCTTGGCGCAACCAGACACCAAGGCAACGCTGGCGAGCAGCGTCACACCGAGCGCCAAGCGGACGTTGGCCTTGGACACAACGCAAATAACTGAATTCATAACAAACTCCAAAAAATTTCAATACCTAGCCTGGTAAGTGGCTACCGTAGTGAGCGTGCAACAGTGCGTCAATTTCAGCTCGCGAGGGCGCGTGGTTTTGCGGCCCTCGTGACGCGATTTTAATTGAACCCATCAAGTTGCCAAGCTTACAGGCCTCGATCCAAGTCCAGCCCAGCGTCAGCGCATAGAGCAGACCACCTCGATGCGCATCGCCACAGCCTGTTGGGTCAAGTACTGCAGCAGGGATCACTGGATCAATGTGATGCTCTTGCCCCTCAGTGTAAAGGGTTGCGCCGCCGGCCCCGCGCGTCACGACCACCGCCTGCAAAGTCTTTGCCAGTTGCGCCACTGTTTGACCGGTGCGTTGCTCGACCACACTCGCTTCATAATCATTCACAGTCAGTGCCTGTGCCAAAGCAACCATTTCTAAGATATCTTTTCCGTCGAATAACGGCATCGCCTGGCCAAGATCAAAAATGAACGGCGTCCCTTGAGCCTGCAGTCGCTTTGCATGCGCCATCATGCCAGCCTTGGAGTCAGGTGCAACAATCGCCCAAGCGGCTTGTTGCCCGGTTAAATCATTGTCAGCAGAACGGTCCATGGCACCTGGATGAAACGCTGTGATTTGATTGTCATCCAGATCAGTCGTGATGAAGCATTGCGCAGTCAAGGTGTCGGGCAAACTCTGGATCATGCTCGTATTGATGCCGAATTGCTCAAAACGTTGCAGATAGTCAGTCGCGTCTTCACCCACCGTTGCGACAGGTACCGGATCACCACCAAGCAACTTCAAATTGTAGGCAATATTGCCTGCACAACCACCAAATTCACGGCGCATTCTGGGTACCAAAAATGACACACTTAACGCGTGAATACGATCGGGCAAAATATGATCTTTAAAACGACCATCAAAAACAGCAATTGTGTCAAAGGCCACTGAACCACAAATCAATACCGGCTTGGTCATACTAGTCTCTTAGGGAAAAAATCGATTGAGGTGAGCACTGCTGATCTGTAAACCATTGACAACAAGCGGCACGCTGAGATGCACCTCTTGGTTCGCACCAAACGGTTTGGCAGCCATGGATTCGGGTAAATACAACTCAGGGGCAAGGATCTTTCTGATCACCGGCGTGCCCGACGCATCTTTGAGCTCGACTGAAAGATGCGGCCAAGGTTGAATCTTATCGAAGCGATTACGCATTGAAAACTTCAGCGTCAGGTTGCTTGGCTGACCTTCGGCTTGGCCGGCAGCAGGTTGTTCGAGTGCGATGGGGGTGACCGAAATCCGCTCAAGGTGTCGCACAAACGAGACTTCGCATCTTAGCTGAACGCAAGCCGCGCGCGCCATTGGTAGCAAGCTCGGCACACGAGTCACTAACTCGTTGCGATAGACATAAGCCAGCTGCATCAATAACACCGACCCAGCCAACATCACCATGACGAACCAAAGTCCGCGACGCAAGCCATCAAGAGGGGTCTCGTCAATTAAAAAATCTGGGGTGCCGCGCCCAACAGATGACTGGTTCTCGCCCCGCCACCTTGCCTCGCCTTGCACTCGAAGCATCGACCCACGCTCAAGTGCTGGCTCAAGACCAAGTGTCGGCTCAACACCAAGCGTTGGCTCGCGCTCACGCGCCGGCGCTTGATAAAAAAAGGGCTCTGGCTGTAATGCTGCCAGGGGCTCTTCGGGTTCACGCTCAAGCTCGGCGCCGGTTTGCGCTCGACGCCGCAGCACCGATGGAGCACTGAGTTCTTGCGCAGGCCCTCGAGCGGATAACCGATGAGGCACACGGTTCGCCCCAGTCTCACGTTCAGCACTGAGTGCAGGCCGCACAGACGGGCTGAGGTCTTGCTTGATGCCTTGAGAAGGAGCGAGCATCGGTGGAGTCGATGTTTCGTTCAAGTTGGCTGCGCGCTGAGTTAACACTGGCAGCTGACTTTCGAGGGTTGCATGCCCATCAAAAATATGCGTGCAATTGCCGCACCTGACTAGCCCCTCATGCACGCGCAATTGCTCAAGCGACACCATAAAGTCGCTTTGGCACTTTGGACAACGCGTGACAAGACTCATTCAATCGCCTCAGAAATCGACGTCAACATTTAAAAACAAGCACGACTCGTGTCAGGGTTTTTTACCCGCCAAACACACCCAGCCATCGCGTGCCTGCCAGACCGTCAGCGGCAACCAAGGCGCGTACGCGGCCGCGACTTCTTGGGCCTGTCGCTCAAGGACTCCTGACAAAATCAATTGTCCACCCGAACGCACACGGCCTGCAAGCATTGGTGCGAGAACTTTAAGCGGATTGGACAAAATATTGGCTACAACCACGTCAAAATGTCCGTCAGACAAGTCGTCAGGTAGCATTGACTGCACCGCGACATTGTTGGTTCGCGCATTGTCGCGCGTTGCCTGCACAGCCTGCTCATCGATATCCACACCAGTCACTTGACCGGCACCTAGCAACACGGCCGCAATCGCCAAAATGCCCGAGCCACAGCCATAATCCAACACCGTAGCATCCTTAGGCAACTCGTCAGCCAACCACTCTAAACAAAGGTGCGTGGTGGGATGACTGCCTGTACCAAAGGCTAAGCCCGGATCAAGCTGAATCGCAATCCGACGAGGTTCGGGCACCACCGGCATTTGATCAGCATGCCAGCTCGGCACAATCAGGATTCGAGTGCCTACCGTAATTGGGCCAAACTGCGATTGTGTCAGACGTACCCAGTCTGCATCCGGCACTTGTCGCAGGTGCCAAGGCAGCTCTGACGTGTTATCAAGATCGAGACGCGCTGCCGCAAGCAATTGCTCGGGGTCGGTGCCGTCGGACAGCAAGACGATGACTCGATTACGACTCCAGGCTTGCGTATTAGGTTCACTGCCGGGTTCGCCAAACAAGGGTTGCTCGTCATCGGTGTCCGAGTCGGCGTCTTCAACTGACACCGACAGCGCCCCACGTTCGAGTAACGCGTCAGACAACGGTTCAGCCAAGGCACCCGGACACAACAACACCAATTCACGCATGAGAGTTTCCGTTAGCGAGACGCTAAAAATCTATGTGACTTGACAACGACCTTTTGGGAGCCCTGCGCGAAGCGACTCGAAAAATCGTTCAGCAAGGCACCTTCAAGGTCGCGAGGCAAGCTTATGTTCAAGGTAATGAATACTTGTGCCACCAGCCATAAACCGACCATCCGCCATCAACTCACGATGCAAAGGGATATTGGTTTTAATCCCCTCGACCACCATCTCAGATAACGCGATGTTCATACGCGCCACCGCTTGCTCACGGGTGTCGCCGTAGGTAATCACTTTAGCAATCATCGAGTCGTAATGAGGCGGTACAAAATAACCATTGAACACATGCGAATCGATGCGTACACCAGGGCCGCCAGGGGTATGCCAGTTGGTGACACGTCCTGGACTAGGCACAAACGTAAACGGATCTTCGGCGTTAATACGGCATTCGAGTGCATGGCCCTTGAAGCTGATGTCACGTTGACGTAAAGTGAATTTCTCGCCAGCGGCTACACGAATCTGCTGTTGCACAAGATCGATGCCAGTGATCAGTTCAGTCACGGGATGCTCAACCTGGATGCGGGTGTTCATCTCGATGAAATAAAACTCATCGTTTTCGTACAAAAATTCAAAGGTTCCGGCACCACGATATTGAATTTAGCGGCACGCCTCGGCGCAACGCTCGCCAATCCGTTCGATCAATTTGCGGGCAATGCCAGGGGCCGGAGCCTCTTCGATCACTTTTTGATGGCGACGCTGCATCGAACAATCGCGCTCGCCCAACCAGACTGCGTTGCGCCCCCCGTCTGCCAACACTTGAATTTCGATGTGGCGCGGATTTTCAAGAAACTTTTCGAGGTAGACTTCGGGGTTGTTAAACGCTGCGCCCGCTTCAGATTTAGTCATTGCCACCGAACTGAGCAAAGCGGCCTCAGTGTGCACCACACGCATGCCTCGACCACCACCACCACCTGCCGCCTTGA
>Ga0247843_1009725_pt1 | contig 10546 bp, 8 predicted proteins | sample LaCruzMarch2017__FD_192420 | JGI IMG/M metagenome (GOLD analysis project Ga0247843, IMG submission 192420) | Freshwater microbial communities from meromictic Lake La Cruz, Castile-La Mancha, Spain - LaCruzMarch2017_8m | ecosystem: Environmental > Aquatic > Freshwater > Lake | place: Spain...
TTTCATCCGAGATGCCGGGCAGATCCGCTCGCTGGAGGAGATTGTCCACTACGACCTCCATCACCACGAGGAGCGCACCGCGAACTACGCGGATGTGTTTTCCGGAAAGGAGCACGTCACCATCGGCCTCACGGCGGGTGCGTCCTGCCCAAACAACCTCATCGAGGCCACGGTGCGGAAAGTGTTCGAGCTGCGCGGGAGTCCGTTAGATTGAGGGCGATCCCTCACGCCAGATCCATCACCAGCACCTTGGCCCACATCTCGCGGTGACCGCCGGAGAAGGCGTCGTGGATAGGATCGGCTTTCTGGTATTTCTCATGGGCCTCCATGGTGTCGAAATGGAATGAGATGCCGTAATCCCATGAGTGGTCGGTCACGGGGCGCACCTCGGTGGCAGCGGGTTTGCCCCAACGGGCTTTCGAGATGTTCGGGGATTTCATCAACTCAGCAAGCGCGGCCTCCATACGGGCACCGCCGACCTCGTTCTTGAACTCATCTTTTAACCAGAAATAGACATGGTGTTCCATGCGCCCATACTGGCTGCGGCCGGATGGAAATTCCAAGCACGAAGCACGATATAAAGATATCATTTAATGCTTCGTGCTTTCGATTTCGTGGTTTCCTTAAAGATATTTCATAAATGCAGAATACACTTCCGGCGGGATGTCGAGCAGTCCGTAGTCCTTGGAGGAGACGAAGAGCAGGCTCTGCTTGCCCTTGCCCAGGAGCTGGCCTTCCGATCCGAAAATCTGGTGTTCCAGGGTGCAGAACTTGCGATTGAAATCGCCGACGCTGATCTTGACCGTGATCGTGTCGAACTCGCGCGTTTCGCGGACGAACTTGTGCTCGAACGAGCGGGTGAGGATGTAGAACTTCGTGGTCTTTAGGTCGAAGTCCGGCATGGCGGCGTTGAAGAACAGCTCGCGGGTTTTCCCCACATACATCGGATACATGCCGAAGTAGACGTTCCCCACCGAGTTCGTGTCCTGATACGTGGCGACCATCGAATACACGAACCATTTCCCCTCGAAATGGCCCATGAGATCGTGGGTGCCGCCAGAGATGGGCGCGGCAACCTCGGTGCGGGGGGCGGGGGGCTCTGTTTTGGCAATCGCCTTGATAGCGGGAATTTCGGCGGCGGCGCGTGTGACCTCGCCGGCCTTCTCCGTGACAAGCCGGAGCAGATCCGTCGTGGTGACGAGCCAGACCACATAAACCAGCGGCAGCAGTGAGCCCAGATACATCAACACGTTGAGCTTCACCATGTAGCCGAATGCGAAGACCACCAGGCAAAGGCAAGCCATGGAGAACATGCGGATCTGCGGCAGGGGTTGCTGGCTGTTCGGCACAAAACAGCGGGCGACGGCCAGCGCCGCGTATCCGACGAAAAACGAAGCGAAAAATACCATGAAATATTCCAACTCGAATTTCATGAAATAACCGATTAGTGCGATGATCCCTACGATGAGGAAAGTCGGGATTGGTGAGGCGATGAGCGGCTTCGGAATGAGGGAGATCAGCATGTTCTCGCTGCGCTCAACGTTCCGCCCGAGGAACCATTTCAACGCGACATATCCGCTGTCGAGGGTGGTCAGCACGCAGATGCAGAGGAAACCGAAGTAGGCGATGGGGACGAGCGAGTTCCCGTCGAAGGCTCCGCCGAAATGCCGGGTGACGAGATCGTGCGCGTAATGGAGGCCGTCGAGGCCGCTTTTCCTCACTGAGAAACCGTCCGTGTGCCCCATCACCCACATCGCCAGCGAGCCGTGGAAGAGCAGGAGCAGGAAAAATATACCCCCGCCGAAAATGTAGCTGAGGCGGATCGAGCTTTCCTCACGGTGGATCTGGATCGCACGCTGCCAGTGCTGGATATCCAGCCATGGCCCGACGAGTAGACCGACGACGAGAGGTATCGCGAAGCCCCAGAAACGGTTCGGCGAGTGGGCGTAGGTGAGATTGCCAGCTGTGCCGTTGATGCCTTTCCCAAGATCGAAAAGATTGTGGTGGAAAAGGATGGTGACCGTGCAGACAAGGAGCAAAGCCCCCAGCAAAGCGTGGCCGGCCTTGATTTTCCCGATGCCGAACTCCTCGCCGAACAGGCAGCCCATCGCCAGTAGGACGAAAACGACCATGGTCATCGAGAGTCCGAGTAGGACGGGCGTGCCCATCTGCGTCGGCAGGAAAAGGGGCATGAACAGGTATTTCACCAGCGCGAAAACAGTCAGCGAGAGCGCGACGACCTGGTAGATGTAGAAGATGAGCCGGAAGGGCTTGGAGAACTTGTCGAAAAACAGCGCCAGCGACTCATGGCCTCCGGGGTGGCGTTTCGCGACGATCTGCGTGAGGCAGCCGAAAAGCATGAGCCCGATCGCGTTCGGGATCGCGAACATCAGAAGCCCCTGCATCCCGAACATGAAAGAGATCTGGACGCTGAAAAACAGCCCCAAGCCCCACATCCACGCCAAGGCGACGGAATTCCCCCAAAACAAAGCGTTCAGCCAGCGCAAATTCATGCGCAGACACTCCCCACTTTTCCTAACTTCCGCAAGCTCCACGTGGGCAGAAGACACAAGTCTTGGAGACATAAATGGGGCTACGCGGCCTTTCGGCCATTTTACTTGTGTCTTGCATCTCCAAGTCTTGTGTCTTTCCCAAAGTTTAGGGTTTGAAATCCCCGCTTCAACCCCTTTAATTCCGTTCCCACCCATCTGCCATGATTGAAAACCTTCGCAAATACACCGGACTCATCATTGTCCTTTTCGTCCTCGTCCTCATCGGATTTCTTTTTATGGACACCAGCACCATGCGTAGCGGAGGCGGCGGGAGGCCCTACATAAAGGTCGAGGGCCGCACCTACACCGACAAGGAGTTCTCCAACCTCGGTATATCCGCCTACCAGCTCACGCAATCGCTCGCGCAGTCCGGTGATTTCCCGCTGTATACTTTCCTCTTCGGCATGTCGGGGGACGCCCAGTCCCAAGATAAGGCCATGGAAAACTTTTTCGCCAACCGTATTCTCCTGCGTTCCGCGAAGGAGCAATTCGGCATCTATCCGGGCGAGGAGGAGATCGATTCCTTCATCCGCAAGCTCCGCGCTTTCACCGGTCCGAACGGCGAGTTTTCCCAAGAAGCATACCGGAATTTTATCGAAAAGGGCATCGGACGCCTCGGCCTGACGGAAGGCGATATCCGCGCGCTCGCCTCCGATGTGATCGCACAGGCCAAGCTCGCCGAGATCCTCGGCGCCGGCCTCACTGCAAACCGCGATGCGGTCGCCAAGAACTCCGCCTTGGGCGGCCAACGCATCGCCGTTGACATCGCGCGCCTAGACATCGACCCCATCGAGGAAAAAATCGACCCCTCGGAAGAGGAGATCAAGACCTATTGGGAAACCGTCCAGGACGCGTTTAAGACCCCCGAAAAACGCAAATACACCTATCTGATCGCGAAGCCGACCTTCCCTGCCGAACCCGCCGAGATCGCCGCCCTCGCCGCCGATGCCACCGAAGAGGCAAAAGCGGAACACGAAAAAGCGAAGGCGGCCCGCGCGTCGGAGATCGCGGAGAAACGCCGCAAGGCCCAGCTAGAAACCGGCGCCAAGGCGGATGATTTCCTCTACCAGCTCGAGAGCCAGAAGGATATCAGCTTCGACAAGCTCGCCAAGAAAGAGGGCTGGGAACTGAAAACCACGGAGCTTTTCGCACTGGCCGATGCGCCCGCGGAACTCAAGACCGCCCTCCGCGCCTCCAGCACCAAAGGCACCGCAGCTGACGAGCTTTTCCGCATGACCCTCACTTCCGATCCCCTCTCGAAAATCTCGCCCGCCATCGCGATCGGCGAGGACGAGTGGTTGATCGCCTGCCTCGACGAGACGGAGAAAGTCCGCGTGCAGACCTACGATGAAGCCCGTGCCGAAGCCCGCGCCCGCCTAATCGGGGAGCAGGCCGCTGCCGCCCTTAAAAAAGCCACCGAGGAGGCCTCCGAGAAAATCAAGGCAGCCCTCGCAGCTGGCAAGAGCTTCGCCGATGCCGCCAAGGAAGCCGCGATCACCATCGAAACGGTAAGCCTCCCCGAAGTCACCGCTGGTTATCAGGGCGACACCACCAAGGTGCCCTCCGGTCTTTTCAACGCCGCGAAATACACCGACCCTGGCACCCTCACGGAGCCTGTCATCGAGTCCGACCGCGCGTTCATCGTGCATGTAGGGAAACGCGAGATCGTGAAGCAGGAGAACTCGGAAACAGCCCTCGAAGCCGAGATCCGGCGAGCCGCGGAAACGAACCGTATCGCGGCATTCAATTCATGGCTGGCCGCCAAGACGGAAGCCGCCGGTGTCGAGACGCTTTACAACAAATAACGGGCGCGGGTTCCGGCCCGCCTCCTTCATGCCGGGTTCCGAATTTTGAGCGAAGCGATCCAGGAAATCTACGACGAAGCCAGCGGCCACCTCGCCCTTGGCGAGCTCGACGAGGCCGCCGCTCTCTACCGCAAGTGCGTCGCGCTGGATCCCGCGCACTTCGATTCCTGGCACGCCCTCTCCATGGCTCTCCTGAAAACCGGCCACCTCAAGGAAGCCCTCGGCGCCTCCCTCCAGGCCACCTCCCTCCAGCCCAATGACCTCCTCGCCTGGACCGCCCTCTCCCAGATCTATGTCCGCCTCGGCGATATCCCCAACGCCGAAGCCGCCAAGGCCAATTCCCGCATCCTTTCCCTAGGGGGAAAAGTTATTCGTTAGTGGTTATTTGTTAAAAGTGACAATACCGACCGCCACGAGCATTCCCAATAACTTCTAACCAATAACTTTTAACTTCTAACACCCATGTTCTTCCTCACCACCGCCATCGACTACACGAACGGCTCCCCCCACATCGGGCATGCTTACGAAAAAGTTCTTGCCGATGTGATCGCCCGTTACCGCCGCCTCGCGGGAGAGGAGGTTTATTTCCTCACCGGCGTCGATCAGCATGGCCAGAAAGTCCAGCAGACGGCGGAAAAGGAAGGCGTTTCCCCGGCGGAGTATGTGAAAACCGTCACCGCCCGTTTCTCCGCGCTATGGGAAAAGATCGGCGTGGGATACGACGGCTGGGCGGAAACCACCGACCCCCGCCACATCACCTGCGTGCAATCCATCCTTTCCGATCTGCACGCGCGCGACCAGATTTACAAGAAGACCTACAAGGGTTTCTACTCCGTCCGCCAGGAGCAGTTTCTCACCGACCGCGACCGCGACGAGGAGGGAAACTTCGGCCCAGTGTGGGGCGAGGTCACCGAGATCGAGGAGGAGAACTACTATTTCAAGCTCTCCGACCACACCCCATGGCTGCGCGATTTCCTCGATAAATCCGACGACACCATCCTCCCCGCTTTCCGCAAATCGGAGCTCATCAACGCGCTCGAAAAAAACACCGGCGCGGATCTCTGCATCTCCCGCCCCAAGGAGCGACTCACCTGGGGCATCGAGCTGCCTTTCGATTCCGATTTCGTCACCTACGTCTGGTTCGACGCGCTCATCAACTACATCTCCTTCGTCGGCTACACGCCGGATCCGTCACTGCCGGATTTTGAATCGGTCTGGACCGGCCGCCCTGTCCACATCATCGGCAAGGACATCATGGTGCCCGCCCACGGCATCTACTGGCTCGCGATGCTCCGCGCGCTCGGTTTTTCCGATGAGAAAATGCCGCAGCTCCTTGTCCACGGCTGGTGGAACCGCTCCGGCGAAAAGATGTCGAAATCCCTTGGCAACATCGTCGATCCTTCCGAGCTCGCCGACACCTTCGGCGTCGACGCGCTGCGCTACTACCTCGTCCGCGACATCCACACGGGAAAGGACTCGAACTTCGACGTCGAGCGCCTCGTCATGCTGTTCAACACCGAGCTGGCCAACGAACTCGGCAACCTCTGCAACCGTGCGCTGAACATGAGCGTTCGTTTCACCGAAAGCGTCATCTCCCCCGGAGGCCCGCTCACCGCGGACGACACGGCGCTGCAGCAATCCCTTATCGAATCCACCGCCGCCTACCGCAAGGCGATGGACAACCACGAGGTTTCCATGGGTCTTGAGGCGCTGAACCGCCACGTCGTGCATTGCAACCAATACGCCGAGCGTATGAAGCCATGGGAGCTCTACAAGAACCTGGAGAATAAGGATCGCCTCGCCACCGTCCTGCACCACCTCGCCGAATCCGTCGCACACTGCGCCGTCCTGCTTTCCCCCATCCTGCCGTCCGCCGCCGCGAAACTCGCCGCCCAGCTCAAGCTCCCCAAACTCACCGACCTCAAGTTCGACGATCTGAAATGGGGTCTCGTGCACAGCGGCCACGAAATCGAAAAGCCTTTCCCCGTTTTCCCGAGGATCGAGGTCAAGGCGGCGGAGTGAGTTGCCTTTCCGGAATCATCGGTAATCGACCAACGTCATTCCAAATGCATTGACATAGGGCGATCAAGTTAGGGATCGGCTCGGCTAGAGGAGGTAGAGCCTTTTGAGTGCGGGGAGAATCACCGCTTTTGTATCCTCAGGCGGGATACAGCTCTTGTTCGGAAAGTTCGGCGCACCACGTCAAAACGGCCCGCTGGTGAACAAAAGCGGCGAATGATCGCACGCACTCAAAAGCCCCCCCCTACGGCCAGTTTGTATTTGCAAGCTTAACGGATTATTCAACAGCCTGCTCCCTGGCTTGATCCCCCTGTGCATTGATTCCGGATTTCCCGTGAAAAAAGGGAAAGACATTCGATGTTTCCCATGTAAAGAAGTCCTTGTATGAATCTAACACCTGAATCGACCGACCGCCGCAGTTTCCTAAAAACCGGATCACTGATCACCGCCGCCTCTCTCTTACCTGGACTCGCGCGGGCGCAGGCAGGTGCCGCCGAGATCAAGGTCGCTCTCATCGGTTGCGGTGGCCGCGGTTCAGGCGCCGCCGCTCAATCACTCAACGTGCCCGGCACCAAGCTGGTGGCGATGGCCGATGCTTTCGAAGACAACATGGAGAAAGCTCACGCCAACCTCAGCAAGCAGTTTGGCGCACGCTGTGACGTGCCCAAGGAACGGCGTTTCCATGGGTTCGACGCGTTCAAGCAAGCCATCGACGCCGCGGATCTCGTGCTGCTTTGCTCGTCGCCCGGTTTCCGCCCCGCGCACTTCGAGTATGCGGTGGAAAAAGGAAAACACGTTTTCATGGAGAAACCCGTAGCTGTGGACGGCCCGGGCATCCGCAAGGTGATCGAGGCGGCCAAGGCTGCCGATGCGAAGAAACTCAAGGTCGTCTGCGGCCTGCAGCGGCACTACCAGAACAGCTACATCGAGACCCTTGCGCAAGTTAAAGCGGGAATGATCGGTGAGATCACCAGCAGCCAAGTCTATTGGTCGGGCGGCGGCGTGTGGACGCGAGCGAGGCAGGAGGGTATGACCGAAATGGAATACCAGATGCGCAATTGGTTTTATTTCAACTGGCTCTGCGGAGACCACATCTGCGAGCAGCACATCCACAACATCGATGTGGGTAACTGGTTCAAGGGCGCTCACCCCGTAAAGGCGAACGGCATCGGCGGGCGCACCAAGCGCATCGGCAAGGATTGGGGCGAGATTTTCGACCACCATTACGTCGAATACACTTACGCGGACGGCACGGTCATGAACAGCCAGTGCAAACATTGGAACGGCACTTGGTCCAAGGTTTCCGAGACCATCGTCGGCACCAAGGGCAAGGCCGAGGCCGGCGTGATCAAAGATCTCGCGGGCAAGATCATCTGGCGTTTCCGCGGGGAGAACAACAACCCCTACCAGACAGAGCATGACGTGCTCGTGAAACATATCTTGGAAGACAAGCCGATCAACGACGCCCATCGCACCGCCGAGGCCACACTCTCCGCGATCATGGGACGCATGGCCACCTACTCCGGCCAAGAAATCACTTGGGAACAGGCGCTCAACTCGGATCTCGACACCATGCCGAAAGTTCTCGCATGGGACGCCGTTCCCGGTCCGAAAGCCGGCCCAGACGGCCTCTACCCGGCCCCCATCCCGGGTGAGACGAAGTCGGTTTGATGGCTCGGAGATAGTAATCGTAAAAAGCTCATCGATTCGTCGATGGGCTTTTTTATTTTCACAAATTCACTCGACCGTCGGCCCTGGGCCCATGTTCCAGGCCTTGTGCATTTCCTCGACGGTGGGGGTCTTGAGCGGACGGACGATGCGGAAGCCAAGCCAGGAGGCGTTGGTGAAATACCAGATCGACTTGGGATTCTGCGGGTCGATGACCTTGAGTTCCGGGCTTGTCTTGCCGCGGGCGGCGGAGCGGAGGGTTTCCGGATCGGCGTCCCAATGGCCGCCCCGGAAGACGGTGGGGTAGCGGACGGGGGCGGGTATCCAGGGGTTGGTGGCGCCGTCGGCGGCTTTCGCGTAGGCGTCGGGGAGGTATTGGTCGAGGGTGAGTTCGGCGGCGTTGCCGTGCATGTCGTGGAGTCCCCAGGGGTTCGCCTTTTTCACGCCGACCTTCTGGTATTGGAACTCGGAGTTTTCCATGAACCAGGCGTATTCCGGGAGCTGCGCCGGGTCGTCGCCGAAGGAGTAGGCGGTGGTGGTTCCGGCGCGGCAGGCGTATTCCCACTCCGCTTCGGTCGGCAGGCGGTAGAAATGCCCGGTCTGGGCGGAGAGCCATTCGCAGAACTTGTTCGCGGCGTGGTGGGTGATGCCGACGGCGGGGAAATCCTTCGTGTAGCCGTCGCCCATCGAGAAATGCATGGGGATGTAGGGCGGGGTGGGCTGGGTGACGGTGTCGACGAACGTCTCGCCTTCCTTTGCCTCGGGAGCCTCGCTGGTGGTCATGTCGGAATCGCGGTTCAGCGTGCCGTCCTTGTTGCGGGATTTCCCGTTTTCCATGAACGGGCGGTAAACGTCCCAGGTCGTTTCCACCTTCGCCATCCAGAACGGCTCGATGGCGAGTTCCTTTTGCGGGCCCTCGTCGGGCTGGCGCTTTGCCTCGCCTTCCGGGGAGCCGATCTTGAATTTCCCGGCGGGGATGGGCAGCAGCTCTACGGTGCCGCCTTCGGCGAGCGGGACGGCTTCCGTGTAGCCTTTCATTTCCTCGGCTTTCGGATCGGCCTTGGCGGCGATCTTTTCGTGGATGGCCTTGGTGGTGGGGAGGAGCTGCGGGTTCGGCAGTTCTTCGGCGAGACAAGGGGTGGCGATAAGGGCGGTGAGGAGGAGGGTTCGCATGGAAGTTTCAAAATTCAAAATTCAAATCTCAAGCAAGAGGCTTGGTTACGTGCTGTTAGAGAGATTTTTTTCCGAAGGACGAAACCAGGGAGGCGAAATCGACGGAATCGGCCTTGTCGGCGTTGAGGATGGCGATTTTCTGGAGGGAAAAGATTTCCGAAATACCATTCCGGGAGAGGTCGAGCATGGCGGTCATCTGCTCGGTGGTGAACACCGCCTCCTCGCCGGAACCCTGCACTTCCACGAACTCGAGCGCCTCGGTCATCACGATGTTGAAATCGACGGTCGCGGCCTTGTCCTCGGGGTAGTTGAGGTCGAGGACGGGCGTGCCCTGATAGACCCCGGCCGAGACGGCGGCGACGAGTTTCCGCAGGGGGAAATCCTTGAGCCGTCCGTCCGCCAGCATGCGGTTGAAGGCGATCGCGGTGGCCACGCAGGCGCCGGTGACGGAGGCCGTGCGCGTGCCGCCGTCCGCTTGGAGGACGTCGCAATCGATCCAAAGCGTGCGCTGACCGATTTTCTGGAGATCCACCACAGCCCGCAGCGAGCGGCCGATGAGGCGCTGGATCTCGGAGGAGCGGCCGTCGAGCTTGCCGCGGGAGATGTCGCGGTGCTTCCGGTCGTGGGTGGAGTAGGGGAGCATGGAATACTCCGCCGTGAGCCAGCCGCCGGAAACTTTCTGCGCCCGCATCCAGCCGGGGACACCCTCCTCGACGGTGGCCGAACAGATCACGCGGGTATCGCCGAAGCAGACGAGGACGGAGCCGGTGGCGTTCGGGGCGACGTTGGGATGGAAGGAAATCGGGCGGAGCTGGGCGCTGGTGCGGCTGTCGGGACGGGTCATGGCGGGAGGCTGCGGGCTGGGCGGGTAAATTCCAACGCCAAAATGGGGGCGGTAGGGACGATCCCGCCGTGGTCGTCCCAGATTGGGAAGTCGATCCGGCGCATTCGTCGCAAAAAGCTCCGGTTTTCGATTGGAGGTTGAGGCGGGTGGCGCTGGCGGTTAGAGGATGGGGCGAGGATGAGCGGAGTCGGTTTTTTACAGGAAATGGGGATCATCGCGGTGTGCGCGGCGATTCTCGTAGCGGTCGGTCGGGCGGTGCGGATGCCGGCGATCGTGGTGTATCTGCTCTGCGGGATTCTGTTGGGACCGGTGTTGGGTTGGGTGGAGCTGGGAGAGGGGATGGGGCTGGTTTCCGAAACGGGGATCGCGCTGTTGCTTTTCCTCGTCGGGCTGGAGCTGAGCGTTTCCAAGGTGCGGGATGTGGGGAAAGTGGCGCTGCTGGGCGGGTTCCTGCAGGTGGCGGTGACGGCGGCGCTGGGTTTCGG